>Ga0184634_10000209_pt1 | contig 13903 bp, 14 predicted proteins | sample PLM31_200_b1_FD_133016 | JGI IMG/M metagenome (GOLD analysis project Ga0184634, IMG submission 133016) | Groundwater sediment microbial communities from an aquifer in East River, Colorado, USA - PLM3-1_200_b1 | ecosystem: Environmental > Terrestrial > Soil > Riparian zone | place: USA: East... | reverse complement strand
TCTGGCTCTGGGAGCCGAACGTGAACTAGAGGGATGGCGTGAGACGGTCAGGCACCTTGCACAGCGCGTACGACATCCCAAGAGTCTGATCGATGGGGCGCGGCAGCGCGTCGATGATGCCGCGGCCACGCTCAGTGATGTCATAGGCGCGCGCATCGCCGGCGTGCGGACCACGCTCCGCGAGCTTGGCTTGACAATGAAATCACCCGCGCCGGCCGTCCGCGAGATGAAAATGACGCTCGCGCATCTGGCCGCGACCCTTGGCGCGCGGGGACTTGCAGCGGTCGAACAGCGGCGCAAGCGGTTCGCGGAGCTCGGGGCGCGGCTCGATTCGCTATCTCCGCTCAAGGTGCTTGAACGTGGCTACGCGGTAGTGCTCAACGCGCGCGAGCGCCGCGCGGTAGTCGATGCGTCCACCGTCGAAGTGGGAGATGAGCTTGACGTGCGGCTCCATCGCGGACGGCTGAAGGCGCGTACCATCGCGCGCGAGGTCTGAGGTTCATGGCAGCCAAGGCCAGGAAGTTTGAAGACGAACTCAAAGACCTCGAAGCGATCGTGGGCCAAATCGATAGCGGCGAGCTGACGCTCGAGGATTCGATCGCCGCATTCGAGCGCGGGGTCGCGCTGGTCCGCGCGCTCACCAAGCGGCTCGACGAGGTCGAGCGCAAGGTCGAACTTCTCACCCGCGATGCCGGCGGCGAGCTCAAGTCCGAGCCGCTCGACGACCAATCCGACGACAAAGACAGCCGCGGCCGCGACGATTAGCAGGCGCCGCGCGCGAGCGCGACCCGAAATTTCATGCGAGCGCGGTTGGATGCCGAGATGGCGCGCCGCGGGCTGGCGCAAAGCCGCCAGAGCGCGCAGAGGCTCATTATGGCCGGACGCGTGCGGGTCAATTCGCGCCCCGCGAACAAGCCGGATCTTAAGGTCGATAGCGATGCCGAGATTGAGGTGGTCGGCGCGTCTTCCGGGTTCGCAAGCCGCGGCGCATACAAGCTAGTCGCAGCGCTCGACCGGTTTGACATCAATGTCGCGCAGGCGCGCGCACTTGACGTGGGCGCATCCACCGGCGGATTCACAGACGTGTTGCTCCGCCGCGGCGCAGCAAGCGTCATCGCGCTGGATGTCGGCTACGGGCAACTCGATGACAAGCTTCGGCGCGACTCGCGGGTGACGGTGATCGATCGCACCAACATCCGTCACGTTGCTTCCAAGGACTTGCCGTATCGCCCGAACTTCGTCGTCATCGACACCAGTTTCATTTCGCTCAGCCTGGTGCTTCCCGCCGTGTTGAAACTTATCGACGAACCCGCGCAGATCGTCTCGCTCATCAAGCCGCAGTTCGAAGTCGGCAAGGGCAAAGTCGGTAGGGGCGGTATCTTGCGCGACGCCGCTCTTCGCGCCGAGGCTGTCGATGGCGTCGTTGAATTTGCTCGCGGCCTTGGTCTCGACGTCATCGGCACGCTCGAGTCTCCGATAACCGGCGCCGCGGGAAACGTCGAGTATCTCGCCTACCTGCGGACCCGCCGGATCAATTGATGGCGCGTCCCTACTACATCGGCGTTGACCTGGGCGGCACCAACCTCCGCTGTGCCGCCGTATCGGCGCACGGACGCGTGCTGATGATGAAGCGTGCGCCGGCGAATGCGCACGCCGCGGCGGACGCCGTAACGGAGAACATCGTGGCGCGTGTGGTGGAGCTCGAACGTGCCGCAGGTGAGCGCGGATGGGGACGCGCTCGCGCGATCGGAGTCGCTGTGCCGGGACCACTGGACCTGCGCACCGGTGTCGTGCTCGTCGCTCCGCACGTCGCGGCGTGGAGGTCGTTTCCGTTGAAACAGCGGCTCGAGCGCCGGCTCGGACCGCGCGTCGTTCTCGAAAACGACGCGAACGCATGGGCGCTCGGCGAGCACTGGCGCGGCGCCGCGCGCGGCCGTCGCGACGTGGTGCTCATCACGCTCGGCACCGGCGTGGGCGGCGGGCTGATCGTGAACGGTCACATGGTGCACGGGCATCGCGGCGGCGCTGCAGAGCTGGGGCACATGACCGTAAATCCTGACGGTCCGCCCTGCGACTGCGGATCGCACGGGTGTCTCGAGTCTTACGCATCCGCGTCGGGTCTGCGCACGCTGGTCGTTTCGCGGCTCCGCAAGAGACCCGCGAAGGTGCCGCGCAAGTACCTCGACGACGGCGGCGAATTCTCGGTGAGGCGGTTATACCGATGGGCGCGCGCCGGCGACCCGGTCGCGCGCTGGGCATTTTCGACCGCAGGGCGGTATCTCGGGATAGCGATTGCGTCACTTCTTAACATCTTCAATCCGGAATTGGTGGTGCTGGGCGGCGGTGTGTCAGGTGCTTTGGCATTTATGCGTGCGCCAATGATGGCCGAGGTCCGCGCACGATCGTTCTCGGCGGTCGCGGTACAATGCCGAATCGTACGCGCCGGTCTGGGCCGCGAGGCGGGCGTTGTGGGCGCCGCATACGCTGCAATGCACTCGCACCGAAGCTCCTGACGTTAAGCAGAGCGGGCTTCAGCTTGCATCGCGCTGCCATTGGAATACCCTGTTATTTCGCCCCGTAGCGGTGCCGATGATCATCGCGCCATCAACGTTCCAGCGGCTCCAAATAGTTGCGGTCGTGCTGGGTGTGACGCTCGCGTCTGGCCCGGTTCTGGCGCAAACTTCGAGGCTAAGCGAGACGACGATTCCGCCGTCGAGCGCCGCAACCATTCTGCGCGCGCCACCGCGCCCCGCGCCGGCCGTATCGTCACCGCCAATCGCGCGTCCGCCAGTCACAACTGTCACGGCGCCGGCCGTGCCAGCAACGACCGTCACGCCAGCTCCTGCCGCGGCGGCGCAGCTGCCAGCGTCGATTCACAAGACGACTTACTTTCCCTACCTGGTGAAGCCGGGCGACTCCTTGAGCGGGCTCGCTATCAGGTTTGACATCCCGCACGATGAACTCGCGAAGGTTAACCGGCTGTCCCCCGACGCACAGCTCATCGAGGGCACCACGCTCCGCATCCCCAATCCCTTTGCCGCGCAGGTGAAGTCGCTCACCGCGCAAGTGCAGCAGTTGAGTGGCGCGGTTTCGGGCGCCGAGAACCAGGCGCGCGAGGCGGAAAGCCGGCTCCGCGCGTCGCGTGTGGAGTCGCAGCGGGCGTTGTTGGAGGTTCAGGCTCTGCGCCAAGGCGCGGAAATGCTGCCTTGGTGGCGCGCCGCGGCGCTCGGCTTGGGTGCGGTGGCGATCCTGATTTTCGGTGTGATGGCGGTGACGCTCTTCGAATGGTGGCGGATGCGCCGGCGCTTCATCGTGCTCGCCGAGATGGCGGAGACGCTTGGGCGGCTCGATCACAAGTACAAGGCGATGCTCGCGAAGGCCGAGCTTCGCCTGCAGCAACTGTACGGTCGGCGACGTCAGGGGATGACCGAAGGGCAGCCGCGCCCGAAGCTGCAAGAGGAAGTCGAGATCGAGCGCCTCAATGTGGAACTGAAGGAAGTCCTCGCGCATCACCTCGAGCGCCTCGGTCCGCGCTCCGAGCGCAAACGCGGGCGCGGCCGCATCCGCGATATCGCTGGCGACGTCGAATCGCCGGTCGATGGGCGCAGCACCGCGCGGCGCTGATCGACGCTCAATCATCCAGCTTCACCAATTCGCTTGCGGCGCATATGCTCGCCATCTCGTTGCGGATTGATCCATGACGGTCAGTGCTCCAGGAGGAAGCGCGCATGGCATACGAGAACATTCTGGTCGATGTGAAGGACGGCGTTGCGAAGATCACGCTCAATCGCCCCGAGAAGCTCAATGCGTTCAACGTCGGTATGGGCGCGGAGTTAACTGCGTCGTTTGCCGAGTTCGATGACAATGACGAAGTGCGCGTCATCGTTGTGACCGGCGCGGGACGCGCCTTTTGCGCAGGCGCAGATCTGTCCACCGGCGGCAAGACCTTCGATCGCACCGAACGGCCCCGCCCGGAGCCGCCGCGCAATTTCGTGCGTCCTTGGAACATCAAGAAGCCGATTATCGCCGCCATTAACGGTCCGGCGGTGGGCGTCGGCATCACGCTGCCGATGCAATGGGACATCCGGGTCGCAGCCGAGAGCGCGCGCATCGGGTTTGTGTTCGTGCGCCGTGGCGTGATTCCCGAGGCGCTCTGCACCTGGACGATGCCGCGAATGATTGGTCTGGCGCGAGCGAATGAATTGTTGCTGACGGGGAGAATTATCGGCGCGCGAGAGGCGCTTGAGTTCGGGATCGTCAGCCACGTGTGGCCCGACAACGAATTCATGGCTAAAACAATGGAAATGGCGCGCGACATAGCCGAAAACACCGCGCCTGTATCGGTCGCAATCACCAAGCGGCTCATCTACGGACTGCTTGCGGAGCCAGAGGCCGAGAAGGCCAGTCAGGTGGACAGCCGCGCGTTCGTGTGGGCGGGCAAACAGCCCGACGCCTATGAGGGCGTCACGTCGTTTCTCGAAAAGCGCAAGCCCAATTGGAAAATGAAGCCGTCGAAGGACTTCCCCGGCTTCCTGCCGCCGGTGAAGTGAAGTGGCAGGGAGGCGCTTACGATGCCGCGGTGCCGGCTGCCGTCGCGGCGCGCGCCGCAAGGCGATCTCGCATCTGGCGGTGGCTCGCGCGCGTGATCTCGGGCATCAATGCACTGTACGCGGTCTCGTATAGTTTTCGCGCGGAGAGCTGGAGAAAGTAGAAGACCAGGCACCACGCGAACAGGCCGGTCTTGAGATCGGGTGGCGAGAGCAGCAGGAAATAGCAGAGCGCCATCGGAATCGCCGCCAGGAAAAACGGACGTCTCCGCCCGGACCGAAACCGCGCGCGATCCCACCGATTGCCGACCCACGGGTCGGTCAACGCGTCGAACATCAGCGCGATGAAGAATGCAAGACCTGCGAGGGTTGGAGACAGTCCCTTCTGGTCGCTATAGAAGAAGAGCAGATGCAGCCCGGTCAGTGTCACGCAAAGATTGAGACCGCTCTGGCCTTGCGCATAGACGAGTAGAGTCTTAAGCCCTATCTTCTCACTTGTGTCTGTCGCCACGTGCGGCAGAGAGTAGCCGGGACCCGAAGGGAATCAAAGGAAGACCGTTGAACGCGCCCGTCCAACCGCCTGCCGTGCGTCGTTCCTGCGTCGCGATTGTTGCCAGCGCGCTCGTGATTCTTCCCGTTGCGTTGTTGCTCGTCGCCTGTGCCGTCGGTCCCGCGTTGAGCGCGGGATACGACCTCGACGCTGGCATGGGCGGCGACGACGATATGCCCACCGGCGTCAGGGCCGCAATCGAAATCACCTACCGCCGCGCTGGCGACTCGCTCGAGTTCGCATCGGTGACCAAGTATTTCGGCGCCGAGATCTTGAGCAACCAGCGACGCGGCACCGGCCACACCACCACCACCGTCAGGTTCGACGGCGGCATACCGGTCTGGGAACTCCGCGCCGACAAGGGCTTTGGCAGCGGCATCACGAGCATGATCGGCCTCACCAATCATCGGATCGATCGCCTGCGCTACGGTCAGCTCCCGAGCGGCTTCGCACAAATCACCCCCGATGCGGGTCCGCCGGAACCGCTCGAGCGCGGCGGCTTCTACATCTTTGAGGTCAACCGAGAGTCGGGATCCGCGAGCTATCAAGCCGTCAAGGTGCGACTCGACGGCACGCTCGAGGGCTACAATGCACAACCGCGCGCCGGCAGCAGCTTTGAGCTTTGCTGCGATGTCTCGCCGGACTTCCCGGCGGCGGTATCCTCGCACCGGTCTGCCGACGATAGCTCTCTGATGGGTCCGTGAGCCTCCCGGTTCGCCGCCAATCAATCGGAGAGTGCCGGAACGAAAAGGATCGAAGCCCGCGCCCGTTTCCGCACGCCGGCCCGGCTGCCATCCTACCGGTACTTCTCCAGCGCGGCCTCTGACAGTTCCCAAGTGGGCTCGCCGAACTCCGCGGTGACCTTGCCGGTGTTGCGAAAACCGAGACTCGCGTAGAGCGCGGCGGCGCCGATGTTCGCTCGAAAACATGTCAACTGAATCGCCCGGCAATTCGGGAAGCGCGCGAGCATCATCCGAATCGTTACGAGCATCGCGGCGCGCCCGTAGCCTTTCCCCTGCCCGGCTGCATCGATGAGAATGTCATCGACCCAGTAATTGTTCGCGCTCTTCGGATCGCCGAAGAAGGTAACGAAGCCGACCACGCGGTCGCCGATGGATATTACGAACGGCGCGTATTCGTACTCCTCGCCGTAACGTTTGACGTAGCAGCCTGCCAGAGACAGCAGCGGCGGCGCAACAAACTTCTCCTGCTCCGGGCGTGTGCGAAGCTGGATCATCGCTTTCCAGTTCGACCGATCGACCGGGTTGAGCGTCACCTTCACGTCGCGCTTCGCCGTCGCCATCACGCACCTACACGCTCAGGAAAATCTCTCTTGCGCCCTCATCGGTCAGCTTCTTCAGCGAAGTGACCCGGTCGCTCAGCTTCGCGAGCGTGGATAGCTCGCTCGAGCCGACGTCGATCAGCACGCCGAAAATCGCGAACTCCAGCTCGTCCTTCGCTTCTTCCAGCTTTCGAAGCCACTCATCGCTGACCTGGCACTCGCCGTCGGTGATGACCACGATGTCGCCGCGCTTCAGTTTCTTTTCGTTCAAAAGATCTACCGCCGCGTCGATGGGCGCTTCAAATTCGGTGCCGCCGCCTGGAAAATACTCCGCCATCTCCAGGACTTTGGAGAGTTCCGGCTGATAACGGCGCTCGCGGTTGAGGTCGAGCACCTTGAGCGTTCCTTGGCCCGACGAAAACATCACCGCGCGGAACAGTCTTCGTTGCCGCCGCGCGATGTCCATCAGTGTCAGCGCGACCGCCTTCGACCACAGCTCTTTGTCACCCTGCATCGACGAGCTTACGTCGATGCAGACAACCATCGGCCCCTTCCCCTTTTGCTCGTCCTCGCGTAGCCGGTACTGCAGCAGCGAACCCTCCAGCAGCCGCCGCCCGAAGTCGTGTCGCAGCGCCGGATGATGCATCGAGACCAGCTCCGCCGGTATCAGCCGGCCGATTTCGGAGCCGCGTTCGACGTCGTACGCTTCCGCGACACCATGATCGAGCGTCCGCCGCCGCAGCGCACGCGCATCGTGCTTGAATCTGCCAACCAGCCGCGCAAGTTCGCCGAGCTTGCGGTTGCGCGCGAGCCTCTTTCCCAGTTCCAATCGCTCACCAGCGGGCAAACGTCCGCCTTGGCCAAATTCGCGGCTGAAGTCGTGGCTGTCCTGCGCAATGCGATCGATCTCAGAGGCCATCTCGATGCTCTTGAGCTGCATGCGTTTGAGCTCTGAGAAGTCCGCGTTGCGGATTTCCGTCTCGACGCGCCGAGACTTCTGATTCAGCCGCGCTTCGGACACATCGGCAGCGCGCTTTGCTGCGTCGGCGAGTTCCTCGACCTTTCCTTTGAACTCCTTGTCGCCTTCCCCACCGTGCTGTTCCTTCAGCTCTTCCGCATTCTTGAGCGCGGCAGCGCGGGTCGCGAGATCTTCTTCCTGGTGCGCAAGGTCCCACAGATCAAGCAGCTCGTTTCGGTTGAGCAGCTTCTCAGCACGAATCATTTCGCGGATCTGCTCGGCCAGCACGATAGCCGCAATCGCCGCCTTGTCTTCCTCGAGCTGCGTACGCTGTTTCAGCGCTTCGAACGCTGGTGTGGGGATGAGCTGCTCCAGCACGAGTCGGTTGAGCACCGTCGCGCGCCGTACCTCATCGGGTTTGAGCCAGACGATGTTCATTTTGAACAGCGCGAGGAACAGGTCCTGCAATAGCGCGTCGAAGTGCGGCGCGAGCGTCGAGCCCGAATCGATCAATTCGCCGATCGACGCCGACGAAGCGGTGACATCCTTCCAGACGCGCCGGTCGTAGCTGTCCCCTTCGAGCCATGCCGCTCCTTTCGGAACGGCCGGTACGTACACTGCGCGTGGCTTGACGGTGCGGGTCTTGCGCGCCATGTCAGATCGAGCTTAGCGGACGCTTGTGCGGGTCGCCATTGTCAAGCGGCGCGTGTGGCTGCCGCCGCAATTGCCGCTTGAACGCGAGCTACGCAGGGGTAGAGAATTGAATCAATCGGCCGCCCGGATGATCTCACTTCGCCAGGCGGCTGCGGCTGACGGGCCCCTTTGATGAGCGGCGAAGGCGACAAATCGCAACTCCAAAATCGGCGCCGCGCGCTTCTGCTCGCGACGGTGCAGGAATTCATCGCGACGGCGCAGCCGGTCGGTTCGCATCAGCTGGTCGCACACCACACTTTGGGCGTTCGCGCCGCGATGGTCCGCAACCTGATGTCGGAGCTCGAGCAGGCCGGCTACCTTGAACAGCCGCACACCTCTGCGGGACGCGTTCCGACCGAGAAAGCGTTTCGCTACTACGTGGACAGTCTGACGACCGCGCGGCGTATCGGATTCGAGGATCGCACCCATATCGAGCTGCACTACTCCGAGCGCGCGCGCGACCCCGAGGAGATCATACGCGATACACCGCGGCTGCTCGCGCTACTTACCGGGCAGGCCGCGATGCTGATGACCCCGCGGCTGGGCGACGTGATGATCGAGCGCGTCAACTTCGTGCGGCTCCGCGAGCGGACGGTGCTCGCGGTTTTCGTCGCGCAGGCGGGCAGCGCGCAGTCGCGCCTCATTGAGACCGACGCCGATCATACCCAGGACGAGCTTGACCGGATGGCGCGCTACCTCAACGAATCGCTGCACGGGCGCACGCTCGACGAGGCGAGATGGTGGATCGAGCGGCAACTCAAGGAGGAGCGCGCGTCGTACGACCACTTCATGCACGCGGCCCTTACTCTGGGTGAAAGCGTCGCCGAACATGCCGCGGGTCACGCCCAAATCTTCGTTGATGGAAGCGTCCGCGCACTTGAGCAGCCCGAGTTTGAGGACCGCGAAAAGATGCGCGAGCTGTTGCGCGCGCTCGATGACAAGACCGCATTGCTCGAGCTGCTCGAGCGAAGCCTGCGCCACGCTGGCGTGACGGTCTCGATCGGTTCCGAGAATTATGACCCGCGTCTCGCCGGATTCAGCGTTGTCGCCGCGTCGTACGACAGCGGCTCGACTCCGCTTGGAAGCCTCGCCGTGGTCGGACCGGTTCGCATGGACTACGACCGCGTGATTCCGCTGATCGATTACACTGCGCGCACGCTTTCGCGTCTGCTGGACCACTGAAGAAGGCGAGGGACGCCGCTGCGGTTCTCTGCCGTCGGCGCCACACCCGGCTTGTCAATCGCTATTTCACGAAACCACTGGCATATCTTGAGATAGTGGTTAGCTTCACCTTTGTGAACTTGGTGTACCCATGAGCCGAAAGCATCGAGACGCGGCCGCGAGCTCCGACATGCAACCAATTGGAGGGGAACCGCAGACAGCCGGCGCCCGCGAGTCGGCGCCCGCGGAGGATCAAACCGGCGGCGGCGGCGCCCTGAGCGCGAAACTGGCGGAAACGGAAAAGGAACTGGCGGAACTCCAGGACAAGTATCTTCGCGCGCTCGCCGAATCCGAGAATGTGCGCAAGCGCATCCGCCATCAGAGCGAGGAGAACATTCGGCTTCAGCGCGAGGCGATGCTCCGCGATCTACTGCCGATCGTCGACAACCTCGAACGCGCCGTCGATGCCGCCCGCGGCGGCGGAAACGGAAGGCCAATCGTCGAGGGCGTTGAGATGGTGCTCCACTCGATGCGCGAGTTTCTGCGTAGCCACGGCGTTACCCCGCTCGCTGCAGTGGGCGAGCCGTTCGATCCGGCTCGCCATGAGGCTATCGACACGGTGCGCAGCGACTTTCATCCGCCGAACACCGTCGTCGATGAGGTGCATCGCGGCTACCAGATTGGTGAGAGAATTTTGAGACCCGCTCGCGTGACAGTCTCGCACGCGTTACCTGGCCCCTCGGGGCGGCGAACCAACGGCGAAGACGGCGGCCCGGAAGTTGAAAACGACTGAACCGTGCTTATTCATAGTCTGAGAGGCTTGAGAGGGAAATGGCAAAGGTAATCGGCATCGATCTTGGCACGACCAATAGCTGCGTCGCGATCATGGAAGGCGGCGATCCGGTCGTGATCGCCAACGCTGAGGGCAGCCGGACGACGCCATCGGTGGTCGCATTCACTGAATCAGCGGAGCGCCTGACGGGACAGATCGCGAAGCGGCAGGCCATCACCAATCCGACCAATACGGTATTCGCAATCAAGCGACTCATGGGACGCCGTTACGACGAACCTGAGGTTCAGAAGGCGCTCAAGGTGCTGCCCTATAAGGTCGTCAAGAACGACGACGGTGCTGCGTGGGTCGAGATTCGCGGCAAGAAGTACAGCCCCGCAGAAATCTCCGCATTCGTTCTCCAAAAAATGAAGCAGACCGCCGAGGACTACCTTGGCGAGAAGGTGACCGAGGCCGTCATCACCGTGCCGGCTTACTTCAACGACAGCCAGCGCCAGGCCACCAAGGACGCCGGGCGAATCGCCGGACTGAGCGTCCTGCGCATCATCAATGAGCCGACGGCGGCATCGCTCGCATACGGCTTGGACAAGAAGAAGGACGAGAAGATCGCGGTCTTCGACCTCGGCGGAGGCACCTTCGACATCTCGATTCTTGAGCTTGGCGAGGGCGTTTTCGAGGTCAAGGCGACCAACGGCGATACCTTCCTGGGCGGCGAAGACTTCGACCAGCATGTGATCGACTACCTTGCCGACGAGTTCCGCAAGGATCAGGGCATCGACCTGCGCAACGATCGCATGGCGCTCCAGCGCCTCAAGGAGGCGGCGGAGAAGGCCAAGTGCGAGCTATCCACCGTGACAGAGACGGACATCAATCTGCCGTTTATCACCGCGGACCAGTCCGGCCCCAAGCACCTCAACATCAAGTTGACGCGTGCAAAACTTGAGGCGCTGTGCGCGGACCTGCTCGACAGGCTCGAGGGTCCATGTGTGACGGCGCTAAAAGACGCCGCACTGAGCGCGCGCGACATCAACGAGATCGTGCTGGTCGGCGGCATGACGCGCATGCCGGCCGTGCAGGAACGCGTCAAACGCATCTTCGGCAAGGAAGGCCACAAGGGCGTCAACCCCGACGAAGTCGTCGCAATCGGCGCAGCGATCCAGGCCGGCGTGCTCAAGGGCGAGGTCAAGGACGTGCTGCTGCTCGACGTGACGCCGCTCTCGCTCGGCATCGAAACGCTCGGCGGCGTATTCACCAAACTGATCGAGAAAAACACCACCATCCCGACGCGCAAGGGTCAGATCTTTTCGACCGCGCAGGACAACCAGACCGCCGTTACGGTCCGCGTGTTCCAGGGTGAGCGCGAGATGGCGGCCGACAACAAGCTGCTCGGCCAGTTCGACCTAATCGGTATTCCACTGGCGCCGCGTGGCCTCCCACAGGTTGAAGTGACGTTCGACATCGACGCCAACGGCATCGTCAATGTCCACGCAAAGGACATGGCGACCAACAAGGAACAGTCGATTCGCATCACTGCCTCTTCGGGTCTCAGCGAAGAGGAGATCAAGAAGATGGTCCGCGACGCCGAGGCGCACGCGGCCGAAGACCACACCCGCCGAGCGCAGGCCGAGGCGCGCAACAAGCTCGACAACTTGATCTACACGACCGAGAAGACGCTCAAGGACTTCGGCGCGCAGCTCGATGATGCGTCGCGCAAGGGCGTCGAGGACGCGCTTGCCGAGGCGAAGACGAAGCTCGAGTCCAAGGATGCCGACGAGATGAATCGCGCTGCCGAGACTCTCGCCAACGCATCACACAAGCTCGCCGAGGCGATGTATGCGAAGACCCGCCAGGCCCAGGCGGGCGGTGCTGAGCAGCCCGGCCCGTCGGGCGACGGCGCCGAGTCGGGCGCGCCGGAATCCGGCGGTGGCAAGGAAGACGTGGTCGATGCGGACTTCAAGGAAGTGAAGTAACGGCCCGCGCGGCGAGCAAACGCGCTCGCAATCGGACGCGCGTGAATTTCCATCACGACGGCGGATGCCACCAAATGGCATCCGCCGTCCGTCTTGGCTAGGATGGCTGGCAGGGTGTTGAAGAACTCAGGTCAATTGCCAGGTTCGATTCCAAGTGCTTCAACACCTGCGATAAACTTGGCTTCCTTCCTAAACTTCTCCCCCTTTGGGGGAGACGCGAGAGAGGGAGCAGGCGGTTGAAAATGCCTTTTTCAACCGCCTGCTAGACGATGGCGGCGGCGCGCAAACGTGACTACTACGAGGTTCTCGGCGTCGGCCAGAGCGCCGGCGAGGACGAACTAAAGCGCGCGTATCGCAAGCTCGCCGTTCAGTCGCATCCCGATCGCAACCCCGGCGACAAGCACGCCGAGGAGCGCTTCAAGGAAATCAACGAGGCGTACCAGGTTCTCTCGGACTCAGATAAGCGCGCTCAGTACGACCGCTTCGGCCACGCCGCCTTCCAAGGCCCCGCTGCAGCGGGCGGTTTCGGCGGCTTCGACTTCACCCAGGGCTTCGAGGAGGTTTTCTCCGACATCTTCGGCGACTTCTTCGGCACCGGCCGCGGACGGTCGCGCGCGCGCTCGGGTCGCGGCGACGACTTGCGCTACGACCTCGAGGTCGAATTTGAGGAAGCCGCGCGCGGCGCGGAGAAGGTCGTCAGCTTCCAACGTCTGGCGCAGTGCGAGGCGTGCGGCGGAGCGCGTGCGCGCGGCGGCTCGACCGGCGTCCGCACCTGCCCCAATTGCCGCGGCACCGGACAGGTGCGAACCCAACAGGGCTTCTTCTCGATTTCAACCACCTGCGGCCAATGCCGCGGCGAAGGTTCGATCATCGCGGACCCGTGCCCCAAGTGTCAGGGGCAGGGCAGGGTGCGCAAGCAGGAAGCGCTTTCAGTGCGCGTTCCGCCCGGCGTCGACAACGGCAGCCGCCTCAAGCTCCGCAGCGAAGGCGAGGCGGGCTACGGCGGTGGTGTCGCCGGCGACTTGTACGTCGTCATTCATGTCAAGGAACACCCGCTCTTTGTCCGCCAGGACAACGACATCGTCATCGAAGTGCCGGTCAGCTTCCCGCAGGCGGCGCTCGGCTGTGAAATTGACGTGCCGACTCTCGAGGGCAAGGTGAAGCTCAAGATTCCCGCCGCCACCCAATCGGGCAAAGTCTTCAGGTTGAAGGCCAAGGGCTTCGCCGACCTCCACGGCTACGGACGCGGCGATCAGTTGGTCAGAATCGCGGTCGAGACGCCGCGCCATCTCTCGGCCGAGCAGCGCAAGCTGCTCGAAGAATTCGCCAAGGCCTCGGGCGAGGACGTCAATCACCCGATGACTAGCGGCTTCATGGACAAGATCAAGCAGATGTTCGGATAGATCTGCGCTCTGCTTCTGCCGAGCGCGTTCCTCAGCGAGGCGCGCATCACGCCGCGCGACGGTCCAAAGTTCAGATTGGTTCCGCCGGTCAGGTTCGTGCGACGCGCAGGCCCAGGTGGCGCTCGAAAGGATCGAAGTCACGGTCGCAATGGAGCAGGTCGTGCCCCTGTGCAATGCAAAACGTCGCGATTATCGTGTCGATGGTTTTACGGACCGTCACGCCGCGCGCGCGGAGCGCACGATGGTTGCGCGCGGCGGCAACCGCGATCTCCCGCCCGACCATCGCCCGGAATTCGAGCGCAGCAAAGAGGCCGAGGGCGCGGCGAAAGTCTCTCTCGGCGCGGAAGCCTTGAAGTACCTCCGCAAGTATGAGGTCGCCGGTAAGCAGCAGTTCGCTGCCCAGCAGCGCGTCAAGCCGGTCCGTCTGCGGACTGGGCCGGCCGTTGAAGTAATCGACCCAGACGCTGCTATCGACCAGGATCACGACCGCTCCCTGGTGCCGTGTCCCGCAAATGCGCTTAACAATTCAAGCAATGTGATTCGGCGTTG
>Ga0184634_10000206_pt1 | contig 13923 bp, 12 predicted proteins | sample PLM31_200_b1_FD_133016 | JGI IMG/M metagenome (GOLD analysis project Ga0184634, IMG submission 133016) | Groundwater sediment microbial communities from an aquifer in East River, Colorado, USA - PLM3-1_200_b1 | ecosystem: Environmental > Terrestrial > Soil > Riparian zone | place: USA: East... | reverse complement strand
TGGAGCCGGCGGGAGCCATCCTGGCGCCGCCAATTGAAAGGCCGTTACCGGGACAAAGCGGCGACCTCTAAATTCACTTCTGCTATACTCAGGAACCGCAAAGCTCGATAGAGGAGGACATTCCCATGCTGTATATAAACCGGGAAGAGGTTGAGTCGCTACTGACTTACGAGGACTGCATTGAGGCATGCGAAGAAGCCCTCCGTGCCAAGGGAAAGGGAGAGGCAGAGGACATTCCGCGCATGCACCTGGTCACGGAAAAGACCAACCAGATGCTCCTGCCTTCCATGATCAAGTCCAAGGGCTACGTTGGCCTCCGCGTCTATAACGTGGGCGGCGCGCCCATCCGGTTGATGTATCTCCTATGGGACGGCGCCGGCGAGATGCTGGCCATGATGGATGCTATGTGGATCCGTGACATTCGCACCGGCTCTGTGGGCGCGGTCAGTGCTAAGTACCTCGCACGTCCGGAATCAACGAAACTTGCGGTGCTCGGCTCCGGCCGGCAAGCCCGGAGCGGCCTCTCGGCGCACGCAAAAGCGTTCAAGCTGGGACAGGTACGCATTTACAGCCCGAACGAAGAGCACCGAAAGGAGTTCGCCAGGGACCTTTCCCCGGTGATCGATGTGGATATCGAGCCTGTCGATTCCGGAGAGAAGGCCGTGGCCGGCGCCGATATCATATTGACGGGCAGCTCCAAGAACGCGCCCGGAGGCGATCCGGTCCTACCCGGGGCCTGGCTGGCCCCGGGCATGCACGTCAGCTGCATCGGAGGCCGTGCTGAGCTGGACGACGAGGCCGTCAGACGCGCCGATAGGGTGATAATCGATTCCAAGCAGCAGTTTCCATACGAATGCCGCGATATTACGACTCAGGTGGAAAACGGGGTGCTTACCTGGGAAGACATCCACGAGCTTCACGACGTGGTGGCGGGGAATGTACCGGCCCGGCGCAACGCGACCGAAATCACTCTGGTAAAAACTGTCGGGACGCCGCTACAGGACCTCTTGCCGGCCGCGAAGGTATACGAACTGGCAAAAAAGAAGGGCGCCGGAAAAGACCTCGGAGATCTTTTCCCGCCGTCCGGCGGCTGGTACGGCACCAACTTCTAAACCTCTAGGGAAAAGCAAAACGGGCAACCATTTCTGGTTGCCCGTTCTCTTTTCCTCTAGATCTTGGGCTTAAGCTGGGATTTCCCCGGCTTCATCGCCCCGGCGGGCCGGCTCCCATGCCCTCAAAGTTCCAAGGGCCTTCAACCGCTAGATAAATCATGCGCTTGCTGCCGGTGTTCTGAAAGCCGTGAGGCTCTCCACCCAGGGCGAGGCAGAGGTCGCCGGTCTTAACCGGGCTGTTCCTCTCAAAATCGCTAAAGTACACGCCCTCGCCCTCCAGGATAAAGAGGATGTTTTCCGCCTCGTGGGTGTGTACCTTCTTGGCGCCCGGCTCAAGGTAGGCGATGTTGACCATGTGCTTCCAAAGCTTGCGGTCCGCGTCGTCCGGGCCGCCGGTGGCCAGCATTTTCACGAAGTAACCGGGGAACTCGTCCGCGTGGAACTCCACGAACCCTTCAGGGTTGCGCGCCTCTTCCATTGCCGTAAAGATGCGCCTGCGGGTTAGAACGTCAGCCATACCTTCCTCCTTCTTTCGATCCCTTAACGGTATCGCGAACACTAGCACCGGAGATATTCTTTGTCAATGGTTGAGCCCTTTCGTGAATTATAAATATGGCTCAATTAGCGCCCGCTCCCAGGGAAATCCTATAATTGCTGCGACCGACGCTAACAACGAGGGAGGAACCGCCATGTGTTACACCTACGATGCTCTGCCGCCCATCAAGCCGATTGCGGGCGCGGCTATCGACAAAGAAGACTTAACCCTGCAAGCCAGAGATGGTACCAGGTTCGCCGCCTTCTCGGCGAAGCCTGAAAACGGCCGCCGGACCGGGATGGTTGTCCTGCCGGATGTCCGAGGGCTGTATCCCTTCTATGAAGAGCTGACGATGCGCTTCGCGGAACAAGGGATCGACTCCGTCGCCATCGATTACTTCGGCCGAACGGCCGGCGCTGCAAAGCGGGACGACTCCTTCGAGTTCATGGAACACGTGGGGCAAACCCGCGCCGCCACTATCGCTACCGATACCGCCGCCGCAGTTGCCTACCTGCGGTCTCCTCAGGGGGGCGCCTGCGAATCTATTTTTACTGTGGGCTTCTGCTTCGGCGGGGCCAACTCCTGGATGCAGGCCGCTGCGGGCCACGGCTTAACGGGGGCAATCGGCTTCTACGGAAGGCCCGGGCCGGGTAGGGACGGCTCGCCGGGGCCGGCGCAACGGGCCGGGGACTTCGCCTGCCCAGTGCTGGCCCTCATGGGCGGCGCCGATGCCTCCATCCCACCCGAAGCCGTCGCGGAGCTGAAAGCGGCCCTGACGACCGGCAAAGTCCAGCACGAGGTCATCGTCTACCCGAACGCGCCGCACAGCTTCTTCGACCGCGCCTACGAGCAGTTCGCTTCAGAGTCAGCGGACGCCTGGCAGCGAACATTGGCGTTCGTCCGCAAATACGAGAAAGCGCCGGTCCGCACCACGGCTTAGGCGACACGACAGCGGACATCACTACGGCGTAGAAGGGCCCGACGCATCCTTCTGAACCTGTAAATCGTAAACTCAAATGGTATGGAGACGATTTCCAGGCGGCGATTTCTGCGCGGCGGCATGGCGCTAACGGCGGGTCTTGGCACGGCTTACCTCCTGGGCTGCGGCAGCGAGGATCCCCCGCGTGACGGCTCGCCTGCAACCACGGCCGGCCCATCAGAAGGCCAGTCACCCGCCGGCACCGGCCGACCTACCTGGAGCCAGGTCCAGCCCCTAGGCACGATTCCTCCCGCGCGACGCGACCATTCCCTGGTTATAGACAGTGAAGGCCGCATGGTCTTCCTATTTGGCGGCCGGGCAGGAAGCCAGCAGTTGGATGACCTCTGGGCGTACGATGTTGCGGCGAACACCTGGACTCAACTGGCGCCAGCCGGCGCGTTTCCCCCGGCCCGCTTCGGCCACAACGCCGTCTTCGACGCGGCCGGGGCGCGAATGCTCGTCTTCGGCGGCCAAGCAGGGGGCTCCTTTTTCAACGATATCTGGGCTTACGGCGTCCGGGACAATTCCTGGAGGTCACTCTCCGCCTCCGGCCCTTCTCCGCGCTACGGCGCAGGCGGCGCCGGCGTTTCAGGCAGCCTTTATCTAAGCCATGGCTTCACTGACCGCGGGCGTTTCGATGACACCTGGGCCTTTTCCCTGACGAATGACCAATGGACGGAAGTATCGCCTGGCCAGGGTGGGCGCCCGGTCAAGCGCTGCCTGATGCGGATCGTTGATGACCCTCAACGAGGGCGAGTCCTCCTCTACGGAGGCCAAACGGACGGGACGCCCTTCCTAGGAGACCTTTGGTCGTATGACATCGCCGCTAGAAGCTGGCGAGAGCTCGCAGCACAGGGTCCGTCCGCCCGGAATCTCTACTCCTGGGTACGCCGAGGTGATACATCACAACTGCTTCTCTTCGGTGGTCGCACTCCTGCTGGCGATAGCGGCGAGCTGTGGTCTTTCGAGCCGGGAACGGACCGCTGGGAGCAGCTAAACGCCGAGGGAATGGCGCCATCGGCACGTAACGGCCACGATGCGGTCTGGCTGCCCGCCCGAAAAGCGATGTTTGTCTTCGGCGGCAGGGATTCCGACGGCGACCTCAGCGACAGCTGGGAACTCGCGTTCTCCTGACCCTTCAAGCCGTCAGCGCAGGGTGCGGAAGAACTTCCTCACGTCTTCTACAAAGAGCTCAGGTTCCTCAAATGCGGGGAAGTGACCGCCCTTTGGCATTTCCGTGTGCTGCTGAAGGTTGAAAACGCGCTCCAGAAATTTCTTGGGCGGTCGCACTAATTCTCCGGGAAAGGCCGTCACGGCCGTTGGCACGTTGATCCTTTCATCCTTACCCAGGGCCCAGGGATTGTGACGGGATTCGTAGTAGATCCGTATTGATGAATTGATACAGCCGGAGAGCCAGTAAAGCATGATATGGGTCAGCAATTCATCCTTGGTGAAGCGCTTATCTAGATCGCCGTCGCACTCACTCCAGGCCCGGTATTTCTCTACCAGCCAGCCGGCCAGGCCTACGGGCGAATCCGTGAGGCCATATCCCAGCGTTTGCGGCTTAGTGCCTTGAATTGCCTGGTAAGCTGCCTCATGCTCCCGCCAGGAACCCATGCGGCCCAGGAAGGCTCTCTCCTCTTCTGAGAGGTCCTTCATGTTCTCTTGGTGCGGGAAGACGGCCGGCATACTGACGTGAATACCAAGCACACGCTCCGGGTAAGCGAAGGCCAGGCGGGAGGAAATGATCGAACCCCAATCGCCGCCGGCCGCCGCGTAACGGGAATAACCCAGCACATCCGTCATCAAACGGTCGAAAAGCTCCGCCACGCGGGGAACGTTGAGACCCCGCTCATGGGAAGCCTCGGAGAAGACAAAGCCGGGGATGGAGGGCACCACAAGGTCGAAGGAGTCGGCGCTGTTGCCCCCGTGTGCTTGAGGGTCAAAGAGCGGACCTATGACCTTGGGGAACTCGTAGAAGGAGCCCGGCCAGCCATGGATGAGGATTAGGGGTAGCGGATTGGCGCCCTGGCCGCGCTCATGGATGAAGTGCAGATTCAGCCCATCCACTTCGGCCTTGTAGTGATGAAATCGGTTGAGCTCCCGCTCGTGGGGCCGCCAATCGTACTTCGTCCGCCAGTAATCGACGACTTGCCGTAGATAAGCCATGTTGGTCCCGTAATCCCAGGCGGAATCCGCAATCTCATCCGGCCAGCGGACTCGCTCCAGGCGTTGCTTGAGGTCAGCAAGAGCCGCATCATCTATTTGAATCGTGAACGGCTTGGGCGCTCCAGCCATCTTTTCCTCCTTTTTGGGGCAATGCGAAAGCGAATATAGCACAATACGACAGGCCGATTTGCAAGCAGTAGCAAGCCTCAGTTTGACCGGAAGAAAAGGCGCGACTAATCTACAAAAAAAGAGGGGAATTTAGGCCTGTCGGAGGGTGAAATGTACGGACGCTTGAGGCGGCTCCCATTCCTGCGTGGACGAAACCCAATCCGATTTGCGCAAAAAGCACTGTCTGAGATTTCGGTGCCCCCATCACCTTACACGTCGTCGCCGCTAATTACTCAAGAAGAGTTGGAAGCCCAGGAGGCGGAAATATTTAAGCCCTTCCCTCATTCGCTTCCCGGCATTGACTTGAACGAGGCCGAACAGCTGGAATTGCTAACGGCCTTCGCCGGCTACTACAAGGACCTTCCTTTCTCGGCGGAGAAGCAGGAAGGCCTCCGTTATTTCTTCGAAAACCCCATGTACTCCTACTCTGACGCGATCTGCCTTTACTGCATGATCCGCCACGTCAAGCCGCAGCGGATTATCGAAGTGGGCTGCGGCTATTCGTCCTGCGCCGCGCTGGATACCAACGAGCTATTCTTCGACAACAACATACGCTGCACGTTCATCGATCCCTACACGGATGTCCTGTTGCGGTACATGAAGCCTGGAGACCAGGGAAGGCATGAAATCATTCCTACACGTGTCCAGGAGGTGGCCTTGGAGAAGTTCCAGGCGCTTGCGGCAAACGATATCCTCTTCATAGACTCCAGCCACGTCTGCAAGGTCAACAGCGACGTCAATTTCCTTCTCTTCAGCGTCCTGCCCAGCCTCAAGACCGGCGTTTACGTGCATTTTCACGATGTCTTTTACCCATTCGAGTACCCAAGGCAGTGGATCTACGAGAGATGGCCTTTTACTGAGGATTATCTGCTGAGAGCGTTCCTCCAGTACAACCGGGATTTCAAAATCGTCTTCTTCAATACCTTCCTGGAACACTTCCACGAGGAGCGCTTTCGGCGCGAGATGCCCCTTTGCCTACAGAACCCGGGAGGGAGCATCTGGCTGCAGAAGGTCGAAGGCCCGGGCTAGCTTATTCTCGATGCCAAGCCCGAAATTCCGCATTTACCTTCGCACAACAGGCCACGCTTTCATGCGAGAAATTGCTAACTTATTGCAGGCAGGTCTTTCCGATCTGGGATTCGAAGCCGCAGTTTTTCCTGATCGGCAACCTGATTCCGCGGAGGGAGCGGTCGACCTCATCGTTGGACCATACGATTACTTCTGCGGTGGTAGCACAGGCGCGATTGACGGCGGGGGTTCGCAAGCGGCTGCTGGTGCTACCCTGGTCTCCACTGATCCCCCGGGTTCGACGGCCTTCGAGGAAAGCCTTAAGTTTTGCCGTCAAGCGCCGCTCATCCTAACGACGAGCTATCCGGCGATGGAGGCCCTAAAGAGCCACCGCGCCAACGCTCACTATTTGCGCCTTGGTTATCATCCCAGTTGGGATGCTTGGGGCGGTGTCGCTTCAAAAAGAAGCGTCGAGGTGCTGTTCATGGGTTCCTTTGGCAAACACCGGGAAACAACTCTCGGGGGCGCCTCGCGCAGGTTGGCGACACTGAACTGCAGATTCCTTCTCTTCCCCGGCGGAGAACCACAGACGGAACAGCGGCCAAACTTTGTCTTTGGCGCCGAGAAGTTCCGCCTCCTGGCAGACTCAAAGATCTTGCTGAATATCCACCGCGACACCGTCCCCTATTTCGAATGGCACAGGATGATGGGGGCCCTCGCCAACGGCTGCCTGGTCATCAGCGAGCCCTCCTCCGCTTACGCCCCCTTGAGGGCGATGGAGCACTTCGTCGAGGCCCCCGCTGAGCTCCTGGCCGATTACGCCCTTTCCCTGGCCCTGGACAATGAGCTACGCTCTCGCATCACCAAACAGGCCTACAATTTCGTTAAGCAAGAGCTCTCCATGGCCAGCCTCCTCAAACCCTTCCTACCCTACTTCCAAGAGCAGGCCCAGAGGTCTAAGCCAAGAAGACCAAGTCGGATAAAAGCATCTTCTCCCCACGGCGCCACAAGAAGCTTCATCTCCATTCCTTTCGTCCGCAGGATGGCCCGCGGAGCGCGCGATAGGTTCCTCTCCCCCCTTAAGCCCCTGGAATTCGAGATCGATGTCCTCCGGCGTAGCATCAAGCCCATCATCGTCAGCCAGACCGCCCTCCGCCGCAGGCTGGAATCCTTGCAGTCCCAACTTGCCTTCGGTGATCCCGCCCACGTCGAGATCGAGAAAACCCCCTCCTTCGACCTCATCACCCCTGATACCTCTGTCGTCGTCCCCCTCTACAACTACGAGGAATACATCGAGGAATGCCTCACTAGCGTCCTCGCCTCCACCAACGTCTTGCCCGAGATACTGGTCATCGATGATAACTCCCAGGATAGGTCCCGTGACGCCGTCCGCCGGTTCATGGCCACAAACGATGAATTCCCCATCGCTCTCGTCAGCAAAAAAGCGAACAGGGGCGCATCAGCGGCTAGAAATACCGGCTGCGAAATGGCGCGAACAGATTACGTTTTCCTCTTGGACGCCGATAACCTCGTCTATCCGGCTGCGCTGAACAAGCTCTTGAAGGCACTCCAGCAACCGGAAGTAAAGGTCGCCTACTGCATGATGGAGCGTTTTGGCCAGGGCTCCCCGTATAAGCAACGGTTGGTAAACCCCCTTCCCTGGGAGCCGGATCGATTCCTTCACGGCAACTACATCGACATGCTGGCAATGATCAGGAAGTCGGCCTGGCGAGCGGTGGGCGGCTTTGACCTGAAGATGGTGGATGCCTTCGGCGGCTGGGAAGACTACGCCCTCTGGCTGGCCTTTGTCGAGCGATCTTTCCAGGGGGTTCTAGTGCCCGAGATCCTGGCCCGCTATCGGGGCCATCACGGCTCGCTGTCCTCAACGGCGGAAATCGAGACTGAGAGCATCCGTGATTACTTGCGCGCCAAATTCCCCAGTCTGCCCTGGCCATACCCGGCGAATGGAAACCAGCAAGCTGAAGCACGCCTCCAATGAAGTTTCGTGTTTATTTGCGCACCAGCGGCCACGCCTTCATGCAAGAGATTGCCGCGCTACTCCAATCCAGCCTCACTGAACTCGGCTGCGAGGCCGAGCTGATTTTCAACGGACGGCCGAAGCCCGTTAACGGCATTGTGGACATTCTCATAAATCCTTTCCATCAGTTCCGGAGCGATGGCCCAAACAAAATCGACCCTGAATTTCTGACCATCGCCCGCAACTCCATTCTCGTCACCGTGGAACAGCCCGGCTCATCCTGGTTTGAATGGAGCCTCCGATACGCGCGGCAGGCGCCGCTCGTTCTGGATATCAACTACTCGTCGACTCAAGCCCTGATAAGCCGCGGAGTCAACGCTTTCCACCTACCATTGGGGTACCACTCAAGCTGGGATGCGTGGGGAAGGGACACGGCAGCCCGCAGAAGTGTCGATGTATTGTTTATGGGCGCTCTCACGGAACGGCGCATGGATATCCTGGCCCAGGCGGCTCGTACGCTGGCCCCTCTCCAGTGCAAGTTTCTCCTTGTTGACCCGGACGAAACGCAAAGGGAAGAAGGCCCGAATTTTGTAGTAGGCGCCGAGAAGTTCCGCCTCCTGGCAGACTCAAAGATCTTGCTGAATATCCACCGCGACACCGTCCCCTATTTCGAATGGCACGGGACGATGGGGGCCCTTGCCAACGGCTGCTTGGTCATCAGCGAGCCCTCCTCCGCTTACGCCCCCTTGAGGGCGATGGAGCACTTCGTCGAGGCCCCCGCTGAGCTCCTGGCCGATTACGCCCTTTCCCTCACCCTGGACGACAACCTGCGCTCTCGCATCACTAAACAGGCCTACGATTTCGTCAAGCAAGAGCTCTCCATGGCCAGCCTCCTCAAACCCTTTTTTCCCTACTTTGAAGAGCAGGCCCAGAGGTCAAAGCCAAGAAGACCAAGACGGGTTAAGGCCTCCTCTCCCGCCAATGCAGCAACTAGCGCCTTTCCTTTCCTGCCTCAGGCGCGCCGCCTGGCCCGCAGAGCGCGCGATAGGTTCCTCTCCCCCGTTAAGCCCCTGCAGTCCGAAATCAATGTCCTCCGCCGCAGCATCAAGCCCATCATCGTCAGCCAGACCGCCCTCCGCCGCCGGCTGGAATCCTTCCAGTCCCAACTTGCCTTCGGTGATCCCGCCCACGTCGAGATCGAGAAAACCCCCTCCTTCGACCTCATCACCCCCGATGTCTCTGTCGTCGTCCCCCTCTACAACTACGAGGAATACATCGAGGAATGCCTCGAGAGCGTCCTCGCCTCCACTCAGGTCCTGCCCGAAATCCTGGTCATCGACGATAACTCCCAGGATCGCTCCCGTGACACCGTCCGCCGCTTCATGGCCGCAAACGATGAATTCCCTATCGCCCTCGTCTGCAAGAAAGCTAATCGCGGGTTATCCGCAGCCAGGAACACCGGCTGCGAAATGGCCCGAACGGATTACCTGTTGCTGCTGGACGCGGATAATACCTTGTACCCTGACGCTTTGCACAAGTTAGCGGACGCACTTGCGGCCTCCGGTTCGCAAATGGCCTACTGCATACTCGAGCGGTTTGGGGAAGGTTCGCCGTGGTCCGAACCGCTGGCAAACGCTTTTCCATGGGAGCGATTCCGATTCGTCTACGGCAACTACATCGATGCCCTGTCCATGATTAAGAAGCCTGCCTGGCGAGCAGTAGGCGGTTTTGATTTCAAGATGGATGATAGCTTTGGCGGCTGGGAGGACTACGCACTCTGGCTGGCTTTTGCCGAGCGCTCTTTTCAAGGGGTTCTGGTGCCCGAGATGCTGGCGCGCTATCGTTGCCATCATGAATCCATGTCCTCCACGGCGAGCATAGAGACCGATAGCATCTTTGACTATCTTCGGGCAAAATACAGCCGTCTGCCCTGGCCGGAGCCAGTAGATTGACAGCAAAGGAAACGAGAAACGAGGAAACCGGAGACTCGCTTGAGTTTACCGGCGAGCGATTCATGCCTGGAGAGGGCGGCCCGCTCCTCTACTACGAACATGCTCACCGCTATCTCATCGCAGCTAAATTCGTGGCTGGCAAGAGGGTCTTGGACGTCGCCAGCGGCGAAGGGTACGGGAGCGATTGGCTGGCCGCAAGTGCAGAGCTGGTGATCGGAATTGACAACACGCCGGTGGCCGTCGCGCACGCCCGCAGGCGGTACGGCGGCGCCCAAAACCTCGACTTTCTCGTCGGTGACGCTAACCATCTACCGCTGCCGTCAGATTCATTTGATGTAATTGTCGCCTTCGAGACGATTGAACACCTGGCGAAGCCAGAGGGTTTCTTAGGGGAGTTGAAGCGTGTTGTGCGTAAAGACGGCATTGTGCTGATATCCACGCCGGACAAGGCGACTCATAGCGAGGAGAGCCAGCGCCACAGTGATTATCATCTGCGGGAGTTTTATCTGGGCGAGTTTGAGAAGGTCCTTTCGGCCCACTTTCCAAGCTGGGCAATGATCGGGCAGCGCGTGGTGGCCGCATCCCTAATGTGGTCGCTTTCCGAAGGGGCCAATCACGCAACAGGGAGCATATTCGCGGATATCAAAGGCACACCGGGGGAAGGAGCCATCGAACGGGTCATGACTCCCATGTACGTCCTTGCGGTCTGCTCACCTACGAAGTTGGATTCTAAATGGAGCAAGCTGCTACCATCCCTGTTTCTGGATTCAAGCGATGCTTTCTTGAAACAACTATTGGAACACGCTAAGTCGCAAACGCCGGAAGTGCAGAAGCTGGAGAAAATTATTCGTTTGGAGCAAGAAGTGCGCTCTCAAGGTTTCCAATTGGCAGTCCGCGAGGAATCCTTGTTTCGCCTTAATGAGCGCCTCCTTGTACTCGAAAAGGAAGGCGCCGAGGGAAGGGCGCTCAAGGCGGAACTTGCCCTCATCAAGTCCGGTTTCGGCTGGGCAGTCTTCAGCCGCCTCCGGCGGGCCCGCCACTTCCTCTTCCCACGCGGTACCCTGCGCGGATTCGTTTTCCGGCTGCTTTTGTTACCAATCGTCCTCACAGTCCGGCTCGCACGAACGGTCATCTCACTGTTCAGACGAACCTAATGTAATGGTGACGGGCCAATTGCGCCCAGCCACGGAGACGCAACCCCATGCGTCTCATTCCTTTTCCCCTCTGCCTTCGTCCCTGAGGCCCATCTGGAAAGGAGCGTAGATGCATGGCCCTGACCGCTGAGCGTTGCGTGGCCTGCCGGGCCGATTCCCCGGCGGTCACCGAAGAGGAGCTAAACCAGCTACTTCCGCAAATACCTGAATGGCGCCTGATAGAGGAAGACGGCATCCGAAAAATGGACCGCCCCTTTCGCACCCGTAACTTCATGCAAGCCCTAGCCCTCACGAATGCGGTTGGAGAGTTAGCGGAAGACGAGGGTCACCACCCGCGCCTCGTGACGGAGTGGGGCCGTTTGCGAGTAACCTGGTGGACGCACAAGATTCGGAACCTGCACCGTAACGATCTCATCATGTGCGCCAAGACGGATGCCATTTACCAGGAGCTGCTGAGCGAAGGCAAGGTCGAACTGTCCCCTTCTAAGCAGACTTGAAGAAGATAACGGCCCGCGCTCAGACTCGTTTAGCGAGAGGCGGCTGCCAGGAGTTCCTTCGGCAGCGGGAAATAGACCTCTTCATCGGCGCCGTCCGCGTCTTCCTCTATGCCCGCGCCGTAGCGTTCCCGCAAGTAGGTTACTACTTCCTGCACAAGGTATTCCGGGGCGGAGGCGCCAGCGGTCAGCGTCACCGTCTCCACACCCTCAAACCACTCATCTTTCAACTCAGAGGCTGACTCGACGCGGTACGCGCGAGCGCCGTGGGAAGAGGCCACCTCCACCAGGCGATTGGAGTTGGACGAATTGGCTGCGCCGATGACGATTACCAGGTCTGTGCGCTCCGCCAGGCGTTTCACAGCGGCCTGCCGGCTTTGGGTTGCGTAGCAGATGTCATCGGTCGGTGGAGCCGCTAAATTCGGAAAGCGCTTCCGGAGAATATCGACAATCTCTTTCGTGTCGTCAACAGACAATGTGGTCTGTGTGACATAGGCCACCCTGGCGGGGTCAGCGACGTCGACTTCGACAGCGTCGCGAACGTCCTGTATCAGCCGGATCTTGCCCGGCAATTGCCCCATGGTGCCCTCTACCTCTGGATGCCCCGCATGGCCAACAAGTAGTATTTCGAAGCCTAAGCGATGAAGCCGATGGGCCTGCCGGTGGACTTTGGTAACCAGCGGGCACGTGGCGTCGACAACCTCAAGATCGCGACGTTTAGCCTTGCTTTCCACAGCCTTGGACACCCCGTGAGCGGAGAAGATGACGCGCGCCCCGTCTGGGACATCTGCCAGGTCCTCTACGAAAACGGCGCCCTTGGACCCGAGTTCAGCCACCACATGGCGGTTATGGACGATCTCATGGCGCACATACACCGGCCCGGAATAGAGGTCCAGAGATTTATCGACGATTTCGATCGCGCGCACAACTCCCGCACAGAAGCCACGCGGACGGGAGAGGATAACACGTAGAGGGGTTCTGGCCATGATTCGATGTTATACCAAATTTCGCAGGCGGGGCTATGGCGCGGGCTTCATCAGCAAGTGCCGCAGCGCATCCTCCAGTCCCGGGTAGCGGAACTCGTAGCCACTGGTCGTCAAGCGGGCCGGGTCCGCCCGCGCGCTCACCAGCAGCAACTCGTCCGCCATCTGGCCAAGCAGCAGGCGCGCCGCGAATGCGGGCAGTGGAAAGACCGTCGGGCGGCGTAGGACACGACCGAGAGTCTTTGTAAAATCGCGATTTCTTGCTTGTTGCGGCGAAGTGACGTTGACCGGGCCCGCCAGCCCATCCGTTATCAACGCATGATGGATCGCGCCGACAGCATCGTCCAGGGCCACCCAACTCATATATTGCTCACCAGAGCCGATCCTGCCGCCTAGCCCCAGACGCATGGGCAATAAGAGGCTGCGCAGGGCGCCCCCGGCCGGGCTGAGGATGATCCCCAGGCGCAGGTTAACCACACGGATACCTGCTTCGAGCGCCGGCTCTGTCGCGCCCTCCCAAACCTGACACACCTGCGAGAGGAACATCTCGCCGGGGCCGCTATCCTCCCGCAGGAACTCACCACCCCGGTCGCCGTAGTAGCCAACGGCCGAGGCGCTCACCAGCACTTTTGGCGGCGGCTCCAAGGTCCCAAACGTCTCCGCCAGGAGCCGCGTCCCCTTGTCTCTGCTTTCCAGGATGCGGCGCTTCTTGGCGGCAGTCCAGCGGCCGTTAATGCTTTCACTTGCCAGGTGCACCGCCGCCTCGATCCCGTGAAGGCCCTCCTTATCGATGTAGCCGGAAAGCGGATCCCAGCGGATTCGATCGGCAGCGGCGGATTGGGCCCGGGTAAGTTGCACAATCTCATGTCCGGCGCTGGAAAGGAATGGCACCAAGGCCGAACCGACAAGCCCACCTGCGCCGCTGACGAGCACCTTCACGGCTTGACTATAGGCGCGCAGGAAGTCTTTGGGAAGGAGTCCTCGCAAAGGTTTCAGGAACGCCCGGCCAATATGGCTAAAAACGCCTGGGAGCTTTAACAAAAGCAACGGAATAGCGTCGCGTTTTCCAGTAACACTGCGCCGTCTTTTAGCGGAATGTTAAACTCACTCTTGCCGTGGATACTGAGGAAGAGCAGCCCATAGAAGGCCTGCTGGCCAGACGCGCCCTCCGCTTGCGGGAGAACCTCGGCGCGGGCTTCGCTCCTCCTCAGGGCCAGGTGTTCCGACTTTCGGCGGGCGTGCCTGACCCTGCGACCTTCCCTTTGGAAGAGCTGAGCAAGGCCTTTCGCGCCGTCCTTCTCCAGGAAGGAGACCAGGCCCTTCAGTACGGGGGCCCCTACGGCTACCCGGGTCTCCGCGACATCCTTGCGAAATGGATCAGCGAACGCGAG
>Ga0184634_10000205_pt1 | contig 13930 bp, 16 predicted proteins | sample PLM31_200_b1_FD_133016 | JGI IMG/M metagenome (GOLD analysis project Ga0184634, IMG submission 133016) | Groundwater sediment microbial communities from an aquifer in East River, Colorado, USA - PLM3-1_200_b1 | ecosystem: Environmental > Terrestrial > Soil > Riparian zone | place: USA: East... | reverse complement strand
CGATCTACACCAAACCAATATTGATCTCTTGGCTGACTTGATGCAGCACAGATACCGGCACGACTTGCTCAAACAACATTATTTGCCGCTGTTTTTAATCCAACATCACAGCCAACACCTGGAAACCCTGCAACAAATCCGGCAACAACGCGCGTTAACCCAGGATCGACCCGAACATAAGGTAAAAAATATCTGCCCTACCCGCGCTCCTACCCCGCCCGCAATCCGGCTCGATAAACAAACCATTCGTTTAGGTCATGCCGGCGGGCCCGATGCCTACGATAACGAGTTGCCGCGGCATGCCGTCGATCTAGCGGCATTCGCGATCGGCGCCCTGCCTGCGACCAATGCCGAATACCTCGGCTTTATGGAGGCGCAAGGCTACGCCACTGGCCGCTACTGGAGCGCCCCGGGTCGGCGCTGGCTACAGGCGGCAAAGGCCGACGCGCCGCAACATTGGCGCCGCGACCAAGCAGGCCATTGGTATGCCGTCACAGCCGAAGGCACGAAAGATCTGATGCCTGATCCCCCGTCTATGGCGTCAACTACTATGAAGCCGAGGCGTTCGCGCGTTACGCGGGATGCCGCTTGCCGTCAGAGCAAGAATGGGAGTATGCCGCTACTTTCGGCGCCATAGCGCGAGAAAGCGCGCAAAAAGAAGGGAACCCATTAAACGAGAAGGTGTGGGAATGGTGCGCGAACCTGTTTTATCCCTATCCTGGATTCAAGGCGTTTCCCTACGACGGCTATTCCGCGCCGTGGTTCGGCACCCACTACGTATTGCGCGGCGGCAGCCGTTATACCGCCGCCTGCATTCAGCGCCCGACATTTCGTAATTTTTATACCGCCGATAAACGCCACATCTTCGCCGGCCTGCGCTTAGCCGAAAGCCTATAGTCAAACCGTTGCATCAGACCCCTGCCCGGCGCACTCGCGGTTTAACCCAACCGACGTTTGCTATAATCAAACCGCTCACCTAACGGCATAAAGTAAAGTATGGAAAAACCTGCTTCTAATACAGAACAACCCGCCCGGCTCGGGAAAGCCATGATTGAGGCGCGCTGAGATAATTGAGGCGAAAAATCGAGATAATTGACCTTCGAAATCTTTGCACCTATTTAAAAGAAATTGCAATGGGTGAAAATTAGTTGATCCAGAACAGTGCTTGGGTAGGTAAAAACCGCGCCTAAATCGCTTGAAGCAAACCCCGCCTCGATGGTATTTTTGCACGCTGCGGCCAGCTCAACTTTCTTGAAATCGCGGTGCTTGGTATCTTCATTACCATTCCACCAAGCAAAAACCAGGTTGCCCAGCGCTCCCAGCGCCGCCCGGACCAGCGCCACCAGCGCCGCCTTGGCCAATTGTGATAGGAACAATTTCTCCCGGCGTAACAGATACTGGCTCTCGTAATTTCAATTGACCGCCCCCGCCGCCGGGTCCACCATCTCCACCGGTGCCCGGTCCACCATCTCCACCGCTGCCCGGAAATACGCTTCCTGCAACACCAACATTTGAGGAAGATGGCGTTCCCCCAGCCGCTCCAGGAAAACCACCCTTACCTCCGTTGGATTGCCCGCCGCCTGCAGTACCTCCCTGTGGAACTCCCCCACCGACAGCGCTCAATTTATTACCGAACGAAGTAGTGCCTCCGGCGCTACCGGCACTTCCGGGACTCCCGGCGGTGGCACCACCACCACCGCCGGCGCCGGCGCCAGCTAAAGTAACGTAAACAACATAAATATCTTCCGGTACTTGGAAAAAATCGTTGGATAGAACACGGCGGCTCTTGGCTAACCCGCCGGTTGGATAGCCAAATAATCCTGGATGCATTTAGAAATCCGCGCCTGACGGAGTGGTGTGGATGCCGGCGGCGACCGCTGTTCCGAGCGTGACATAAATACGCGACGCCGGGGAACCGCCTTTAACTTTTACAAGCAGCGATATTTCTTGCGCAACGGATTCAGCAATTTGGCTGATAGTATTGGCCGGGATCGTTTTCTCGCCAATCAACGTGTTATTGGTCGCGGTATCTGGATCGGAACCGTTGTTCAAGAACACCCGCAAAACGGTCGCGATGTTGGTGCCTTTGTGCATCGCGCGGACCTTTTCTATGAGCGAATGGGCGGCGGCGGCGGTAAAAATAAGCGCCCTGCCGGTCGCGCCAGTACCATCGAGCGCGGTATTGGCCGCGGTCAATACCGCCGGGACGCCGGGGTTGGGTGCGTTGGTAAATTGCGGTGATGTGGACATAACAACGGCCTCCGTTTGTCTTTAATTACGCCTTGGCCCAGCTCGGCGCCGGCGGATTTGCGTCGGCGACCTCGTAGCCATAAATCGCATCCGCCGGATACGGCGCGCCGGCCTCATCGACAATCGACTCCACGTTCCCCGACTCATCCACTATCTGGTACCCAAATGTGCCGCACATTTTGTGTGTCGATCTCTTTTTTGAATTATCCGCTGAGGCCTGATCGGCGATCGCTTGGAGTGCGTTCGCCTCATTCGTCAATTGCGCCGCCAGCGATCTGGCCGCGGCCGCTTCCGTTTGGTCGTGTAGCTGTTGAAGCCGCTCGTCCGTTTTCGCCAATTGAGCCGTCAAGCTAGAGGCTCGTCCGCGCGCTGCTTCTGCTTTTTCCAGCGCGGCCCTAGCCTGCGTCCCTACCTTTTGCAATAAATTGAAAGACGCCTCGTCGCGCCATTCGAGAATACGAATCTTGATGTATTGCATAGCCTAATCTCCTAGTTGTAATTCTTGTGCATAAAAAGCGCGCCGGCGACGTTGCCAGAGAGCAGGACGCTATTTAACCCATCGTGGTTATGGTCGACCGCGGCGATAAATGACCCGCCGACCCACTCTTTTAGGTTTTGGTCGTTGTCGCGAAACGCGGTCATCAGCCCCGTTGTTATCGGTGACTCCGGATCGATGTCGCCGTCCGGGATCGTCGTAAAAACTTTTGACGGCGCCGGCATTAATCGATCTCCACGCGCGCCATCCGGCGCGCGATAGGATGACCGCAAAGAACTCGGTAACGATTTTCAAAGGCGACTTGATCTGATCCAGTGGTATCCACAAGCCCATTAAAAAATTCGCACCCAGGACAGTGCTTCGCCGCCACCTGGTTAAACTGCCGCTTTGGGCATGGGATAAAAGCGGTGTTAGGTATGGAAATTTTGTCGATCATCGTTCACCATTTATACGATCAGCCACGCGCTCGACCCATCGCTCATAGCACCGATGTTGCTGGCGATATGCGCGTATTCGTCTTGCAGCGACGTCCCCAGCTTATAATCCGGCGTCCCATTGGGCGCGATGAAGGCATAACGCCGGTCAAAATTCGTCGTCATCGCCTTAATTTGCAAACGCCCGCCATCATCCTGGCGGCGTAAAATTAAAACCTTGGTCGGCAACGGCGCGCCGGCGGCGTCGACGATTTGCGCGGTCTTGATGCTGTAAATATCGCCCTCTTTCACCGCCGCGTCTTTCGGGTCAAGCGCCGCCTCAACGATCTTTGGCGCATTGCGGTACTGGCCAAGTTTTCGCTGGGCCCATCCGCGCAGCGCTTGCGAATTGACGGCCGTGAACCAGCGGGAATTTGTGGTCTGTTCGCGGCTGTCGTTATACTCGTTGGCGCTCTCCGCGTCGGCATCGACATAAGCCTCGCCGCGCAGAAAATTCTTGCCCTCTTTTAAATTGGCGGTGGCCTTAATCAGGTCGTAATACACCGCGACAAACGTCAGTCGCGAATCGTCCTGTGACTCGATCTTGACCGTGCCCTGGATAAAATTCGCCTCGTCGGTGAGGGTCTTATTTAAATTCGCCAATGGCGACTGCGGCCCGATGAATTTATACCTCACTTTTTGATCCATCGGAGACCACCAGATCACGCCGCCGGTTTGAAAGGCGATCTCTTTGAGATGCGCCGAGATGTCCTCCGGCTCGGCCAGACACGTCGTAATGTTAAATCGACTGCCCAGCCAATTGGTGTCCTCAGCCTGGATGCCGGCGACGTCGATATAGGTATCGATGATGTCGGCCGCATTGAGCAAATCCTTAATGACGGCGGAAACGGATTGATTGATATAAGGCTTGCAAAGCTGTATACCATCGCCGATTTTGGCGGCTTGCGCGCCGGTGCCGAATTGCGCGCGATAGGTACCATTCGGCAAACTCAGCACATCAGCATCGAACGTGGCAATAGAGCCATAGCCGATCCAGTCAATCTCGAACTCCCCATCAGTGGAAAAACTGGTAAGGTCCAGATTTAAACCGATGATCGTATTATTGATCCAATCACTGCCGCCGGCCGTGAGATTATGCATATCCCATACGGCGGTCACCCACGCGCCGCTCGCAAAGCCGGCCGGCTCTGAGATGGCCTTAAAAAAACTCCCGCTCTCGCCGTGCGACCCGGTAGAATAAAATAACTTGCCTTGCCAAACGAAATCGATGGTTCGGCGAATGCGGGCGAGTACATAGCGGTTCACACCACCATTGATGGCGAGCCCCGCGCGGCGAAATTGTGGAGGCGCGGCCTCGGCAGTCACAAGGATCGTGTTAATACCTGTCTGGGTGGTTGCATTTTCCGTAGTCCACCCATCCATCGTGTTATCGTTGAAGCCCCAACCCTGCGCCGGAAGCTTATGGGTGTACTGGATGACTTCCTCGCCGACACGCACATAACCGCTTTCGGGATATTGCGCGCCATCGCCCGCGCCCAGCGTTAATTGCAAATCATTTGTGGTTAAAGCGACAGCCAACTTTCCGCTGGTGGGCGCCGGGACCTTGACCCGGTCGGCGAGTTTAATCGGGTCTTTCAGCGTGACAGTGATATCGCCGTTCGCCGCCGGGCCTTTGATGCTGTCCATGATATACAGCTCGTTGACGAACGCCCCGCCATCCCAGCCGGCGGTAAAATAGGCGCGCTTAAGGCGCGCGAACCGCCCGGCATAGTTATGATTGCGCGCGAGCCACCGCGTCCAAAATGTCCCCTGCGGCGCGCTCGCGCGGTTGCTCAAATAAGGGTCGGTCTCAACGTCCGCGTCGGGTTCGTCCGCGAGAGAAAGTGAGACGCTGGCGCGCTGCGCCAACCCATTTGCCGGATCAATCTCGGTCGGCGCCTGCTTATGGCCGACGATATAGGGCCGCATCGGGTCGCCCGGCTGCAGCGGACTGCCGCTGGTAACAAACTTATAGGTCTTCGTGCCCTTGAGATAGTTAGGTTTGTCCTGGCAGGTTTTGAACGTGTTATAGCACGCGTTCGGCCGGTCGATGACGTTATAGGTGCTGGTGGCATCGGGGATCGTGGTCCAGGCATCCTTGACCGTCGCCACCTTGGTCGCGCCAACGTACCCCGTAATGATGCGCTCCTGACTAACGCCGGTCCCTCCGGTAATCCGCACTACCATATTTTTGTAGGCGTCGTCGACGGCCGACGCGAGGGCTGCGAGCGTGATCGTGCTCGCGGTCCCGGCTTGCGCGGTCCCGGTATTCTTCCGGCCGGCGGTACACGGCGCCACGCCGTAGGTGTTCAGGCACGTGTCGAGGTCGAGTTCTGCGACAACGACAGAGACGCGTTCAAAATCGCTCATGCCGCGACCCCCATCACGTCCAGGCTCAAATCGGCGAACTCGCCGACATGGTGCGGGGTTTTAAATTGATCTTTCGCGGCCACCAGGAAAATCTCGGAGGCGTGATCGGTCGGGTCCCACACGAAGATCCACGGGTTGCCGCGCAAGTGCGCGCGCCAGGCGGCCAACCATGACGTGCGGATAAAAGTCCAGGTGAGATTTTTAAATTGCAACGCCTCCGACCACTCTTCATACAGCACCGCGCGCCCGAGCGGGTGCCCCTTGACGGATTGATTATATTGGCCCTTCACCACGCGCCCGACCGGGTCAAATCCCTCTCTCAGTCGCCGCGGCATCTCCAGCGCCACGCCAAGTGCTGCGATCGCAAGCGACGGCGCGGTCGCGCCGGTCACTTTGATGCGCCAATACCGGAATGAGACGGAGGCGAATTGTAAAATAAACGGATCGTTGCTGGCAGGCAGTATCGTGGCGACCAGGACATCGTTAGCCGCGAAGTTATCGGTCGAGCGGCGCACTTCCAGCGTCGCGCCCTGGGTAAAGAGATCGTGGCCGTAGACGGCGCAGTAATCGGCCGATTTCGCGGCGCCGCTGTCCACAGTCACCGTCGCCGGCATCGCGGCCGGTTTCCATTGGGTGTACGGGCGGAAGTCCCGCAGGTTTAAAACGTTAAAATTCCCGGCCGCGGTGGAGCTCGCCACGGGCACGGCGTCCATGAAGCGCGACTCGTAAAGGATTTTGGGGAGCCCGGTCGGCATCGTTATTTGATGTTCAATGTGAGCCCATCGCCCAGGGCCTCGTTAAGAACGGGCGCGAAGCGATTACGCAACCATTCCAAGGAGACCATCCCGCTGTCGCTCTCCACGGTGAGGTTAATCGTGCGCGGCTGCTGGGGGATGTTCAGGGTGGGCGGCGGAATATTGCCGGGCGAACCCGGGCCCAGATCGGGTTGTGGCAGATCGGTACCGGGCAGCGCGGCGTACGTTGGGATCGCGCCGCCGCCGGCGCCGCCGCCGAATTCCTGCGACTTGATATTCTGGACGTTCATCATGCCGAGCTTGAACATAATCGCCGCCAAAATAGGCCCCATGAAAGGCCCGCCTTCCCCGAGCGCGCGCGCCATGCCGAGATACGTTTGCACGTACGCATTGGCGATCGCCGCTTTTTTACCGAGATCGAAATCCTTCTTTTTATGCGACCCCATCAGGCCGGCCAACTGGCCGAGTATCATCCCGGTGCCCTGAAGCTGCGAATTGAAATCACCCTTCATCAGCGCCTGCGTCCGCGATATCCAGGCGGACTGCGATCCGTACTTTTTGTTTGCCGCGGCCTCCTGCGCCGCCGCCAACTTTTCTTGATGCTGTTGTTCGAGCAACGCGGAGGCGGAAAAAAACTGCTCTTGCGAAATCTGCCCCATCAGATACGCGTTATTGGCCATGTCCTGCTTCGCGATGTAATCGGCGGAGAGGAGTTCGTTCTCCATGCCGAGCGCGGCGAAGAGCGCGGATTGTTTTTCTTCCGCCTGGGCGGCGAAACCTGCCGGGTCAAAAAAATCGGGGGCAAAGGCTTTTGGGTCGACACCTGGCGGTATGTTTTGTGCGGCTGGCGCGGCGAGATCGGCTTGTTGCTTGCTTATTGTTTTTTCCAGCGCCTGGAGTTGGGTCTGTTTTGTATTAATTTCCGCGGTTAGTTTTTCGACAACCGCGGCCGAAACCGGGTCTCTACCGAGCAACTTATCCAATCCACTCGCCTGAGCATTGATTGCGGATTTCAGTTGCTCAGTTAATCCGGCGATAGCCGTTTTTAGTTCAATGACGCGCTCCGCGCTGCTAGTTCCAGCGCCGCCCGCGGTTTCGAGAAGCGCATAAAAAAGCCCGCCGGCTTTATGCGCCGCCAAAAATTGATTGGTCATGTCGATCAACGTCGGCAGCATTTTGGCGGCGAGTTGGTTTGCGGCGCCGGTGGAGATCGCCTTCAGCTTGGTAAGGTTATCGTTGAATATTTCCGCCTCGCGCGCGGTTTTCGTACTGATCACCTGCCCAAACCGTTCGGCCATGTCGGCATTTTCTTTTAATCCCGCTGCACCGCCCTTCATGACCTTGATCATTTCGGCGCCGCTGCGGCCGAAAATATCCATCGCGATATTCACGCGATCGTTTTTATTTTTGACGTTCTCCAGTGCGTCCGCGATTTTGGCGAACGCCTGCTCAGGCGCCATTGCCGTGAGTTGTGCAGCGTTTAGGTTGAGTTTGCGCAGGGCCCCATCCGCCTGCCCCATACCGTTCGCGGCATCAGAAAGATTCCGCGTCATCAACAATAGATTTTGGCTGAGCGACTCCTGCGACACCCCCGCCAGGTCAGCGGTAAAGACGAGGGCGGACATCGCTTCCGTGGTCAGCCCAAGCGTATCGGCGGTTTTTAAAGTCGCGTCGGCAATATCGATCGACGATTTGATCATCGCCGCAGCCGCCACGGCGGCGGCGGCCGCGGTCGTGCCGGCGGCAACACCCATGCCTTTCCAGGCGAACGAAGTTTCCTCCGTATTTTTTGTCGTCTCGCCCAGGGCCTTTTCGCTGGTCTTGCCGAATTTCTCGATGACGGCGGTGCCGTCGTCTTTTACCCGCAAGACAATTTGCATCTCGCCGTTGCCGGTTCTAAGCGCCATCAGTCGTTCTCCTCGTGTCGTTTTTTCATCATTTCTATTCGCTCCCGCTCGGCCCGTATAATTTCCGGCCCGATCGCCTGCAATGCCTGGATCCAGTGGTACGGCTGCTGAGCCCATCCGCCGGCGGCCGGCGGTACGCCCTTATCGAGCATGTCCCAGGCCAGAAATATTTCCTGGTAATTCTGCCTGATAAATACCGGGCACTCTGTCCCCTCCACGTCGTCAAGATCATCGCGCCACTGGATCGGCTCCGGCTCCACGCATTGCGCCGGATACGCCGGCAGCCGGGGGCACTGGCTGCAATCCGCGCCGGCCGCCCACGCGCGGGCGGCGCGCCTTAGTTTTTTATTGCGTCCTCGCTGTGTTGGCTGATGCCCACGATCTCCGCCCCGAGCTCGTTGATCACCTCCGCGTGCGCATGCCGCGCGAACGCGAGCGAGGTCATGGATAAAGGGTTGCCGTCGAGGTCCTCTAGGCCGAGGATGTCGCTCACGCCATAACGCACCGCCAGCGCGTGTTGTTTGGTCGCCTTCATCGCGCTCCGGGGCGCGACTTCGTTGATGCGCTTGTTTTCCTCGGGAGTCAAGGCGCGCTTGGCCTCCTTGGCGATTTGTACGATGGCGCTAATTTTTACCGCCTGCTCCATCGTCATCGGCGCAAGCTCTAAAATTTCCGCCATCTCTTCCCACGTCAGCGGCCGGATCATAAATTTCGTCGGCTTGCTGGATTCGCGGTCCGCGATCAGGACGTACTCCTGCTTTCTTCCGGGTTTATCGACTCGTAGTGCCATAACTTATAAGACTCCAGTCCATTTAATGGTGTATTGATCGTCGCCGGCGGCGCCTTCTTTTAAGGAAAGTTTCAGCGGCCTGGTAATGCGGCCGGCGCGGTTGCCGGAGCTAACATCGTCGCGCTCGGCCTTCTGCGCGGTGAATACCAGGGTTTCCCCCAGCTCGTTTGTGAAGGTCGCGACCAGCGCCAGCGTAGTGGCGAGCGTCAACGCATCCCACTCCGCGGCGGTCGCGACCGCCTTCGGGTCTATGGTCACAATCGGATCGCGGTCGGAAACCTCGAAGAAAAACTGCCCGGTTTCGTTAGCCTCTTCCACCTTCACGCCGCAGTCGAAGTTAAACGCGCCGATATTGATCGCGACCGCATCTTTCGTGACAACGCAGAGCGCCGAGGTCATGCGGAAAATCTTTTGCGCCGGCAGCGTAAACGCGGGCAGCCCGACGACGGTCGGCACGGTGTACTTAGATTGCAGGGTGGATTTCGCCGTGAGCGCGGCCATCGCCGCCTCGAAGCTGAGGTTACAAACAGAGCCCAGCATCTTATAGAGCAGGCCGTCCTCATACGCATAATCGGTCAAACTCTTCAGGTTCGCCGCGACGCTGGTCGGTGAATAGGTCGCGGAGCGCGGCGTCGCCGAGCCGTCGCCGGCGGTCACCACCGAATGTCCCGATCCCATCAACAATGGATGGATCATCGGCGTCACCAGCGCGCCCACTCCCTGGCCCAGCCCGCGCACGCGCGCGCTGGCTTCGAGCGACATGGATTGCTTGGTGACGACGCCAAGCCCCGGCCCGAACGTGCCTTTAAGCTCGCCCTCGCCGCGGTCTTTTTCCGTGGGCACCGCGATCACAAAATCGCCCATCGTTACTATCAGGTCGCTCGCCACGACCGGCGCGGCGTCGGTGCCCTTAACCGCTTCGACCTTGGAGAGCAAAACTTTACGGCGCGTCAGCATGTCTGGCATATTTTTTCCGTTTACACGGCCTCAGTGGTTTCGGTAATGAGTTTCAAGCGGGCGCGGTGGCACAAAACGCCGGCGAACATCACCGGCTCGATGCCCTCCACCTGGATCCCGCTCGGCCCAAATTCTTGATTGAGATCTTTGTTCGCGATTACGACGCCGGCGAGAGTAGGGTCGGCGCGGAACGCCGCGGCGATGCTCTCGACCAGGTCGTCAAAGGTTTTACCGGTCGCGTCCACGTCGTCCAGGCCCTCAAACCCGGTGATGCGCCAACTGTGCAAGCGGCGCACTTCGGCGTTATTGAGGTCCTCTTCCACGGTCGATTCACGATAAAAATTCCAACCCAGGATCCGGCCGCTCGTGGCGTCTTTGTATAAATCCTGAAATTCCTTTTCCCGGACCGCAAAACGCTCATAGTCGTAGACCTTGCCGATCCCGGCGACGCCTAGCAGCTTGTTTTTAATGGCGGTGCGGATAGTGGCTAGTGGCATATAAAATCAACCGCATCAGCGAACCGACTCCCCCTCTCCCTCCGGGAGAGGGATGGGGTGAGGGACGGGGCGGTGGACGCGGTCATTTCCCCCCACCTCCCAACCGCGTGACGATGCGTTGCATCGCGGCATTTAATATGCCGATCACTTGCTGCGCATTTTCAGACAGCGCGTTGGTGAACATAAACGCGCCCTTCGTCCCCTTGCGCGCGATCTTGCGCGCGACCAGAAAGGCGACGGATGATGACCGCGATTTATCGACGCCGAGCTTCGCCTCGACCCAGTCGCGCAGCGGCGCGATCGGCGGGAAGTGCGGCTTCGTCCCGAGCTCCACCGGCAGCGCGTAATTCAGCGGCGAGAATACTTTGCCGGCGACGCCCAGACCCTCGGTAATGGCCTGGCCATGCAGCGCGTGCGTGACGGAGCCGCGCAGCCCGCCGGCGCCGTGCACGCCGACCGGCGTGTTGTCTTTTATTTCACGTTCCAGCAACAACAACGCCTCCTCGATGCCGATCGACATCTCCTCCTTCGCAATCGCCGGCGCCGTGCGCAAATACCGCGCATACTCCTGCGCGAGCGACGTGTCGAGGGTAATTGAGGAGACTTCCATTACCGGAATCTCCCCGGATGCAACAACCGGTCCCGCCCCTGGCTATCCGCCAGATCGAGATCCACGACCACGCCGGCGGCGAGATTGCGCTTAGGATCGATCCCCATCTCATCGAAATAGCGCGCGCGCAAACTCTTAGCCCGCGCCGCGTACTCCCGCGACTTGCTGTTGTGATCGACGTTGTCCGCCTGGATAGTCGAGTCTGAATCGCCGCTGAACAGCGCCGCGAGCTGATCGAGCAACAGCGCGGCGGACCAGGCGCAGACAGCCTCTCTGTCATCGGCGCGGATGGTGTCGGCGGGGGCGGAAGAAACGATATGGCGAATCGTGTAATTGATGCGCGCGTTCTGGCCGGCGGTGATCGCGTCGCGCAGCATGATTTTTTCCCCGGTCGGGGCCAGATAAATGCCGAACGATTCTTGCGCGAGCAATGTCGCCGGCACGTCGCCGATCGGGTATTCGATGGAGCGCAGCGCGCTGAAATCAGCCTGCCACCCGGCCGGTAAATTCAAAAAGTTACCGCCGGGCGCCGCCGCGTCCTCGGCCTTGATCTGCGGCCGGTCCTTGCTATAGCGCGCCACCGCGCGCGCGATCGCTTCGTCCCGGTCCGCGACCGCGATCTTGCCGGTGTCGTCTCGGACCAGCTTATCGGTTAACGTTTGGTAATCGGCGAGCGGCATTTTAGCCTACGACCACGCGCTTGGCCTGCAAGCCCTTGGGTGTGCGCTCAACCTCGTACTGCACCGCCTGGCCCTCATCCAGAGAGCGATAACCTTCGCAATCGATGGCGGTGTGATGCACGAATACATCAGCGGTGCCGTCTTGGGGTGTAATAAACCCATAGCCCTTGGCGCTGTTAAACCACTTCACAATGCCTGTCTGCATACTTGATGCCTCTTACCCCTAGGGTGCGTTTCACGCACCATCAAAAAAACGCCGGACGCGTGGCCCGGCGTTTGTATAAAAAACCGTCACGCCGGATAACCGGTATTTATTACTCTCGCAACACCACCAAAATAACGGTGATATCGTTCCACGTCGGCGAGGTCCCGGTGATCGCAAAATTCACGGTCACGGCCGCCTCATCCGCGATGATAACGTCGGTAATGGTGCCCTCCGCGACGGTGCCGGCGGTAATCGAGATCGGCGCGGATAAAATCGTGACGCCGGCCTCCATGACATCCACGGTCAGGGTCGGCGAGGTGCCGCCGGAGGCTCTGGCGTTGGCCAAAACATTCACCACACGCGCCTTGAACGGCATATTGAATTTAACGATGCCGGTCAGGGTCGCGGTGTACTGCCCGCTGATATGGAACGGCAGCACTGTCAGACCGGGCTGGGTGATGGAATAGTTCGGCGTCGCCGCGAGCGCCGGCGCGACCGGGACCGCGAGCACAATCGCCAATACCAAACCCAATACCAAACCCAAGGTAGGGCGGAAAAGCGCAGCGCCTTCCGCCATCGTTCTATTAAAAAAGTTTTTCATAATGAACATTCTCCTCGTTAATGTCCGCCGCCGGGGTCCCTCCCGGCTTTGGACTGCTCTCTGGGGTTGTATAAATTGTCCGCTATTACGCCACGACCGCCTTCGTGGTGCCGCGGAAATCCAGGACGTTGCCGCCGTAGATGTGGCGGATCTTCCAGGTGAGCTTGTCGTTGCTGAACATGCTGCCCACCGTCGGATTGTCCTGCACGAACAGGTCGGGCTCCTGCTGGCCGTCGAGGAAGCCAAGCTCAATGAACGGCACATCGTTTTTGTCGGCGACCGTCACCCAGTCGCTGACGTCGGTCCAGTACCACACCCCCACCACGGTGGGACGGATGCGCGAGAGGTACTTCAGCTCGTTTTCCGTACCCTGCGTGAACAGGTTAGTGGCCGTCTCCTCCAGGTCGAACGGCACCAAGAGAAAGGCCGGCGCGACCCCGATACGGTCGGCCGATGACAGCTCGGTCTGCTTCAGCATCGCCAGCCGGTGGACACCGAACTCGGCGAGCGACAGCGCGACGGTGAAAAGGTTTGCATGCGTGGCGTGGTAAAGCGCCAGGCCGTCATAGATCACGGGGTTGGCGCGGGGAAAGTCCAGCACGAACTTGGAAAGCGTGCGCTTGGCCGATCGGGCGAGCTTGATCGGAATCCGGCGGACGACACCTACGTCATCGTTCTTGATCTGCTCCAGGGTGATATCCTCGGTGCCGCCGCGCTTGTCGGGCGCGTAGGTCGCCTTCTCGTCAGTCGGGCTGGCGAGCGCGGTATAGCCCGCGCCTTGGGCCACGATCGGCAAATCGCCATACCCGCCCAAGCGCGTGCGTTCGTTGGTGCGGAAATCTTGCAGCGGCACGATATCCGCGATCAGCCGCCACACGTCGTAATTGGACGCGCTGTTATATTCCTGAATCATCGAGCGCCGCAGGGCCGCGCCGAGCACGTTGGAGAGCTGCGCCCCATCGAGCGATTCGCGGAAGGTCTCACCGATCGATTCGGCGAACCGGCCGCGATTTACATTCTCCATGCGACCGGTGACGCGCGTATCGCCGGTGATCTCGATATAGCACTCGCGGAAGGATTGCACCGAGCGGTGTTCTTTATGCGCGGGGTCGAAGAATGCGTCGAGCATGTCCGCGATCTTCTTCGGCCGGTCTGCGCCCTCGATGCGCGGGTTATCGCCCATGCCTTTTACCTTGCCGCTTTCGGTAAGAGTCGCGAGGTATTCCCGCTCGCCCTTGATCGCCTCATCCACCTGCGCCTCGGTAAACGAGTCCATGCCGTCGTATTGCTTGCGCAGCTTGGCCTTGGCGATATCGGGCAGCTTCGATTCGGCGATCTT
>Ga0184634_10000204_pt1 | contig 13931 bp, 14 predicted proteins | sample PLM31_200_b1_FD_133016 | JGI IMG/M metagenome (GOLD analysis project Ga0184634, IMG submission 133016) | Groundwater sediment microbial communities from an aquifer in East River, Colorado, USA - PLM3-1_200_b1 | ecosystem: Environmental > Terrestrial > Soil > Riparian zone | place: USA: East... | reverse complement strand
TATACCTTGGTGAGTCGGGAGAGAAAGCGATTGAGGGAGAAGATCGAGCGTGATCCCAAGGTAAGGAAGTGGTATAGGGAGATCGAGGAGAGGCTAAGTCTAAAAGTCAAGATTTGACCCTCAACCCGAAGATTTGACCCTCAACCCGCACTCAACCCGCTCAACCCGTGCTGATGGGCCTCTTTGCTGCAATGAACGAGAGACCTGATGAAGAAGGGATTGAAACAATAGAAGTATGGGGTCAGACCTTTCACTCTTGACAATCTTTAAACGCAGCCTTCATCCTTTAAGCATGCGATTCCCGACTTCCAAGCCCTGATCGCAAAGCCTGTCCTGAGCGTAGTCGAAGGGATCCAGGCTGAGATGCCGCAATCCGAGCGGCCACAGAGAAGAATCTTCTCTCCTCCCGATCTCGAAACCCGAAACTCTAAACTGGAAACTCAACATACAAATCTCTACCTTGCTATTGTGAACGCTCATGCAAAAGTGACCCACTCGTGATTATTTAAAGACGTTGTTGACTGAGTTGAGTTATTAGGGTACTAGGGTGGTGATTTTCCATGGTACGCATGAATCCAAGAGTCCTGAGAATGGGGATAGCCGGCTTGGGCATGGCCTCGCGTCAGATCCTTCCCTACTTCAGGAAGATTCCATTTTGAGTTTGAAGAGAGGCCTGGACTTGCGATAGAGAAGGGCTGATTGAGACGGAATATGAAGAGATCCCCAGCTTCTTTTGCCGTCGCTATTTTTTTGTCGCTTTTCCCCCTCCTGGGGGCGGCCCCGATCAAAGCGGGAGAGTCGAGACCCACCTGGCAGTCGGAGTGGGAGCGGACCGTGGCGGCGGCCAAGAGGGAGGGAAGGCTTACCCTTTACCTCTACCAGGGGGATGGGGAGCTTTCGGCCGTGGCCGATGCCTTTCACCAGAGGTATCCCGAGATCGCGGTCACCACGGTGCCGGGTCGCGGCAACCAGCTCGGCCCGCGCCTTATGGCCGAGAGGAGGGCGGGGAAATACCTGGCGGATCTCTACATCGGCGGCCCCACGACTCCCTATACGGTCCTCTATCAGGCCAAGATCATCGAGCCCATAAGACCGGCCCTGATCTTGCCTGAGGTCCTGGACGAGTCGCTGTGGTGGGAGGGAAGGCACCACTACATCGACCCGGAGAATAGTTACATCTTTGTCTTTGTCGGGAGCGTCTCGGCCGGATATGTCTCCTACAATACGGCTCTCATGAACCCGGCCGATTTCCGCTCCTACTGGGATCTGCTCCATCCCCGGTGGAAGGGAAAGGTCTTGTCGAAAGATCCCAAGGTCTCCGGCAGCCAGCGCATCGGCGTGCGCATCTTTTACTATACCCCGGAGCTCGGTGCGGAATTCCTGCGCCGGCTCTACAGTACGATGGATGTGACCCTGACTCAGGAGATACGCCAGGCAACCGACTGGCTGGCGCAAGGGAAGTTCGCGCTCTGCTTTTTCTGCTCCGATGTGCGCAAGGCGCGCAGCCAGGGGCTGCCTGTGGATGAGTTCAGGACCGAGAGGTGGAAGGAGACCAAGGCCACCTCCGCCGGGAGCATCGGCTCGCTGGTCTTATTGAGCCAGGCTCCCCACCCCAACGCCGCCAGGCTCTTTATCAACTGGCTGCTCTCGCGCGAGGGGCAGATCGCCTTTCAGAAAATCGCCAATAGCCCGATCAATGCCGAGGAGTCGATGCGCATCGATATCCCCAAGGATCCGATCCCGCCTGAAGATCGGCGGGTCGAAGGGATGAAATATCTCCTCGCCGATCGACCGGAGTTTATGGAGATGAAGCCCATTTACGAGCTTTTAGATAAAGCCCTGGCCCAGGCCGGCAAGAGGTAGTTGAGTTGATGGAACGGATGGAGGGAAACCATGGCTTCAGAGACACAGAGCTTGCTCAGTAGACAGAGCCCCTACGAGAGGTGGATCGAGTCTTTGGGGGCGCCGGTCTATAGAGGATACTACATGGAGGATTTGAGAGGCCTGGAGCTGGGCCGGTGGGAGGAGCGCGGCTGCGCCGCGGCCTTTTTACAGCTCGCCGGCCAGGAAGGGGTGACCGGCGCCTATGTGACGGAGATCGCGCCGGGAAAGAGCCTGCCGGCCTTCCGGATGCTCCTCGATGAGGTGATCTATGTGCTCCAGGGCAGAGGGCTGACCACGGTCTGGTCGGGCGCCGCCGGGACTAAAAAGAGCTTTGAGTGGCAGAGGCACAGTCTCTTCCTGATCCCGGGGAATCACAGCTATCAGTTGAGCAATCTCCAGGGCAATCAACCCGTCAGATTGCTCCACTGCAATTACCTGCCGCTGGCGCTCTCCGCCATCCCCCATCCCGATCTTTTCTTTCAAGATCTGCCCGTCGATTTCGATGGCCTCCAGGCCTTGACGGGTGGCGATCTCTATTCCCAGGCCAGGGTCGAGCGCCTCTCGCAGCCGGGCGGCGCCGAAGAGCGCAATGTCTGGGTGGGAAACTTCTTCCCGGACATGACAGCCTGGGATCGGCTCGATGCCTTCAAGAGACGCGGTGCTGGGGGCAGGGTGGTCTGGATCGGCTTTCCCGGCTCCACGCTCTCCGCTCACATGTCGGTCTTTCCAGCTCGGACCTACAAGAAGGCCCACAGGCATGGGCCGGGCTTCCTCATCGTGATCCCGGTGGGCGAGGGCTATTCGATCATGTGGCCCGAGGGCGGAGAGAAGATGGTCATCCCGTGGCATGAGGCGAGCGTCTTTGTGCCGCCGAACCGCTGGTTCCACCAGCACTTCAATGTGGGTCAAGCCCCGGCCAGATACCTGGCCATTCACCCGCCCAGGGGGCTCAGCGGGATCGGCGAGCGGGTCGAAGACCGGGCTCGAGACCAGATCGAATATCCGGATGAGGATCCCATTATCCGGAAAAGGTTTGAGGCAGAGCTGGCCCGGAGGGGGCTCAGCTCGCTCATGCCCGAGGATGCCTATCGCTCCAGAGAGTTCGAATGGGACTATGGGAGAGAAGAGAGCTAATACCAACGTCTCAATGTCTGTTACGTTAGCTTGCTTTGCATCTACCCTCACCCTTAACCCTCTCCCTGGCAGGGAGAGGGAATGGGTGAGGGTCAAGGCTTCGAGAGAGGGGAAAGAACGTAACAGAACTAGAGACGTTTGTATCAGATCTCAGCGGACTGCCCTGGCCCTGCTCTTTTTGCTCGCGGCCGTGGTGCCGGGGGTTGGTCTGGCCCGGGCCGGGGAGGCGGGACCGGCCTGGCAGGCGCAGTGGGAAGAGACGGTGCGGGCGGCGGAAGAGGAAGGGCAACTGGCGCTCTATACCCTGGATGAAGTGGGGCAGCTCTTCGTCAACGGTGGCTTTCAAAAGAGATTCCCCAAGATCAAGCTGGTGTGGGTCTCAGCCCGGGGAGGGGAGCTGGTCGCGCGCATCATGGCCGAGAGGAGGGCGGGGAGGTTCCTGGTCGATGTCGGCAATCTGGGCAACACCTCACCCTACACTCTCTACCAGGCCAGGGCGCTGGATCCGATCTCTTCCGCCTTCATCCTGCCCGAGGTCAAGGATGGATCCAGGTGGTGGCAGGGCCGGCACCATTACATCGACCCTGAGGGGAAGTACGTTTTGGTCTTCGTCGGCGCGCCGCTCTATCTGGTCGCTTACAACACCCAGCTTGTGAATCCCAAAGAGTTTCAATCTTACAGCGATCTCCTCGACCCCAAGTGGAAGGGGAAGATGGCGGCCTTCGATCCGCGCTCCGGCGGCTTCGCCGCTACCCGGGACCGCTTCTTCTATCACCATCGGGAATTGGGACCCCAGTTTCTCCGGCGGCTCCATGGCGAGATGGAGCTGACGCTCTACCGCCAGTACCCTCAGGGCGAGAATTGGCTCGCCACCGGCAAGGTCTCCCTCTGCCTCTGCCGCCATCAATCGATCAGCGAGGCCAGGAGGCAGGGGCTGCCCGTGGATCTGGTCGATCCCAGCCTCTTCCGAGAAGGCGTAGGGGTGGAGAGCCGGGCCAAGACGCTGGTCCTTATAAATAAGGCGCCCCATCCCAACGCGGCCAAGCTCTTCATCAACTGGTTTCTCTCCCGGGAGGGACAGATCGATTTTCAGCAGCTCTCCGCCCAATACCTCGATGGCGGGGCCGAGGGCTCCCTGCGCGTGGACATTCCCAAAGACGATCTCCCGCCGCGCAATCGGCTCGTGCCTGGAGTCAAATATATCCCTCAGTGGCTGCCGGAGATGTTCGACATGAAGCCGATCCGGCGAGTTATCGATGACGCGCTCGCGGAGGCGAGCCGGAGGAGAGGGCTGTGATGGGCGCGCGCCTGGCCTTGAGCATAATAGCCCCGGGGCTCATGCTCCTTCTCCCGCTCGCCTCACTGGCGGCAGAGGGGCCGAGGGCCTCCTGGCAGGCGGAGTGGGAGGAGACGGTGCGGGCGGCGGAGAAAGAGGGGGAGGTTGCCTTTTATACCTTGGGAGACTATGGCTATCTCAAGGAGTTCGAGAAACGGTATCCCAGGATCAGGGTCCTTGTGGTTCCGGGTCGGGGCAATGAGCTGCTCTCGCGCATCATGACCGAGAGGAGGGCGGGAAAGTACCTGGTCGATGTGGCGCGCATCGGCAACACCTCGCCCTACGAGCTCTACCGCGCCAAGGTCTTGCAGCCGATCCGCTCCGCCTTCATCCTCCCGGAGGTTCTGGACGAGTCTCTCTGGTGGCAGGGGAGACACCACTACGCCGACCCCGAGGCCAAATATATCTTTGTCCCCGTCGGCAACGCCTCCATCAACCTGGTGGGCTACAATACCGATCTGGTGGATCCTCGTGGCCTCAAGTCCTACTGGGATCTGCTCCAGCCCCAGTGGAAGGGGAAGATCGTCGTGATGGATCCCAGGGCCGGCGGCTACGGCCGCAGCGGCGCCAGATTCGTCTACTATAATCCGGAGCTCGGCCCGAGCTTTCTCAGCCGGCTGCTGAGCGAGATGGAGGTCACCCTCTCCCGCGATTACCGCCAGGCGATCGATTGGCTGGCGCAGAGGAGATTTTCTCTCTACCTCTTCGGCAACGGCGGCGATCTCTTAGAGGCCCGGGCCAAGGGCCTGCCGGTCCAGGTGATGGATACGGCCCCATGGAGAGAGGGCTCTGCGCTGGAGCCCTCGGCCTTCACCTTTGTGCTCCCGGACCGTCCGGCCCATCCCCATGCGGCCAAGGTGTTGGTGAACTGGCTCCTCTCGCGGCCAGGACAGATGGCGATCCAGAGTGAGGCGGAGACCAACGATTCGCTCAGGATCGACATCCCGAAAGAGGAGGTCGCGCCGGTGGTGCGCCGGCGCGCAGGGGCCAAATATGTGGTAACTTGGAATCCGGAGTGGATGGATATGGAGCCGATCAGAAGGCTCGTAGAGCAGCTTTTAGGAAAAAGATGAGAGGCGGAAGCTGAAGGGGGATTTATGTTGACTCAGGAAGAGAATCAGCGCCTTACCCGCGTCGGACCTGAGACCCCGGCGGGCCAGCTCTTGCGCCGCTACTGGCACCCGGTGGCCACGGTCTCAGAGATGCGCGAGCACCCGACCAAGCAGGTGAAGATCCTGGGAGAGGAGCTGGTGCTGTTCCGCGACGGCCAGGACCGGCTGGGTCTGATCGGCGGCCACTGCGCGCACCGGCGGGCCAGCCTGGTCTACGGGCTCCCCGAAGAGGATGGGCTCAGGTGCCCGTACCACGGCTGGAAGTATGATCGGACAGGGCAATGCATAGAGCAGCCCTTTGAGGAGACGGTCCGGGCGGACCGGCCATTTAAAGATAGAGTCAAATTGCCGGGCTATGCGGTCGAGGCGCTCGGCGGCCTCGTCTTCGCTTATCTGGGCCCCCAACCCGCGCCCCTGGCGCCGGCCTGGGACCTTCTGGTCGGGCGCAATGTCGAGCGCGAGATCGGCCATGCGGTCACCGCGTGCAACTGGCTTCAGACCGTGGAGAATGCCGCGGATCCGGTCCACGTCGAGTGGCTCCACGGCGAATTCCGCAACTACGCCGCCGGCCGCACCGGCAAGGTGGAGCGGCGGAGGAGACACCTCCGCCATCTCAAGATCGCCTTTGAGCTGGGGGAATACGGGGTCATCAAGCGGCGCATTTTGGAGGGAGAGACCGAAGAGTCCGACGACTGGAAGATCGGCCACTGGCTGATCTTCCCCAATATTCAGAAGGGGCCGGACATGCTGCGCTTCCGCGTGCCGGTGGACGACGCGCACACGGCCCAGTGGTACTACTCGGTCCATCCGCTGAGAGACGGCGCGGAGCAGGCGCCGGAGGAGATCCCGCTCTATGAGATGCCGTCGCCGGTTTTAGACGAGCACGGGAGGCCGCGGTGGCAGCTCCTGGACGGCGATGTGGACCCGCAGGACAACGCCATCTTCGTCTCTCAGGGCGAAGTCTATGACCGGACGCAGGAGCTCCTGGGGGAATCGGACCGGGGCGTCGTCCTCTATCGCCACCTGCTGGATCAACAGATCAAGCTCATGGAGGCGGGAAAGGATCCTATGAATGTGTTCCGCGACCCGGCCCGGAACGTCTGCCTCAAGCTGCCGACGGAGAGCAGGGAGCAGTTCTTGACCGGCCGCCTGGGCGCGCGCGCCAGCTATGCGCAGCGCTACCGCTCGCTTATCGGCGAGCGCAAGCCGCTGCCCTAGGAGAGATGGTTATGAATCTTTTCGTTTCGCCCTGGCCCACGAAAGCGAATGGCAAATGGCGAATAGCAAATGGCTATTCACTCCGAATTGCGCTGATGGCCGCATGGATGGCGGTGGCGTTCCCTGGGCTGGGGGCGGCTCAGGAGGCGAGGCCTGGGTGGCAGGCGGAGTGGGAGAAGACCGTGAAGGCGGCGGAGCAGGAGGGGCAGGTTACCATTTATATCTCAGGTTATCAGGAGCTCATCGATTCGGGGGCATTTCAGAAGGCCTATCCCAGGATCAAAGTAGTCACGGTCACTGGCTCGGGAAGTCAGTTGGCGCCGAGGATCGCCGCCGAGAGGAGGGCCGGGAAATATCTGGCGGATGTTTATAACGGCGGCGGCAATTCCCTCTACCAGGTCCTCTATCCCGGCAAGATGCTCGACCCGATCAGGCCGGCGCTGATCCTGCCTGAGGTGACAGATCCCTCCAGGTGGTGGGAGGGCCAGCATAAATATGTCGACCAGGAGCGCCAGTACCTCTTCGTCTACGAGGGCAATGTCTCCGCCGGCGCCACTCCCGGCTACAACACAAAACTCGTCAATCCGCGGGAGTTCAAATCCTACGGGGACTTCCTCCAGCCCAAGTGGAAAGGGAAGCTCGTCTCCGCGGATATCAGAAAGGTGAGGGGCGCCGGCCTGATGTGGCAGTACCTGTATTACCATCTCGGCCCCGACTATATCCGCCGCCTCTTCAGCGAGATGGACGTCACTCTGACCGGGGATCTGCGCCAGGCCGTGGACTGGCTGGCCACCGGAAAATTTCTCCTCTGCCTTCCGTGCCGGGACGTAGCCGACGCCAAAAACCAGGGCCTGCCGGTCGATACCTTCGAGCCTTATCAGTTTCAAGAAGGGATCAGCATCTCCTCGGCCTTCGGGCAGGTGGCCCTGATGAACCGGGCGCCCCATCCGAACGCCGCCAGGCTCTTCATCAACTGGCTGCTCTCGCGCGACGGTCAGATCACCTTCCAGAGAGTCATGGACCAGCCAGGCGATCCTAAGGACTCGCGCCGGGTGGATGTCCCCAAGGACCGTATCCCGCAGAGCGAGCGGAGGAGGGATGGGCTCAAGTACTTCGATCCGGATAATCCCGAGGTCAAGGACATCCGCCCCATCATTCAGCTCCTCGACCAGGTCCTCGCAGCGAAGAGATAGAGAGGTGAGAAGATGGTAGAGTATGAACCGATAGAGATCCGCGGCCTCTTTCGCTCCCATTCCCATCTGCCCATCTGGGAGCTTCTCGATCAGGCCGGGATCTGGCGCCAGGTGGGGATCGAGGCGGCGCGCCTGGAATACTGCGCGAGCCCGCCGGAGGCAGAGGCCCAGCTTTTCGACGGCAAGATCGATCTCATTTCCGGAAATCACCTCACCCCTTACGCCCTGGTGGCGGCGGGAAAGCCGATCGTCTGCCTGGCCTCTCCGAGCAACAGCGTGCGCGCCCGGTTGGTATCGCGCCAACCCATCAGCTCCCTCGCCGAGCTGCGCGGCCGGCGCATCGCGGACCTGGCCCGGGAGGGACGGGTCGGCGGATTTAACCACCTGCGCGGCAATCACATGCTCTATGTGATGCGCGCCGGCCTGGCCCTCAATCAGGTTCAATGGGTGGAGCTGGCAGAGGAGATGTCGGGGAGCTTCCGCAAGGCGCAGTTTGAGACGTTGCAATCGGGCCGGGCCGACGCGGCCTTCATCACCGGCGCGACCGAGGATTACGAGCGGGCCGGCCTTCATGTGCTGAAGCTGGAGCCCCTGCCCATGGTCAACGGCCCGACCCTCACCACATCGATCCGGGCGCTCCAGCGCAAGGATCGTCTGGGCGAGCGCCTGGTCAAGGCCATGGTCCTGGCCATTCACTTTGCCCAAACCCGTCGCGGGGAGACCGAAAAGATCCTTGAGGGACTGCGGCTGAGGGTGCCCGAGGCCAGAGGCGTGGGCTACCAGAGCCTGGCCAGAATGCCGATCAGGCCCTATCCCGAGCTTCAGGCGATCAAGAACGCCTACGAGCTGTGCTGCATGAAGGCCCCGGCGGCGCGGGAGTTGAGCCCCATGGCCCTGTGGGACATTCACTATCTCCGGGAGCTGGACGACGCGGGATTCATCGATCGGCTCTATCGAGATCATCGGGGGTAAGGAAGATAAGGACAGTCAAGCATGAGTGCGCCAGCTCCTGCGGATGTGAAGGGTCGGGTCGCGGTCATCACCGGCGCCGCCCGGGGAATGGGGCGCGCCTATGTGCGCGGTTTTCTCTCCGCCGGGGCGAGGGTCGTGGCAGCGGACAGATCTTGGGGAGGCGTGGATGACTTGAGAGAGGAGCTGCGCAGCAACGATCACGTCCTCATGCTCGAGATGGATGTTACCGACAGCGCCCAGATAGAGCGGGCCTATCAGGCCACGCTGGAGCGGTTTCGGACCGTCGATGTCCTCGTCAACAACGCCGCCATGCGCCAGCGCGACCTGTTTCCTCCCGCGGGCCGGGTGACCACCCTCCAGACCCGGGACTCCGATTGGGAGCGGATGTTTGCCGTAAACATCTTCGGGTGTCTCAAGGTCATCCGGCGCTTTATCCAGCCCATGGTCGAAAAGCGTCTGGGGAGCATCGTCAATATCGTGAGCAGCGGCATTCTCAACCACTCTCACGGCGGCGCCTACATGGCGCTTCGTCCCCACACCCGGGAGATGCCTTACATGTCTTCCAAGGCGGCCCTGGCCACGCTCAGCTTCTATCTGGCAGATGAAGTCAAGGAGCACAACATCGCCGTGAATATCGTCGTCCCTGGCCACACCCGCACGACCGGCTTCGATGAGCAGAACCGGGCGCGCCTGGCGCAGGGGATGAGTCCCGGACGTCAGCCCCTGGTGCCGGAGCATGTCGTCCCTCTGGTTCTCTACCTCGCCTCGCAGTGCGCCGATACCTTGACCGGCAGGATGTTCGATGCGCTGCAATGGAATATAGAGCATGGCCTGGGCGGCGCGGAGCGCTGGGCCGATGGGTCGTTTTCCTACGACGCGCTGCTTGCAAGATGAGGTGAAGGGCCGCTGTCGATGATGACCCAAGCGGGAAATGAGCTGTTGACCCGGATCGGACCAGCCACGCCCTGCGGCGAGCTGCTGCGGCGCTACTGGCAGCCTGCCGCCCTCTCCGAAGAGCTGCCACCCGGCGGCGCGCCGCTCCCGGTCAGGTTGTTGGGCGAGGATCTGGTGCTCTTTCGGGATGGTCAGGGGCGAGCGGGGCTATTGGGGCTTCACTGCTCGCACCGGGGCGCGGATCTGAGCTACGGTCGCGTGGAGGATGGGGGACTCCGGTGCCTCTATCACGGCTGGCTCTACGACACCCGCGGCCGCTGCCTGGATCAGCCCGGCGAGCCAGGCGCAGGCGCGCACAAGGAATCCCTGCGCCATCCGGCCTATCCCTGCGCGGAGGCCGCGGGGGTCATCTTCGCCTATATGGGCCCGGGCGCGCCGCCGCTCGTTCCCGGCTACGAGTTTCTCGCCGTGCCGGACGGGCAGAGATTCGTCACCAAGATCTATCATGACTGCAACTATCTCCAGTCCAACGAGGGCAATATCGATCCGGTTCACCTCTCCTTCTTGCACCGCAACCTGCAGGAGGCCGAGGTGGACGCCTATCGGGCTGTGCGCGGCACTCAGGCCTCGCCCAACTCGCTCTACGGCAATGACCTCGCGCCCACGATCGAGGTGGAGCTGGCGGATTTTGGCCTCAGGATCTACACGATGCGCGCGGCGGGCCTGGGCCAGCGCTATCTCAGGGTGTCGAATTTTGTCTATCCCAACCTGAGCGCCTTTCCCGGCCAGACGGGGGGCGAGGGCTACTCGGTCAACTGGCATGTCCCCATCGATGACACGCACCACTGGAAGTATATCTTTGTCTTCAGCCGCAAGCGGCCGCTGGATAAAGAGGTCATGCGCCGGAGTCGCTCCGAGATGACGCCGGACTACCGGTTGATCCGCCATAAGGGCAACCGCTACATGCAGGACCGGGAGTCGATGAAGACCAGGACCTTTGCCGGCCTGGGCTACAACTTCCAGGCCCATGACGCCTATGCCACCGAGAGCCAGGGTCCGGTCCAGGAGCGCACGCGCGAGCACCCGGTCTCCTCCGACCAGGCGATCGTGGCCGCGCGCAAGCTCCTGCTCAAGGCTATCCAGGAGGTTCAAGAGGGGCGCGAGGCGCCGCACGTGGTCAGAGATGCCGGATCGAATCGCTTTCCCCATCTCGTGGTCCTCTCCGAGGTCGTTCCCGCAGAAGTGGACTGGAAGGAGTACGCCAGGAAGGCTGGGACCTGAGGGGTGGCTTGTGGTAACGGGTGCCTGATGATGCGGCCGCGCCTCGCCTGGGTTTTCGTGAACCTCCTCGCCGCTATCTTCCTTCTGCGACCTCTCAGCGCCGAGGAAAAAGGGGCCCCGCAGGCGGAATGGGAAAGGATCGTAGAGGCGGCCAAGAGAGAGGGGCGGTTGGTGGTCGCTATCCCTCCGAGCACGGAGCTGAGGAAGCAGATGGAGCCCGAATTCAGAAGGAGATTCGGCCTGGAGGTCGAGCTCCTGCCAGCCCCGGGGCCGCGCAACGCGAGCCGGATCGTATCGGAGCAGAGGGCCGGAGTGCGCTATTTCGACGCCCTGATCGTGGGCACGGGCACCGCGGTCTCTCTGGCGCATGAAGGGATGATCGAGGCCCTGTCGGCCTATGTGGTCCTGGCCGAGGTGCGGGAGACGAAAAAGTGGTGGGGCGGCCATATCTGGGACGATAATGTGAGCACAAAGCGCTTTCTCTACTCCTTCGTGGCCGAGGTGGGAACCGGCGGCCTGTGGTACAACGCGGACCTGGCCCGGGCGGAGGATCTGCGCTCCTTCGATGACCTGCTCCATCCCAAGTGGAAGGGGAAGATCGGCTTCAGCGACCCCCGTGTCCCCGGCTCTGGCCAGTCGATCTGGTCTTTTATGTGGGAGATCCATGGCGAGGACTATCTGCGCAAGCTGGCGCGGCAGGATCTCTTCTTAAGCCGCGACCTGAGGCAGCTCGCAGACGCGCTGGCCAAGGGCAAACTCGCCGTCACCATCGGCGTCGGCCGGACCCAGTACGATCCCTTCGTCAACGCCGGTCTGCCGCTCAGGCAGGCAGCCACGCCGAAAGAGGGGCTTCCCGCCAGCAACGGTTTCGGCGTGGTGGGCGTGGTGAAAAAGCCGCCCCATCCCAACGCCGCCAAGCTCTTGGTCAATTGGCTGCTCGGTAAAGAAGGGCAGGAGTTTTATGGCCGGGTCATGAGGCATGCGACGCGCCGCCTCGACGTCGATACCGGCTGGCTGATGGAGCTCGGCGTCCGGGCGGCCAAGGACTTTCTGACCGTAGAGGAGTATCACCGGGTGCGCAACCATTTGGAGGATAAATATTCCCGGGTGAGGGTGCCGGCAGCGGAGTTTGCGGAAAAGATCCTGAAGTAGTGAATAGTGAATGGTGAATAGCGAATAGTCCACCCCCCACCTTTCTATTTACCTTTGCTATGGGCCAGGAACCGCCTGGTGAAAGAGGAGACTGAGATGATCAAGGCGCGCTTGAGTCGGCGCTGGCCCATCCCCTATGACCTTCGGCGCGGAACCCATCGAGGTGTTCCTCTGCGAGGAGAGGATTGAGCCGGAGCAGATCGGCGACACCAAGGTTGCACTGCACAAGAGGTTCTTACGCGACTGGGTGGCTCGGAGGGGAACGATAGGTCAGCTCAGTTGGGAGGAGATCTGGAAGGTTCGAGAGGAGTGTATTGCCGCGCTGAGTGAGTGAAATGGACCTGAGGCGACAATCCCGGCGCAATGGAATATTGGTTTATTACTTTACAATCGCCATCGAAAACGATAAGTTTCTCCTCAGCTCTGGTTTTTCTGACGGGGCAGATTTTGAGAGTCTAATTCCAATCTCTAAGGAGGATTGCTGTTCATGGCTAGGGATGAGCGGATGAAGGATTTGATCGTGGCCCTCCAGAGGACCGCCTATGGCAGGTGGCTCCAGCAGGAGGGATTGCCCGTGGTGGAGGGCTACGGCGTGGAGGATGTGCGGGATCTGCCGATGGCGCCCTGGAAAAGGCTGGGTGGCAGGGGCGCCTATATTCAGCTCTATGGCATGGAGGGCTTTACCGGCATGTATGTCGCCGAGGTCCCCGCAGGTGGCGCGCTCGAGCCTGAGCGCCACCTCTACGAAGAGGTGATCTGTATTCTCGAGGGCAACGGCGCAACGGAGATCTGGCAGGACCGGGGACCCAAGCGCATGTTTGAATGGGGCAAGGGGAGCCTCTTTGCCCCGCCGGTCAACAGTTGGCATCGGTTGGTCAACGGGGGACGGGAGCCGGTCAAATTTTTGGCCGTCACCAATGCCCCTCTGGTCATGGACGTCTTCCATCACGCGGATTTCGTCTTTAACTGTCCCTATTCCTTTACCGATCGCTATACCGGCGAGGAGAACTATTTTGCCACCGGCACCAAGCGCTATGAGGCAGGCCGGCAGCACATCTGGGAGACCAACTTCATCCCTGATGTCCGGTCGGCATCACTGGACGCGCGCGATATCAAAGGGGCGGGAGTCAGGCTCACCCAGTTCGAGCTTTCAGGTAATGCGTTGATCGGTCACCTGGCGCAGTGGCCCGCGGGGCGCTACCACAAGGCCCACTACCACGGCCCCGGGGCGATCCTTCTGGGCCTGCAGTCGAGCGGCTACGTCCTCCTCTGGCCCAGGGAGGCGGGCGTTCGACCCTATGAAAGCGGCAACGGCGACCAGGTGGTCGAGGTCAAATGGAGGGATGGGAGCGTCTACTGCCCGCCGAACAACTGGTTCCACCAGCACCTCAACACCGGGCCGCAGGCGGCGCGTCACCTGGCGGTCCGCTACGGCGGCAAGCTCTTCCCCATGGGCTTCAAGGTGGCCTACAGAGTTATGACTCAGGGAAAAGACGAGGAGCCTTACACCGACGTGAAGGAGGGCGGGACCTTGATCGAGTATGAGGACGAGGACCCGGAGATCCGCCGGCGCTACGAGGAGGAGCTGAAGAGGATGGGGGTGCCCTGCCAGATGCCGCCGGTCCGTAGATTATGAAGCCCATCTTTCGACTGGCTAAAGAGATCATGGAAGCGAGTGAGAAAAAGAGGTAACCTGAGATATCGGAGAAAGGAGAAGGAGTCCGATGGCAGAGGAGAAGCTGGAAAAGCTGGACC
>Ga0184634_10000203_pt1 | contig 13957 bp, 9 predicted proteins | sample PLM31_200_b1_FD_133016 | JGI IMG/M metagenome (GOLD analysis project Ga0184634, IMG submission 133016) | Groundwater sediment microbial communities from an aquifer in East River, Colorado, USA - PLM3-1_200_b1 | ecosystem: Environmental > Terrestrial > Soil > Riparian zone | place: USA: East... | reverse complement strand
TTCTTGCTGCTGGCGTGGGTGCGCATGTAGTAGCGCAACGCCGCGGCCTTGTTGGTACGCAGTTCGCCGCTCTGGTAGCGGATGCCGCCAGTCAGGAGTCGCTCGACGTCCTTGTTGAGGATGTCGAGGTCCCAGGACGCGCGGAGGGCGCGAACGATCTGCTGGACAGCGACGTGCTGGGGGTTGTCTTTCATCGCGCGGGTGGCACGCAGGGCGTAGTCGAGCCCGTGCGCCCACTCGTGGGAGACAGTACCGTCGCCGCGGGTGTTGGTGAGGTTGATGACCGCGACCTTGCCGCCGTCGGGGTGAGGCTGCTCGGAGGTGTAGTGCGCCGCCGCCTTGCCCTGGCCGAGCGCGCCGATGGTGAAGTAGAGGTCGAGCTGGCCGATCGCCTTGTCCGGGAAGCCCAGAACGGCGGCGAGGTCCTTGAAGGCGTCGAAGGCAGCGTTGAGGTGCGCCTGGTCACGCTTCACGTTGACCCACTTGCCGAATCCGACGTCCTTGAAGCCGAACTCGTCCTTGAGCATCTGTGGCGTGACGTCGACGCCCTGGCGGTAGTCACGCAGGCCCTCGCGGGTCACGCGATCGAGGCGCGGCGGGATGAGTGGCTGTTTCTCCTGGGACTTCTCGCTCTCGTTGCGCTTGAGCGACCTGACGCCGTAGCTCTCTGGGCCGAAGTGGTATACCGGATCGTAGATGACAGCGTTCGCGCGCTCGCCGAGCTCGGTAAACTCTCGCTGCCGGCCGAGTAGTGGCTCGGTGAATTTCACCGACGCCTCCGCAACCGACTTCGAGCCGCGCATGCGCTCCGCGATCTCAGAGACGATCTCGATGTAGAGCTCGGCCTGCGCCTTGACGTACTCCTGGGCGCGCGAGGGCTCGACGTTGCTCAGTCGGCTGGACTGCCACTCGCCGCTCTTGTCCTGCACGAGCTCGCGGCCGACACCCTCGCCCTTGAGGAAGTCCAGCAACGCGGCGCGCGGACCCTCCTTGCGATAGGACCCGGCCTTGTAGCCTGACTCGCGCGTGATGGCGAATTTGCGGATGGGGTTCTTGTAGTTCGGGCCGGTGCCCTCGGTCACGAATTGTGCGAATGTGAGGGCGGCGTTGCGCACCTCGTCGATGAAGCGGTGCGTGCCGGGCGTGGCGTCCTCGGCGGCGAGGTCGCGGAACAAGTCCGCGCGCGCGGTGTTCGCCTCGATCTCGGCGAGGACGTTCTCGGCCGAGCCCGTGGCGTTCTTGATGTCCGACTTCGCTTTGTCGAACCAGCGCCGGAGCTCGGCGCCCGTGTTCTCGAGCTTGCGGGTCTGCTCCTGCACCTTCGCCGCGGCAGCCGCCTCTTTCGCGAGGCGCTTGGCCTCGCGTTGGATCGGCGGGTAGAAGTCGTCCGGGAAGTTGACCTTGCCGTCCACCAGCACTGCATCGACGGCGTCGGTGAAGACCTTGTCGCCCGCGGTCTCGGCGTTCTTGCGCTGCTCCGTGAGACGGCCGGCGAGGTAGCTGCCGACGATGTCGTTGAACAGCGGCTCGTCCGCGACCTCCGCGAGGTTCGGCATCGCCTTGGCGGCGATCTGCTCGTTGAGCGTGAGCTTCGGGACGGCGCGCTTGACCAGGCGCTCGTGCTCGGCCTTCTCCTTCCGCTCCGCGGAGACCCGCTGGGCCTCGGCGCGCGCGACGGCGGCACCTTCCTTCTCGGCAGCGCGCGTAGCGCGAGCGGCCTCTTCCGCCATGCGTCGCGCGCCCTCCGCGGCCTCGGTGGCGTCTTTGGCGGCCTGTTCGGCGGCCATCTTGTCGGCCATCCGCTTGGCTTCGGCGGCGGCAGCCTTCGCTTTGTCGCTCTGCCGCTCCTTTGCGGCGGCCTCGAGCTCCGCGCGCGCCTTGTCGCGACCAGCCTTGAGGGCGGCGGCCTCCTCGGCGATGCGGAAGCTCGGGCTCGCCGGGCGCTTGAGGTTCGCGGGCTCGCCCATCCACGTCCTGAACGCCTCGACGTTCTCGAACGCAGTGATAGCCTTGCCGCGGGTCCAGTCAGGCGTGTAGTTCTCCTGGTAGGCGGCGCGCGCCTCCGCGCGGCCCGGCCACCCGAACATGACCTTGTGCTCGTCGAACGAGCCGTCGGCCTTCGCCTGGTCGATGACGAACACCGGCCCCGAGTAATCCGTTGCTAGGCCCGGACGCACGAAGACATCGAGCTTCTCGCGTTTTCCCGTCTTCGGGTCGATGTCCGCGGCCTCGGTGCCCTTGAAGTAGCCGTAGTGCGACTTGAGCGGGGGCCACTCCGGGCGACGGCGTGAGCCGGCCTGGTTCTCGAACGTGACCGGCATCCCGCCGATCGTCTCGTGGCCCTTCGGGTAGTTCCCGGCCTCCTGCTGCGCCGGAGTAGCGGCCTCGCCCTTCGCCTCGGCGGCGGCCTCGTCTACCGCTTTTGCGGGTACGGCAAGCTCGCGCTCGACAGCCCCGGCTTGTGGGCCTTGAACCACTCCACCTGCTTGAGGCGTCGCAGCGCCCGGCGCTTGCTCAGGCCCGGCTTGGACAGGTTCTTTCCCGACTCCGACTTCACCTGGAAGCCGCCCTTGCTCTCCACGATCACGACGCTCTCCTTCGAGCGGCAGCGCGAGCTGGCGCTCATCAACTTCGGGCGCGCGACGCGCGGCCAAGATACCCAATTCAGGTTGATACGTACCCGTTTCCGGTAGGACCCTGCCCGCCTCGTCGATCAGCTTCCGCGACTCGCGACGGATTGCCAGAACGTCGGGGTTGACTTTGGCCGCCACCTCGGCGGCTACGTTGGCCGGGCTCTCGCCGCGCGAGATGCGCTCCACGACCTCCCGGTACTCCTTCTGCGTGCCGATGTAGCCGCCGTCGAACAGCCGCTTGGCGGTCAAGTAGGCCGGGTCGGACGCCATGTCCTCCGGGAGCTCGCCGGGCTCTTTCACGGCGGTCCAGGACTCGTCCAGGGTCCGCGGCTTCGGCGCCTCGGCAGAGACCAGGGCGCCCTCCACGTCGCGCTGGGCGCGGGCGAAGCTCTCGGCCTCGGCGTCCGGTGCGGCGGCCATGCCGCGGTCGATCTTCGGGAGCGGGATCTCCCGGGCGGGCTTGCCGGCGCGACGCTCGAGCTCCGCTCGCGGGGCCTCCGGCGGGACGCCCTCGAGCTTCGGCAGGCTCTTGGCCGGGACCTGGCCCTCGACCTCGGTCAGCGTCGTGGGCTCTGCGGGGGCGGCAGTGGGGGGCGCCGGGGGAGCCGCCGGCTGGGCGCCAGGCGCCCTGCTGCCGGGGATAATCGGTTCCTTGGCGCCGGGCATCATGTCCAGCGCGCGGCCGGCGGCGGCGGCGCTCGCCAGCATAAAGACGCTCTGCGCCAGCGCGGGGCCGGCGACCTCGTTGAAGCTGGTCTTCAGATCGTCCCAGGACGTGAACGACGGCGCCGGGCCGGGCTTGACCCCGGCCTCGACCTCGGCCTGGCTCTGCCCGACGCCAGTCGGCACCTCGGTCAGGACGTCCGCGCCGATACCCGCGGCGGCGGCGCCGGCCGCCTTGGCGAAGCTCTTTTTTGCCCAGAAGCGAAGCAGGAGCTTCCCGGCGACGGTCAGGCCGGTGTTGCCGGCGGCTTCCCAGAACGCCTCATGGTGCGCGTGCGCGCGCGCGATCTTCTCGAGCGAGCCGCTCCCGCCCCACAGCAGGCCGATGCGCTTCGCGGCCTCCTGCATGTCCGGATCCTTGCCGATGTCGATGTACTCCGCGTCGGTCAAGGGCCTCCCGCGCTGGCGGATCGACTCGGCGTCCATCGAGTCCCGCACCTGGCGGATGAACATATTGGCGTCCGAGTTGTAGGCGCCCATGTAGCTGCCCATCGCCAGGCCAGCCCACATCCCTTTCGGACCACCCGGCGAACCGGCGATACCGCCCAAGAAGCCGGTGAGCATTGCCATCGACGAGAACGCGAGGCTCTGCGGCATGGTGCGCAGGCCGTGCCGATCGAGCTTGAAGCCCGCGAAGTCGAAGACGGTGTCGCCCGCGTCGTCGCGGACGGCGGACTTCTCCGCATCCTGGCGGGCCTCCTCGATAAAGCGGTCGCGCCAGTTCTGGTTGCCGTAGATGGCCTCAACGTCAGCGCCAGGTGCCTCGGTGAGCTGCGCCCACGCAGCGCGGAAGCTGTTGGGAGCGTTCTTGGCGGCGGTCCAGACGTCGGACGCAATGTCGCCGAGCCCAGCGGAGGGCTTGGTGGGGATGGCTGCCTCTGGGGTGACTTGGGCGGCGGTGGCGCTATCGTCGAAGCCGACGAAAGTCTGAACGGGGCGCGGCACAGCACCGCGGGGCGCGGGCGCGCCGGGGCGAACGCTGGCCGGGGCGGTCCCCGGTGCGGCTTGGGAGCCGGCGGCGGGGGAGCGCGCGGTGTTGATCGGGTCGTCAGAGAATCCGGCGAACGTCGGGTTCGGCATGGTTATTCTCGGATTTTCCCGCGGGATTTGCTCGGGTTGTCTTTCAGCCACGCAGCAAGCGCGGCGTCTTGGGATCCGTGCTCGCTGACGACACCTCCGGTTGCGGCCATCCAGCGCGCGAAGTCCTCTTTGTTGCCGCGAACGATCTGATCCTCGCCGTACTGGCCGAGGTCGGCGGCACGCAGGCGAGTCTCGCCGACGTGCGGCGAGAGACCGCGGGGCGGCGAGGAGGCGGCATTACTCAGACCGGGCGTGCGCGAGGCCGCAGCCTGCTCTACGGCGTTGGCGGCCTGCCCGGTCTTGTCGGGCGTGACGGACCGCTCGAGATCATCGTAGTCCAGCGGCAACGGTTCATCGCTACCGTCGGCTCGGTAGAGCTTCCGCGAACCAGGCAGCACAACGATCGGAACCAGCGCCTCTTTCCCGTCCTCGCCGCGTAGTTTGATGTTCTTCACGAACGTCTTTTTCGCCTTCATCACCGCAACCGGATCGGCGGGGTTGAGCGCCACGTCTTTGCCATTCACCATGTCGCGGATCATGGTGGCACGCAACGTGGGATTGCTGCCACGGAGGCCGGACATCAACGCGGCACGCGCCTCCGACTCGGCGGTTGGCACCAAATGTGACGTTCCGGTCGCGTCGATCTCGCGCTTGCCGTGTCTCTCGTTGGAGCTCTCGGAGAAGAACCGCTCGATCGGCATTTCCTTCGGATCGAAGTCGTTGTCGGCAACGCCACCTTTCTTGTCCTTGCCCTTGGGGGTGAGAGCGGCCTCCGCGCGGGCGGCGGCGAGATCGGCCCTCGCGCCGCGGTTGTACTCGGCTGCGGAACGCGCCTGTTCCGTCTGCGCGACGCGGAGCTTGATCGTGGCCTCGCTCTCGGCGGCTTTCTGCCTCGTCTCCGCCTCCTTCGCCTGCCGGTCGAGGAACCGCTGCGGATTCTTGATGTTCGAGAGGTAGTCCTGCGGGTCGAATTGGCGCTCGGTACCATCGCCGAGACGGACGTTCCAGATCCCGGGCCGGACCTCGATGATGTCCTTGACGTCCATGCCGCCGCGGCGAGCCGCTTCCATTGCGGCTTGCTTGTCGCCGCCGAGCATGGCCTCGGCCGCATCTGCGACGCCACCCTTGTAGCCCTTGTAGGCCAAGCTCAACCAGTCGCCGACGCCGGACTGACGATGCTTCGCCGCCGACAGGGCGATCTCCTGGAGCGCCTTCGGATTCATCAACAGCGGACGCCAGCGCGGATCTGCGGCGACCTCCTGGAGCGTCATGTCATTCCGTGGTTCCTGGATGGTGCTCAGGCCCGGCGGGGTGTCTTGCGCTTGGCCGCCGCGGGCGTGACGGTACGCGATGTCGGAGAACTCCGCGGCGAAGTTCTTGGCTCCCGACAGCTTGTCGCGAGCCTCGATGTTCTTGTTCTCCGCGGCCTCGGCCTCGGCGTTCGCCCTGCGGATCGTCGCATCGCGGGTGTCCGCGTATTCCTTCTCGCGCAACGTTTGCTGGCGAGCGCCAATCACGATTTGTCCGAGACTCATTTCAGTACCCCTTCACGGCCGAGAGCCCGGCCTTGTTGCTGTAAGCGCGGCGCTTGTGCTTGAGCTTCTTCGAGGAGAAGGCCGCGGTGCCGCCTCCGTACTCCTCCGCGGTCGTGCGCTTCATCGTCTCCTGGTCGCCGATCTTGGTGTGCTTCGTGAAGGCACCGAAGGCCGCACCGCCGCCGCCCTTGCCCTTCTCGGCCACCTGAGCCTTCGGCGGCTCGGCGCCACCGGAGACAACCCCGCCGGTCGCGGCTGCACCGGCAGGGGTCTCGGCAGCGCCGCCAATCGCACCAGCGGCACGCGCCGTGTCCTGAGCGAGAACGTGCTGGTCAGCGCGCGCGAGAGACGCATCCTGCCCGGCCTGGAACTCGGTCATCGCCTTCTGGAGGCCGAGCGCATCGAAGGCCGCGAGGCCGGTGCGCTTCGCGGCCTCCTCGGTGTCCCGCTTCTTCTTGCGGGCGAGGGCGGCCTCGCGGCCAGCGAGGACCGCGGTCCCCATGTCCGTCGAGATGTTGCCGTACGGGCTAGCCATGACGCGCGCCCCTCAGTCCAATTTTCTTCGAGATGGCGTCGACTTTGCTGGAGAGCTCCTTGATGGCGGCCATGTTGATGCCGTTGAGCGACATCAGGTCGACCATCTTCCCGCCGGGCGCGGCGCGCTCGCCCATGTTCTTGCGAACGTCCTCGGCATACGGCCCGACGTGGCGCTTCGCCCCGCCGTCCTCGACTCCGGGTTTGTACTTCCAGGACTCCACCTTCGTCTTCTTCACCGCGGAGAGCGCGGCCTTGCCGCTGGTCGGCGCTTTGCTGTGCTTCACCCTCTTCGAGGACATCCCACCGGCAATGCCGCCGACGATGTTGCTGATCTGGTTAGAGACGATCTGTTTGCCCTTTATGTTGTAGTCGAGCACGTCGCCCGCGGCCTTCGCCCCGGTCCCGTACATCGACGCGGCGGTCTGCCCGGCAACGCCGGTCGCCTGGGTCTGGGCCTGGAGGTAGGGAACGGTCGCGGCCTCGCGTTGCTTCAGCAGCGCGTCGGCGGTGCCGACCGCGGTGCCGGCGGCGGCCTGCACGGCCGAGAGGCCGGCGGCCTGGACCCCGCGACCAGCCTGCTGGGCCTGCTGGCGAAGCTGGATGCCGGTGAGCTCGACGTTGCGACGCGCTTCGTTGCTGGCGGTGGCCTGGGCGGCGGCCTGCGCGATGGCAGCCTCGCCCCCGGCGGTGTCCTCGGGCCGGAGGCCGTACCTGGCAAGCCGGGTGCCCTCGCGGCCCCGCGCGGCCTCAAACGACTGCGCGACGCCCGACGAGGCGCGCGCGGCTTCGGCCTCCATGCGCTCCGGGGAGTCGAAGGCCATCGCATCGGCGGCGACCTTCTTGTCGATCGGGTCGTAGGACTCGGCAAACGTCTTGGCGCTGGACAGGCCCATGCCGAGCTGGGTTTCAACCACCTTGCTGGTAGTCGCCTGCTCGGTGGCGGCCAGGTCCTTGGACCAGGCGAAGGTCTCATCGCCGATGCCCGCGGCCTTCGTGGCGATGCCCTGCGCATCCTTGACGACGCCGGTCAGAAGTGCCTTCTCCTCCGCGCCACCAAGCCAGCCGGACGCCCCGTAGGGGCTCTGCTTCTTGACCATCTTCTCACCGAGGAAGCCCATCGCAGTAGTCCTTTACTTGAATTTTACATGGTATCGGTCCCATGGGCGAAAGCCCATGCGACGGTACAACCTGTCCAGCGCCGCGGGTGCCAGATTAGGCGTGCCAATCATCAGCAGCCCATCGGCGTGCTCCGGCCACCACTCCTCGAGCGCCGCCATCAGCGCCTTGCCCGCGCCGGTTCCGCGCCACTGCGGTTCGACCCACCAGAATTTCTCGATCGCGACAGTCAAACTCGGGTTGAACCATGGGCCGCCCAGCGCCGCGGCGATCGTGCCGATAACGCCGCCGGCATGCTCGGCCACGAGCACGACCCCGTCGCCCATGAGGGCGCGGATTTCGGCGCGCACCGCCAGCCAGTCGACTGTCGTGACCTCCGCGTAGTCGGTGGCATCGAAGAACCGGCCGCACATCTCAAGGATGCGCGGGATGTCGCTGTCGGTCGCGTGGCGGACGATCACGTTTGCATCCTGTCCAGAATTTCGTTGATCTTGGCGATGATCTCGGCCTCGGTCGAGTCGGTCTCCAGCAGCACCATGAGCCCGCCGACCCGCGCTTCCGTGTAGTGGACGTTCTGCTTCACCGCCTCCAGGATCCGCCCGAGCTTCGGGTCCAGGTCGATCAGCGGCGGGATGGCGGGCTTCGTCACCCGCTTGAGCCGTTCGGCCAGCACGAAGTCCCGATGCACCGGGACCTGGAGATCCGACGAGTCCCCGCCGAACAGGGCGCCGTCTGGCGGGTTGATGCACAGGCCGTCCTCGACGTAGAGAACCAGGAAGCTCGTGAAGGCGATGTCCTCGTCGATCGCGAACTCGTCCTCCGAGTCGATGAAGGTGTAGCCGCCGCCGGAACTCAGTGGTGAGCCGGAAATTGGGGCGCCGGAGATCATCTGTTCTACCTGTTAGTCGTCCTGAATCCACATCACGAAAGAAGGAACCTCTTCTTCTGCGGCTACGCCCGGATGCACCGCCACCGTAGTAGCCGTCCATCCGGCAAGAGCAGGTTCGTCAACAGTGAACGGACCTGGGTTTTGGGATGCGGTATTTTCGTTCTTTCCAGCAGCAGCGATTCTCACTGAAGCCCCCGAAAGCTCGGTATCCCTTGCGGCGGCAATTTGGCTCAAGTCGAACCCCGATGGGAAAGCCACCGGGGGTGAGGTTTGTGGTCGATCCACTCCCATCATTGCCAACCACAGATAGTTCTTTGCCCCCGCACTTGGAGTAAGAGTACCCGGGTCTGGAAAAAGGTCAGTTCCCACTGCGATAGTAGCGAACTCTGGCGGGATCACGGTCGGATCTTCCGCGCCGCTGATACGCCACGTCAATCCTACCAGTTGGGTACTTCCGGTGAGAGTGACCGTAAAGGTTGCCCCCTCTGTGCCATCTGCCTTTCTGTATCTCAGCGCAGTGACATCGTTTGAACCGTCAGAGGCATCGGTGAACAACTCCACCCATCCTGCCGGCCATGTTTGCGGAGTGGAGGTTCCGTTTGTACGGACGAACGCCAGCAGAGTTTCTCCCGCCACGATCCCCGACGGCAGGTTTATGGCGTGGGTTGAAGCCAAACCGTTTTCGGTGATCGCCGTCCCCTCGATGACCGGAAAGTTTAGTGCCCCAACCTGCACCTCAGCCCAGGAAACCTGCGCGAGGCGGGTCGGCGCCGCCGCTGGCTGCTGGAGCGAGAACATGACGCCGAGGCCCTTGTTGGCCGCGCCGCCAGTCACCGTGAAGGTTTTGCTCGCAACCGTCGGCGGCGAGCCGACCCAAATCGCGTGATCGACAACTATGCCCTCGTCCTGCCCAAGTATCGTGAATGCGTCCACGTCCTCGACCCACGTCAGGCCGTCGCCTGAGAGTGTGGCCACGCTCGTCCAGTCATCGCACTTGCCGCCGATCACGATCACCGCGCCGTCGCTTGCGAGCGGCGTGATGCCCGAAACGGGGCCGACGTTCTGCGCCGAGGCGTTTTCGCTTGCCGCGCCGCTGATGTCAATGGGGGTCGTGAGGTGCGTCCCCCGGAACGTTAGACACACCGCGCCCACCGACGCGCCGGTCGCAAGCGGCGTGATGTTCACCAGTGGGTTAGCCTCGCCAGCTCCCGCGATCTTCCAAAAGACCGCCATCCGCGGCCGCGGACTGCCGGTCGAGTGCTCGAAGCTATAGAGTTGGGTGTACCCAGACCCGACAGCGACGATCGCCATCGAGGCGGCCGTAACGTTCTCGCCGCGCAGGAAAATCGCAACGACGATCAAGTCGTTCTGCGCGGTGTTGACGTGCAGCGCCGGAGTTACATCAGCATTGTTCGCAAATGCCGCCGCGCCCGCCCCTATGAAGGTAATGGCCATGCTATGCTACTTTCTTACGCCGCTTCGACACTCGTGACGTGTCCGGCGACAACGGAAAAGTCATGATCGCACCCGATGGTTAGACTTTATTGCCGACAAATCGTAGGTACAGGTCCGTGTAATCCGTAATCGCATCGGCCTCTGCCCCGCTCAACGTGAACGTCCCAGCGATCCACGCTACGCCGATGTTTGTGTGCGTCTGTGAAGCGATCAACGTGCCTGGCGAGCCTTCATTCACGTAGCCTTGCCGAAGCTGCACGATCAGGTCAATCTGATCCCCACCCGCGGCATCTTTCCCGTAACGGTACCGTACGATGTGATCGGTAGAAGAGAGCGGATCGGTGACGCTTGTCAACTTGGTGACGTAGGCATCATTGGTCGGGGTCAACGGCGATCGGATGAAGTCAGCATCATCGGCTACGACCTCGTCAATCTGATCGAAGATTGTGGTCGTTGTTCCATCGTCCTCCTTCCACCCGTCACCGTTGTAGGCATCGGCTGATGGTCTAGCAAACTCAATGGCCATCTTAGCTCCTCGTGAGGTCAACCTGCACGGCAACCTGCGTCGGCGAGCCGGTAACTGACACGATCATGATCTCCATCTTGTCACCGGCAGCGTAAGCCGTGTTCTGTACAGCGCCCCCGTCCATCCAGGTGTCCGCTGACGTCAGCGACAGTGCGCTCGCCAAATGGTTGTTCGCGCCATTTCGACGCGCATTGATCGTTGCGCCGGTGCCGCCGACACGATAGCCGCGAACATTCGTCACCGTGCAGGAGAACAGCGCGCGCCAGATTATGATGTTGATGGCTACCGATGGGGAGATGACCACGCCTCCCCTCGAGATAAATTTCGTCGTGCCAAGCTCCTGGAGCGCGGCCTCAACGTCGGCTCCGGTGAAGAAGCCGCCGGAGTCTGCGACGCTGATGGCGCTGGCGTCGTGCGCGTCCGTCGTGTCGGCAAGGTGGGCGGTGAGCGCGGCCTCGTCTGCCTCGTCGGCGGTCTGGAGCTCGGCGAGCGCGCCCTCGACATCCGTCGCATCGAAATCGTTGGCGGTGTCGAGGATGCTGATGGCGCTGGCGTCGTGCGCGTCCGTCGTGTCGGCAAGGTGGGCGGTGAGGCCGTCCTCGACCGCGGTGAGGCGCGACTCGTGATCGACGAAGCCGGCCGCCAGGATGTTGAAGAGCGCGGCCGGCGCCGGGAGGAGGACATCCTTGGGGCCGATGCCGAAGTCGACGAAGTCGTCGGCGTTGCTCGACGCCAGCACCTCGAGACGCACCAGCGTGATGTCAAGGCCGTCAATCAGGATTTGCGCGACGCCCACCTCCCAATCGGTGCCGGCGGCCGTTCCGTCGTTGATCGAGTAGGCGCACTGTTCGCCGTCGCCCACGATCGCGAAGCTCTGGAAGGTGTCAGGGGTGGTCCCGAGCAGCAAGTCTCCAGCCCCGGTGCCGGTCGTGAACTGACGGACGCGATCGTAGTAGATCAACTCGGTGACGCCCAGGGCTTCGGGCGTACCGAATGCCTGCGTGGGAATCGTGTACGTTGCCCCGGAGTAGTTGACATCGCTGGTGCCGCGAACCTCGTCGAAGTGGGTGGTTTCGTTGCCAAGGGCGTATATGTCGACCCGCGTGAATGGACGAACGTCCGTCGCCGAAGCGCCGAACGCCAACCTGTTGCCGTTTGCGAAGAAAGCGTAGGTGCCAGCCACGAGTTCTCGCTGAACAGCCAGGTGGTAAAACGTCTCCGCAGCGATTGCGATGTTCCCGCTGTCCTCAAAGATCGGATCTCCGGCCGCGTCAACCGCAGCGAAGACCCAATCTCCGGTCGAAAATAGATCAACCTCGTAAGCGTCTTCCCCGGAAGCATTCGCGAATCGCAGATGCAGCCCATCGGACCCGATGATAGAAAACCGCACCCACAACTCGAATGAGTAGTTCCCGGCATGTGGGGACGAAAAGCCACTCACTCGTGTAGTCGCGCCCCCGCCGGGCTTCAAGAGCCACGCCGCCACCCCGAATCGCTTGAACTCGGTGTCGTTCTCGGAAAAATTCGTATCGAGGTTAGTCCAGGTGATGCCGACTTCTTCGTCCCCAGGGAAGTCGGTTTCCCCGTCTACGGGGCTGGGAAAATGTTGAAGGTGCAGTTGCGCCATGGCGTCACACGATCGCGGTCTTGGTGTTCACGGTGATGGACAGCGAGCCGAACGGGAACGCCGGGGGCGTAGAGCCGTTCAGAACGAGTCGCGGGATGCTCAGGGGCGCGTACCAGGTCAGGTCGTTCAGTTGGTCGTAGGCGCCCCAATGGGCGACCAGGCCCCAATCGAGGACCGGGGTGCCGAACTCGATCAGCACGGCGTTGCGGATGTTGCCGCCGGTCCCGCTCGAGGGGCCGGTCGTGGTGCCGTGCGTGCCCAGGAAGTTGGCGTTGCCGCGCGCGATAACGACACGGTCGTAGCCGGTTCCGACGTTGGAGACCTCGGTCAGGAAGGCGCTTTCCGACTGGAAGTCCGGCGTCATCTCCTGCCAGATCACCGACCCGTCCGCGACGGTGTTTCCGGCGATCTCCGGGAACGTGGGCTCGGAGGCGGCAGAGGTGCCGCTCTGGGTACAGCGGTACATCCTGCCGTTGCCGCCGGACGGCGTCAGCGGGAGGATCGTATCGCCCGCGGTGTAGGTCTCGAGCGGCGCCCAAAACCCCTCCGTTGCAACAAAGAGCGCGAAGTGGTGCTCGGTCGGCGGGGTGTAGGCGTCCGTGCGCCAGTGGTGGTCCTGGTACTTGTTCTCGGTGCGGTCGGTCCACGGCATCGCCTGCTCCTTATGCGGTCCTGAGATCCATCATCGTCTTGCCGACGATCATGGCCCGCACCCGAAGGTTGGTGCGGATGCGGAACGAGTAGACGTCGGACTTGAAGCCGGCGGGGAGGGTGAACGCCCGCGGCGTAGTGAGCTGCTTCGCGAAGATGAGCACCATCGTGCCGAATACGTTGATGGCGTACTCGTAAAACCAGAGCTGGTCGAAGTTGGCCGCCGGCACGATGTTGAGCGGCCCGCCGTTGAGCTCGAAGCGGTTGAATTCGGCGTCGTTCACCGCGCCGCCGATCCAGTCGGTGTCGTCGTCGATGATGGCCTGGTTCGCGTCGATCACGGCCTGTCGCGCGGCGGCGAGGGCTGCCTGCTCCTCCGGTGTCAGCCGGAAGTCGGCGTCGAGCTTGGCCGCCCCGAGGTTCATCGGAAAGGGCAGCACGAAGTCCTTGCTATGCCAGTCGGCAGTCAGCCGCGCAACCGTGTCGGAGTCCCACTGCCGCACGCGCGAGCCGAGCAGGATGTAGAGCCGGCCGGTCTGGAGATCGCCGTACAGGCCGCTCGCCTGCACCCCGGCAGTCGTCGCGAAAGCCTTTTCGCTCTGGTCGAGGATGAGCATTTCCTGCACCTCGGACCCGAGGCGCTTGAAGCACGCCATGTACCGGCCGCTGTGGAAGGCGGCGAACAAACCTGGAGGGTTGAACGCCTGCCACTCCTCGAACTCGAAGATCCCCTCGGTGAAGAGCTGCGAGCCGCTGACGGTCTGGATCGCAAGGCCGTCGTGCGTCGGCCACACGACGCCCTGGTCGGTACTCACCGTGCCGCGCTTCGCAATGCAGGGATAGGCGCGCCCGCGCGACTCGTCGAGCGTCACGACCGACGGGTCCACGCCGTTGCAGACGTAGTGCCGGGCCGTGGTCGTCATAACCACCATCGTCCCGACGTTGCCCAGGCTGACGCCGGGGTAGTTCGCCGTCTTGCGATAGCGCGGCGGATAGGCGTGCGGCTGGTACGGCTCGGAAAAGACGATCTGGTTGTCGCTGATGCCCACCAGCACCCCGTTCGGCAGCTCGATCAGCGAGTGCATGTTCGCCGGGGGCATGTAGAAGTCGGTCGTCTCGAGCTGTGGCCGCAGCGCCAGCAGCGCATCGGTGAGCGTGTCGTCGTAGCTCACCTGGCCAGCCGGG
>Ga0184634_10000201_pt1 | contig 13988 bp, 11 predicted proteins | sample PLM31_200_b1_FD_133016 | JGI IMG/M metagenome (GOLD analysis project Ga0184634, IMG submission 133016) | Groundwater sediment microbial communities from an aquifer in East River, Colorado, USA - PLM3-1_200_b1 | ecosystem: Environmental > Terrestrial > Soil > Riparian zone | place: USA: East... | reverse complement strand
GTCGGCGGGCCTGCTACGACTCGTGACGATCCCTATGTACTCTCGCTTCATCAGCAGGTGAAGCAGTTGGGGCTGGAAGAAACTGTTTTTTTTGAGCCCGCTGTGACAATGGAAAGCTTGGTGGCATGGTATCGCCGATGCGCGGTCTCTGTGAATATGACTCCAACAGGGTCCGGGGACAAAGTCGTGTGGGAAGTGATGAGCTGCGGCAAGCTTTCTCTTGCTGCCAATGAAGGCTTTCGAGAGACATTCGGCAAATACGCGGACCTGCTCCTTTTCCGCTACCGAGATGCGGAGCATCTCGCCGATCGTCTTCGTTGGGCCTTATCTGCAAGCGGAAACGAAAGGCAGCGGATGGGAGTTTATCTGAGGGAGCAGGTGGTGAAAATGCACAGCTTGGACCGCCTCGCTACGACACTGGTCGACCTTTTAGGCCGGTGCGTGGAGAAAAAATCGCCTCGCCATGCCCTCCGGGCAAGAAGAGAGACCACGCGTTCAGGCTAGGAGAAATAGCATGGAAGGGTCTGTAGTGGTTTTAAGAGCCGGCTGGCTACCGACGCAGCAGGCAAATGGATTGCAGACCATTTCTATGTGTCATGCATTTGCAAAGCTAGGTCTTCGAACCACCTTATATTACATGCCATCCCCTCATGCCAAAAATGATCCACTCGACTTCTACGGTGCGGAAACACCGCTAATGCTGAAAACATTGCCCCGAGCGGTCCTCCCTATGAGGAAAAGTTTCAAACTGGAGCGATGGCAATCTTTACCGACGTTTTTTCATGCGTTCCTTTGGTCGGGGTTCGTAACTCATATAACTTCTCGAACGAAAGCCGATTTTTATTTCGTCAGGGAGCCCATGATTGCCTGGTGGTTGGGACGAAGAGGCTTGCCTACGGTACTTGAGATACATGATATGCCCAAAGGAATCGAGCGGATATTTATTCGTAAAGCATCTCAGCAACGTAGCGTTAAGCTCGTATTGGCCGTTACAGAGCAATTACGAGCAGATTTGGCAAAGCAATTGGGCGTTCCCGCCGAGAAGCTGTTGACGCTCCACGATGGCATAGACCTCGACACAGCGAGCTGCTCAATGACTAAGGAGAAAGCGCGGCGAAAACTCGGCCTGCCTTTAGACCAGCCGCTGGTAGTTTACACCGGCAAGCTCGACACTGAAAAAGGCGTTGAAGTTCTAGCACGAGCAGCACCGATGCTGACCGATATTCAAATTGCCATCGTCGGTGGCGGGCCATTGGCCGACGGGGGTTTGCAGCGAATAGTCCGGGAGGTCAACGGGACTAATGTAACGCTGGTGGGATTCAAGTCGCATTCAGACGTTCTCGTGTTTCAAAAGGCTGCGGATGTATTGGTGCTGCCGCACTCAATGAAGTATCTCCATTCAGCCTACTATACTTCCCCTCTAAAGCTTTTTGAGTACATGGTGGCGGGAGCGCCTATCGTTGCAACGGAATTACCGGCGACTAAGGAGGTGCTCAGGCACGGCGAGAATGGCTGGCTCGTGCAACCGGATAGTCCCTTTGCGTTGGCGGAGGGTGTCCGCCATGTACTCGCAAACCGTTGTTTAGCCTCAGCACTGGCCCATCAAGCCACACAAGATGCGAAGCTCTACAGTTGGGAACGGCGGGCCACGCGTATCATGGAAAGCTTGAGCCTATAGTAGCGATTCAATACGGTTATGATCGCGCGATCTAACATGCTGGAAAGAGAGTATGACGTTGTCAAAGGGCAGAGTTACCTAGCCTTATGGTTGCTCGTCTCCGCGTTTTCGCTGGGTCTTTTCGCGCTCTGGTCAAAAGAGGCGTATATCGTCCCTGTTTTCATGGGAATAGGTTACATGGGAGTTGTGGTTGCCTTTAGGCACTCCATTATCTCATCGAGAGATTTATTTAATCCTCTCTGTGTAGTTTTGGTTATTTCCTTCATTCGTTATAGCTCACCCGCCTTTTTACTTATGGCGGGAGTAGAACCGCCGCCGGGAATTTCTGAATTCTATCGATTGATGGGTTTGTCAGAATCCGATTGGCTTTGGGCTCACGTTTTGACTTTGACTAGCATTGCCGGGATCGCTTTGGGTTGGTTTCTAGTCCGCGGGCAACCTTCGGAACCTGTACAATTGGGCTTTTCCTTTGCCCCCGGTGTCGGCCATGCCGCCGTGTTGGGTATGCTAGTGGGCGTCGCTGCGCTTGTTGTATTCATTGGGGTAAATGCGTCCTTGGGTGCCATCTTAACGGGAGCCATCCGCAGTACCACTATTCAGGTGGGGACAGGAAAGTACTTTTATCTCATCTACATGATGATTGCGGGTAGCATTCTCCTTTCGGCTTATCTCTTGGCAAAGAATAAGCGGCGCGTTGCCCTTATCCCGGTTGTTTTGTGCGGTTTATTTCTGCTGCCCTTGGGTGGAAGAGGGAGAGCCATAACGCCTTTGTTAGCGGCGCTTTTGCTGCAATGGTATCGCCAACGAGAACAAAAAGCTTGGCCCAGATTCCGACTAAGAATAGCACACGTTTTTGTACTGGTTGCCAGTTTCATATTTGCAATGTGGCTATTTCACTTTGGTGCGATGTACCGCGGCGGACATGGGATAGGGGCACTGGCGGAGTCTTTATCGCTGCAAGGAAACTGGGAGCACACCAAGAACTCGGTTTTTGGTGAATTCGGCCAATTACACAGTCTAGCCGGCGCGATTGCCATTGGACCCGGTGTGCTTGAGGGTAAAACGTTCTTTGCTAGTCTTTCTTGGCCACTTTCCGAGGTGCTGCCCATTCCTGGCAGAAGTGCGGGAATATTTATCGTAGAAACTCTCGTGGGCTTTCCCCAGAATAAATGGGGACTCCACGCATCGCTAATTGGCGACGCGTATCTAAACTTTGGCCTGTTCGGAATTATGCTCATCATGCCGATCTTCGGTATGTTGAGTAAACTTCTTTACACGAAATTCCGGAAGGGCCGGCTTAATCCGGCAATTTATGTGTTTGCCGCCGTTTATGGTATTAACCTTTATCTCAAGTCGATTGACACGTGGCCTTATACCTTAACGGGCCTGGTTTTTATATGGGTCATTATTCGTGTTGCCGACTTTCTCAACTTTTCGCAACGTGGTCTTACCGGAGCTCATGCCGCTAGGGTCGGCGGCTTTCACTCGGTGCGCAACAGATAGAAGTGGAGAAAACATGCACTTTCAAGGGCTCCACTCAATTCACTGTACGGCTAATAGGTTCGAGGATGAAATCCCCGACTTCGTAGGAAGTCAAAATCATGACTGGATGGTTGGGCATGCTCTTCGGTTACTGTGGAAAATGACAGGAGAATAAATGAAAAAGCAAGTTTGGGGTCTTTTAGTTCTCTGTCTTATTACAATCGCTCTCGCGAGTCAGGCTTGGAGCGTCATTGGTGAGTCTTGGGAGCAGACGGTACCTCGCGCTAAGAATAGCGGGCAACGCACTCCTATTGCGAATACTCATGAAGTGAAATCATTTAATGCTCATGCATTTGCCGGGAGCGATAAAAGTGAGCCGCGATGTGCGGATACCAAAGTCGTCAACGTTACCTGTCCGCCTTATAACGCCGTGCCGGACGATAATAGGGATGATTCAAGAGCGATTCAGGCAGCAATGGATGCTCTTACTCTGTCCGGAGGTACCCTATTTATCCCTGCGGGAACCTATTTGTTCAACAATCCCCTTGTAATCCATAAGCCAGTTCATCTTGTGGGAGAAGGTGCCTCCACAATTCTAACCCATAGCCGGGATCTCGGAACGGATGGGGCAGCCAACTTCATAAGGATTGGTGGGGCTGCTGCCGTGACTCAAAATGTGACCCTTAGTGATTTTACCCTACAAGGTCCAACGGGGATAGACTTACGGACAGTGATGATCCGCATTGTAAGTAATGTAAGAGGTGTGATCGTCCGAAACCTGTTGTTCAAAAATGTCTCGTCGAGCTGCGTCTTGGTGACTGGAAAAAGTATTGAAAAAATCGAAATATCCGACAATCGGGCCGAAGAATTTTATGAACAGTTTGTCGAGCTCGGAAGCGGCGGAATTTCCGATGTCCGCATTCATCACAATGTGGCGAAATCTACACGTGGGCATCCAAAGCTTGGATCAACCGAGCCTTTTGGCATCGCATTTGAGCCCGCAAGGAGTGGCGAGATTACGGATGTATCGATCGTCGGCAATCAAGTATCGTTTGATGGCATGAGCATGACTGAATTGATAAACACAGGAGGCGTGTCGCTTTCACGCGGCCGTTCGCGTGCGGTGCCTTATCTGTATCGTCGAATATCTGTACAGGACAATATAATTCGTAAAGTTGGCGTGGGCATTAGAGTGCAAACGCTTCGCGAAGGCATCGTTAGCCATCCGGGATCCGTCGTCATTTCAAGAAACCGAATCGAGGGTGCGACAAATTATGGAATACAGGTGAAGCTTGCTGAGGACGACGTTCATCGCGATACAGCTTCCATCACCGAAAATAGTGTCCGCGGCTACAGTGCGCAAGCTCACAATCGGTATGATGGTATTCACTTAGCAGGTCGCGGCATAGGTGTTGAGATCACCGGCAATGAAATTCTGCCAGTTGCGGATCGTAAAGACGGTTACGGTAGATATGGGATTAATATAGAACCTGGCATTCAGAATCCGGTGATTAGGGATAATAAGATCGCTGGGTATCTCTCGGGTCCGATTTTGAACAAGGCGGCATCTGGCGGGCGAGCTGGTCAATAGAAACGGTGCAGCAACTATAGAATAGGAGTTCGGGCGTACTTTTCAACAGCAGCGGCCGGACCAGGTAATGGCTAAAACCAGCTGTGAAAATTCTCCATCTTATTAATGGCCTTTCCGCAGGCGGGGCCGAATTGCATCTTCTTACTCTGTGCCGCCAGCTCAAGCGGCAAGGGATAGAGCTGGTAGTGGCATGCCTGCGCGAGCATGGAAAAGACAGTCGATCACTGCGGATTGATTTTGACAGTGAGGGGATACGGGTGATTTACTTACGGGCAGACAGTCGATACGATCTGCGCTCTATCACAAGACTGGCTAGTGTTCTGAAATCAGAACGACCAAATATTCTCCACACCCACTTGCCGCGTGCCGATTTTGCCGGCGGGTTTGCGGGGATTCTTGATCCTGACCTAATTTGGGTCTGTTCGGTACACGCGATCTACAGTGAAGATTGGTCGGGAAGATGGAGCTTGCCACTTTTCAATTTGCTGTGGCGGCGAGCCGACGCGATGCTATGTATATCGCATGCCGTGAGAGATTGGCTGGTTGGTCGCGGCATGCCGCCAGATAAAGCTAGGGTGATTCATTACGGTATCGAATCGGACAAGTTTTCTGAATCGAGAGGTAATCTTCGACAACACTGGGGGATCAACGACAAAGCCATCATTGGTTCTATCGGGCGCCTTGAGCCGCGCAAGAATCATGAGTGCTTGATCGCGGCGATGCCGCAGATTTCTAAAACGATCCCCAATGCGTTGCTTCTGATCGCCGGCCACGATCCATGGGGATATGGACCAACCCTGCGACGACAGATTGACGGGCTTGGTTTAAGAGAAAACGTTCGATTAGTCGGTTTTCAAAATGACGTCGTGTCATTTCTGAACGCCATTGACGTGTTTGCCTTCGCGACCAATTCAGAGGGTTTTGGCCAAGTGATGATTGAAGCGATGGCAATGAGTAAGCCCGTGGTCGCCAGCGCAATCCCTCCCCTGACAGAGATTGCCGTGGATGGCGACACCGGACTCCTCGTTGAGCGCGGTAATCCTAGGGCTTTCGCCGATGCGTTGATTCAACTCCTAAAAGATCCTCTTAAGCGCGAACGCATGGGGCTACGAGGACGGGAACGGGTGGAAAAGTTCTTCACCGCAGAAAGAATGGCGGGACAAACGTTGGCGCTCTATGAGGAACTGGAGAGGTACAATCATGAGCAAAAAGCCGTGGTCTGAAATCTTCGCAGATAGCTGGGTGCCGACTGGAAATGTTGCTAAAATCAAAGTGCTTGAAAAGCTTCAAGGGCAGCGAAAAAAACGCCTTTATGCGTCTTTGGCTCGAGCTGGAGGAGTTCATCAATGACGACACCGTCGTCAGAGAAAAGGTGGAAAATTACCTCCTGGGGATTTATTTGTATGTCCGCAAAAAGCTGAATCCTTCGTCACAAGACGATATTTCGAACGATTACCAGGCATTTCAAGGAAATTCGTTTGCAAGCTAGAACCAGAAAACGATCGCGATTTGATATGGCTAACTTTTGCGCGGTGTTTCAAAGGAACACTAAAACATGTGTGGCATTTGCGGCTGGATAGACCTCACATCGGGTAGAGATTCTCGACTTGCGCGGTCCAACTTGGAAGCGATGAGCGCGACGATCGAGCATCGCGGTCCCGATGACTTGGGAGCGGCGTACTTTGATGACGCCGCGATCGCTATGACCCGTTTAAGTATCATCGATGTTGCCGGCGGTCATCAGCCTATCGCCAACGATCAGGAAAACTGCTGGATCGTTTTCAATGGAGAAATTTACAACTTCTTGGATTTGCGCAAAGAACTGCAGGCCAAAGGGTATCGCTTTAAAACTCATTCCGACACCGAAGTCGTACTGCGGGCCTACGAAGAGTGGGGCGACGATTGTTTGAACCGGTTGCGAGGCATGTTCGCCTTCGGCATTTATGACTCTCGATCTGCGGATAACGGCTCCGTCGACTGCGTCCGAAAAAGGTCTCGTCTTTTCTTGGCGAGGGACAGGGTTGGCAAGAAACCGCTTTATTACTACCGAGATGAAGATCGAATCATCTTCGGCTCAGAGATCAAAGCCATCTTGGCTCATCCCTCGGTCCACCGCCGGGTCAACCGGAGTGTCCTTCCGCTCTATTTGAGTTACGGTTACGTTCCCGCACCTTACACTTTTTTTGAAGATATCTACGAGCTTCCACCCGGGCATACTCTCACAGTGCAAGGCTGTGAGGTGAAGATCAGCCAATACTGGGAATTTCCAGCGAGACCAACTTCCGATTCTGCTTTGACTGAAAGGCAGTACATCGAGGGCCTCCGTGAACTTTTTGAACAAGCCGTAAAAATCCGGCTTATCAGCGACGTGCCGTTGGGGGCCTTTCTGAGCGGCGGACTTGATTCCAGTGCAATCGTAGCCGTCATGAGCCGGCTGATGGATCAGCCCGTGAAAACGTTTTCCATAGGCTTTTCTGACGATCCGTCCTTCAATGAATTGGAGTATGCACGTTCGGTTGCGAATACATATCGAACAGACCATCACGAGTTTATCGTTAGTCCGGATGCCATCGAACTTTTACCGCAATTGGTTTGGCACTATGACCAACCTTTTGCCGACTCGTCAGCTATTCCTACGTACCTGGTTGCCAAACTAACCCGGGAGCATGTAACTGTTGCCCTCACAGGTGATGGAGGCGATGAGCTCTTTGCCGGCTATAAGCGTTTCGCTGCTGCCCGAGTCGCTGAGATCTATCGCCACATGCCGCAATTCCTGCAAACAGCTCTGATCCATCTTCTATCGGCCTTTCCTGAGTCCACGAACTACGCTGGCTTTGTCCAACGCGGGCGTCGCTTCGTGGAGCACGCGTCACATCCCCTGCCCGAACGGTATCTCGGCTGGATCGCAATCTTCGATAATGGCTTTATTCAAGATCTTCTCGTCGATAAACCTGATGTGGATCCTGTGAGTCACTTTAAGATGTACTTCGATGACGTCCAAGAGTTAGAGCAACTCGACCAGTTGCTCGCTGTCCATGCTAAGACATGCTTACCTGGCGATCTGCTGGTGAAGACCGACCGGATGACAATGGCCCACTCCTTGGAGGCCCGAAGTCCCTTTCTGGATCAGGAACTCATAGATTTCGCTGCCCGGCTCCCCCTGGCGTTCAAGCTGAGGGGACTCACTAGCAAGTACATCCTCAAGAAAGCGATGGCAGGCATGGTCCCGTGGGAAATCATTCACCGGAAAAAACACGGCTTCGGCGTGCCGGTAGGTCACTGGTTTCGTACCAGCCTGAAAGACTACGTCCGCGATATCCTTCTCAGTCCTGAAGCCTTGCGGCGCGGTTATTTTCACGAATCATCCTTACGCCGTCTTATTGAAGAGCACCAAAGCGGCAAGCGCGATCACGGTCACCGCCTATGGGCATTGCTGACGTTGGAGACTTGGCATCGGGTGTTCATCGACCAGGAAGGCGTAAGGTTGCTATGTGAAACGCGCTCTAGGAATGAAGAAGAAAATCTTATACGTCGATAACCGATCTCAGTATTTCGTCTCACATCGGCTTCCTTTAGCTGTGGCGGTACGAGATCAGCTCGCGGACGTGCACGTTACTACACTGAGTCGGAGAGAAGAGGACATAAATGTAATTGCTTCAAACGGCATGTCGTTTCACAAATTGGCGCACAACTCGAATGATCGGTCGGTGGTAAGACCTCTCATGCTCGGATTCGAATTGGCCAAACTCTTCAAAGAGTTGAGGCCGGATCTTATCCACTTTTTTACTCTCAAGGCGATGTGCGTGGGGGGATTCGCGTTTGTCCTTGCCAAGAAATCGAACGTTCTCATGACGGTCACGGGCTTGGGCTATGCTTTTACTTCACGGAGCTTTAAAGCCCGACTCCTCGGGACAGCTGTATCTACTATCATGCCATCACTTCTCAAGCGTGCCGGCGACGATTTCATATTCCAAAATCAGGATGACCTTGCCGTCTTTCGCGACCAGTTTCGATTTGCTCGCGAGCGATTATACCTCATACGGGGCTCCGGAGTGGATACCAGCAGGTACACAATCCTTGCTGAAAAACTCGGTATCCCGACAGTAATTCTTGTATCGAGAATGCTTCGAGACAAAGGAATTGTTGAATTTGTCGAAGCGGCAAGCAGTTTGAAACTCGAAGGAGTCCAAGCGCGGTTTGTCCTGGTAGGTGACCCGGATCCAGAAAATCCAGCGGGCATTCCGGCGTCGCAATTGAAGGAGTGGGATGAGAGCGGCGTGATCGAATGGCGGGGCTATTGCCACGATATGTTGTCCCTTTTCTCGGAAGCCCACATCGTCTGTTTGCCCTCCTACCGAGAAGGACTTCCCAAAGTTTTGATCGAAGCCGCCGCGTGTGGGAGACCGATTGTAACCACGGATGCGCCTGGTTGTCGTGAGGTTGTTCGCCACCAGGAGAACGGTTTATTGGTTCCGCCGAGAGACCCTCACGCGTTGGCGGCAGCATTGCGTGTTCTCATAACAAATCCAGAGTTAAGAGCGTCCATGGGACGAAACGGACGATCTCTTGCAGAGAGCGAGTTTTCTATGGAAAGGGTGATCAAGGAAAACTTCAAGTTGTATGAGAGGATCCTTGACAATTAGCGCCAATAAAATTCTCTTGACCGGTTGCAGTGGATACATAGGAAGCAGCCTAGCGCCGCACCTAAAACAGCGAGGGTTTTCGGTGTTCGGTTTGGATCGAAAGCCTTATCCACACTCGAACCTCGATCTTGACGGTATGATCCTAGGGGATCTACGCGACGAAACCGTGTTGAATCGAATCCCTGATGATGTGGAGATGATATGCCATTTGGCCGCAGCAAAGGACGACTGGGGACTGTCGGACCAGGAGTACTTTGATGACAATGTCGCGGCAACCCGTAAGCTGTTGGATTTCGGCCACCAACGAGGAATAAAAAAATGGCTGTTTTTTAGCTCTGTCGGCGTCCTCGGAGCTAGCGCGACTGCCTTAGATGAATCAGCGCCCTTTGCTCCGGTGACGGCTTATGGTGAGTCCAAGGCAGAGGGCGAGAAACTTTTCCGGCAATTTGCACAAAGGGAAGATTCGTTAGCGAAAATCTTGATTATCCGGCCCTCGGTGGTTTTCGGGCCAGGCAATCCTTCAAATACAAACGTGTACCGCCTGATCGACGCCATTCATAGCCATCGGTTCGTAATGATAGGAAAAGGGGATGCGATAAAAACCACTTCTTATATCGAGAATTTGGTGGTGGCGACACTTTTCTTGATCGAAAGAATGAGCGAAGGCGTTCAGACGTTTATCTACGTCGATGAGCCGAAACTCTCGACTGCGGATATGGTGCGACAGATTTGTGAGACGCTGCGAAAGAAGCCGCCTAGTTGGAGTATTCCGCTTGGGGTTGCGGCTCCCCTGGCTCATCTAGCGGACGTTGCCGCTGCCGTGACTCGAACAGACCTGCCGATCACGGCGGCAAGAATAAAAAAATTCTGTCGCCCGACAAACTTTGACGCAACGATGATTCGTAATCTTGGATTCAAACAGCCTGTCTCTATGGCGGAGGCCGTACGGCGGAGCGTAGAGTGGTATCTGACGACAAAAGAAAACAAGAGGCAGTTCTGATATAGGAACACCCAGTGAAAGGCTTTAAAGGATGCGAATCTTAGGCATTTCTGCTCTCTATTGCTAGAAACACCGAACATAATTTCTATTTGTTTAAGAAGCCTTTGGTCCAAGAAAAACGGCGACCGCCTTTATGCGAGGCGGTCGCCGTATGTTTCGAATGGTAGCCGCCTCCAAGATTCCAGCGGCTAAATTCAATCAATCTTCGTCGTCCTTTACCGGTTTACCCTTATATTCCAGCGTCAGCACGGCTGCCAGGACCTTTGCTGAGCCACCAGAATTATTGGCACTGCAGCATCCTGCCCACTTAATTTTTACAGTATGCGAGCCAGGCCCGACAATCTTGAAAAAATTGTATGCGGCCATGGCCGGGATGTGATTACCGCTGGCAGATATACTACTCCTATCGAATACGATGGGAGTCGTTAGCGGAGGCAGAGGGTCACGGAGTTCCTGAGGAAAAACAGTGTGACCCTCCATCGGATCATCGTCGTCGATCGAAGCCTGGAAGACAATGAGGTTATCAGTGGTATTAAATTCTGCGCTGAAGTGCGCTATCACGCAGCTATTTTTGTCCCCGCTAACGTGAATTTCCGTTTGCAGTAGTGGGACTGTATCCAAGCCTCCATTTGAGCCGGAAAAATCCACGGCGTTTGAGACGGGAGCATCTAGTTTCACCGCAGTAATGCGTGGTCCTCTGTTGTCGCACTCGATCTCATCCGCCACCCCTACTAAGGGTAGCAACGGTAGGGACAAGATTGTCATCAACCATAACGAGCCTTTAATGAAATATTTCATAAAATGCCTCCTTTCAATAAACTGGAAAATTGGACTGGAATTATGATTACGGTTTGTAATTTTGTTCCTGTTTCGGAAAGCAATAAGCTTGCCAAGGATTAGGACTAAATTCCGAGGGAATCTCTGAGACTTAGAGTGCTTTTCCGACCATAAATTGGCCAAATCTGTACCGAGCAGGCCAAATCGGTATGAATCAACATAAGGGATAGAACCCCCCAATTCGTAATCGCACATATTAAACCAAAATTCGGAGGCGAGAAACTCTCATACGTTAGGCGTCGTTAGGGTGTCAGTCTACCCAAAGAAGGTTCCGCTGACAAGACAATTCTCATCTCTTTCAACGAACTCTGTTCATAGCCATCGTAGAGGAATGAAGTTAGTCAGACTCGGCCTGACCTCGTTCAAGGCTCCCTTGGCTCTCTGTAAGCTTGTCAAGTTCTTAGTTGAAATTATTCTGAGTGACTCCTGCCTGAACTCATCACGCTGCCGACTTTACCTTCCGAGATTCTGCTTGCTCGGCCTCAATCGCTGCCACCACCTGCTTGATTGAGCTGATTTTCCACAATTTCACCCCTTGGAGTGTGGAAGTAAGGTTAGCGGGCCGCTTTCAGCGCCGCCTCATAGTTGGGATGGTCCCCGATGCTGCCGACGTATTCAGCATGCTTGACCTTGTTGTCCGGTCCGATCACGAACACGGCGCGCGCCAGCACGCGATCCAGCGGGCCGCCGGAGATCAGAACCCCGTAGTTCTTGCCGAAAGAACCATCCCGGTGGTCGCTTGCGGTAATGACTTTGTCCACGTTTGAAGCGGCGCACCAGCGCTTCTGCGCGAACGGCAGGTCCATGCTGACGCAGACGATCTCGACGTTTGGGAGTTTGCTCGCTTCTTCGTTGAACCTCTTGGTCTCCAGGTCGCAGACTGGGGTGTCGAGCGAAGGGACCGTCGCAATGATGCGCGGCCCAAAAGGGTCAAAGGGGTGTCCTTAAACATCACTTTAGCCATGCCACTTTTCCTCCCGTCTAAAAATAGTGCTCTATCTTTATTAGCCCCGATCCGACATTAATCGGCCTTGAAAACTATCACCCATAGGCATCAGATCAGAAAGAGCCGTCGTGCGTGCCATGAAACAGAAAGTCACCTTCGGTGAAGTTCAAGAGCCACCATCCGTTGGGTTGCGAACTGTGCTGTGTATAACCCTGACGACCTACAAGGTGTCAGTTTTTGTCGGATCGGGGTTAGGGATTCCGCGAAAAGGTTCAAGAGGCGAGAGAAGCCCTCTCATTAGTGCCGGACGCTACTTCGGCTCGACCACCGGGTTCTTCGGTCTCTTTCCTTCCAGGACGCGGACGACCTCCTGGACGGCGCCCCACTCGCCCCGCTTGGAAGCTTCCAGGGTGACCGCTCCCAAATGAGGGGTCAAGATCACAGGGTCGAGTTGGAATAGGGGATGGTTGGCAACTGGCGGCTCCTCTTCCATCACATCCAGGGCGGCGCCGGCGATTCCCTTTCGGTCTAGTATTCGATAAAGGGCCTCTTCATCCACGATTCCTCCGCGCGCGGTATTGATGAGATAGGCCGAAGGTTTCATGAGGGAGAGCTCTTTTTCCCCGATCATCCCTTTCGTCTCCTCGGTCAGGGGACAATGGAGGGTAACAAAATCGGATTCCGGGAGCAGCTCGTTCAGACCGATGCACCGGCCTCCCAGGGAGGTGACGTGAGATTCGGGAATATAGGGGTCGTAAACGAGAAAGGACATTTCGAAGGCCCGGGCCCTGATCGCCACCCGCGTTCCGATATTACCCATGCCGATGATGCCGAGAGTTTTATTGGCCAGCTCCGCTCCGACGAAACGGAGATAGTCTCCCCAACGATTTTCTTTCACGGCCCTGTGGGCTTCGATGGTATGGCGGGCAAGGGCGATCATCTGGCCGAAAGCCAGTTCGGCGACGGAGACCGCGTTCGACCCGGGCATGTTCGTCACCCAAACTCCATGCTCCCGGGCCGCTTCGAGATCGACCCGGGAGGGGTCGACGCCGACGCCGGTTCTCGCCACGATCTTGAGCCTGCCCCGGCTCTTCTCTATTTGCCCCCTGGTAATTTTGCCTTTTCTGCTGACAACCGCATCCACCTGAGAGATTTCTCGGTCCCAACGTTCCGCATCGGCCCAGGGATCGACGACGACAATTTCTACCCGGGAGCGGAGCCACTCAAGGACGTCCGGTTGAAACGGCTCTACCAATACCCGGCCGAGAGACATAGCTTCGCGCGTCCCTACTTAGAGTTGGAGCGGGAGGGAGTCGCAGAGATGATCAGTAGCTCCCGCGCGTAAAGGAGACTTCCACGAGGACCACGTCCTTGAGTGGGTGATCTTGAGAATTACGTGGAGCGTTGGCGATGGCGTTGATGACATCCTGACCCTTGACGACTTCCCCGAAGACGGTGTGTTTCCCGTCGAGCCAGGGAGTCGCCTTGTGAGTGATGAAGAATTGGCTCCCATTGGTATTCGGTCCGGAATTCGCCATGGAAAGGATCCCGGCCTTGGAATGCTTCAGAGTGGGGTGGAATTCGTCCTCGAACCGATAGCCGGGCCCGCCGGTCCCGGTCCCCAAGGGGTCGCCCCCCTGAATCATGAAATCGGGAATCACCCGATGGAAGATGGTTCCGTTGTAGAGGGGGCGCTTTACTTTTTGCCGGCTCTTGGGATCGGTCCATTCTATGGCGCCGGTGGCGAGGCCGACAAAGTTCCCGACGGTCTTCGGCGCCTTCTCCTCGAACAAAAGCACGACGACTTCTCC
>Ga0184634_10000198_pt1 | contig 14059 bp, 15 predicted proteins | sample PLM31_200_b1_FD_133016 | JGI IMG/M metagenome (GOLD analysis project Ga0184634, IMG submission 133016) | Groundwater sediment microbial communities from an aquifer in East River, Colorado, USA - PLM3-1_200_b1 | ecosystem: Environmental > Terrestrial > Soil > Riparian zone | place: USA: East... | reverse complement strand
TGCCGGCACAGGATTTTGAGTCCTGCGCGTCTGCCAGTTCCGCCACTCGGGCGAGTAGCGCGGCAATATAACCCGGGCTACCGTTAGCCTAACGAGCCCACCCTGCTTGCGCGTCCGCTCGGCGGGCGGTATGCTAGGCTCAGCCTTGTGAATTAATTCACATACTCGGAGGGCGCATGGCCGTCCCCGCGCATAAAAAGGGCGAGGTGAAGGACCGCTGGGCCGCCGGTGTCACGCCGTATGCGGAGATGGGCTATTACCAGCCCGACTACGTCCCCAAAGACTCCGATATCCTCTGCGCCTTCCGGCTCATTCCGCAGGAAGGCATCGATCCCGTAGAAGCGAGCGCGGCCGTTGCCGGCGAATCGTCCACCGCCACGTGGACCGTCGTCTGGACCGACCGGCTCACCGCCTACGAGAACTACCAAGCCAAGTGCTACCGGGTCGACCCCGTCCCCGGCACCAACCAGTACATCGCCTACATCGCCTACAACCTCGATCTCTTCGAGGAAGGGTCGATCGCGAATCTGACCTCGTCGATCATCGGCAACGTCTTCGGGTTCAAGGCGCTGAAAGCGCTGCGCCTCGAGGACATGCGCATCCCCCCGCACTACGTGAAAACGTTCCAGGGGCCGGCGCACGGCGTCGTCATGGAACGCGAGTACTTGAACAAGTTCGGGCGCCCCCTGCTGGGCGCGACCGTGAAGCCCAAGCTGGGCCTGTCGGCCCGGAGCTACGGACGCGTGGTCTACGAGGCGCTGCGCGGCGGCCTCGATTTCACCAAGGACGACGAGAACATCAACAGCCAGCCGTTCATGCGGTGGCGCGACCGGTTCCTATTCGCGATGGAGGGCGTGGCCCGCTCAATGGCGGAGACGGGTGAGATCAAGGGCCACTACATGAACGTCACGGCTGCCACGATGGAAGACATGTACGAGCGCGCCGAGTTTGCCAAAGAGATCGGCACCGTCATCATCATGATCGATCTCACCATCGGCTACACGGCGATCCAGTCGATGGCCAAGTGGGCGCGCCGGAACGGCGTCATCCTGCACCTGCACCGCGCGGGGCACGGGACCTACACCCGGCAAAAGACTCACGGCGTGAACTTCCGCGTGATCTCCAAATGGATGCGTATGGCGGGGGTGGACCACATTCACGCCGGTACGGTTGTCGGCAAGCTCGAAGGCGATCCCAACGCGATCCGCGGCTACTACAAAACCTTGCTCGAGAACACACTGCCGCCCGAGCCGCGGATTGGCCTCTACTTCGAGCAGGACTGGGCGTCCCTGCCCGGCACAATGCCCGTCGCCTCGGGGGGAATCCACGCGGGCCAGATGCCCCAGCTCCTTCATTATCTGGGAGAGGACGTGGTGCTGCAGTTCGGCGGCGGCACCATCGGGCACCCGGATGGCATTGCCGAGGGCGCGGCGGCCAACCGCATCGCCGTGGAGGCGATCATCCAGGCGCGCAACGAGGGGCGGGACTACCTGAACGAGGGCCCGGACATTTTGGCGCGCGCCGCGCGCTGGTCGCCCTCGCTCCATAAGGCCCTCGAGGTGTGGAAGGACATCACCTTCAACTTCGAGTCGACCGACGTCCCGGATGCCGTCCCGACTCTGACCGTCTGAGCGAGGCGCGCATGCGGATCACGCAGGGAACGTTCTCCTACTTGCCCGATCTGTCCGACGAGCAGATCAAGGCCCAGATCCAGTACTGCCTCGACCACGATTGGGCGGTCTCGGTCGAGCACACCGACGATCCGCATCCGCGGAATGCCTACTGGGACATGTGGGGACTGCCGATGTTCGACGTGAAGGATCCGGCGGCCATCATGCTCGAGGTCAACGCGTGCCGCAAGGCGTTTCCCAACCTCTACGTCCGGGTGAACGGGTACGATCGGACGTATGGGCGGCAGACGACGGCGTTGAGCTTCATCGTGAACCGGCCTAAGGACGAGCCGGGCTTCCGCCTCGACCGCCAGGAATCGCACGACCGGGTAGTCCGATACACTCTGCATTCCTACGCCGCCGACAAGCCGAAGGGGAAACGGTACGGAGAATAAGACCGTCGAAGCGCTCGCCGCCGACGCCGGGCTCGTCGACCTGGGCGCCGAGCTGCGCGCATCCAACATTCAGGAGGTGCTCGACGAGCTCGATCGGGAGCTCATCGGGCTGCAGCCGATCAAGACGCGCATCCGGGAAATCGCCGCCCTCCTGCTCGTGGCCCGGGTGCGGGAGCAGCGCGGCCTCGCCACCGAGCGCCCTACCCTGCACATGAGCTTCACGGGCCGTCCCGGCACGGGGAAGACGACCGTCGCCCTGCGGATGGCGAAGATGCTCAACCAGCTCGGCTACGTGCGCAAAGGCCACCTCGTGGTCGCGACGCGTGACGACCTGGTCGGGCAGTACGTGGGCCATACGGCGCCCAAGACCAAGGAGACGATCAAGCGGGCGATGGGCGGCGTCCTGTTCATCGACGAGGCCTACTACCTCTACCGCCCCGAGAACGAACGCGACTACGGTCAGGAAGCGATCGAGATGCTGCTCCAGGTGATGGAGAACCAGCGCGAGGACCTCGTCGTGATCCTGGCGGGCTACAAGGAGCGGATGGAGACGTTCTTTCAGTCCAATCCCGGCTTTCACTCGCGCGTCGCGCATCACCTCGATTTCCCCGACTACACGGTGGACGAGCTGATGGCGATCGCCGCCGTCATGCTGGAGCAGCAGCACTACGCCCTGGACGACGCGGCGCGCCGGGTGTTCCGCGAGTACCTCGAGCTGCGCATGGCGCAGCCCCACTTCGCCAACGCGCGCAGCGTGCGCAATGCACTCGACCGGGCGAAGCTGCGCCAGGCAAACCGGCTGCTCCGCCTCGGGGGCCAGGTCCCGGAGAGCGAGCTCACCCGGCTCGACGCCTCCGACATCCGGCAGAGCCGGGTGTTCGGCCAGGGCCGGGAATAGGGAACGCCGATGGCGGCGGGGGGAGCATTCGGAGCGCGACGCCCGATCATGCTGTGCCTCGTCGGCGACTCCGGGGCCGGCAAGTCCACGCTCTCGAGCGGGTGCGTGACGATCCTCGGCACCGAGCGCGTGACCGACGTGTGCCTCGATGACTACCACTCGCTCGACCGCGTCGGACGGGAGGCGCAGCAGCTCACGGCGCTCCATCCCGATTGCAACCACCTGAAGCTGGTCGCTCAGCACATGCGGTTGATGCGTCACGGCGAGACGATCTTCAAGCCGGTCTACGACCACTCCGACGGCACCTTCGGGCCGCCGGAGTTCGTGGCTCCGAAAGCCATCGTGCTGGTCCACGGATTACACGGCCTGTACACGGCCGAGCTCCGCCGGCAATGGGACGTGTCGTTGTTCCTTGATCCCGATCCGGAGCTGCGGATCGACTGGAAGATCAAGCGCGATACGTCGAAGCGTGGTTACACGCGCGATGAGGTGCTGCACCAGCTCGAGCACCGCCGGCACGACTCCGAGGCGTACGTGATGCCGCAGCGGGAGAATGCGGATATCGTCATTTCGTTCGCTCCGGGTGCGGAGTACGCCTCCCGCCGCGACAGCGCGCACCTCGACGTCCGGATCCTGCTGCGCCACCCGATTCCCCTCCCCGATCTCGAGGATGCGTTTACGGCGGCCGAAGACCAGAATGGCGGACCATATCTGCGCCTGCACCGCGGCAGCGAGGGGACCGACCGGCTAGAGATCAGCGGCGCCATCAGCGATGCGGCGACGCAGGCGATCGAGCAACGCATGTGGAACCACATGCTCACGGCGAGCCACCTGCGCTCCGATCGGGTCGGTATATTCATGGATGGGACCACGGAGCGGCGTTCGAACCCGCTCGCGGTCACGCAGCTCGTCCTGACCTACTACCTCGTCAAGGTGATGGCCCTCGTGCACAAGCAGGAGAAACTGCAGCAGGACGCCGCGGCCACTGCCGAACACCGATGACCGCTCCCCCCCCGCTGATCCGCCTCGGGCAGCTCGGCCAGAGTCCCTGGCTGGACTTCATCACGCGCGACCTCCTGACCTCGGGCGCCCTGCGCCGCATGATCGAGCAGGACGGCCTGCGGGGAATGACGACGAACCCCACGATCTTCGAGAAGGCGGTGGGCGGCAGCGACCTCTACGACGTCGACATCCGCGAGCTGCTGGAGCGGGGGCTCGACCCCGCCGGCATCTTTGAGACCATCGCCGTGGCCGATGTCCGGCGGGCGTGCGACCAGTTCCACCCGCTGCACGAGGCCACGGGCGGCGCCGACGGATTCGTCTCGCTGGAAGTCTCACCGGAGCTAGCCTACGACACGGCCGAAACGCTGCGCGCGGCGCGGCGCCTGTGGGCCGCCGTTGACCGGCCCAACGTGATGATCAAGATCCCGGGTACGCGAGAGGGTCTCCCCGCGATCGAGGGGGCGCTCTCCGAGGGGATCAACATCAACGTCACGCTGCTCTTCTCGGTCGAGCGCTACCAAGAGGTCATCGAGGCCTACCTTCGCGGAGTCGAGCGCAGCCCCCGCGCCGCCTCCGTGGCGAGCTTCTTCGTGAGCCGGGTGGACACGAAGCTCGATCCCAAGCTCGATAAGGACATGCGGGGTACGATCGCGATCGCGAATGCCGTCGTCGCGTACGGCGTGTTCGAGCAGGCCTTCAGCGGGCCACGGTGGGCGAAGCTCGCCAAGAACGGTGCCCGCGTGCAGCGGCCGCTGTGGGCATCCACGAGCACCAAGGACCCGGCGTACTCCGACGTGCACTACGTGGAGTCGCTGGTCGCGCCGCACACCGTGAACACGCTGCCTCCCGAGACGTTCGCCGCTTACAAGGATCACGGCGCACCGCGCGTCACGATCCGCGAGGCTCTCCCAGTGGCCAAGGCCCGCCTCGAGGCGTTGGCCCGGCTGGGCATCGACCTCGGACAGGTCACCCGCGAGCTCGAAGCGGAAGGCGTCGCGAAGTTCGCCACGTCCTACAAGCAGCTTCTTGAGGTCGTCGGCCAGAAGGCGGCGGCGCTGGCGGCCCGCGCCTAGATCGGGGATCCTCCCACCTCGCTTGACGTCCCCTTGACCGCCCCCGGATATCCGTGGACTCGTCTCGGTGCCCGGGGGGCCAATGAAGAACCTTACCTTGCTGCGGGGGCCGCTCCTGCTCCTGCTCTACCAGACAGCGCCGGTCGGCATTCAGCAGGATTCACTCGGCCACTCCCGTCTCACGTTCGGCGCCGCTGGCGGACAATGGGAGAACGCGGAGTTCAGCTGCGATGGCAGCCTGCTCAGCACCACGCCGGTCAGCTACCGCTCGGGAGGCATCCAACTCGACCATTGGGCCGCTCCCCACCTGCGCGTGACGGCATTCGGGGGGGCGACGGGCCAGACACCCGGCGTCACCGACGCGACCGACCCCAGCTACTCGACACCCTACGTCGAGAGGTTCGACGGCGCGTTCGGCGGTGTGCAAGTGGCCTACGAGGGCCAACGCTTCGGCGCGGGAATCGGCCTAACCCGCGTCCCTGGTGCCGACGGGTTCATCGCCCCCGCCCCCTACCTGCGCATCGGTAACATGGACGGTGCCCACTTCCGAGCGGAGGCGCTGAGTCCCACTCCTGCCTTCCCCACCTCGGGCTGGGGCCGCATCGGTGTCGGGTTCAACAAGGGACACCTGCGCGGCCCGAGCGGATTCGTGGGGCTGGCGCTGGGCCCGATCGACTACGAATCGAAGCTCGCGCTCACCGGCGAGGTGGCATTCCCCATGGGTGGAAGGATGACTGGGCAGCTCCAGGGGTTGTTCGGCGCCGGCGAGCGGGTCATGCAGTGGAACGCCGGGGTTGGCTTGCGCATCGACTTCGACCGTTAGATCGGCCTCGGTCGAGGACCCTGCCCTCTCGGCCGCATCCTGGGTCCCATCCGTCCACCTCCACCTGGGCCTGCCGGGCCCATCCGCCCCCGGCGCTCTCGCCGCATGTCGTTCACCCGCTGCATGAAGTGCTCGCGCATGCGTTGGTAGCGCGCCCGCTGCACCGGCGTCAGATACCCCGACATCTCCTGACCTTCATCCTGCTCGATCTTCAGCATCTCGGCGCGCCCGGCCTGGATGCCATCCATCAGTTTGCGCACGCTATCGGCGTTCGCGGCCACTCCGGGCTCCATCTGATCCTCGAGCGCGCGGCGTCGCGCGATCTGCTGACGCGCGAGCGCGCGCCGCCGCGCCCCAAACCGCTCCTGACTGGCGCGCAGCTTGGTCGCCTGATCGGGCGTCAGCTTCAGCTCCTCCTGCACCCGCTGGCTGAACCGCTGTTCGATCTGGGCCCGCAGCCGCTCGGCTTCCCCCGTATCGCTCCGTTGCCTGGGCGCGTCGGGCTGTTGGGCCGCGAGGCCCGGAGTGAGAAGGACGGCCAGACTCAGCATCCACAGTCGCTTCATTATCCCTCCAGAGAGCGCAGCACCACACGGAGCTGCTGCGCGTCGAGTTCGTCAATTGCGGCGCTCCCCTCGGGGAGAGCCGTGCTGCCCCGCTCCAACGTCTCGTCCAGCGTGGCCAGGACGTCCCGTAGCTGATCGGCGGAGAGGTCGCTCAGCTCGTCGGCAACGAAATGCGCGGCATGGTTCCGCCCAGTGTCCCGCCACACCTGCCGCACGGCGACCGCACCGCCCACGACGATCACCAGCGCCGCCGCGATCCTGAGCCACGCGGGCTGGATCCACGATGGGCGGGCCGCGGGTTGCTCGCGCAGCCGCTCGACGACCGCGCGCGCTGTCTTCTCGACGTCGAGCCGCTCGGCCGCTTGCGCGCCGAGTCGCTTCGCGATGTCGTGCAGCCTCGTGTCGTCGTTCATAGCTCCCCCCCGATTAGCTCCTTCAATCGCTTGACCGCATGGTGGTAATGCACCCGGGCCGCCCCGGGGGTCGTGGCCAACGCGGCCGCGATGTCCTCGTACTCAAAACCTTGCTGCGCCCGCAGGAGGAAGACCTCGCGCTGCAGTCGCGGCAGCCCTTTCAGTCCAGCGACCAGCCGCGCTTCGGCCTCGCGCGCCTCAGCCAACTCGTGAGGGTCGCCGCGGCCGTCCCGCAACCCATCGTCCAGCGGCATCACCTTCCGGCGGCTCGCCCGGCGCCCATGATCCCTGAGCACATTCCCGCCGATCGTCAGGAGCCAGGTGCGGAACTGGCACTGTCCGCGAAACCGGTCCACGCTGCGGAATGCGCGGATGAACGTGTCCTGCACCAGGTCGTCCACGTCGGCCTGCGGGGCGCCGGTGCCGGCCAGAAAACGCGCCAACGCCCGGGCATGGCGCCCGACGAGCTCGGCCGCCGCCTGTTCGTCCCCGGCTTGCCACGCGGCAATCAGCGCAGCATCGAGCTGGGGCTCCGCGGTGGCGGGCTGCGGTAGTGTCATGGACTCCGATGCTTGGACGCGAGAGATGGTCGGATATTAAGAGGTGATGCCTACCTTGCCCGCATTGGTGCGCCCGGGTAGCTTCTGATTCGAACGATCGTTCGAACCTATGCGGCCCTACGACGAGCGCCTCGACCACCTGTTGGCCCGCGCCGCCCGGATCTTCGCGGACCAGGGCTATCACTCCACGACCATGCGGGACTTGGCCGCCGCCAGCGGCATGTCGCTGGCCGGTATGTACTACTACGTGCGCGGCAAGGAAGACCTGCTCGCCTTGATTCAAGAGCGGTGCTTCGCCCGCGTGCTCGAGGGTGCCGAGCGGGCGGTCGCCACGGCCACCGACCCCGTCGAGCGCCTGCAGGCGTTCATCCGCCATCACGTGACGTTCTTCGCCCAGCACATGGCCGAGATGAAGGTGCTGTCGCACGAGCCGGCGCGGGGCGTGAGCGCCATCAAACGGCGTTACGTGGATCTTCTGGAGGCGCTCCTCAAGGACGCGGCGCCGGATGAGACCGCGGTCGATCGCAGCGCCGCGGCATACATCCTTTTCGGCATGATGAACTGGATCTACAACTGGTACGACCCGGCCGGCGAGATCGATCCGTGCCGCCTGGCCGACCTCATCGCGCGAATCTTCCTCGGCGGCTTCGTCGAGACGCGCTCCCCCTCCCCGGTGCACGGAGGCTAGAGTTTCCATGGCGACAATGACCGAACCCACCCGAGAGACCAAAGCGCTTGTCCAATACCGCGTGGAGGACGGGCTCGCGATCATCGAGCTCGACGATCCGCCGGCCAATACCTACACCTATGAAATGATGCGCCAGCTCGACGACGCGATTCTGAAGGCGCGCTTCGACGACGGCGCACACGTGATCGTGATCCGCGGGCACGGCGAGAAGTTCTTCTCGGCGGGCGCCAATATCGCGATGCTCAACAAGGTCACCCCCCGCTTCAAGTACTACTTCTGCCTGCACGCGAATGAAACGCTCAATCGCCTCGAGCAAACACCCAAGCTGACCATCGCCGCCCTCAACGGGCACACGGTGGGCGGCGGGCTCGAGATCGCGATGGCGTGTGACCTCCGGCTCGCCAAGGAGAACGCCGGGAAGATCGGGCTTCCCGAGGTGAACCTCGGCGTGCTCCCGGGCACCGGCGGCACGCAGCGCCTCGCCCGGATCGTCGGGAAGTCGCTAGCGATCGAGCTGATGGTGAAGGGCGAGACATTCTCGTTTGAGCGCGCCAAGGAGCTGGGCCTCGTGAACGAGGTCTTCCCCGCCGACGCGTTTTGGGAGCAGGTCATCCTCTACGCCAAGCAGTTCTGCCCTCCGCACAAAGCGTCCAAGGCGGTCGGGCTCATCAAGCGGTCCGTCCAGTCGGGCGCCGAGGTGCCGTTCGAGAGCGGCCTCGCGATCGAGCGCGAGCTGCAACAGCAGCTCTTCCAGAGCGAGGACGCGAAGGAAGGGATCGCGGCCTACAATGAGAAGCGGGTCGCGGAGTTCAAGGGGAAGTGAAGACCGACCTCTTCATCAATAACGAGTGGCGGCCGGCGGCCTCCGGGAAGCGGTTCCCGGTCGTCAACCCGGCCACGGAAGAGGTGTTGGCGGAGGTCGCGGCGGGCGACGCGGCGGACGTGGACAATGCCGTACACGCCGCCAAGGCCTGCTTCGAGGCTGCCGCGTGGCGCGATTTGTCGGCGCGCAAGCGCGGGCGGATCCTGTTCAAAGCCGCCGATCTTCTGGAAGCACGGCTGGACGAGTTTGCGAGGCTCGAGACGGCGCAGAACGGCAAGACGCTGTTCGAGTCGAGGATCGAGCTGACGATGACGGCCAACACCCTGCGCTACTACGCGGGGTGGGCCGACAAGATCGTCGGCGATACGCTGCCGGTGGACGGCCCGTTCTTCGCCTACACGCTGCGGGAGCCGGTGGGCGTGGTGGGCGCCATCGTGCCGTGGAACTTCCCGCTCAACATCGCGAGCTGGAAGTTCTCGCCGGCGCTGGCGGCGGGATGCACGATCATCCTCAAGCCGGCGTCCGAGACGCCTCTCACCGCGCTCCTGTTTGCCGAAGTGGCGCTCGAGGCGGGCCTGCCCCCCGGGGCGTTCAACGTGGTGAGCGGTGGCGGCTCGACGGCCGGAGCGGCGCTGGTGCGCCACCCCGACGTGGACAAAATCTCGTTCACCGGATCCACTGAGGTGGGCCGTCAGATCATGAAGATGGCGGCCGAGACGAACAAACGCGTGACGCTCGAGCTCGGCGGGAAGAGTCCCAACATCATCTTTGCGGACGCCGACCTGAAGGCCGCCGTGCGGGGAGCCCAGACGGGAATTTTCTACGGCAAGGGCGAGGTGTGCGCCGCCGGGTCCCGCCTGCTGGTCGAGAAGTCGGTGCATGCGCAGGTGATCGAGCAGCTTGCCGAAGGGGCGAGGAAAATGACCCCCGGCGATCCCCTGGATAAGAACACGCGGCTGGGCGCGCTGGTGTCCAAGAAGCAGCAGGAGAGCGTGCTCGCCTACATCAAGAAGGGCGTGGACGAAGGCGCACAGCTGGTCGCGGGCGGCAAGGCGGCGAAAGCGAACGGGAAGGGCTATTACGTCGAGGCGACCGTATTCGACGGCGTCCAGCCCGAGATGACGATCGCGCGCGAGGAGATCTTCGGGCCGGTGCTGGCCGTGCTCACCTTCGACGATTTCGACCAGGGCGTGAAGCTCGCGAATCAGACGATCTATGGCCTCGCCGCCGGGATCTGGACGAAGGACATCCAGAAGGCGCATCGCGCGGCCAAGGCGATTCGCGCCGGCACCGTCTGGATCAATTCCTACAACTTCTACGACTCCGGCGCTCCCTTCGGCGGCTTCAAGGCTTCTGGCTTTGGACGCGATCTCGGCCGAGAAGCGTTAGAAGGGTACTTGGAAACCAAGACCGTTTGGGTTGGCTTGTGACCGAAGCGCTTATTTCGGCCGCGCTACGGACGCCGGTAGGGAAACATGGTGGGTCCTTGGCAGGGGTGCGACCCGACGACCTGGCCGCGGTGCCGATCAGGGCCGTCGTCGAACGGTCGGGCATCGACCCGAGCGCGATCGACGACGTGATCTTCGGCTGCGCCAACCAGGCTGGGGAGGACAACCGCAACATCGCGCGGATGGCTTTGCTGCTCGCCGGCCTGCCGGTCGAGGTGCCAGGGCAGACGGTGAACCGGTTGTGCGGGTCGGGGCTGCAGGCGGTGGCAAGCGCCGCGCAGGCGATCAAGGCCGGCGAGGGCGACACGTTCATCGCGGGCGGCGTCGAGAGCATGACCCGCGCCCCCTACGTGATGCTCAAGCCCAGCGAGCCGTGGAGTCGCAGGACGCCTGAGGTAGCCGATACGACGGTCGGTTGGCGGTTCACGAATCCCCGCATGAAGAAGGAATGGACGATCGCGCTCGGCGAGACGGCGGAGGTCGTGGCGGAGCGCTACAAGATCAGCCGGGCGGAGCAGGACGCCTTTGCTGTGGAGAGCCAACAGCGCGCTGAACGCGCGCTCAAGGAGTGCGTGTTCACGGACGAGATCGTCCCAGTTCCCCTGCCGGACGGATCATCCTTCGCGAAAGACGAGTATCCGCGCGCCGGTACGACCCTCGACGCGGTGGCGAAGCTCAAGCCGGCGTTTCGCCCAAACGGCTCCGTCACAGCGGCAAGCTCCAGTGGGATCAACGATGGCTCGGCCGCTCTCCTCGTGACGGCGAAAGCAAAGCAGCCCCTCGCGCGCATCGTGGTGACGGCGGTAGCAGGCGTTGATCCCAGCTGCATGGGCTTGGGTCCTATCCCCGCCACGCAAAAGGCGCTCAAACGTGCCGGCCTCACGATCGACCAGATCGATCTCGTCGAGCTGAACGAAGCGTTCGCGGCGCAGGCGATCGCCTGCATCCGCGACCTCAAGCTCGACCCGGCCAAGGTCAACATCTACGGCGGTGGAATCGCGCTCGGCCATCCCCTCGGTTGCACGGGCGCCAAGATCCTGACGACGCTGGTGCACGCCTTACACCGTACGAAGTCCCGCTATGGTTTATGTACGATGTGCATCGGCGTCGGCCAGGGCATCGCGATGATCGTGGAGCGCGTCTAGTGGCGGCCTATGAGCGGGTACTCGTCGAGATGGCGGATCGCATCGGAACGGTCACGCTCAATCGCCCCGAGAAGCTGAACGCCTTCGATCCCGAAGCGTGTGACGATCTCATCGAGGCGCTGCGCATGCTCGCGGGGGCGGACGCGGTCCGGGTCATCGTGATAACGGGAGCCGGCCGCGCCTTTTGCGCGGGGGCGGATCTCGCGGTGCTCGGGACGCACGGCGAGCAGCTGGTCGCCGCCGGGAAGGACATCGCATTGGCGATCCGCTCGGCCCCCAAGCCTGTCCTCGCCGCCGTGAACGGCCCCGCCGCTGGTGGGGGCGCGAACCTCGCGCTCGCCTGTGACTACCGCCTCGCTTCCGACCAGGCCTCCATCGGCCAGGTCTTCCACAAGCTCGGCCTGGGCCCCGACTGGGGCGGCAGCTATTTCCTCCCCCGCCTGACGGGCATCTCCAAGGCCCTGGAGCTCGTGTGGAGCGCCCGCATGGTGCCGGCGGAGGAAGCGTTGGGACTCGGCCTGTTTGACCGGGTCGTTCCGCACGCTGAGCTCGCCGCGGAGACCCGCGCCCTCGCCGAGCGGTGGGCGGGGATGGCACCGCTAGCGGTCAGGAAGACCAAGGAACTGCTGTACCAGTCCGAACACAGCACGCTCGAGGAGATGCTCGACCTCGAGATCAGACATCAACAGACGTTGTTCGCCACTCCCGAAGCCAGACAACTGATAAGGAACCGCTGATGGTCCGCAAACTCCACAACTTCGACGACTGGATCGACTACTTCCGCTATTGGCAGGATTCGATCGGTCTCCCGCAAGGCGATCTGCGCCAGTACGCCTTCGATGCCAAGTTCGGCGACCAGGACGTGCCGCACATCGAGTTCGGGCATTACCGCGGCCAGCGCAAATGGCCCACCGTGATGCACATCCCCGATCAACGGATCCGGGACGCGCTGCTCAACCTCATCGTGTACCAGGGCGACACGGAGTTCGCCTCCGTGGAGCAGCAGCGCAATCTGCTGCAGCATGCCCCCTCCGATTACGATCTGCTGTCGCTGCAGCGCGTCATGACCGAGGAAATGCGGCACGGCTGGCAGATGTCGTACCTGCTCTGCAGCTACTTCGGCGACGAAGGGAAGCGCGAGGCGGCCAAGCTGCTCGAGCGGCGGGCCGATGAGGGCGAGCGCCTGCTGGGCTCCTTCAACGAGATCGTCGACAATTGGCTCGACTTCTTCACCTACACCCAGTACATCGACCGCGACGGCAAATTCCAGCTCAAGATGTTGTCGGTCTCGGCGTTTGACCCGCTGTCTCGCTCGATGGGGCCGATGCTCAAGGAAGAGTCCTACCACCTCGGCACCGGCAACAACGGTCTGCTTCGGATCGTGAAGGCCGGCAAGATGCCCCCCGAAGTGATTCAGCGCTTCTTCTATAAGTGGATTCCCACGGCGTTCGACCTCTTCGGCACCGACAACTCGTCGTCGGCGCACTGGGCGTACGTGTGGGGGCTGAAGGGCCGCTACGACGAGCGCGAGAACACGCAGGAACCCGACAAGGCCAAGCTCAACGAGTACGGCCGGGGATTGTACCGTCAGGAGATCGTGAAGCTCGTCGAGCGGCTCAACATGTTCATTCCCGAGCGCGAGCGGCAACTCAAAGTTCCCGATCTTAGGTTCAACCGGCGGATCGGGGTGTACGCGCACCAGCATTTCACGGTGGACGGCGAGCCGCTCGACGCCGCCAAATACCCGGCCTATCTCGCGTCGGTGCTGCCTCGCCCTGAGGACGTGGCGACCGTGCACGACATCGAGAAGGAGCCGGGCTGGATCGAGCCCAAGAAGGCGGACAGCCTGCAGCAGTGAAAGCTCTGGTCATCGCGCACCGCGGCGCCTCCGGCACCGAGGTGGAGAATTCGCTTGCCGCCTTCCGGGCCGCGGGGCCCCAGGGAGCCGACGCGGTTGAGCTCGACGTGCACGCCACCGCGGACGGCGAGCTCATGGTGCATCACGACGGCACCGTCGGCGGTCTCCACATTCCCCAAGCGCGCGCCCGCGAGATCGCGACACTGCGGCTCTCCAACGGCGAGCCGATTCCCACGCTCGCGCAAGCGCTCGACGCCATCGGCCCGCTGCTGCGGGTCTTCGTCGAGGTTAAAACCCTCGATCCCCGCTGGGACGACCGGTTGCTCGAGACGTTCGACGCCGGCCCCAATCCGTCGGGTTACGCGGTGCACAGCTTCGCTTCGCACATCATTCGCCGGCTGGGAGACAAGCGGCCGGCCCTGCCCCGCGGCATCCTGTCGGAGGCATATCCGCGGCATCCCCGCACCGCCCTGCAGAGCGTGGGCGCGTCGATGCTGTGGCAAGAGCGGTCGGTCGTGGACGAAGTGCTGGTCCGCGCGGTGCACTCCGCCGGCGCCGGGGTCATCATTTGGACGGTGGACGACCCCGCCGAGATGGCCCGGCTCCTCGCTTGGGGAGTGGACGGCATCTGCACGAATTTCCCCGAGCGCGGGCGCCGCGTCGTCGACGCCCCTCAGGCCGCATGACCCCTTCTCGC
>Ga0184634_10000197_pt1 | contig 14068 bp, 20 predicted proteins | sample PLM31_200_b1_FD_133016 | JGI IMG/M metagenome (GOLD analysis project Ga0184634, IMG submission 133016) | Groundwater sediment microbial communities from an aquifer in East River, Colorado, USA - PLM3-1_200_b1 | ecosystem: Environmental > Terrestrial > Soil > Riparian zone | place: USA: East... | reverse complement strand
AGCCTTGCGTATGAGAATTTTAAGTCTGCGGTAAATATGGACAAAGAGCTGATCATTGTAAATAATACTAACACTAAGCGTTATCATTACTATTACTATCTCACTTACGCTCAGGATCATGATTACTTAACAGCAGTAGTAATTGTTCCTTGGAATGATATGAGTGATAGAGAACTTGTTATTGATGGGGGAAATACAAAACCCGCCAGCATTTACAAAACCTATCGAAGGGACTTTCAATGGGAGATTTAATGATATTAACTTATCAAACTAGTGGATTTATAATATTTAATGTTTCTAAGTCTCACTGGAGAAAATCATAATGAAAATTGGGGTACTTAATCCTTTCAATTTTTACTGGGAAAATCCAGACATTCAAACTAGAGTAGAAGCAATTCGTACAGAAAATGAAAGGTTAAGACAAGTACATCCTTTTGCAACACATTCTTTTGTACTTAAAGATAAATATGGTATTGTTATTAAAGAACTGCATATCAATAATTTCGGTTATTCTATAACTAAAGAATTAGGAAAAATATAAAATGAGTGATGACATTAATAGATACAGGGCTTTCTATCTGAGAGCAGATATTTGTGTAAGTATTAAATTCAAAGATGGAAGAACTCCACTTATTCATGATGCTATTCTAAAAGTGATGCAAACTTTGAGGTCGCAACCAGAAATTTTAATGTCCGCATTTGGAGAATATATGCCAGCTTTAACTTGTATTAATGAAGTATTATCTCCAGAACAAATAGCTATTATAGATGGGAAATATAAAAATGACTGATAGCACAAAGACATTACCAATTAGAGAAATCTCAATCGCTACACGATTAGAGGGAATCCAAGGCTTTATTCAACGGGCAATTAATGATAATAAGCTATTGATGGAAGCATTAGAAGCCGCACTAAAAGTTACTAGTGTTAATGATAAGCGCTTCCATATTTCTGCTTCCCAAACATATCTGAATAAAGTTACTGAAGATATTGCTACAGTTTATTTTCATATTATGAAATTTTGATGCAAACAATATTAATCAGCGCTAACAAACTAGACAAAATCCAACAATGCCCGCGGCTCTTTAATTATCTATATGTAAAAGAATTAACTTCTTTTACTAGGCCCAGTTATATAGAAGAAGGGGATTTATTTCATTATCTCTTGAATCTTCATTACAAGGCAAAAATCACCGCGGCGGATTATAATATTGATACTCTAATAGAACTGGGGCGCAACCATGCTACTGAACTATCTATTACTAGCCCTGAATTAGAAGCGAATATAGCACTTTTCAAAGAGTATGTTCTGTATTATCAACAGGAGAATTGGACCCCTGAAGAATCAGAAGTTCCTTTTGCAATGCAATTGTTAGAAGATACCGCCGCGGGCATTCGTATAGTATTGGAGGGTAAAATTGACCTACTATGCAGAGAATCTAAAACTGACCAACCTTTGGTGGTGGATCATAAGCGTGTTTCTAGGAACTTTGCTCCTTTCGACAGAGATAATCAAAAACTTGCTTACTGTCTTGCTACAGGTAGACGAGATTTCGTTATCAATCAAATCGGGGATCAGAAATCATACTCTGTGGATAAAAGACTCGTCAGATACTATTTTAATATTTCAGACTATCAAGTCGAAGAGTTCTTAGAAAATACTATTCACTGGACTATGGAAATTGTTAAAATAATAGGAGCAGCTGCGGCGGGTGATTATATTGCTGGAAATTATACTGCTTGTGTGAAGTTCAATAAGAAGTGCATGTTTTATGATGTATGTAACACCAGAGATGAATATAAAGAAGCTAAGTTAAAGGAAGCATTTAAGCCTAAGACTGATTTCTCTTTGTTTGGGAGTGAATAATGTTAACTACAATAATTCTTCCAGACTTATTAGCAATAGCAACAATAAAAGCAGAAGCAGGAAATCAACTACTCCATGGAATGCAGGCAGTAGGAGAAGTAATAAGAAATAGAACAAAACGGAAATATAATTCTGATGGGAGTATTATTGGAACTGTTCTGAGACCCTTTCAATTTTCTTGTTGGAATCATGATGCAACAAACAGAAGTTTAATGATTAGGTCACTAACTGCCATTACATTGAGTAATACTATTCCACAAGTAAGTGTTAGTGATGCTATTGTTGCATGGAAATATAGTGAGAGCTCTAGTCTAGTACTTGGAGCGGTATTATACCATACACAATGGATTGCTCCTAAATGGATTAATCATCCTAATGTTAAGAAGACAGTTCAAATTGGGGAGCATATATTCTATGATGAGGTTATTTAATGCCGTCTACACGCGACATAGACCTTTGGAAATCCTTTAAGATTCTTTTAGTAGGACCTAATGGAATAGGTAAAACAGTAGCAGCAGCATCTTTTATCGAGGCAGGTCCTGTTACAATAAGAGATTTTGATGGTAGATTAGAACCGATTAAATTAGTTTATCCAGCCGCCGATATTGATTATACATCTTATGGAGTAGATGACTTCAAAACCTTTCTTAATTGGTTAGAAGATATCCAAAGAACTCCACCAAAATTTAAGACCATTGTAATTGATAGCTTAACAAGTCTTTCGATGAGTTGTGTGCTGTATCAATTACAAGTAAAGGGTAAAGTTAAAACAGGTGCCGCCGGACTCCCATCTACATCCTGGGATGAAATCAATAATGAGACTGTAGTAATTTCTAAAACCTTAGAAGTACTTAAGATTATGAATGAGAATCATGGAATTAATATCATCATGACTGCTCATCCAATCACTAAAACAAGTATTGGGGCTAAAGAAGGTGAAAGTAGTAAGTATGAATCTCTTGTAGCATACGGTAATAAAATTGGTCAAGTAACACCTGGATATTTCAATGAAATCTATAGACTTATAACTCGTAAAATAACTATGGATGGACCAGTAAAAAGGCTAGCCTTAACTAATATAACTACTGATGAAAATGTAATTGCAAAATCTGCTCTAGGGCTTCCCAACGAAATTGATATTACAGACGGCTTATTCAAAGCCATCATGAAGCACAAGAAGTAAAACGTAAGGCTTAATCCTAGCAATTCCGCTAAGACAAAAGCAAAAGTAACAACAACCCCAAAAGTAAAAGAGGTAGTAAATCAAATGAGTGATGTACAAGAAGGCGGATTAATCACTTTCAGTGAGGAAGATGTCAAGAGTGGTTACATCCTTCAAGGAAACCCTGATTGGTATGACTTAAAGGTTCTAGAATCCCGCCGGATGGATGCCAAGAGCGGAAAGAGTGTTAACTATTTCGTAAAAGTCCGCGGAGAGGAAGGTGAAATGAAGGACGTTGTTTTCACCATCATGTTCAATACCTCCGATGGATTCAGAGACAAAATCAAGCGTTTCTTCGTTGCTGCTAACGGAGGAAATGATTTGGTTCCTGGAACTTCTTACGACTGGAAGAATACTCTTGGAATCACACTAAGAGGATATGTCCAGCGCGGACAGGATCAGAACGGTAACGCAATCAATGATGTTCCTGATTTTAGGCCTAAGGTCTAAGGGATAAGGGAGATAACATCATGGTTGATGAGGAAGTTCCTGATCTCGAAAATGCTGTAGAAGAAATTGTTGAGGAAGGTGATGATCTTCCCGATGATGATCTTCCCGATGATGATGACGATAGTGACGAAGAAGGTGATGATCTAGCGTAAGAGTTTCGTAACTGGATGCTTCTTAATACACTCGGAATAAGAAGAATTTCTAACAGGCCATCCAGCGAGTTTTAACTATTATGAGAAATACCAAGTTAGATTATCCTTATATATGCCACCAATGTGGAGATAAAGGTTTAGCTTATAACACGCGTAGAATCTTTTGTGATCATTACTGTAAAAAACGTTATTACTATACAACTATAAAGCAGTATAGGGAGAAGTCTAACGCAACAAGGAAATTAAAGCGTAATGCAAAATCCAATCTTTGAGAAATGTCTTAAAGAGCTTAAGAAAACACACGAAAAGAAAAACGCTGATTATGCAGACAACAAGAATCCTTACAGCAATTTTGAATATTCCGCGCGGGTGGCTGAACCTTTCACAAATCCAGTAGATAAATCCTTTGCTACATTGATAGGTACAAAGTTAGCACGAATAAGTGAATTAACTAAGCCAAGGCGTTCTCCTAATAATGAGTCCTTAGATGATTCTTTTCTTGACTTAGCTAATTATTGTACCATTTGGTGGTCTTATTACAGGAGTAAAAATGAATCGAGACGATGCTTTAGACGAACTAGAAAAAGAGTTAAGAGTAGCAACAGATAAGTTTCCTCCCTTTCGCTCCCCACATGAGGGATATGCTGTAATTTTAGAAGAGTTAGATGAGCTCTGGCAAGAAGTAAAGCAGCAATATGATGTACGCTCAAGTGTAGCAATGAGAAATGAAGCAAAGCAGGTAGCAGCGATGGCGTTGAGATTTATGATTGATTTGACTTAAATTTCCTCATATTTAGATAAACGTGCTTTGAGATTTATGATAATGACTTCTAATTGTTGGATTTCTTTATGAGAATTAGTATAATTCTCATGCATTTGTTTTTGCCAATCTTTATATCTGCACTTGTCAGTACAATAAACTGCATTCCGTCTATGAACAATTCTCTCTGTTCCACAATAGCGGCAGTTTATAACTCCAGTAAATTTTACTTTCTTTTTCTTTTTATTCTCAGCGGCTTTAACGTTAAGTTCTCTTATTTCCCAGTCTTTCATAAAGTATTCTCCTTATGTTAATCAATAAGATCCGTTATAACGGGAGTGCAGACGGGCCTCCGAAGACCCGTTACAAACGGGGCGTACTACTAAGATACGCCGTTATAACGGGAGTGTCAAGTGCTATCCTCTGTGGGCAGGGGTCCGCCGCCGCGAGCAATACTCAATATAAAATCAAACAAAACCTCTCTAAAGTAGAACTAACAGTATCATATCTAGCTCTCAAAGAATCTTATAGATTTCATGATAATATAGTAGTAGCGATGCATAGTGGAAAACTTTACTCTAAAACAAAAGAAGCATTAATAACTCGTATTTAATATAGATCATAATGCCAAATTTTTGCGGAGGTCACAATGGGAATATATGATGAATTAAGAGGTCCTAGAACTTATTCAGCCGCCTATAGATTACACAGAATTGAAAGAGTAAGAAAGAAACGGCAAATTCGAAGGATATTAGCAATTAGAACATTAGGTGGAAAATGCAGTAAATGTTTATGTACAGAAAATTTAGAAGTTGATCATATAATACCTAGAAATGGTGAAGATAAGACGCGACTCTCAAGAATTATAAATTTATCGTTAGTTAATTTTTTAGAAGAATTAAAAAAGTGTCAATTATTATGTATAAAATGCCACAAACAAAAATCAAATCAAGAAAAATTCAGGGAATATTGTCCTTATGGGCATCAGAAGAAGTTTACCATAAATAGAAAACATTTTAAATGTAAAACTTGTGATAATCTTAAACATAAAAGGTAAACATGTCTAACTTTTGCGGAGGACATGGGCCAGCAAATGCAAAACTTATGATCATTGGTGAGGCCCCGAGCGAACTTGAAGATCATCATGGAATACCATTCTGGCCAAATGCCCCTAGCGGAGAGATGTTAACAATACTATTAAAAGAAAATGGATTCAATAGGAATGATGCTTATATCACCAATGTCTTCAAATACCGCCCGCCGGGAAATAACTTAAAGAACATACATTTAGTCTGTGATCCTGAAGCTCAAATAGAACTTTTGTGGCAAGAAGTATTAAAGCTACAGCCTAATTGCATTTTAGCACTAGGTGCAACAGCATTAAAATTTTTAACAGGTAAAAATGGAATTAATAAGTATCGTGGAAGCATTCTTCAAACGTCACGCGATAATATTAAGGTTGTACCAGGAATCCATCCCGGAAATATTATCAACCCTAGAGGAAGAGATGGCGCGGGACAAGAATGGAAATTTATACTTAAGCTTGACATTAAGCGAGCCATTAGTGAGTCTAAAAATCATGCTTTCAATCTCCCCAACAGAAATATAATTATAATCCACACAGCTAAGCAACTATATAATTTCCTCCAGCAATTCAAGAACATAACCAATTGGTCCCTAGACATAGAAACAAATCAAAGTATCCCATGTTGTGTAGGACTCGCTCCTAATCCCTGGAATTGCGTTGTAGTACCATTATTTGATCTTCAAGATTATCAGAAAAATCTTGGTATTCCAATGCATGAGTTAGCTGCTATATGGGTTGAATTAAGTACATTCTTATCAAAGCCAGAAATCAAATTTATAGGTCAAAATTTCAAATTCGATCACGAGAAATTAATAGCTCCCGCGCGGCTAATCAAATGGGAAAGAGGTAAACTCCACGCAGACACAAGTTTAATGGCGGGAGTATATCTCCCGGAATTCCCGAAGAGATTAGAATTCCTTACCTCTATTTTTACAAGGGAGCCTTATTATAAAGATGAAGGTAAGGAATTCGACCCGCGGAAAGATAAAATAGAACAGAAGTTAATCTATTGTGGGAAAGATGCTACTACGACATATGAAGTATATGAAGCCCTTAAACGGGAGCTACACATTCAAGGTACGAGTAATTTCTACTTTAATTTTGTTAACCATTTCCATGATTTGTATATGGAAATGGAAGCGGAAGGAGTAGAAATAAATCATGCCCTTCGAGCAGAATTAGCAGAGGCTTATGATAAACAGATTAGTGAAGAGTATAAAGAGCTTACATCAAAAATCGGTCACGAAATCAACATCAACTCACCAAAACAAATTGCTAAACTTATATTTGAAGAACTTGGTCTCCCAACACGAGAGAATACCCAAGAAGACACTTTGGTTGCTTTACTGGGCAATCACACTACTGAAGGATCAAGAGAACGATACATTCTAAACTCCATAATGAAATTGCGTCAGTGAGGCGCTAATGCCCGTTACCTAAAAGCGGAGCCTGATTATGATGGAAGAGGAAGAACTAGTAACAGAATTACAGGAACTGAAACTGGAAGAGCTAGCGATTCAATACTTAAGCCCCCGGTCAGACCTACCAAGGTTGGATATACCTTCAAGACTCTTCCAGCCCACGGTCCTTACAGCAAAGTCATACGTAGTATTTTTATATCCGGGACAGAGGATTACTTATTAAGTGTTGATATGCGGCAGGCGGAAGCGAGAATTACATCACTATTAGCTAATGACTTAGAAGCAGTAGAAGAATTTGATAAGATTGATGTATATAAGAAAGCTGCTTCTTTATGTATGAATATAGCAATTGAAGATATTAATGAGGATCAAAGATATGTCGGTAAGAAATTACGCCTCGCGTTTGGATATGGCATTGCTAAGCACAGAGCAATGCTTGATATCAATTCGGAATCTAAAAAAGCAGGGATTGATATCAATATATCAGAGAAAGATACTGGAACGTATCTTGAGAGATTGCACGCAGGATATCCTAAAACTCGTACCGTATATCATAAAGAAGTAATGACTATATGTATGAGAGACAAGCGAACATTAACTTCTCCATTCGGAAGAAAGAGAACTTTTTACGGTAGCTTAAAAGCGGAGGAAGTCTATGCTAATATACCTCAAAGTATCCCACCAGACCATATTCGACAAGCCTACTTTCGTATGGAGAAAGATCCTATTTGGGATCCTACTGAAATTAGAGTTATCATGGAAAAGCATGATGCTCTTAATTACTTGGTACGAAGAGGAAAAGAGCATAAGTACATCCCGATTATTGCACGTGAATTCGAGGCGCCAATAGATTTCAGCAAATGCTCCCTTCCGCGGGGAATGCTCAAAATTCCTTGCGAGATTAAAATAGGCACTGATTATAAGGAAATGGCGGTTGTTAAATGAATTACATAGAATTAGCAAGTATACATCATGGTGGTGATTTAGGCAGAGGAGATACTACACCTTTAAATGTATCATGAACTTAATAGAGCTTGTTCTTGAACGCACTGATCAAGCTGAAACTCCGAAGTCTTTCTTCTATTGGGCAATGTTATGTGTCATATCCGCTACAGTTAAACGTAATGTTTGGATTAACAAGAGAATTTATAAATTATATGCGAATCTTTATGTTTTACTCATTGCTAAATCTGGATTAAGAAAAGGTGCTGCAACATCTCTAGCAAAGAATCTAGTCGAAAAACTCCAACTAACGAGAGTGATTTATGGTAGATCCTCTATTCAAGCCATTATTAAGGAATTATCCGATCAAAGGACATTCCCGAATGGATATGTTCTTAATAGTGCTAGCGGATTTATTGTTTCAGGTGAGCTTGCTAGTTCTATTATTGGTGATCCGCAAGCGCAAACAATACTCACTGACTTATATGACTCCAATTATCACAGTGAATGGACCAACACGCTCAAGGGTGCTGGAAAAGAAAAGCTTAGAGAAATATACGTAACATTCTTAGCTGCTACAAATCCTACTCTCTTAGAAGAATTTTTAGAAGAGACTTCTATTCAAGGGGGATTTATAGCCCGCACAATATTAATTAAAGAAGACAAAAAAAGTAGAATCAATGCACTTATCGACGATGATGCTTTAGAACCTCAAGATTTAGATGACACTGAAATTATTTCCCGTCTTAAAGAGATAACAACAGCCCGCGGGCAATTCAAATTCAGTGACACAGCTAAGAAAATTTATAAAGATTGGTACGGGATATTTAATGCAAAATTGGAAAGCGGGGAAATACGTGATCCTACTGGAACCGCTGATAGACTTCACGATCATATTCTTAAAGTTGCTATGCTTCTTTCTCTCTCTGAGTCTATTAATCTTGTTATTACCGAATCTCATATGACCGAAGCCATAAATAATCTAACAGGAGATGCTGTAAGAATTGCAGAAGGAATCGGAGCTTCTAAGGGAAAGAGTGATTTAGCTGCTAAGACTAAGATTCTCTTAGACGAACTTCTTACTTCCCCTGAATATAAGCTATCCAGAGAAGAACTTCTTCAAAGAAGATTCAAAGATTTCGATGCATACGAATTAGATAGAATTATAGAAACCTTGGGACAAGCTGGAGCAATTGAAATTAAGAGGGGAAGTGATGCGAGGGTTTACTACAACTTAGCAGCTAAATATGTAACTCAAATAGAGAGGTTAACTCGCCGATGAAACTTAATTTAGGTTGTGCAGACCTTATTCAACCTGGATATATTAATGTGGATAAATATGCTTATTCAGGAGTAAATATAATTACTGATTTAGAGCAGCGTTGGCCTTGGGAAGATAATTCAATAGATGAAATATTAGCTTGGGATATAATAGAACATCTACACGATAAAATCCGCACAATGAATGAAATGTGGAGGGTTCTAAAACCCGGTGCTCAAGTCTATATAATTGTTCCAACTACTAATGGAATGGGAGCATTTCAAGACCCAACCCATGTAAGTTATTGGAATAAAAACTCTTTTCTATATTATGAACTTGGTAGTATTTATAATACTAGATTTGCTAAATCGTACAGAATCAAAGCACTCTTTAAAGTAACCTATTATAAACTTGAGCAAACTTTTGACGGCGAGAAACTTCATATTCTTCTAGAGGCTGCTAAACCTGGCTAAAATCCAAATTCCGATGATTTAAAGTTACTGCCACTAAGCTCAAACTTATATTTCTTTTTCTTCTTTTTTCTAACGTCAACAGCCTCTCCAAGAATATTAGCAGGGGCAGTAGCAGCGGCTGTTAATAATCCATTCTCTTTGAATTGCTCGATTATTCCCTCAAGACTCATTGGTGTAATAGAAGATATTAGACTTTCTGTCCTATCCTTTTCAAACCCGCTAAGAGTTTTTCCTGTAGCTTGCTCCCAAGCTAAAGAAACTCCAGGAGCAGCACCAGAAGCAATATATTCCCCTAATTGAGCAGCAAAATTAGTTGGAGTTTTTCTTCCAGTTGAACTAACCTTGCCACCTATAGCTGCGCGGGCCGCATCCCTAATCATAGGCTGAAGCCCAAACCAAGGATCAATAACAGTACCACCAACTTTAAAGCGTGCAAAATCAGTATGAGTAGGATCAGTTTCCACGGTAGCAATTCCAGTACCCGCGGCCAAAGCTAATAAAGAAGTATTTACACCTACAACTCTCTCAAATCCGCGTACTAAATCAGCTTTAGCAACTGGATTTAATTGTTCCCCTAAACCTGATCTAGCTTTAGCATATTCCTGAAGTAATTGAGCTTTTGCTAATCTACCACGTGGAGTCCAAAGCCAATTACTTAAAGCATTAAGCGACGGTCCCATCTTTTTGAAATCGCCCCTAGTAGACACAATATTTACTACTTTAGCTGCATCTTTAAATGCTTGAGCATCTGCATCATTAGCAATATTATAACCTGCTTCTTTAAGTTTATCTGAGATATTATTCATTTTATAAATGCGGGCAGCATTCAAATAGCTGGTATAAGCTCTATTAGATGGATTAATCCAAATTTTACTAATAACAGGTAATTTCTCACCTATAGACGTATGAAATGCTTCCTCTTTTAATGCCTTACCAACGCCAGGAAGATCCAAACCAAATTTGTCAGTATAAATTTTAATTGTTGGATCGTTCTCATAACCTTTCTGTATAGATTGAAATTCATCATTACTAATTCCCTGCTTAGCCATAGTAATAAGAGACTCTTTAAGTGCCCGCGGATTATTAAATAACATATCAAGGGTTAAGTTTTTACCTTGCCTTAATACGTGCCCTAAGTCTCCGCTTCCTCTTAAAGATTTGAATACACTAAGTATTTCTGGTAGCTTTTCACTTGAGTCTAATTTGTTCCAAGCCTCGGATAAAGTATCTGCTTCTGTTATAGAAGCTCTTCCTGACTTTATAGGTAAAGGTAATGATTGTAAAGCTTCCTCTTTTGGAATTATTGATTTCGCTGGTCTTCCTCTTCGTAAGGGCTCAGCCATCATAGGTTCATCAGTACCAATAAGAGGCTCTGCTTCTATTGGGGCTTCTTCCATTAGAGGAGATTTAATAGGACCTAAGGGAGCCTCCTCTTTAATTAAGGGTTCCGCTTCCATTGGAATTTCTTTCTCAGCCTCTCGTGACATATAATCAGATACATCTTCAGGAGAAAGAATCTCTTCTGGAATTTCGCTTCGCTCAGCCTTAGCAATTCTAATAGCTCTATTTATTTCATATCCTTCACTTACTAACTCCTGCAAACGTGGTGCAATATCAGGATCATTAACTGTTTCAGTAAGCTTTGCCAAAGGATCTGCAATTAGAGCAGTTCCTTTCAATAGCTTTTGATGATAAGTACCTTCTTCAGGAGATTGTTGCTCTCTCCAAGATTTACCATATTTGCGGGACTGGCTATTTTCAAAAGTATTAAGTTTGCTTATATCTCCAATTGCTCCTCTTTCAGAAGAAGGTAAGCCACCTTCAATAGGTTTATCAAAGAAAGAGGGATCTGTTGACCTAAGAGATTCTCCAGCAGCTTCCAAAGGATGCTTAATACTAAGACCACCCATTCCAATATCAAAAACCCCGCCGGCGATATTCTTAAGTCCACCTTCAGTATCGCCACCTTCTATATTACTAATTCCTGTACCGATTTCTTCACCACCAGCAGAAATCATTTTAGGGCCAAAAATTGGTGCAGTAAGTAGTGCTCCCGCCGGCCCTAATGCCCCAATAGGAGCTAATTGAGATGGATCACTTACAGCATCTAATGCCCTAATTCCAACCTCTTTAATCGCCGCAGGCATTTCAGTGCCATATTCAGAACCAACATCGCCATAATCTAGATCAGATGGGGCAAGAGCTCCTTCTATTGTCTTTCTAAAAGGTTGTTCTGGAACTCCAGCAATAGCAGAAGTAGCTTTATCTCTTAACTTCTGGGCATATGTGAAAGGTACTTCAATTCCTTTGATTATCTTGCCCGCGGCGGTATCTTCTAAAGCATCAGAGAATTCTTTATCATAGCGCATATACCAAGGAAGATTACGAAAGTTCTCTTCTTCTTGCTTCTTACGTTTCTCTTCTTCAGATAATGAAACGAAGTCTTCATCTGGAGTATCATCGAACATATGAGAATAGGATCTATAAAGACGATCAAAATTATAAGGGCTAGCCATTAATTCTTACTCCCCCTTCAAGCCTTACTATTACCTAAAACACCAATAATATCTGCTCCCACAGCAAAATTATCAGCACTTACTTGTAATACTGTAGCCCTAATATCAAATATTGATGGTGAAGCTCTAAGAAGAGGAAATACAGGATTAACAAAAGAAGTTCCCTGCACATTAAGATTAAATACTTGACCTAATAACCAAGGCGCAGTAGCACTATTAGCAACACGGCTAAATATTCCAATTTCAACTGATTCCGATGCACCAGCCACTCTAAAAGTATTAAACGCAAAGCTACTAATAAATAACATTTTCTCGGCTGGAACTGTATATATAGCTTGTTTTGCTCTATTATGGCCTAAACCATTTGTTAAACCTATCATAGCTAATGTACTTCCCGGCCCGGGCACTCTTAATGTTATTGTTCCAACATTACCAAGAGTAGACCCAACGGCAGTAACAATACAAGAATTAATACGTATATAAGTATTAACTAATGCTACAGGAGTAACACCATTTAATATAACTGTCTCATTAATTTCGAGGTAAGAACTATTTAAACCTTGTACTAAAACAGTCCTAGCACCAATTCCAGCATCAGCATCAGAGGCAGAAGAAGATACAATTTCTAAAAGAGAAGCAACAGTTAAAAATGGATATAAACCCCCACCCATCCATACATCTTCAGGATCAGTAGCGAGATCAATATCTGGATTATAACCAGTAATAAATACACTAGTCCATCCTGGAAGTCGGCCTAAAGCTACCGTTTGTAGAAAATCTAACGGCCGCGGGGAAGCAAAATCTACCATTAGTAAGTCCTTCCATGACGAATGCCACTAACCATAGAACGCTTATTAATTTCACTATCAATAAGATCAAGAATTCCAGCCTCAACTCCTTCTTCAGTTGGAACTATTTGACCTTTTTCATTACGCTCAAAATATTTCCTATAGCGAGCATCAGAAGTAATCTCTCGCTTAACTTGTGTAGGAATATCCTTCTCCTCTGTCTTAAGTGATTTATCCCTACGCTCAGTTAATTTAGTCTGTTCTCCTCTTAACTCTCTTTCACCCCTTCTCTTTGCTTCTTCTTCAGCCCTGGCCTCTCTTGACTCAGACAACGATAACGATTTAGAAGCTCTCTCACCAGCAGCAGTAGCTCTTTCTTCTCTTGATTCCGCGCGGGCTTCAGATGCAGCTTTAGTCTTTGCATCAGCTTCTGCCTTAGTCTTTCTAGCTTCTTCAGTTGTTCTATGTACTTTTTGAGTTTCCTCAAAACTTCGCTTTTTAGAAGCTCCAATAATTCCAAAGCGCTCTGCTTCTAATTCACGTCTTCTACCCTCATCAGCGGAACGAGCGGAAGGAGTAATATATTTACCCTCTGTTTGCCAATCTGCATAGGCTTTATTAAAATGTCTATTAATAAGACCTTTTCCCGCGGCAGCAGATTGAGGACCACCTAATGTAGATAATCCACCAATTAAGCGCTCCCACCATTTAGGTTGATTTTCGGTGGAATCTTCTTCAGGTCTGCGAGATAAATAATCTCTAAATATACCTTCAGAAGGAAGAGATTCTTTCGCGCGGGACATATAATGAGCAGTAGCTTCATCAGCAGGATCAATACCTACATCGGGAGTAGTATCACTATCACTGCCACCGTACAAATTCATCATATAAGGATTACGCATACGTCTAGTTAAATTAGGATCTTCTTCTTCGTCATCACTACCAAATAAACTTGAAAAATCAAATGGCATTAGAATCTCCTACGCCATGTAGAGCGGAGCGTCACCTTTTTTCTTATTAGTTTTAAGATCGGCAGAAGTAATGGTAGGTTTCTTCTTTTTTCCAGCCATCCTAGCAAGACAAAGATTAGTTTTAACAGAGGATTTAGTACTTTCCGCTATTTTTTTT
>Ga0184634_10000195_pt1 | contig 14113 bp, 11 predicted proteins | sample PLM31_200_b1_FD_133016 | JGI IMG/M metagenome (GOLD analysis project Ga0184634, IMG submission 133016) | Groundwater sediment microbial communities from an aquifer in East River, Colorado, USA - PLM3-1_200_b1 | ecosystem: Environmental > Terrestrial > Soil > Riparian zone | place: USA: East... | reverse complement strand
GTTCAGTCCATCTGCCGGCGCAGAAAAGTCGGGATGTCGTACTTATCGTCATCTTCCTGATTCGCGTTGAACTCTAAATTGTTCTTGTTCAAAGTCACCGTCTCGACTTCGTCGCTGCCGTTCTTTTTTCGTTGCCAGGTCGGCGCGTCGAGATCGTCGACGATTGTGCCGAGATGAACGATTTTTCTATTTTTCGGCACCGTGCTGGCGATGCTCGCTACATTAGCCACCGGTTGGGGCGCCGGCTTCTTCTCTTCTTTGACTTCACCAAAACCTGTGGCGATCACCGTGATGCGAATCTCGTCGGTGAGATTTTCATCGATCACCGCGCCGAAGATGATATTGGCATCTTCATGGGCCTCTTCTTGGATCATCGACGCCGCTTCGTTCACTTCGTGCAGGCACAGATCCGGACCGCCGGTAATATTGATCAAAACGCCGCGCGCGCCTTGAATCGATATGTCTTCGAGCAGCGGGCTGGAGATTGCCTTTTGCGCCGCTTCGATGGCGCGGTTTTCGCCCGATGCGACGGCCGCTCCCATCAGCGCCAAGCCCATCTCCGCCATGACCGTGCGCACGTCGGCAAAATCGAGATTGATCAAGCCCGGCGTGATGATGAGATCGGAGATGCCGCGCACGGCTTGCAGCAACACGTCGTCGGCTTTGTGAAACGCTTCGAGCATCGTCGTGGTGCGAGCGGCGATGCTCAGCAAACGCTGGTTCGGGATCACGATCAGCGTGTCGACGCAGCTCTTGAGTTCCTCGATGCCCTCTTCCGCCTGGCGCATGCGTTTCTTGCCTTCGAAGATGAAGGGTTTGGTGACGACGCCGACGGTCAACGCGCCTACCTCGCGGGCCACCCGCGCCAGGACCGGTGCGCCGCCCGTCCCGGTGCCGCCGCCCATGCCGGCGGTGATAAAGATCATGTCGGAGCCGTCAAGAAACTCCCTGATCTGTTCTTGATCTTCCAAGGCGGCGCGCCGGCCGATCTCCGGATTTGCGCCCGCGCCCAACCCCTTGGTGACCGTCCTCCCCAGTTGAATTCGCACCGGCGCTTGGCTCGCTTCCAGCGATTGAGCGTCGGTGTTGGCAACCATGAAATCGACGCCGGAAAGTCTTGCGCCGATCATAGTATTGACCGCGTTGCCGCCGCCACCGCCGATGCCGATGACTTTGATTCGTGCGGTCATGCTATTTTGCTCCACGATCTCAAACATAAGTTATCCTCCTCAGCAATAAGTCGTTAATTTTTGTGATCAAAAGAATTCGCTCAGCCAATCCGACATGCGATGCTTCACCTTCGATAACATTTTGTCGTCGCGCATCCGAAAAACACCGCGCTCCTGTCTTTTCATGCCGTGCAGCACCAATCCGACGCCCGCCGAGTAGATCGGATTGTCGATGATGTCGACCAGGCCGCCCACCTGCGCGGGTACGCCGAGCCGCACCGGCAAGCCGAAACACCGCTCGGCCATTTCGACGGCGCCCTGAAGCAACATCGATCCGCCCGTGATGACGATTCCCGAGGCCAACGAGCCTTCGAAACCTGCTTTGGCGATCTCTTTTTGCACCAGCTCGAAGATCTCGTCGAAACGAGGTTCGATAATCTCACAGAGAATCTGCCGGGACACCGTACCGGCCCCCTTTCCCGCCACGCTCGGAACTTCAACTCTCTCGTCGGCCGTCGCCATCGCGGCTTTGGCAAAGCCATGGCGCTTCTTGATGCGTTCGGCGTCGTTGAACGGCGTGCGCAAACCGGCGGCGATATCGTTGCTGACATGATTGCCGCCGATTCCCAGCACCGCCGTGTGCTTCACCGTGCCGTCGTGATAGAGCGCGATATCGGTCGTGCCGCCGCCCATGTCGACCAACACGACTCCCAGCTCTCGTTCCTCGTCGCTGAGCACGGCTTCCCCCGCCGCCAACGGCGCCAGGACGATTTCCGTCACGTTGAGCCCGGTGCGATTGCAACACTTGATGATGTTTTGCGCCGAAGTCGCCGCGCCGGTAACGATATGAACTTTCGCCTCGAGACGAACGCCGGACATACCGAGCGGCTCTTTGATCCCGTCTTGTTCGTCGACGATGTAATCCTGCGGCAGCACATGCAGCACTTCGCGGTCCATCGGAATCGCCACGGCTTTCGCCGCGTCGATAACCCGTTCCAAATCGCGCTGAGTGACTTCCTTGTTTTTCACCGCGACGATGCCGTGGCTGTTAAACGCTTTGATGTGACCGCCGGAAATTCCGGTAAAAACGCTGTGAATTTCGCAGCCGGCCATCAACCCCGCCTCTTCCACGGCCCGGCGCACGGAGGTCACCGTGGCCTCGATATTGATCACCACGCCCTTGCGCAGACCCTGCGAAGGATGCGATCCCACGCCGATAATCTCCACGCCCTTCTCGGTCATTTCACCGACCACTGCGCAAACCTTCGATGTGCCGATGTCGAGTCCAACCACGATGCTGTTTTTCTTCGCCATAGTTCTTTCGATTCGACTTATTTCGTTCACGATCATCGCTGCGCCTGGCGCAGACGCGCGACCACTTGATCGCGAAAACTCATGTCCAATAACACCAGGCGCTCTTCATGCCCTTTCCACAGCTCCAACAAGCGTTCCATGCGCGCCAACTTTTCGTCCCATTCTCCCCAGCCCATATTGAGCGCGACCGGATACGCCGTCGTGTAAACCACCAGCCGATCGGGCGCATCGAAATGTATTTCCGACAGCGAGTGCGAACGCTGGGCCATCATTTCGGCGAGCCGGATGGCGTCGCGAATTCGCCGGCGCACGGCTGGATTGGCCGCCATGATATCTTCGGCGCGCAGTCCGGTAAGCATGGGAAACTTCACGTTTTCGCCCGCATCGACTTCTTTGAAAACCACGCCGTCGGCGTCGACGTAATAAAGTTTCCGAATGGCGATGATCGCCTTCGGAGTGCGCTCCTCGACATCGATAATGATGCGCCCGGGAAATTCCCGGCGCACGAAAACGCGGCGCACCCAGGGATGTTGAGCGATCTTCTCTTCGATACCGGCTAGATCGGTTTTCCAGATGCTCATGCCTTGGCGTAGCCCGGCGATGTTGACGATCTCGCTGCCGCTGACCTTGTCGCCGCCGCGCACTTGAATCTCGCGCACCGAAAAATACGAACTTTCCAGGACGAAATCGCGCACAGACGCTGCCGCAAGCGCCAGTGGCCCGCTCAGCCGATAAGCCGCGACGATTGAGACCGCCAGGCAAACCAACCCGCCGACACGGAGCGCGCGCCACCACCAGCGCCGTTGGTCTTTTTTGCGGTTGTCTTCGCGGTAAACTTTTAGCTGCATCGCTTCGCCTAATCGGCCGTCCACTCGCCGAGAAACTTCACTTCGGCGATCAATTGGACGCCGAACTCTCTGCGCACTTCCGTCTGCGCCAGCTCCATCAACGCGTGCACCTCGACAGCCTTGGCGCCGCCGAGGTTAACGATGAAATTCGCATGGCGCTCGGAAATTTGTGACTGACCGATACGCCTCCCTTTCAGACCTGCCGCTTCTATCAACCGGCCCGCGTAATCTCCCGGCGGATTACGAAACATCGAGCCGGAGTTGGGAAAACCCGACGGTTGGCTACCCTTCCGCCGACTGGTGAGCTCACGCAGCTTGGTGCCGACCTTCAGGGCCTCACCCTTGTGCAAGCGCATGTGCACGCGTGTCACCACCGTGCCTTGCGGCAAATGCGAATCGCGGTAGCTGAAGATCATCTCGTTTCTAGAGAAACGAATCGATTGTCCTTCTGCTGTCATGCCTTCGACTCGATCGACAACTTTCTCGAACTCGGAACCGTAAGCTCCTGCGTTCATGAACAACGCGCCGCCGACGCTGCCGGGAATACCCTCGGCGAATTCCAACCCCTCGTACCCCTTGCGCGCCGCTTCGCGGGCCAGCTGGGTCACGGCATAGGCGGCCCCCACATCGACTCGCACCGTCTGGTTTTCTTCACGCCACGACACGCGCTTGAATTCTCCAACCAAATGAATGACCGCGCCGCGCACGCCGCGGTCGCTAACCAGAACATTGCTGCCGTTGCCCAGGAGACAAAAAGGCGTGCCGTGCCGATTGAGTGCCGGCAACAGATTTGTCAGCGCCGCATCTCGTTCCACTTCGATGAAATAATCCGCCGGCCCGCCGATCTTCATCGAGGTGTGACGCGCCAAAGGCTCGGCAATTTTGACCTTCAGCCCGGCAATGGGTTTCAGCTCCGCCGCCAACGGCGAATCGTTGCTTTCCTTGGCCATCGCAAGCATCACAACAGGATTGGAGTGATGGAGTGATGGAATATTGGAGTATTGGGCCGCCCCCATTACTCCATTACTCCAGTACTCCAACACTCCGATTCCCAGACATTCATTTCAGCGCTTCGACCAACGCTTCCCCAACTTTGTAGATATCGCCGGCGCCAAGGGTTAAAGCGATATCGCCCCTGTTTAGCTTTCCCGCCACACGCCTGACGATTTGGTTCTTGTCGGCAACGAACTCCACGTCCAAATGTCCCTTGCGTTTGATCGCCTGATAGAGTGCTTCCCCGGTCACGCCGGCGATCGGATCTTCACCGGCGGGATAAATTTCCGTCAGCACGAGCCGGTCCGCGCCTTCGAAAGCGGTTAGAAATTCATCGAAGAGATCGCGAGTTCGCGTGAAGCGGTGCGGCTGAAAGAATACCGTCAGCGGCCGATTCCAACTATCGCGGATGGCGCCGACGGTGGCGCGAATTTCCGCCGGATGGTGACCGTAATCGTCGATGACCATGATGCCGTTGGGCTCGCCCTTGAGTTCAAAGCGGCGGTGAATTCCGCTAAAGGCGGCCATCGCTTCGACCACATGAGCGAAAGGAATCTCCAACTCGCTGGCGACCGCGACAGCCGCCAAAGCATTGGTGGCGCTGTGCCGGCCGGGAAGTTTCAAACGCAACTTGCCCAAGGATTTTCCATCCTGCACGACGGTAAACTCGACGCCGTCCGATGACATCTTGAGATTCCGCGCGGAAAATTCAGCCTCCGCGGAAAGCCCGTAAGTGGTGAACCTCTTTCGCACCTTGGCCGAGAGGCCACGCACATTGGCATCGTCGATACAGAGCACGGCCAATCCGTAGAACGGGACTTTGTTGATGAACGTCAGAAAACTTTCATTGAGCCGCTCCATCGTGTGATGGAAATCCAAATGCTCCTTGTCGATGTTGGTCACCACGGCGATCGTCGGCGACAAAAGCAGAAAACTGCCGTCGCTCTCATCCGCCTCGGCGACCAGAATTTCACCTTCGCCCATCTTGGCGTTGGTGCCGAACATATGCACGCGCCCGCCGATCACGATGGTCGGATCCAGCCCCGCTGTGCTCAACACCGCGGCGATCAGCGAAGTGGTCGTGGTCTTGCCATGGCTCCCCGCCACCGCGACGCCGTATTTCATGCGCATCAGCTCGGCCAGCATTTCGGCCCGCGGAATCACCGGAATATGGCGCCGGCGCGCTTCGAGCACTTCCGGATTGGAATATTTGACCGCGGTGGAAATCACTACCACGGACGGATTACCGGAAAGGTTCTCTTCTTGATGACCGACGAAGAGATCGGCGCCGAGCGAGCGCAGGCGCCGCGTCGCGTCGCTTTCGTGCAGATCGGAGCCGCTCACGACGTAGCCTAAGTTCAACAGCACTTCCGCGATGCCGCTCATGCCGATTCCGCCGATGCCGACGAAATGAATCTTGTGTTTCTTCTGCAACATGAAAATCGAATCACTGGCGAATCACTACACATGCGCCAGGGCGTAACACTCTTCGACGATTTTCGCCGCGGCTTCGGGGCGCCCCATGGCGCGCGCCGCGTCGGCCATCCCCTGGAGCCGGCCGCGATCGCTCACATAGTTGCGGATCTTTGTCGCCAGGATTTCTCCATTCAATTCTTGATCCAGAATCATTTCGGCGGCGCCGCGCTCCTGCAGGGCCTGCGCATTGCCGCGTTGGTGATCGTAGATCGCATAGGGATAGGGCACGAGAATCGCCGCCTTGCCGAAGGCGGTTAATTCCGCCACCGTCGTCGCGCCGGCGCGGCATAGCACCAAATCCGCTTGAGAATAAGCTTCATCCATTGGGTCGATGAACGGCGTTACATCGGCTTCGAACGCCAGCGCCGCATAGGCTTCTTTGATTGCGGCGAAATCGAGCTGGCCGGTTTGGTGCGTGACAAAAAGCTCCGCCCTAAGATTGTTCAACAGCTTTAGCGCTTCCACCACGGCGAAATTGATCCGGCGCGCGCCGGCGCTGCCGCCGAAAACCAACAGCGAAAACTTGTCGCGCTTGCGCGGCTCCGGTAGTTTCTGCCAACGCACAGGGTTACCCGTTTCGGTCACGCGCGCGCCGGGAAAATAACGTGCGCTCTCGCTGTAGCTGGTAAAGACACGGTCGACCCAGCGCGCCATAATCTTGTTGGTGAAACCGGGCCGCAAATTCTGCTCCATGATCGCGCAGCGAATCCCTTTCAATCTTGCCGCCAATAGAAACGGTCCGGACACGTAGCCGCCGAGACCGATGATACAGTCGGGGCGAAATTGTTTGATGATCGTCAACGAGCGCAAAATGCTTGCCGGGACGCCGTACAGCGCATCGAGTATGCCCCGCGATCCGCGCCCTTTCATGCCCTTGACAGTCAACGTTTCCAGCTTGAATCCTTCCTTCGGCAGCACGCGAAATTCGATTCCTTGTTCTGTTCCGACGAACAATATTTCCGTCCCAGCATCACGCCGGAGAAATTCCCGCGCCACCGCCAGCCCGGGGAACAGGTGACCACCGGTTCCCCCACCGGCGAAAATGATCCGCATTGCTAGAGTCTCCGGCGCGAAAGACTCAGCAATATTCCCGCCGCCACCAAGTTCATCACCATGGCGGAGCCGCCGTAGCTGATAAACGGCAACACCAACCCCTTGGTCGGCATCAAGCCCATCACGACACCCATATGGATCAGCGCCTGGAGGCCGAGAAGCACCGTCAAACCGAAAGCCAGATACTGATCGAACGGTTCCTCGATCTTGGTCGTCAGTCTGAGACCGCGCATAATAATGACGCCGAACAGCGCCAACACCGTCCATGCACCTAACAGGCCGAGCTCTTCACCGATCACCGAATAGACAAAATCGGTGTGCGCTTCCGGCAGATAAAAAAGCTTCTGCCGGCTCTCGCCCAATCCTCGTCCCCAAACTTGGCCGGAGCCAAAAGCGATCAACGATTGGATGACATGAAATCCGCTGCCCGAGGCGTCGCTCCATGGGTCTAAAAAAGTCATGAGCCGGCGCAGCCGGTATTCCGCCTTGGTCATCACGTAAACCAAAACGGGCAAGGCCATCAGTGCGGTGGCGAGCAAATGGTGGATGCGCGCGCCGCCGACAAAAAGCATAAGATAGAGAAGCATGGTGAGAATCAGCGCGGTGCCGAAATCGGGTTCGAGCAGCAACACACCGGCGAACGCGCCGCTCACCAATAGGTGCGGCAAGACGCCGATGGAAAATGTCCGAATCGTCGCTTCTTTCTTGGCCATGGAGTGAGCGAGATAAATGACGATCGCCAGCTTGGCTAACTCGGAGGGCTGAAAGGCAAAGCCCGCAAGCATGATCCAGCGCCTCGCGCCGCCGCGATTGACGCCGATGCCCGGGACAAGAACGAGAATGAGAATGATGAAGGAAACAGCCAAAAGCGGATAGGCAAAACGACGATAGAGCGCGGTCGGCACGAGCGAGCAGGCGATCAATGCAACCACGCCCGCTCCCATGGCGAGCAGTTGCTTGCGAAAGAAAAAAGTTCCATCGGCGTAACGTTCTTGGGAGTAAAGGTAGCTCGTGCTCAGCACCATGGTCATGCCCAGCGCCAACAGGCCGGTGACCGCGAGGAGCATCCATTTGTCGACTGCCAAACCGTCTCTCATAAATCTTGCACGAGACTCTTGAATATTTTTCCGCGTTCCGCGTAATTGCGAAACTGATCGAAACTGGAACAGGCCGGCGAAAGCAGCACCACGTCACCCGCGCGCGCGTGGGTCGCAGCGTCACTCACCGCCTCGCGAATATCATTGACGATCACGGTCTCGGTGAGTTGTCCTAAGGCGCGCGCGATGATGTCCTTGGCTTCGCCGAACAGCACTAGGCGACGCACTTTTTGCTCGATCCCTTCTCTAAGCGGAGTGTAATCGCCGCCTTTGTCGACGCCGCCGGCAAGCAAAATCACCGGCGCGCTGAAGCTCGCCAAAGATTTCACCACGGCGCCGACGTTGGTTCCTTTCGAATCATTGAAGTAGCGCACGCCGTTCTTTTCCCGGACAAATTCCAGACGGTGCTCGAGCCCCGCAAAGCGTTCCAAGGTTTCTTGAATCACCGAACGAGAAATTCCGGCACATTTAGCCGCGGCGACCGCAGCCATCATGTTTTCCAGGTTGTGCACGCCCCGAAGCTTGACGTGGCGCAGCGAAAAGCGCTCTGCTTCACTACCGACCCGCCAAACGATCTCACCCGGCGTCGAAAAAACGCCATCGCTCACTTCCGAGGCGCCGAAGGAGACTGCCCGGCCGTTGATTCTTTCGCGCATTTCCCACACCGCCGGATCGTCGCGGTTGAGAATCGCGAAATCATCACGGCTCTGAGCTTCGAAGATTCGTTCTTTAGCGCGGCTATAATCGGCGAACGTCGCGTGTCGGTCTAGATGGTCTTCAGTTATGTTGAGCAATACGGCGACGTGCGGACGAAATTTTACAATCCACTCCAGTTGAAAGCTGCTGACCTCGACAATCCCCCAATCCCACTCTTCCGACAGCGAGCCGATAAACGGCGCACCCAGATTGCCGCCGACAAAAACCTTTTGGCCGGCGGCTTTGAAGATCTCGCCGACCAGGGTTGTTGTCGTGCTCTTGCCGTTGGTTCCGGTAATGGCGATCAACGGCTTACGAAAAAAGCGGTAGGCCAGCTCGATTTCGCTCAAGACCGGAATCCGGCGCGCCACCGCTTCGCGTAGCAATGGATTTTCCATCGCCACGCCGGGGCTCGGAATGACGTAGTCGACCCCGGCGAGCCAGTTTTTGTCCTCGCCGCCCAGACGATATTCGATCGGCCAACCGGCGAGAGCCGCCATCGCTTGTTCGAGCTCTTCCTCCCGGCGCAGATCGCTAAGCGACACGCTCGCTCCTTGGCGCGCGAGAAAGCGCGCGCATTCGCTGCCGGTGCGCGCCAGCCCGATCACCAGAACCTTTTTGCCTTTGAGCTCCATCGACCATCGCCATCGTCATCTGAGCTTCAAGGTGCTCAAGCCGATTACCGCGCAAATGATTGAAACGATCCAAAAGCGCACAATGATTTGTGGTTCCTTCCATCCTTTGAGCTCGTAGTGATGATGGATGGGAGCCATTAGAAAAACTCTCTTGCGCCGGATCTTGTATGAGACCACCTGAAAAATCACCGACAACGCTTCGATAACGAATACGCCGCCGACGATGATCAGCAAAATTTCATTTTTGGTCATCACCGCAACGACGCCGAGAGCCGCGCCCAGGGAAAGTGAACCGACGTCTCCCATGAACATCTCCGCGGGATAGGCGTTGTACCAAAGAAAACCCAAACCCGCGGCCACCACCGCCGCGCAGAATACACTCAGCTCGCCGACGCCGGCGACGTAGGGAATCTGCAAATATTCAGCGAGTTTCAAATGACCCGTGACGTAGGCGATGACGGCGTAGGTGCCGGCCGCGATCATGACAGGGCCGATGGCAAGACCATCGAGCCCATCGGTTAAATTCACCGCGTTGGAAGTGAAGACGATGACCACCATCGCAAACGGGATATAAAGAACGCCCAAGTCCAAGCGGAATGTCTTGACGAACGGAAAGGCGATCTCGGTACTGAATCTGGGCTGATAGTAAAGGGCAATCGCCACGACGAACGCTACGGCGAATTGGCCGAGCAACTTGCCCCGCGGCGAAAGCCCTTTGCTGTTCTTGCGGGTCAGCTTTAGGTAATCATCGGTAAATCCGACAACGCCGGTGCCGACGGTGGCGATGAGCGCGAGCAGAACATAACGGTTGGCGATGTCGGCCATGATCAACGTCGAGGACAAGAGCGCCAGAATGATCAGCGCGCCGCCCATCGTCGGCGTTCCCGCCTTCACCGCGTGGTGTGCCGGGCCGTCGTCGCGAATCTGCTGGCCGATTTGTTTCTCGGTCAAGGTTCTAATCAACCAGAGCCCCAGGAGAAAAGAGACAAGGAGCGCCAGTAAGGCCGCCATCGCCGCACGAAAGGTGATGTAGCGAAAGACATTGAAGCCCGAGTAAGTCATCGAGAGCGGAAACGATAAGTAGTAAAGCAAAGCCAATCTCCTATGCCTTTCCGCCTCTAAGTTCCTGAAGAATTTTTTCCATCTTCATGCCGCGCGATCCTTTGAAGAGCAGCCAATCGCCTTTCTTCACATGGCCACGTAACTGATCGGCTATACCAGCGTGACCATCGCCGACAATGATTCGCCGTTGCGCCATCCCGCTTAGCACCGCACCTTTGCGAACCTCAGCAGCCTGATTACCCAACAAATATAAATAATCGATCCCGACATTCGCCGCGGACCTGCCCAGTTGCCGGTGTTCTTTCACGCTATGTTTACCGAGCTCGAACATATCGCCAAGCACGGCGATTCTGTCGCCGCGGCAATCGATTTCCGCGAGCGTATGCAACGCCGCTTTCATCGAAGCGGGATTCGCGTTGTAGGTGTCATTGATAATGCCGACTCCTCGCCAAGCTTCGACCTGCATGCGCATGGAAAAGGGCCGGGCTTTTTCTAATCCGCGGCGAATGGCCGTCAGCTTCACGCCCGCGCAAAGAGTCAACGCCGCCGCGCCCAGCGCATTGGCAAGATTGTGCTGGCCAAGATAGTTAAGCCGCACGTTGCAACTTTGGCGACCGGCTTGCAGCTTGAAACGCGTGCCGCTCGTGCCGTCCATACGCCAAGACCGCGCGCGAACTCGGCCGCGTTTGCCGTAGGTAATCTTCTTGCCTTTAAATTTCGTAGCGAGCTTGTTTACCCACGGATCGTCAAGGTTGACAGCGACCGCACCGTCGGGCCGAATATTTCGGTAAAGCGCTCCTTTTTCCCGGGCAACGCCGGCCAGGCTGTTAAGTCCTTCGAGATGCGCCGCCGCAACTGAGGTAATAATGCCTGCATCCGGGTCAGCGATTTCGGCGAGGCGCTGAATTTCGCCGGGATGATTGCTGCCCAGCTCGACCACGGCAACCTTGTCGTCTTTTCGCAATCGCAACAGGGTTAACGGTAGACCCACCAGGTTGTTGAAATTTCCTTCGGTCTTTAAAACCTTGCCGCGCAACGACGCGCCGGCGAGCGAGGCTTCTTCGAGAATCGCAGCGACCATTTCCTTGGTCGTCGTTTTGCCGTTTGACCCGGTGATGGCGAGCACCTTTGGCGCATACCGTTGACGCCGATAGTGAGCAAGGTCACCCAATGCACTTAGCGTGTCGCGCACGCGCACCGCGGTTGCCCGTCCGAGAATTTTTTGCGGCAGTGGTTGATGAACGATCACGCAGGCGGCGCCGCGCCGCGCCGCATCACCGACAAAGCGGTGGCCGTCATGGCGCTCGCCCTTTAATGCGATGAAAACCGAGCCGCTTTTGATTTTAGTCGAATCGGTCACGACTTCACCGAAGCGTGTTTTTTTCCCTTCGTGCGCGATCCTGCCGCCGGTCGCAGCGAGAATTTCTGCTTTGCTCCACCCCATTCCTCGTTGGCTTACGCGTTGGCTCGCCGGCGCAACGCTTCGCGAGCCACCTCCCGATCGTCAAAATTAATCTTCGTCGTCCCCAAAATTTGATAGTCCTCGTGTCCTTTGCCGGCGATTAGAACCAAATCACCGCGGTTCGCTGCGCTCACCGCGATGCGAATCGCCTCGCGCCGGTCAATCTCCACGCAGTAGCCGCGCGTGGCTTCGATCCCGGCAACGTGAATCTTCTCCAGCCCGGTTCTTTCGATGCCGGTTTCGACTTGGTCGACGATCGCTCGGGCATCCTCGGTGCGCGGATTATCGGAAGTGACGATCACGATGTCGCTCAGACGCGCGGCAATTTCGCCCATCACCGGGCGCTTGCCGCGATCGCGGTCGCCGCCGCAGCCAAAAACGGTGATCAGTCTTTGTTGTGTCAAAGGACGCACCGCGCCGAGGACTTTTTCCAGCGCGTCCGGCGTGTGGGCGTAGTCGACCAGGATGGTTATGCCGAGCGAGTTTTCGACTTTTTCGAGTCGTCCTGGCACTATTCTGAGCTCGCCAATACCCTGAGCCACAGCTTCAACGCGGAGTCCTAAAGCGCAAGCGACGCCGATCGCGCCGAGAATATTCTGTAAGTTGGCGGCGCCGATCAATGACGACTGAAATTCGATTTGCGACTCTCTCGCCTGCACGGTGCCGCGGAGTCCGGCAACATCGGTCGCAACGTTTATGGGATGAACATCCCACTCTTGGCCTTCACCATAACTCCATACGTCCAATCCTTCGTCCCCGACCTTGGCAATCAGTTCCGCTCCGCGTGGGTCCTCGCCGTAAATCACCGCCGCTTTGGCCGGCTTCGCACTGACCTTTAAGTAATCGGTGAAGAGTCTGCTTTTGGCCAAAAAATAGTCATCCATGTCGCGGTGATAATCGAGATGATCGCGCGACAGGTTGGTAAAGACGCCGACATCGAAATCCAGACCGCGCACTCGCTCTTGCGCCAGAGCGTGTGAGGAAACTTCCATCGCGGCAGATTTCACTTCGGCTTGCACCATCTCGGCTAACATCTCTTCTAAATCGAGCGACTCCGGCGTCGTGTGATGCGACGGCACTTCACGTCCAGGGTAGCGATAATTGATCGTGCCGATTACGCCCGGCTTTAAGGCCGCGGCCTGAAGCATCGACTCGATCAGATAGGTCAACGTGGTCTTGCCGTTGGTTCCGGTCACTCCCACCAATTTTAGTTTTTGGCTGGGCCGGTCAAAGAAATGTGCCGCCCACAATCCCATCGTACGGCGAACATCTTTTACCCGCACCGAAGCGGGCGGACGCGGCCAACTTCCGTGCCGGGAAAAAACCACGGCGGCAGCGCCGCGGCGCACGACCTCGGCAATGAAGTCGTGACCATCGGCTTTCTCCCCCGGAACCGCAAAAAATATCTGACCTGCGCTTACTTTCCGCGAGTCGTAAGCCAATCCTCTCACTTCTTGGTCCAGATTCCCGTCTGTTTCTTCCACCCCCTCGATCGTCAGAAACTCCTTGAGTCGCATCCCCGTCAACCTTGCAAATTGAGAACCAAGAAGTCCTCTTCATTCCAGCGTCCGCCAGCTGCCGGCGATTGCTTGACGACGTAGCCGTTGCCCTGCAGTCGTACCTTCACTTTCAGCGTCTGCGCTTTTTCTAAAGCTTCGCGCAGACTCAACCCGACAAAGTCCGGAGTTGCATCACTGCTTATATCAGCCGCAGCTTGATAATTCGGTTTGCTGACGCGCCGCGCCGCCATGTCCGGTTGGTTTGACGGCAGCGGAATCAGCGCGGCTTTTTGCGGCGCCACCGCCAATTGACGCAGAGATCCCTGGGCGATATTGCGGAAGACCGGCGCCGCCACGACACCGCCATAGACGTTCACCTCGGGTTCGTCGATCAATACCAAAGCGACCAGCCGCGGATCGTTTGCCGGGACAAAACCGACAAAGGAAGCCACCCGTTTTTTTGCCGCGTAACCGCCGTGCACCGGGTCCGCTTTCTGCGCCGTGCCGGTTTTTCCCGCCACCTCGAATCCGTCGACGTTAGCCATCACGCCGGTGCCGCCTTCGTTGGTTACATCGCGCAGCATCGAGGCGAGTAATTTTGCGGTTTTTTCCGAGACCACGCGGCGCACGACATGAGGCTGATTTTCGAGCAGCACCTCTCCCTGTGGGCTGATGACGCGTCGGGAAACGTACGGTCGCATGAGAAAACCGCCGTTGGCGATGGCCGCGTACGCCATCACCATCTGCATCGGCGTCGTCGAAATGCCCTGGCCGAACGCGTGCGTCGCCAGATCGATGGCCGACCAGGT
>Ga0184634_10000194_pt1 | contig 14169 bp, 15 predicted proteins | sample PLM31_200_b1_FD_133016 | JGI IMG/M metagenome (GOLD analysis project Ga0184634, IMG submission 133016) | Groundwater sediment microbial communities from an aquifer in East River, Colorado, USA - PLM3-1_200_b1 | ecosystem: Environmental > Terrestrial > Soil > Riparian zone | place: USA: East... | reverse complement strand
GGTGCGGCCTTCCAATCGATGAACCCGCCGAACGCATTGAACGCCAAACTCAGTATCGGACCTCCGACAAGGGCTTGGGTCGAAGCTTTGCCATAAATGCCCGCCGCCACCGGAGAGCGGCTATTGAACTTCTCGGGTGTAATGGCTGTGTTAGCTGTATAAACCGTCCCAGCCCTCTGCACCGATACCCGATTTACCGCTGAGGCTGTGGCTTCACCACCGATGATGATTTCGAGAATACGATTTTGGGCTGCCGCACCGGGTTGAGTGCTCAGGTTGTCTGCGGTTGTTGATAGAGCAGTCCCAGCATTGATGATGGAATATACGGGGTCATCCGGCAGCCAATCGCGGTTCACCTCCTCGTATTCCGTCCAAAATTCATGGGATTTCAGGCATGCTTCTTTATAATCCATTGAAGGATTGCGTAAACTCTCTCGAATGTCCTTCCAACGAAGTCCGATTTTGTATCCGTGTGGGTCTCGCTCGGGGGATGAAGGGGACAGACGAAGTGCCCTATCTATTTTCCTACCGAGAATGCCTTGCAGTAGATTATTTCCATTGCTGGTGAACATCTTTATCACTCTTATTAAGTCATACAGCTATATAATATATTATATATTTGCCTTTCATTATAAAAACTCAATGACTACACACACTCCTAACATTCCAGCGCCGCCGGCAACACCAGCCGTACTAGTCAAGTCCAATCCTCCGCTTCCTCCAGAACCATAGGCCCGTCCTGCGACTCCGGCCTCAGTCAAATCCGTCGTAAGACTTACTTGGGCCGCGGATGGACTACGGCCACCGCCACCCCAGAAAGAGGCACCGCCAGCACCGCCACGGGCTACGCCAGCATCCGTGGTTCCATCGACCGTGAAAGCCCAGCCATCATCACCGTCGCCCCCGGTAATGTTCACATCGCCATTAATTGGTACGCCACCAAGTCCGCCATTCGTGGAATTAGCGTCCGTTGTCACCGTTCCAGAGCCAATGCCCAGTGCTCCGCCCGTGGCTGTGTGTAATGTACCAAATGTTGTGTTACCCCCGGCACCGCCGTTACCACCAGCCGTGGACCCCGCCGTGCCTGCTGCCCCGATTGTTACGGTCTGACTGGCCCCAATTTGCGCGGCACTGAAAACTTCGATGCAGGTACCGCCTGCACCTCCACCAGCGCCCGCGCCCGAAGCTCCCGATGTTCCATCTGTGTCAGCCCCTCCCCCTCCACCACCCCCTCCCGTGGAAATGACAATACAGTGTTTCATTCCACTTATCGGAGTATATGTATTAGCCCCGACCGTGGTAAAAACTTGAATATTAATATCGGAAAAGGCAGTGAGAAGGAAAAGTGTCTTAAGTTGTAGATTAGTTACTTTTCGCGTAGTGCCAGATTGATTTTCTGGAAATTCATCGGTATCATTTGCGCCGGCCGCGGCTGGTAATCCAGAAATCTTTACGTCTGCCATTCATTATCCCAACTCAGTCTTCCCACTCAATCCAGACATCGAGGACACGACTGGCCGTGGAAGTCTTGATGGCGAGGACGACACGGTTAGTGGCATCACCTGTAATCTCTGGGACCTCCTCATCGCCGCGGGGTACATATTCATAGACACCCCGGGCATTGAACGAGCCTTCGTCTATGATGTCACCCACGGTTCCCACAGTAAAGGCCGCAGTGGTATTCTTTACGGTATTGGTGACGCTCGACGCACGGGCATTCGGCTTCTTCTTTACTGTTGTTCCTGCAATGCCAGTGGCGCCGGCCGTTGTAGTTCGCAGGAGACGCCAGGAAATACGGTCATCAATGGAAGGAGTGACACAGGCCATTCGGAATCGCTTGACCCGGACCATTCCGGGGTTCGCGGTAAGGAGTTCAACCCAGGCATCTTCTGTATCCGCCACGGCGTTCGATGTTGCTTCTACGCGGGTTGTATATTCTGGCATGTTATTAATCTCCTATAATATTTACTGTGTTATATAAACCCATTTAATTAACCTCCGCTATTCACGGTGCAGGTATAGGTGAATTCAATTGAATCACCGTTAGCCAGGTTAATAACTGAAAAGACAGACCTATCCCAGAGTGTGCCCACGGTGGAGGCTGAGAACAGGCCATGCTCAGTAATAGCCCGGGCAGCGGTGGCAGCGATGGTGCCGACGGTCCTAAGTTGATTGGCCGCGGGCTGGGACTTGGTCCCAGTGGCCCGAGTTTCTACCTCAGTACCAAGTGCGGTATCAGTAACGGCCTCGGCCACGGCGCCCGTACCCATCGCATGGAAATTGAAGTTGGTCTGGTCCGTGGCGTTATTATCCCAGTCATCTACAAGGAATGCTACGCCAGCATCAGTAACAAGGCGGTCACTCAGAAAGCCCAAATCAATCCACTGGCCGGCGTATTTATAATGCCGCGCTACTTCTTTATTGATAGACCAATGCCACTTACCCTGGGCACGGAGCATGGCCCGGAATTCTTCTTCATCGACTTTGGTGGGGAAGCCAACATAGTGAACCCGGCATTCAAGAATACCCCTGGGGCGGGCAGACCCGAATTGATTGCTAGATATAGGTACGGGTACAGGCACAGGTAAAGGTATACGCATTTAATCCTACTCCGTATAGACTATTAATATGTACTCTTATATATAAATATTCAGTCTACTTCACCGTCATCTTCCTCTAAATAAATAGAGAACCAAGTCCGCCAAGGCACACCGGAGGGTTGATGGATGCGAACCCCGGTGGCCAATATCTCATCGTATGTATAGCCTGTGTCAGAGATAACAATGAACCGGGCAACGGCGGATACAACATCACTTCCGGTCGCCACGTCTGAGATTGAGATGCCTATCGAAACAAGAACAGAGTCCGCGCCCGTAGCGGAGTCGCTTATTGGAATCCGCGCCTCGATGGAAATTAAATCCGGTTCAATGATGACTTCTACAATCCGGGTATTGGTGACTTTAGACGCCGTGGCCCGCGCGCCCGGAGTCTTCTCCCTGGTCCGGTCATCGATTATAAGGGTCTTTCCTATTCCAACCACGTCATTTCCAAGGGCAGAGTCAGCAGCGTTGATGTCTTTGTTAAAGTTTAGAATTTCTGACCCGGCAGCAATGTCAGTTATGGAAATGAACAGGTCCCTATGCTCAGAGATTCGGGTCAGACTTACTCTTGACTGCGTGACGCGGGCAAGGTCTATCACTTCGGCCTTTACAAAGGCTGCGGTTTCACTACCCGTGGCTGAATCCGTAACTGTAATCTGTAAATCAATTAAAATCGCCTCGCTGCCAACACCAGAATCGGCCACGGATATTTGTATGGTTATTGATGTGGCATCGCTTCCAACGGCACTATCTGAGACATTTATAAAGCGAGTGATTTCTATGGATTCAGAGCCGGAAGATGAATCAGAGACAGTAAAGAAGATGTCGGTTGCGTCGGCTATCCTGGACTCTGTTATCCTTCCCTGTTTAAGACGGGCAAGACTTAGAACCGTGACATTCTTTGCAATTCCAAGAATTTCTGTTACGCCGGTGCCACTGTCTGAAACTGAGACATTTGCTTCTATGAATAATGAATCAGAACCCGTGGCAGAATCTTCCAAAGAGAAAGAATTTGTTATAGAAACAGAATCAGAACCAGTGCCAGAATTCGAGATGGGAATAAATGTTGTTATTGAAATTGTCTCTTCTGAGCCGCTGGCGGAATCAGAAATGGATATTGCGGCATCAATACGAGAAATTGAGTCGCTTCCAGTTGCGGAATCAGAAACGGCCAAAGAGACCTGAATGTTAAGACTGTCAATTCCAAGTGCTGAGTCTATACTCGCCCGTTCTGTATAATCAGAAATCTTAGAATCAGTTATGCGTCCGTCTGTAATCCGAGCGCGTTTGAAGGTCGGCATTCATATTGTGCCTCAGCGGTCTCAGCCCACCCCTCAACGGTCCTGTGTGGCATGGACATAATCGACTACAATAGTGCGACTCGCTCCGGCATCCTGTGTTACACCAAAATATGGAGCAAGGTCCGTGGCTGTGAGTGGAAGATTCGTTGTCTTTGTAACTTTGAGAACGCCGTCCATCCAAAGTCGAACGTCCCCGGAACGAAGCTCAATTATAAAGTCATGATTTACCGAGTCTATGGCAACACCAGAAGAAGTGGCGGACGATGTGGTTCCATCCGAGGTTACAAGCATAAAGTTCGTATCCGTTCCAGAGCCCCCGCTGTCGAATCTGACGAGCGCACTTGATGCTACGGGACTTCCGCCACTTCCGGGAAGAAAGTCCGTGCTTGCGAATCCGGCAAAAAATGTCAATGACGTAGTGGTGCCGGTCCTCATCCTAAATTTTATTATCGCGCTGTTCCCGCGTTCAAATACAAAGAATGCGCCGAAATTAATTCGAGACGTTGAATTTATTGTGGCCCCGGTTACAAAATTCACCAGGCCATTAAGTCCTGTTAATATGGCCACGGTTCCGGTCCCCGACGTTGTTGGCGTCCAACGAGCATCGAGGGAATCTCCAATGAAATCATCGTACCAGTTCATCTTCTCAGTTGGCACGGCGCCAAGCACTGTTACGCGGCGGTCGCTTACATCAGTGGACGTAATACTTGTGGCGCCGGCTGTAACCCAGACTTCGTATAGCACAATATCGCCCACAGTCAATTCCGGCGGTGCGGGTTTGATTGCAAAGCGTCGGACATCACCCACGGGGGATGCGGCCTCAGCAGTCCCGGAGCGTAGCTGGATTGCCCCGGCTGAATCTACAACAATGAGATATTTCTTTGGATTCGTGGCATCTGCCGTGACTGCAACAGCGGTGCTTGCTATCTTTGTAGTGATACCAGTCGTTAGACGTATTACACTGGCCGCGACCGTCACCGTTAGAACAGAGACCGTGGCATCTCCGCCGCTGATGACACCCGCCGCGACGCTGTCCATTTTAAAGGATTCAACGATAGCATCAAAATCGACGGTCTGTATACTATAGAGTTGGGCATAGTCAGCGGTCATGGCTGCACCACTATGCTATCGTCAAAGAAATTGTTAGCACCCATGTTTGCCCGCTCGTCTTCGTCCCCTGCGCGCTTACCTTGCGATGGATGTTCTTGTTGCGGACGCTGCCATTATCCACTGTAAATTCATTCCAAGCTTCGTTGGCATCCCCTCCGACATATGTACTACGGAAGTCCACGGTCTGGGCCGTGCGAATTGGATATGTGGCATCCATGGCCTTGAACGTGGGTGTGCCATCAATAAGGCCGGTCTGTGTTGCGGCCTCAGCCGTGGCATCAGAACCAACGCCGGTTCGTGCATTGGCGTTGTTGTAGAGTGTAGTTCCGCCTGCACCAATTGTGAGGTCCCATATTTCCTGTATGCCTTCTTGGAGAAAGATATTATGCTCGAATAAAGACACAGGACCAATCATTGGAGAAAACTTCAAGATTGCCTCGGCCAGACTTCCCCCGGACATTAGAAATGCTTCGGCCTCGACACGGAAATTGTCTGGAAAATCAAAACGGTCAATGCGGAATTTGGATTGCAGCACGGCCTTATCAATCGCGGGGGTCATTCAATGCCTCTTTATATAACATATATATTCACTTAGTTATATAAATTACGTCCTCTTTCTAGCCACCTGGAGACTAAAAAAGAATGCACCGCCAAATGCAATTCCGGATGAAACAAGGGCGGCGAAGGGGTCAATTAGAATACCAGCAATGGCCATTCCAGTAAGTATTCCAAAGAATGCCGAACCGCCTGCAACAAGAGCATCTACAAGACTATCTCGATATGGATGTCCATCATTTCCATTGGCGTGTATATTCATCACCTTCTATGCCTTTGCAGGAAAGAGCGCCCGGAATTTATTATAAACGCCCTTGATTGCGTCCCAGAGTGCCCTGGCCTCGGATTCCGTGACTTTGTCATCTTCCAAGACTTCTTGATATAACTTCATTACACTGAGCATGGCTTCAGCGTATTCAATGACCTGGGCCAGCCGGTATTTCATAAGGACGTAGGCGGCCAGGGCACCAGTACCAAGTAACCCTATAATCAGGGGCAGGTCAATTTCTACCATGGCACATTAATATGGCAGTAGCATTATATATATTTGGCTATAAATATAAAAGAAAAGACCGGGCCGTCGGATAACGACCCGGGAGGAAGGAGGTGGCGAAGTCTAATTATGCAGCCGTAATTGTACCGATTGCATCGGACTTGTTTGCGGTCGCGCCGTACTGGTAGACGATGGGGATGAGCCGCTCAAAGGCCCGACCCCGATATTCCTGGCGGTCTGCGTCATAGAGCGGAGTTTCCACGGTCAAGTCCTCTGCAACACCAAGTCTGGCGATTTCCGAGCCCCGACGCATCATCAGGACCGTACTATCCGGGATGGCATAGGAAACCAGGACTTCATCGACCAGTTCACCAATCAAGTCTCGCGCAGTCCGGGCGAAGTTTGTGGTCTCAAGCTTTCGGAGACCACTTGCCTGTTCCGGGTGCACGACGATGGTATAGGGGCCCTGGACCTTGTCGGCCTCGAACTGTCCAATCAAGAGCCGAACATCGTCATAGATTTGGATGATTGTGGCCGCGGTGTTCCAGTCTGCCACAGCAGCCCGGGTGTTGCCCGCGTAGTCAAGGAGACCGAGGATATTATAATCTGCATCCCCGTCGAAAATCATATTGTCTTCCTTCTCCTGCATCCGCCGGCGGGCGAAATCCGTGGATTGGTTCTGCACGACACCGGCGAGGAAGTCCTCGCGCGGAATCTTGAAGCCCCATCCAATCTTAGGGATTTGCACCGTAAGACGGGCCGCGTCGTACTCATCCATCGGGAAGAGTGCGCCCTTTGCAATCACCCGCGCAGGGCCAGGCTCAGTAGCAATGCGGTCGTAAGCATAGGACTGTGCCGATGCAGGAAGTGGCAATGTGGGCATCATCTGGCGCCCGACCAGGTTCTCACGGAATGCCTTGATGAAGCCCGTCCGGAGTTCGAGCGTGGCCTCAGCCGGCAATTCCGCGTTCTGTGCAAACAATTCGTTATAGGTTTTCATGCTCGCATCCCCACAAAGACCCAGACAAGTGTATCCGCAGCGCCGTTCTGGGCATTCATTGCTAGACCGACATGGGACTGCAGGACACGCACAATGTGGTCATGTGTAACAGTTCCAATTGAGGCATATGTAGAAACCCGGACCCGGCCAGCATCGCCGGCCGTGCCAGCCTGCAGGAGTTCGAATTCATCGATGCCCGCAGTTCCAATGGCCTTGCAAGTGATAATGCCCCAGATACAAACAGAGACACGGTCATCCACTGCGAAAGCCGTCGTTCCCTTCACCGGGTCAAAGACCACAACGCCCTTAAGAGAAACGTCCTGGACCGTATCAGAGAGAGTTGGTGTGTCAGCCTTCGTCCAGGTCAGGCCGTCGTCAATGGATTCGACCACGTCACCATTGGCCATCGCTGCCGAAGCCTTGCCAGTCACAATGATGTCTGCATTCGGGGCGAGTCGAACCCCGGCGAATGACGGAAGTTTGAAACTAACCATCTTTCCTCACCCCCTTACGAAAGAGGTCGCCAACAGTCGGGTCTGTGTGAACCGCGCCAAACATATCGCGCCGGAAGGCCTGGCTTGGTGTGCCGACAGAGCCTTTCAAAGAAAAGTCAGTCTTGGAACTAAGCGCCTTCGCGGCCAATTCAAGTGCCTTGCGGTCCATCTCATCAATTTCCTTGTCAGTGAAGGATTTGGTGTTGATTGCCAATCGCTTTACAAAGTCCCGGAGCGCCTTTAACTCGGACTCTGAACGCGCGGCTTCATTCGCTTCATAGTTTTTGAGTTTCTTCTCAAGCTCATCGACACGGAGCTTGAGCAGCATTGCTTCCTGCGCGGTGATAATCATGTCACCAGTCTCAACATTGGCAGTACCGGCAGCAGGGTCAGTCGAAGTTGAATCAGGCATATTTGATTCTCCTTGGGATATATTAATATCCGGACCAGTATATAAATGTTCTTCGACTACGGGTGCAGTTACAGGCTTTTCTCCGTGTTTTTTACCTTGACATTCACATTCTACCTCAGCGCCAGTTGAACATCCGCATTCACCATCATTATTAGAGAGAAGCCCGCAGAATGGTTGTGGACATGCACCGCGTTCGATTCCCACGGCATAATGGTCAAATGTGATGTCTGTCTCTTTACGAATATATGGAATGCCATTATATGTTCCAGATATGTCTACAGGGTTAAATGAAAAACCGACGGAGCCATCTCTATACTTACCGGCGATGAGTTGTGCCTGAAGCCACTGTGAGCGCGGGTCTTCCTGCCAAACTGCGAATTCACCGCGGAGTGTTTTATTAATTGCGTCTGGCTCCACCTTGATAATCTTTCCAATGATGAACGATGGGGCGGCCTTGGCATTTCGCAAGGGGTGGTGGAATGTCACAGGCGCGCCTTCGAGACTTTTATAAGTGGATTCCTTTGAGAGTTCCTCCCAGGATTTGAATCCCTGGGACATCACGCCTTCACGCGTGAAGATGGCGGGAATTATCCATGTCTTTCGACCATCTACAAGTTCCTCGCGCATTCCAATGTCAATGTTAATTGAATCCTCGATAGCCTCATTAAACCTGGTGGATAGAACACCGTTGGCCTGTTTAAAACAGCGCTCATCACCCAGACCGCGCGCATGACAAGAATTGAAGACATGAATCCATTGGCGCACTTCTTTGTCACTGGCAGAGTGCTTAGTCAGAAATGTCTTTACCGCGTCTGGGAGTGATGCGTAGTCAGAGAAGGGCATGTATGTTATTATATTATATCTTATATAAAAATATTGCTTATTCTGTCTTTACCGGTTCTTCCTTGACAAGCTCGATGATTAATTGATTTGTGGCCGCGTCTTCTTCTTCCTCGGGACTGGGCTTGGGCTTTGGCTTGGTAGCGGGGGCCAGGGGAGCTTGACCAGGTGTGGGCTGAGGTGGTACAATGGGCTCCGGGGGCGGATGGAGTATATTGTCCTTTGAGTCCTTTACAAAGACACGCTGAATCCAGCCATCCTTATCGAACTCTATGGATAGGCCCGCGGTCTGATAAAAAGCCACGGCCTTTGCAGTAAGGTTGCGGCCCAGGGAATAACGAGAACGAATGAATGCCTGCTCTTGCTGTGTCATTTCTATGATGGGCTTCCAGTTGAATTGAACCAGCGTCTCATCCCAATGTATCTTACGGAGAAACTCGCGCAGGAATGGTTCCACTTCATTGCGCTGTATCGCAGCCACGTCAGAGGCATAGTCACGCTGCACGACATCAGAGACGCCCCCAGCCAAGCCACGGAAGAGGATGGGATATGGTACGCCAAGGCCTATGGATAGAAGGGATGTGATATAGCGGACATACGGCTCTGGATTAAGTTGTCCCTCACCACCGAAGTCATCAATCTCTAGAGGGTCTCCACGATATACGAATGTGGCCACGGAATTAAAGTCCTTTAGTTTGGAGATTGCATTATTATATTTGTCATCTGGCATAGTGGGCGGGAACTTGAAGACATAGTGCTTTGCGGCGTATTGATACAGGGTCTCGCCTAAGGCCCAGTCCGCGTTCTTCTTCACTGTGAGCATATCATAGAGTGGAAGTATACCCGGCATGCCACGCGGATTGTCATCATCCACTGAGGGCATGACCCAATCCACAAAGCGGTCCGCATGGAGCATAATCATTTGAGTCCCGGTCTCTACACCATCCTCTGTTCCCGTGGGACGACTCATCTTAACGAACGAGGGTTTGCCATATGTCGGGAAGTCTATCCTTAGGTCTACAAGAACGTCTTGAATCTGAGTATATGGAACGACACTGATGTATAACGGACTAAACTCTTGGACAGGTACATTTAAATCTCCAGGGAAGCCGATGCCAACGATTGCGAAGCCATTCAATAGGCGCGATATGAAGGCCTGGCGCGCGATGCGGCGCAAATCCAGGTCATTCAAGAGATGATTAAGTTCGTCGGTCCTTGAATCGTTGACCTGGCCATTGGTTTTGAATACGACAATTTCTGCCCAGTTATCGAATATGTCAGAGGCCAGGCGTTTGACCGCGGCGTTTAATAGTTCATCGCGCTTGAACATGTCCCGGAGTGTGTTGACATTGACTTTGTCACTAAAGAGCCCGACTTTGATGGCAGTAAGGTCCGGGCCGGAGGATGGAACGTAGCCCGTAACGTCGCGCTTGAATTGTACAGGTTTTACTGCATTTGACTTGGATTTCCGGCGTTTCACCATGATTACTATATCTATTATATCTAATACTGTATATTTATATATTGTCTTATTAGGTAGTGCCGTCGCCCGGCGAAGGGCGATTTCGACGATAGCCCGGAGCCTGGACCCATGGCCTAGCGTATGGGCCAGAACCGGCGGGGATTGTCATTGCGGTCATCGGGTTCATATATACGGCCGCCTGGGAGATAAGCTTCAAAGTCCACGTTGCCAATGTGCCGGAACGTGATTTCCTGCAAACCCAGGACGAAGGCATCAATCAGGTCATCGTTCTTGCCGGACGGGAATTGACGGTATTGATTCAGGAATTCATCCATATCCTCGCGCACGAAGACTTTGCCTTGCTCTAATTGCGGCGTAATGGCGATGGCGCGACTTGTCTTGTCCTTAGATGTCTTTACGGGAACTATGTTGAGGCCACTCAAGGAGACCGTCTGCTGTCGGAGCGCGTCTTGATAGGCATTTGACTCGATGAATATCGCAGCTGGACGAATATCTGCGGCCTTGCTAAGTATCTTCTTGACCTGGTCCGGGAATTCCAGGTGCTCTTGATATGTCTCATAGAGATAGATATTTTGTGCCCGGTCCACGGCCAAAGTACAAAGTGCAAAGTAATCTGAGCCAGTCTTTGTAGAGATGGCCGGGTCCACGCTTAGATAGAATCGCATCTCATCCGCCGATGGGATTGTAATATATGGACCTTCATCGTGCGCGTCAGTCCACTCGCCCAGATGGACCCAATATCGGAGCCAGCGGTCCAACAATACAACGCCTTCCATACCAGTCGGGTCATTCTGATATTCACGGTTGAAGTAAACTTCGCCATAACGATATTTCTGTTCCAGGAGCCACTTAAGCGGGCGCATCTCTGGCCAAAGCACCTCATAATCGCCTCCTATGATGAAGTCTTTAACAACGCCATTTTCATCATATACGGGCTCGACTTTGTGCGGTGCGGTGATGATGGCCCTGTAGCCACAGGCCCCGTGATGGCCATAGTCCTTGGCGCGGCACATTGGATGATAGAAGAAGGGGTTCTCCTGAAGCTCGCCATAGATGTCCCTGTAGTGTTTGCGCGTGTAGACGAAAATGATTTGCGTCTGCGGTTCGGCCAGACCCATCACTGTGCCCCGGAACCAGTCAGCCACACGTTGACGGGTTAACTCAGTCTTGGCATTAGCGTCGTCCAGAATGTCGTCCACGAAGATGTAGTCAAAGTGTCCGCCGGTGATTGTACCCATCACCCCGACTCCTTCTACAGTCGGGTCCTTTAGTTGCCTATTCGTGCGCTTGAGATAGAAACGGTCCGCTTCCCAGGGATAACCCTTGAGTTCGCCGAAGTCTTCTAAAATGCGATGGTTAGTCTCAAAAAAGTCTTTCAAGATGCGGACTGACTTGCGCGCCTGCTCCCGACTCTTCTGTGCAATAAGGACGCGAATGTTGGTGTTGTTCAGGATGTGCTTGGACATAAGGGCCAGGCCAGACGATGTCTTGGTATGGTCGCGCGGTCCCGGGATTAGAATCGCGTTGTAGCCACTCTTTTCACATATACGCCAGAATTCAGATTGAAAGCGGTGTGGCGTTAGACCCCAATAGTACCTGGCCACGGAATCGGTGGTGGAGATGCGGTCCTTTAGAAGAAGGGTCTTGTACAACTCGCTCATCATGTCCGGCTGCGTCGGCGCGGCGGTGGTTGCGGTCATCCCCCCCTACCTACCCCCCCTTCGTAATGAACACCAGCATCCGCTTGCGCTTTACATCGTCGTGACATGGCATACCATAGCGCCGGATAAGATAGAACAGGACGCACTTTCCTACCTTACCGCTCGGGGTCTTTACGATGTCGGCATAGAAAGTGCAGCGCGGGGTGCAGTGCATCTTTAACCCCATAATGATGGTACTTCGCCCAGACATTTATTGGCATCCGCGCCACAACCCAGGCAGAACCAGGCATTCGTATTAAGGTCTATCATCATTCCAGCCTTGCATTTCTTGTTCAGACACGGACTCGCATCACGGACCCTCATTCTCAATCTTAATTCCCTCGGGTTCATTGCGGACATCAATCACAAGTGGGCCGGCCATCTCCTTGCCCCAAGACATTACGATGTTACGACAGTCCGGGCAGAGGCGGCCAAAGACATCAGAGAGCCTATCTTTCATGACATTGAATTGCTGCTGAATGTGAACGACCTTTGCCTTCATCTCGCCCGTGGGATTGATGACCTCCTCTAGCCGCGCGACACGGTCCCATGTATCCATGAAGGTTTTGGAGAGGATGCGTACTTTCTTGACATCGCCCCTTTCTATGGCAGTGAGGAGTGCCGGGAATGCAGACTCGCGCAATAGTTCCATCTCCCCGCGCAGCTTCTCCACGGGCTTGATGTAGAACTCCTCGACGCGCTCCATTTCCATCGCCTTCCAGACTTCCGGGGCCAGGCCTTCGCGGAATGAGATGATGTTGACATGGTTCAGGGGAATCGGGAATTCAGGATGCCTTTTATTTAACAAGTCGGAAATGACCTTGGGACCTTGACCGCGGCGCAATAGCTCAATGACCTCGGCTTCTATGCCGAATTCCTTGACCTTTGACTGCCGGCCCTGGACCATGGTGTAAGTTACAATGTAAAGAGTACTATATATATATTATAGAGCCATCAAGTATAATGTAAAGAGTTTACGCGGCCCGGCCTAATGTTTTTATAGTCATAATGCCTGGTTGTATGTGCGGGAACGAGCAGCGCGTAGATAGCTTGCAGGGCGGGGCGTAGACATTGGCCCCGGTCATAAGGTGCGGCGGGAGGTGGCTGAGATTTGCGGTTGTGGTTACAGCATTATTCCGGCTGCCCGCGGCTTTAAAAAAGATACGGTCGAGGCTGTACAGAAAAGATACGGCGCGTCGCGTATATACAGTAATATACCGTATATACAATACCGCAACCGCACATACCTATACAGCCGCGCAATTGCGCAATTACACGTAATTACCGCCCCCGCCGCGTCTATACATTGATATAATGTATATTCTCACTTCGCCGGCCTTTGGACGTTCGACCCTCTTGCAAGCGCCGCTCTCCAAGAACTTCATGCACCTGATTTTAACGACGTTCTCGTACATCGAGACTCCTTCATTCGATTTCATCTTGATACGCATACGAATCTTCGTACGCATTCCAAATATCGCACCAATTCGCATGATTCGCGCGTCCGTTCCCACTTTGAAATGAACCGTCTTTCCCTGTCGCGCCGCAACTGCAGCTTTCTTTGTTTTTGTCTTTGTCCATGTCATCACCGCCGACACTATTAGAGATTTAGGCTGCTTTAACTTTACTCGTTCTACTGAAAACGGTTGGTGCGGCCCGCCTAAAAGTGGGGCCGCTAATGTAAGAAAGGTTCATGGAAAGAAGCTAGCAAGCCACAAATCTATGCATGAAGGAATCTTGTCCCCCGTGCATAGATACAACGGCCCGCGTATTCCCGCCATTAAGTCCGGGTAGAACGGCGATGCGCTTAGCTCGGCAAACGGAAGCATCCGTTCGCAAAGCCCGCACCGTGCCATTGGCTCCATCATTCGCGCACCTACTCCTACCGAAAGAGCCAAACCGCGACCGCCAACATTGCCCAAAGCGCGATGATCCACCAAAGGAGAAATCGACACATTCCCTTAGTGTCCACCGGCTCCGGCTTGTCGGGAATCGCAAAGCGTCCGATTGCGGGATTTCTCCCCTCATCGGACCCCTTCGATTCGGTCATGGCTCAACTTCCCGGATCAACACCGCGCGCGGCGGGAGGCGAACGGCTATGTTGTGCTGGCCACGATAGGCCATACATTCGCATAGGCGCGTCTCTAGGGCTGATTCCGTGCGTTTCTTGCGACCCGGCGG
>Ga0184634_10000192_pt1 | contig 14303 bp, 1 predicted proteins | sample PLM31_200_b1_FD_133016 | JGI IMG/M metagenome (GOLD analysis project Ga0184634, IMG submission 133016) | Groundwater sediment microbial communities from an aquifer in East River, Colorado, USA - PLM3-1_200_b1 | ecosystem: Environmental > Terrestrial > Soil > Riparian zone | place: USA: East... | reverse complement strand
GGGAGTGGCGAAGTTGCAGGTTTCGTTGTTGCCGTCGATAAAGGGGCGGCAGTCGTAGGTAGCCTGCGTCGGCGGACTCCCGAAGCGCACGTAGAGATCGGCATCGCCCGTGCCGCCGCTGATCTGGACGCTTAAGTTGGTGGCGCCGGCGGGGACCTGCATGGTGTAGTTAAGATCAGCGCCGGTGGTACCGGATACGCCCGTCACCGGGACGCCGTTTTGCAGCATGTTGCCGCCGCTTGCGGGGTTCACCGTGATGTTGACTGTCGCCGTACCCGTGGCACCTTGGTTGTCGGTGACGGTTAAACGGAACGTCAGCACGGTAGAGGTGGTGACGGTCGGTGCCGTGAAGCTTGCGGTGGCGGTGTTGGCATTCGTCAACGTGACGGTGGGACCAACGGTCTGGGTCCAGGAGTAGCTGGCAATCGTACCGTCACTATCCGTGCCGCTTCCCACGAGGGTAACTGCTGCCCCGCTGTTCACCGTCTGCGCGGCACCGGCGTTGGCGGTGGGCGGTTGGTTGTGGTGTACGGTCACGTCCACGGTGGCAGTGCCGGTGGCTCCGCCGTTGTCGGTGACCGTGAGGCGGAACGTGAGTACCGTATCGGCGGCGACGATCGGTGCGGTGAACGTCGCCGTCGCTGTGTTGGCGTTGGTTAGAGTCACCGCCGGACCCGTGATCTGCGTCCACAGATAAGACGCGATGGTCCCATCGATATCGGTACCGCTGCCACTTAAGGTAACGGTAGTTCCGTCATTTACCGTCTGTGCGCTGCCGGCGTTGGCGGTGGGCGGTTGATTGTGGCGTACCGTCACGTTGACCGTGGCGCTGCCGGTAGCGCCTTGGTTATCGGTTACCGTGAGACGGAAGGTGAGGACCGTATCCGCGGTGACTTGCGGAGCGGTAAACGTCGCCGTTGCCGTGTTTGCGCCCGTGAGGGTAACGATGGGACCCGCTGTTTGGATCCATGCGTAGGAGGCGATGACGCCGTCACTGTCAGTACCGCTGCCGCTTAAGGTAACGGTGGTACCGTCATTTACCATTTGCGCCGCGCCGGCGTTGGCGGTGGGCGGTTGGTTGATATGTACCGTGACATTAACCGTGCCGGTTCCAGTCGCCCCATCGTTGTCAGTGACGGTAAGCTGGAATGTCAGCACCGTGTCTACGCTCACCTGCGGAGCCACAAAGGTTGCGGTAGCAGAATTGGCGCCAACCAACGTTACCGGAGGACCTGCTATTTGGCTCCAGCGATAGGAGACAATAGTTCCATCCACGTCGTGACCGGAACCGTTCAACGTGGCGTTAGTGCTTGGGTTCACGGTTTGGGCGGAACCGGTGTAGGCAGTCGGCGGGACGTTGGCTTTACGCGAGACGAAACGGCTGGTCCATAGGGAGCCATCCTGTCGTGACCAAAGTACGAACGCGTCTCCATTTTCTGCCATTGCGAGACACAATGTGGCGCCGTTTACCTGTTCGCTTTCCACAATCACGTCTGGTGTCCATCCCTGAGATGGCGAATGGCGTGCGGCGTAAATGTTCCACACAGGATCTAACGTCACCCATGCCGCAATAACGTTTCCATTGGTGTCGATTCCCAGATGCGCTTCAACACCATCGCTGGGGCTGCTCTGTATGCGCGCAGGCGACGACCACGTATTACCTTCGTACCGAGCTGCGTAAACAACGGAGTTTTGACCGATAGGTCTTTCGGTCCAAACCGCCGTGGCGTTCCCTGAAGTATCTACAACGACTTGCGGAAAAGTGCTGAAAAAAGCGTTGTGCAACAACTGTGTGGCACTCAACGTCCCATCGGCATTCCATCGCACGGCGTACAAATCGACACTAAAGTTGGCCGCAGTCCTGCCCCACAGAATTACCGCCGCACCTCCAGCATCCAAAGCCGTAGCAAAGACTGATCGACCCGGTCCTGAATCAATCAGTCGTTCGGTCTCCCAACCGACATTGGCGCGGTAGCGTCTCGCATACACTCCATTGAACTGCTCCCAAACCGCAACGGCGTTACCATTGATATCCACGCTTAACTTGGGAGCAGAAGAGCTAGGGGTGATCGTGGTAGGCGCTTGCCAACCTAAGCCTGTTACATAACGGCTGGCATAACCCTGGTTTCCACTTACCCAAATGACAATGGCGTTTCCACTCGCATCGCCGGCCAAGGACGGGGAATTACTGTTACTCGTCTGTTGACTTACCGTAGTTGGGCTCTCCCAACCGCCACCGTTCGAAAAGCGACTTGCATTTACGACGACCCGAGTCGTTCCGCCTGAATCTGCCTTAAAGGCCAGCCACACCGCTAACGCGTTGCCGTTGCCATCCATGACCACCTGCGGCTTTGAAGCCACGCCGCTGCTGACGGGAGTGGAGGCCCCCCAGCCCGCGCCAGCCGCGTAGCGACTGGCATGCAATGTAGAGATCCCGGTGCCTCCATCGTGAACCCTCCAAATTGCCACAGCGTTACCGTTGGGATCGGCCGCGATAGCATAGTTGTTATTGTAAACTACTTGGCTGCTCACTTGGACAGGAGATTCCCAGACGTTCGGGACGACGCTCGCCGTCGGTGTGGCGCTTACCTCCGCGGATATTTCTGACTCCACATACTGCTCACCACAACATTGATTGAAAAAATAAACCGCGGTCACCACATAGTAATATCGAGTACCGTTGGTCAACCCTTGGTGCACGAACGGACGCGATACGTCACTGATCCACGTCCCGTTACTCTTAGTTACTCCCGGTGAAGTACTCCAGTAAACATTGTAACCGCAAGGGGCGAGGGTACAGACGGATGCGGACGTGCTACTCCAACCGACAGTGATCTGTCCGTTACCAGAGGTCGCACGGACCAGCGCCGGAACCGGAAGATCCTGAATTGAAACCGTTACAGCATCACTCGAGCTGTTTCCTGCTGCATCCATTACAGTGAGTCTGAACGTAGCTTGGAAATTCTGGGTGAACGTGGGATGGCCGTTAACCTTCGCGATAAACGTAGGGGTAGCGGTATTCGCCGCACTGAGTGTTATCGGCGCTCCCTGAATTTGTGTCCATGCGTAGCTTGCGATCGGACCTTCGGCATCAAACGAACGACTACCATCGAGCGTCACCAAGGCCCCTTCGGGCACGCTTTGAGCTGCGCCAGCGACGGCAAGCGGCGGTGCATCCGGTGATGGCGAGCTGCCTCCGAACCAGCGATAGTGCGCCGCCCACAGGCTGTACAGGTTATTAGCCGGGTTAAACTGTCGCCATGTCGCGATGCCATTACCCAAGGCATCGAGTTTGACCTGAAGCGACATTTGGTCCGAAAACGGTTGATTCTCACTCTCAAGCAGTCTTGCCGGCCCGCGCCACCCGCTGCCGGTAACATAGCGCGCCGCAAGAATATTGGTATACGACGCGTGCCGTTGCACCCATGCGGCCACGGCATTGCCATTGGCATCGAAGGTAAGCTGCAAATTGTAAACTGTCGCATCACCGCTCATCTCGGAAACACGAACAGGCAAGGCATTCCACCCCGATACCGACGAATAATGGCTAGCGTACATAACACGCGAGGCAGATTCGGCCCGATGCCACATCACAACAGCGTTACCACTCGAATCCATACCGACGCGATGTCCCGACGCGTTGCCGAGTTGTTCGATTTGAACCCCGGTACCCCATACCTTGCTCGAAGAGAGTCGTTTCGCCCCGAGGTATGCACTACCGACGCTGCGAACTACGAGCATCGCGCTGCCATCTGCGCTCATGGCCACCGCCGGATCGTAGGCACCGAAGACAATATTTTCTGGACTCCAGCTTCCCGATGCCCGATCATATAGCCGAGTACTGACGGAATTAATGGAGTTGCCTGGTGATGTCCACATTACCAATGCATTACCAGCGCCATCGACTACAAAGCCGCTTAGTGTAGGCCGAGTAATACCGGCAGTTACTATATTGAAGGGGGTGCTCCAGGCACCCGTCGCCACGTCGAAGCGGCTGACCATAATAGAGTAAAACCCGACTACGAACTCACGCCATACAACGAATGCATTCCCGTTGCTGTCCACCGCCGCTGTCGATTCATACAAGGTGTGCGAGCTGCCCGTTGCGGAGAGAGCAGTAGGAGTGCCCCATCCGCTACCCGGAACATAACGACTCGCGTGGACCTTGAAGTCCTGGTACCACACGGCGACAGCGGTTCCATCGCTTCCCATCGCCATCGCGGCGGCGGGTATTCCAGGAACCACAGAGGGTGCGCTCCAACCCGTTGCGCGCTGATACTGTCTGAATACCGTCGTATCCCCCGACGGATCCAGCTGGCGCCACAAAACCATTCCGTCCCCGTTGCCGCTGACGCCAAGCTGCGGGCCGATGACGTTTCCAACGTCGTTGGATTCGAGAAGCAGTGGGGTCAACCATGCGGTCACACCCGGCTGGGAAATCATCTGCGCTGAATCCGGCGACTCCCCGTTCGTGTTCTGCGCCGTGACGATGTAGTAATAGGTCGCGCCGTTGGTCAGGCCAGCATGTACATAGGGGCTGGTCACGTTCGGGATGCGGTTGCCGTTGCTCTTGGTGACACCCGGCGTAGTGCTCCAGTAGACGTTGTAGGTGAGTGATCCTCCGGTCGACGGCGGCTGCCAGGTCAGCGTCGTCTGACCGTCACCCGGCATCGCCAACACACTCTGCGCGGCGGTCGGCAACAGCAGATTTTGGACTACGATGTTTACGTCATCGCTTGCTTGCGCCCCGTCAATGTCGGTCACGGTCAACCGAAATGTCAGTGTGGTTTGCACATCCAGATACGGTGCGGTAAACCGTGGTGTCGGCGTGTTTTGTCCAGCGAGAGCCACCGGGGGCCCCGCAATTTGGATCCATGACCAGTTGGAAATTGCTCCATCCGGATCGCGCGAACCGGTTCCGTTTAAGTCCACGGGTGATGCTTCGTTGACGGTTTGGTCCAGACCTGCATCCGCCACGGGTGGTATGCCCGGGGCATTGTCGCGCATCGCGACTAGCTTCCCGCCTAGGTAAGCGTACTCCTTGTACGTCGCGGCAATGTCGCGGTCGTATTCGCCAAGAAGCATTCCGCTATTTCCATAGAAGTGATAGCGCACACGATCATTTGACGCTTCTCGAACGCGCATATTCTTGCCGTCGTAGAGGTAGTTTGCTGGCGAGGCGCCGCTTACACCCCTGAGATTGCCTGCGTCGTCATAGGTGAAGAGGTGACGGTTGTTGCTGACGATATTGCCATAGACGTCGTACGTGAAATTATACGCGCGGCTACCCGTGATATTCGCAAGACGGTTGGCGCCGTCATAGGCGTAGGTCAGGCTATCGGTTCCGAGCACTTTGCTGCGGATGTTGCCGACGGCATCGTACGTGATCGTGCCGCTGCCCCAGACGCCGTTAGCGGTCGTCAGCCGATCGAGACCATCGTAGTCGAGGCTGCGGCTGTACTGGGAATTTACTACGTCGGTGATCGAATGAACGTTACCGCGTCCATCGTAGCTGTACGTGAGATCAACTAATCCACCCGACGTTAAGATATGTTGAGTCCATTGGCGGCTATTCAGCTCAAACGTAGAGATGCGGCCGTTGGCGTAAGAAATGGATGAAGGTTGGCCCGTAGGATGGTAATTCACACTTGACACAAAGGGTGCTACCTGACGCGCCCAACCGAAGGCGTTGGGATTGAACGAAACAACGTTACCGCGCGGATATGTGATCCCGGTAAGTTGATCGAGCGTGTTGTAGGAGTACTGGGCTATGAAGGTATGGTCCTCGGTTACCTTCGGAACGTTGTTAAGCACCAATATTCCGTTAACACTGAGCGACTCCCGCGAAAGGTTGTCGTTCTGATCGTAGGTATACGCCCGGCTCGATTGAAGATTAAGGCTGTTATTGATCCATGCCCCGGCGGCGGAAAAGTCGGCCGTCAGGTTGCTATTCGCATCGTAGTTGAGCGACACGTCCGCCGTCGTGCCCGGGTAGTCAATGGTGCGCAGCCGATTCTGGGCGTCGTAGACGTTGTTAGTGATGGGAGAGCCGTTGACCGTGCGCGATTTCATGTTACCGAGCGCATCACGCGTGTAGGTTGTCGTGCCGGTCTCGGGGTTAATAGCCGTCAAAAGGAAATTATTATTCGGGTCGTAGGTATAGCTGCGGGTAACCCCATTGGTCATGGTGCCGCAATTCAATGGGCATCCGCTTAAGTCGAGCGTACCCTGGGTCACGGTGAGCACCTGACCGATAACATTTCGCGTGAATACGGTCGCAGTGTTCTCGGGCGCCAATACCGACATCAATGCGCGCTCGCTCGCGTTATCCGGATCGCCGAAGGAGCGGTAGATATAAGTCGTTGCCTGGTTACGCTCGTTGGTCACGCTCACTTGATTGCCAGCGAGATAGTTGGTTGTCACCGAGGTCCCGTCAGGATGAGCAACTCGAACCACCCGGCCCAGCACATCGGTCGTGAAGTTATCCCCGACGGGAGAGTTTAGAGTTGCGCATGAGCCGTTAAAGGGATAGGACTGAAAGATCTTGCGGCCAAGAGCATCGTAGCGCGTGAGGACCGTGACGTGATCGGCGAGGACGGTATCGGTTGCATCCACGCACGTCGCGCGTCCAAAACCGTCGTACTCGGAGCGTTCCCGGTAGTTGCCGCGGGTGACGGTGCGACCCGTTGCATCCCAACTTACGCCGGTGTTGAACCCGATCGGTTTTTGAATACCGGTGATGCGATTCAGGGTGTCGTACAGAAAGCCGGTCGTGAATAGGCGGCCGTTCGTTTCAGCGCTCACGGTGCCGGTATCGTTGACCTGGCGGGAAATCGTAATTGCTGGATCAGTGCCGCCGACCGGCTGAATCTCTTGTCGCGGTACGCCGCGATAATAGTTGCTGTACTGCGAGGGCCAGCCGCGGGCGTTGGTCTTGCTGGCGACATTGCCGCCAGCGTCGTATGTAAAGCGCTCCACCACCCCACGCGGCTGAATCCCCGTCATATTGCCGGTGACGTAGTCGAACTCGCGCAACGTACCGAAATAGTTGTTACCGTCAACAATTTCATAGAGGAGTTGATCGAACTTCCACACCCGCGCTGGGCTAGCCGGGTACCACGTTAAGTCGGTAGTCCGCGTCGCCTGGTTACCTAGGGTGGAGCCTTGCTGGCCGGTCTCGACGATCTTGAGGGGCCGCGTGTCCACCGCCGGACCGCCTGGGGTTAACACTTCGTAGGAGTAGTTGGTGACATAGGAGGTTCCGTCGCGCGTGATGGTCTTCTTCGTCATCTGCGGATAGAAGACCCCCTGATCAAACACGGGGTAGACCAGGGCGACGTTTCGCTGATTCGAGAATACCCCCGGCGCCATCCAGTCGTATGTTTCCGTTTGGATAAGATTGTAACCACCGACAGGGTTGAGCCCGTAGATTTCTTTTTGCTTAAGCAGGCCGGTTTTCCATACTTCGCGATTCCCGATCGTCCCGACAAACTGCAATTGACGCTGCATTCCGTAGTGGCGATAGATATGCCGCCCACCGGGGAAATCCACGGTGGTGACATCGTTGCGGAATCCCGATTCGATGGAGGGGTCGCTCGCAGGTAAGTAGGCGTAGGTCCAGATTCCAGGTTCAACGCCTCTGCCCCCTTGGGTTTTGGAGGTCACGACGACCGAGTTCATTTTGCCGGTGTTGTCCCAGCCTTGGATTGCCGGATCGCCCATGAAGTCGGCGTAACCGTAGGTGTAGGCAGCGGTGGCGCCGTAGGGGTAGGTGATCTGGCGCAGGACATTCGCCACCACGGAACCCGCGGGGTAGTAGTCGTACTGCCACGCCAATCCGTCGGGGCGTACTACGCGGGTTAGATAGGTGCGTAACCCAACCGTGGCGTATTGGTAGGTCCAGGTCTGATTATTGGCCGTGATGCCGCTGAGATATCCGTTGAGGTAGCTAAAATTCACTAAGCGCCCGTCGCTGGAGGTAATCTGGCTGACCAGGGCATAAGACCCTCTTTGTCCCGCGTAGCTGATGGTGATGAAGTTGCCGTTGGCATCTTCGATGCGGGTAGTGTGCCAGGCGGTGGTGGTGCGGGTGGTGTAGGTCACGTCATCAAATGACGTGACGGCATGATTCATGGTGTATTTAAGCCCGTTGGGGGCAAACACGATCAGCCCGTCACTCGAGGGCGTGCAGTTGGCAAGCCAGTTTTTGCGGGTAATGAATCGGGCGATACCAGCGGCGCTGGTCGTAAGGGTATCCATGCTGCCATCGGGCAGTTCGAGCACGCCGTCATCGAGCGTGGTGTCGCCGAGGTTGGGATCGAAGTCGGTGGAACAAATGTGGTTGTTGATGCGGTTGTCGCTCTGCGATTTGACCGCCCGGCCGAAGTGCAGTGTCCAGCCCATGCCCGCCGGGCTTTGGGAGAGCAACGTGCTGGGAAAAGGTGGGTTCGATAACGGCGACGGACGGCTTAAGAAGATGTTGCTGGTGTAGCTGCGCTGAATGACGATGTCGAGCCCGCCGTTACCGGGGATCACCATGTCGGTGTGGCTGACTTGTAGCGATCCGCTAAAGGGGTCGACGTGTTCGTTGATGCCGGAAACAGTCTGGCGCCATTTGTCGTGGAAGCCGGGTTCGGCGTAGAAGGCGGGGAGTACGGAGGCGACGTCGGCCTGCGCTAAGCGCCCGGCAACCAGGAACAAGATACTTACTGTTAGGTACAGAAGCCAGGCGAACGGCCGCAGAAAATAGGGGGTCGACGCGGATCTCACCCTGGACCCGCCGGATGCATCCGCTCGTGTTTGCGATATATTCGCCTGCATGTCTTCCCCCTTCGGTGTTATCGGCGCGACTGGATTTATTGAGCGCTCTTGATGGATGCCGGTTGCTGTGCCGGTAGGTCCCGCGGATTAATCTCGATCGGCTTGGGTTTGGTGGCGGGATCGATGTCGGAAAAGGGCTTGGGAGGTTCCGGGAGCGGAGTGGCAGGCGTGGTACTGGCCGCCGGTGTCGTGGCCGGGGTGGACGGGGCAGGTTCCGCGCCCATCGCCGAAATCGAAAAAATCGCTGCCGCGACAGACAGTAATGCTTTAGAAGTACTATTTCGTGTTCTCGCCATTGTCCTCTCCCCCTAAACGTGGCAACCACCACTTAACAACCGCAAGTCTCCTCTATCCTCCTGGTTCGCGTGCTCCCTACGGCAAATCTTGAACTACTTTGGAAGAGGATGTAAAGGCACTTTAGTGCCGACGGGAATTAGCGGATTAAACAGGCCCTTTTAGCGTTGTTTTCGCATCCCAGTTCAACAAATTCCATGCTGCATACGCCGTCACCATGACGGGAAGCTACCCCAAAATAGCCCCTTCATCCCATCCGATTCCCACCCAACGCGCATAGGAATCCTGCGCACCGGTGCCGCGGGTGTCGAAAGTTGGCAGGTTGTTGAAAAATCCTGTTTTTCGCACAATGGATCAAACCTAAAGCCGTCTCTGACATCATGAAAATCCCGTTGTCAAAAATAGATTAATTTAGGGGGAGAGGTCATCACCGCAGTCAATCCAAACCCGTCCTACTCCGAACGACCGCCGCCAGTAGCTGCATGGCCGCACTCGACGCCGAGCGGTATTTGACGAATTCGAAATAAAGAAACCGACAGATCGAAAAGTCATCCGACTTCCGCGCCGAGGAAGCGAAGTGCGCGTTTCGTTGGTACGCCGACATTGCCGCGGATACGTGAGGTTAGGTTCTCACTTTTGCTCATCACAGGGCGGCTTCGGCCACCCTGTGATGCCACGTAAATTTTTTTGCGCTACCAAACTACTGCGTAAATAAATCTGTCCCCGTCTATCATCTAAAATTCCCCGTAGCGATAGACATCGCATTTGGCCCCATGTAGTACGAAATCCCGTTTGCGGCGGCAAACGGCATGGCAAGTCCGATGTTCACGAAGCTCGTAAAATCGCCACCGATCATGCTGTTCGTACCATTTCCGTATTCAGTATATGCATCCCAAAGACCATTCAACCAATCATGCGGTCCGCTAAATGTCTCAATGACGCGATCAAGGATGCCTCCACTCGTGTACCGGCCGACGCCCCATGATACGAAGGAATAGCCGTTTTCATCCAATTCCACCCACGCAAATAAGTAGCCTTCACCATTTTGCATTCCACCGAGACATGCGCCGGAGTTACCCTCCCGACATCCACCGAGTTTGAAAAGATCACCCAAGAACCCAGCGCTTTTCCCTTGTCCATTACTTGATTTCGATAGTGCCGTTTGAGACCCGCGCATTGATTGGCCTGCGATATTAAGGGCGGACATGAACGCCGCCTTGCGGAAACCATCCTCGAAGGAGCCTCCATTTAATTCGCTCACGATACCCCCGGCAATTCCATTAACCGCAACCTCGGTGGCCGCCGCGCTCCAGTTGATTGCACCGGTATTCATATCCACGGTACCTAAACTCTGCGAGAACGAGGACGCCATTGAGGATACAAATGTGACGGCGGCGGATCTCTCTGCTTGATTCCTACAGCCACCGGCCTCCCCACCAGACTGCATGCACATGTGCCGGTCAAACTCGTAGTTAAATTTTGCGGATCCTGCCGCGCAGCCTAGTCCTACGGTGTAATAACAGATGACGGCATCAACCACGACCTTCACTACCGGTTGCCATTTCGGATGGTCCATCAGAAAGGCGTCCTGGCGGGGCTTTAACACATACGCCTCCAGGTAGGCAGTTCCTGGATCGAACCCGTGCTTCATGAACCGTTCCATCAGTTTTCTTCTCTCCGACTTATGCCCCGTCGGATCGGTGTAGGAAAGCGGGTTGTTCCGAACATAGGTGTAGCGGTTAAGCCCCTGGCCCGAAATCCCATCAATGGCGGTATCGGCGCTCATGAACCGACCTAATACAGGGTCGTACTCCCGAGCCCGCATATTGATTAAGCCCGCCTCATCGTCCATCTCATGGCCGGTGAAGCCGATGGGGGTAATACTCGTAATGGCTCCCGTGGCATCCGTCCAGTTGCTATTTCTGCGTTTGCCGTGGGCATCATTGCTTAGGCGTTGTAGGACAGCGCCGTTCTCATCAGTGATGGTATCGACCGATCCTAAGTGGTCGGTTAAGAGGTAGCGGGTGTCGTTCGTACCCGTGCTGCGCTGGGTGTAGACCACGGTGGCTCTACCCGCCCCGATATAGTGTTTGTGTTCGACGAGAGTCCCGGTAGTGACGCGCTGGTAGTGGGAGCCCACGTAGATCGTGGTGGAGCTGGGCGTGACTTTCTTGATGCGGTTGAAGTTGGCATCGTAGGTCAGAGTGGAGGTCGTCGTGCCTTGGCTGATCTGCGCCGGTTTATTAAAGGACGTCCAGGTCAAGGTACGCCCTCCGCCACTGGTGAGGCTGCCATTGGCGTCGTAGGCATAGGTATTGTTAAGTGTCCCGCTGGTGGCATTGACGGCATGGGGCCGTATGCTCCCTGCCCCACTTGAGTTATAGGTATAGGTGCCCACATCTGACTTGCTGGTGATGTTCCCAATCACATCGTATTGGAAGGTCTTGGGGGCAGAACCTGTCACGGAGGTTAAGCGGTTTAGGATGTCGTAATTAAAGGTCTCGGTGATGCCCTGGAGGTTATCGCTACGGGAGAGTAAGTTCCCCAAGACATCGAAGGTGAAGCTTTCGTTCTGGGCCGTGCCGGCAGAACCGCTGGTGAGGAGGCTGCTTAGCGTTCCACTGGCTGCATCGTAGGTCGTCGTGGTGGTTAGTCCATTGCCCAGGGTCTCGCTGGTGATGTGTCCCAGGGCATCAGCCTGATTGGCTTGCCAATAGAGCGCATTGCTCTGATTGTTTCGAATCTCCGTTAAGTAGCCATTAGTGTTGTAGATGCGCTTTATGGCAAAGCCGGTGCTGGGGTAGGTGGTGGCGTCTACTTGGCCGAGGCTGTTGTAGATGGTTGTGGTGGTGTAGCTCGCCGCATCAATGGTGAAGATACCGGTGCTCGAGCGACTCAGGCTATCGTAGGTGTAGCTTTCCTGATAGCCATTAGGACCACTGACACCGGCAAGCTTGCCAATGCCCTTGGTGGCAGTATCGTAGGTCCAGGTACTGGTGCCTTCCAGCGTGGTGCGGGTCTTAAATCTTCCCAGGAGATCGTAGGTAACCGTCTGAGTTTGGCCCTTGGCATCAGTTTGGGAAGTGAGTTGACCAATGGTATTGTAGCTATAGTTCCAGATCCCCATGTCGGGATCCGACATCTGGGTCTTGTTGCCCCGCTGGTCGTAGACCATGGTGGTTTGGTTACCCGCGGGGTCGGTGACCTTGGTCAGGTTATTAGCGGCATCGTATTGATAGGTGGTGGGTTGAGTAGGATAGAGCGAATCCACCACCGAGATCAGGTGGCCCACCGCGTCTTTCACACTGGTGCGTGAGCGTGTCGTAATATTGGGCCCGCTTTGCTGAACCGTCGTCGTAAGCCCGTTGTAGATGGTGGTCGTCACGCCCCCATCGGGTTCAGTCAATACGGTTACCCGTCCCAAGGCGTCGTAGGTGGGGACATTCCAGCGAATGATGTCGCCACTAAAATAGGGAAGCGAACTCTGGGCCACCCTCCCCTGATTGTCGTATTGGGTGTCTTTGTACACCGTCGCACCGGTTAAACCTATCGTCTGGCTTCGGATGGCGCGCCCGAGGATATCGAAGTAGGCAATGGCAGGGGCGCTGCCACTTGACTGAGTAGTAACGGTGTACGACGCAAGCGAGGGACAGATGGCATCGCACGCCGCATAGGTGATGCTGGCGGTGGTGCCATCGGGCCGGGTCTCTAGAATCTTGCGACCGAAGCCGTCGTAGCCAGAGGAGAGACTGATGCCATTGGGGTCGGTTTGCGTGAGTACAGCACCCCACTTGGGATCGTAGGTGACAGCGCCGGTGGATAGGCCGAGGGCGTTGGTGGTGCTGAGGGCGAACCGGCCGCGAGTATCATAGGTGATGCTGCTTCCCCGAGCGGTGATGCCGGGGCCGCTGACGGTAGCACTGGTGCGATTGCCGAACCCATCGTAGGTGTAGCTCGTGGTGAGCGCCAACGTGGTATTGCCAGGCTCGATCGTTTCAGTCGTGATTAACCCGGTGGCCGGATCATGAACAAAGGAAGACGTGCGGGTTTTATCGGTTTGACCCGGGGCGTGGCTGGTGGCCTGCAGTTGGGTCAACTGACCCAAGATCCAGCGGGTGGTGTCGTTGGTGTAGGTGCTAGTGGTGGTCTTCACGAAGGCGTTGGTGAAGCCACAGGTGATGTCGGTGGAAGCCACACCCTGGGTGATGTTGCCGAAGCTATCGTAGGTATTATTGACCTGGGTACAGGTGATGGGGTTGGTGTTATTTAGCTCATAGCTCTGAGACAAGGTGCCATCCAAGCGAGCGAGCCTGCGCCCGCCTCCCAAATCCACCGCACTCCAGAAGTGGTCTTGCCTGCTCACGAGGGGACCGTTCGTGCTGCCGACCCTCACTTCGGTGTAGTTCGGTGTGCCCTCAGTGCCATCGTAGGTCTGATTCAGATTATCAGTGGTGACAATTCCGCTTAGCTCATCGGTGGTCTGGCGGATGTGGAAACCCAACCACCCCGGACCCGTCAGATGGACCTTCGCGCCGCTGTAGTGATAACTCGTGGCATGTTGTCCCCCCAGGCCATCGCTTTGGGTGAGGCGGGAAACCACGTACGTTGCGTTCTGGACGTCCTGGTAGGGATACGCAGAACCCGACTCTTTGGTGTAGACGGTGTTGTCGGTTAAGGGTTTGTAGGTGATGGTGGTCACTGCACTGAGACCGTTGGTCACGGACGCCAACATGTCTTCTACTACCGGACCGGAGGTTTTCCAGGTTCCGACATAGCCACTGGCGGGCTCGTACTTTACTACATCAGTTTTGCCATCGCCGGTGGCATCAGCCGTCATGAACCAGCGATCCCAGGGGCCGCCGCCGTCACCGATGTAGGTCGAGGGTCCAGCAGTAAATGAGCCATCGCCATTTGACAACCATACGCCAACATAGCCACTGGCGGGCTCGTACTTCACCACATCGCTTCTGCCATCGCCATTAACGTCATCCAACTCGAACCAGCGATCCGAGGGGGAACCGCCGCTGCCGATGTACGTTGGTGAGGTGCCGGCAGCACCGGCAGTAGCAGCACCGGCAGTAAATGACCCATCGCCATTTGACAACCATACGCCAACATAGCCACTGGCGGGCTCGTACTTCACCACATCGGTTTTCCCATCGCCGTTGACATCGGCCATGGTGAACCAG
>Ga0184634_10000190_pt1 | contig 14427 bp, 14 predicted proteins | sample PLM31_200_b1_FD_133016 | JGI IMG/M metagenome (GOLD analysis project Ga0184634, IMG submission 133016) | Groundwater sediment microbial communities from an aquifer in East River, Colorado, USA - PLM3-1_200_b1 | ecosystem: Environmental > Terrestrial > Soil > Riparian zone | place: USA: East... | reverse complement strand
CGCGGGAGTCGTTGGAGATCAACCGAACATTTGTTGTCGGGCTTACCGACGCGGCTAAGCAACTGGAATAGCTCATATGCCACGCCACTATCACGTCATATCCGGAGATTCCCACTTCGATCTGCCGCCCGAGCGCTGGAGCGGGAGAGTCCTGCTGCGATGGCGCGACCGCGCGCCGCGGCGGGTAAAGCTCGCCAACGGCAACGACGGCATCGTCGTCGAGAACCGCCCCGTCTACACGCCGACGCTGCAAATCACCGGCACCTCTTACGATCAGCACGATCTGGGCCCGATCACCTACGACGGGCCGGGGACCGGGCCGCCGGAGCAGCGGCTCCGCGAGCAAGAGCAGGACGGCGTCGACGCCGAAGTTATCTACACGCATCCGGTCTATATGAATCTCTGGCGCGGCATCCGCGACGACGAAGCGTACAAAGCGATGATCCGCGCCTACAACGATTTTCTTGGCGAGGAATACTCAGCCGCCGCGCCCGACCGGCTGATCGCGATGGGATTGATTCCGGACACCGGTTTGGAGGACGCGCTCGCCGAGATGGAGCACTGCGCGCGCATGGGTTTGAAAGGCGTTTGTCTTTACAAATTTCCATCCGGCAAAGGTTATCCTACGCCCGAGGACGACCGCTTCTGGAAAGCGGCGCTCGATATGAAGATGCCGCTCAGCGCCCACACCGCCAGCGGCTCGACGCGCTTTTCACACGAGGGGCCGTTGTTCAAATACCAGCGCGTTCCCGGCGATGCGATCCCCGGACGCGATCCGGTGAACCTGCTGGTCCGCTTTGTCGGCGAGGCCCCGGCGGGAGCGCTTCAGCTCGCGATGGCCGGCGTCTTCGACCGCTTCCCCGCGCTGCGGATCTACTGGGCCGAGACCCAGATCGGCTGGCTGCCTTACTGCCTCTCGCAGCTCGACGACACCTTCGAGCGCAATCGCTACTGGTCGGAGCGCCTGTGGGATTTCAAGCCGCCCGAGCGGAAACCGAGCGAATATTTAAAGACCCAATCTCTCTGGGCTTCATGCGCGACCCGCTCGGCGTGCGGCTGCGTCACGACACCGGCGTGAGCCAGCTCATGTGGGGCAGCGACTTCGCCCACGCCGCCGGCGACTGGCCGCACTCGCGCCGCGTGATCGAGGAGAGTTTCGCCGGCGTGCCGGAGGAGGAACGCTACCGCATGTTGGCCGGCAACGCGGTCGAGTTCTTCCGCCTCGACGGCTGATTAGGAGGAGTCATGAGCCTCACAGAGCTGAACCGCCTGATGGAACAAAAGCACTTGAAAGGCTACTGGACGCGCGAGGAGGCGCCGGCCTATGAGCCGTCCGGCTCGATGCGCCCGTTTCTCTGGAAGTGGGCGGACATCGAGCCGGTGCTCGACGGCGCGGCCAAGTACGTGGACATCGAGCACGCCTTCCGGCGCAACATCGGCCTGGAAAATCCGACCGGCAGGTCGAAGACGATCAATATGGGAATGCAACTCATCCTCCCGCATGAAAAGGCGCGCGCGCATCGCCACACCGCCGAGGCGATCCGCTTCGTCATCGAAGGTAACGGCAAGGTCTGGAGCACGGCGGACGGCGAGGCGCTCGTGATGGAGCCCGGCGATCTGATCCTCACGCCCAACTGGACCTGGCACGATCACGTCAACGAATCTTCCGAGCGCGTGCTCTGGATCGACGGCCTCAACGCCGCCATCGCGGGTTATCTCCAGTTGAGCTTCCGCGAGGACTATCCCACGCCGCAGCAGCCGGTCGAAAGCCCGGCGGGGTTCAGCCGCCACGCCGCCGCGCTGGCGCGCGCCTCGTGGCTCAAGCCTTCTTCCTCGATACCCGGCATGCCCTATCGCTATCCCTGGTCTGAGACGGAAAAGAATTTAGACGTTCTCAAGAACACGCCCGGCGATCCGTGCGACGGGATCTTTCTCCGCTACGTCAATCCGTGGAACGGCGGCCCGATGCTGCCGTTTATCTCCTGCGCGATCCAGCTTCTGCCTCCGGGCATGAAGACCAGGGCGCACCGTCACACCTCGGTCGGCTACTATCACGTGGTGCGCGGCAGCGGCGCGACGCGCGCGGGCGAAACGGACATCGATTGGGGTCGAAGAGATTTTTTCGTCGTGCCGCCGTGGAGCTGGCACCATCACGAGAATCAGGGGAGCGAAGACGCGATTCTGTTTTCGATGAGCGACGAGGCGTTTTTGAGGCCGCTCGGACTTTACCGGGAGGAGATCGAGGGAGAGACGGTCAGGCGCGAGCGGAAATACTGGTTCGGAGCGGATTGAACTACGCCGCGGCAAGCTGCGGGGTATCGAACCGAACAGATTAGACGTTAGCAGAACGCAACAACAGGTTGTCATTCCGGCTTCAGCCTGAGGCTGATCCGTCCTGCGGCGGATTCGCGGGAACGACGGCTAATCAAACCCGGATATGGCTCAACGGAAAATAATGGCGGCGGGCGACACACAACAACACCTGGCGGCCCTGCACCAGGAATTTGCGCGCCACGGCTTGCGCGGCCTCTGGCAAAGAGGCGGCGGCGAGAAACAGGCGGAGCCGAAAGCGAACCTCTGGCGCTGGACGGAGATGTTGCCGATCCTCGAACAGTCGCTCAAGCTCGTGCGCTTGCCGGAAGACATCGACCAGCGCGTGATCGGCCTCACGGGCGGCGGCAGCGCGCTGTCGCTCGCGTATCAACTGATGAATCCCGGCGAGCGTGTCGCTTCGCACCGCCACACGCCGGCGCAGATGCGCTTCATCGTCGAAGGCAAGGGCGCGACTACGATGTCGGACGGCGAGCAGATGGCGATGGAGCCGGGAGACCTGCTGGTCCAGCCGAACTGGAGTTGGCACGGCACGGAGAACTTAAGCGAAGGGCCGTCGATCTGGCTCGATCTTCAGGATCGCAATTTGGTGAATTATTTAGGCGCGTTTCGGCGCGAGCTATGGCCCGACAACATGGTGCAGCCGGCGAGCAAACCGGCGGAATATCACCGGCGCGCTTTCGGCCCCTTGCAATCGACGGCGCCAATCGAACGATTGCCGGCCTATCGCTACCGATGGAGCGATACTTTAGAAGCGCTCGAGCAGCTCTGCGAGTCGAGCGAGCCGGATAAAGAAGCGATCTTCGAATTTAAAAATCCGGCCACCGGCGGCCACACGCTGCCGACCATGAGCGTCGAGATCCAGGTGCTTCGTCCCGGCGAGGCGACGCGCTCGCGCCGCCGCACCGGCATGGCGATGGTTCACGTTATCGAAGGAGAGGGGGCGAGCCGGGTGGACGCGGAAGAGCTGAGATGGAGCATGCGGGATTGCTTCGTCATCCCGCCGCTCCAATGGCACGCGCACAGGAATCTGTCGTCGAAAAAGAGGGCGCTGCTCTTTTGCGTGAACGATAAGCCGATCCTGGAGGCCCTGGGGCTGTATCACGAGGAGAGGGAATAGCAAGCGAAAGGGGACTCTATGCTGACTCCACAAGACATGCGCGGCGTGATGGCGATGATGCCGGCGTTCGCGACGGCGGACGCCGCCGACCTGCGGGCGACGGCGACGATCAACGTGGACGAACTGCGGGAGAGCGTGGATCGCATCGTCCGCGATGGGATCGACGTCCTGGCGACCACCGGGACATTCGGCGAGTGTTACAACCTTCTGTTCGACGAGTTTGTCACGCTCACGCGCGCGACGGTCGACGTGGTGAAGAAGCGAGTGCCTCTGCTGATCGGCTGCACCAGCCCGAACCCGCGCGAGGTCGTCCAGAAGATGAAAGTCGCTCGTGACGCCGGCGCCGAAGGAGTGCTGCTCGGCGTGCCGTACTACGAGCCTTCCAGCGTTCCCAACGCGGTGCAGTTTTATCATGAAATCGCCGCGCTGTTCCCCGAGCTCGCCATCGTGATCTACCACAACCCGGAGAACCACAAGTTCACGATCCCGGTCGCCGCCTTCAACAAACTCGTCGAGAACAAGAACATCATCGGCATGAAAGACAGCCACCGCGACACGCGCGCCTTCGTGCAACTGCAAAAGATCATCAAGGGCAAGATCGGCGTCTTCGTCAACCAGGCGCAGTACTATCCGTTCGCCCGGATGGGGGCGGCGGGCTGCTGGTCGATCGACGCGTGGATGGGGCCGTGGCCGGTGCTGCATCTGAGAAATCTCCTCGCGAAGGGCGAAGACGAGCAGGCGCTCAAAATGGTCGGCGAGCTGCTTGGAAGCGGCAGCGGCGGGCGGCCGGACGCGAGTGAAGGCGGCGCCGGCAAGACGGCCCACGAGCGGGCCGGCTACTACAAGCCGGGACCTGCGCGACCGCCGTTTCGGAATTTCCCGGACATCGCCGTGGAGCGGGCGATCAAGCGCGCCGAATACTGGAAGGGGCTCTGCGCCAAATACCGCCCGCTGGTGGAGGCGGGGAAGCGTTCAGACGCGGCATAGGCGTCACCCCCGAATGTTTTTATCGTGGTTCGACTGTGCTCACCACGACCCTGAGCCACGTCGAATGGGTCGGGTGTCCAGTTCCGAACTGGATTCCCGCTTAAAGCATGCGGGAATGACGGACTAATCGAAAATCGGCAATCCAAAATGGGCAGGGGAGAATTTATGGGGAAAAGGGTTCAGATGATCTCGGGCGATTCGCACCTTGACATTCCTCCCGAGCGCTGGACCCATCGCGTGCCGGCCAGGTGGCGCGAGCGTGCGCCGCGCCGAATTAAGATGGCCAACGGCGACGACGCCTTCGTCGTCGAGAACCGTCGTCCCCATTCGCCCGGGCTGCAAGTCACGGGCGTCCCTTACGATCAGCACGATCTCCACGGGATCACCTACGACGGCCCGGGCACGGGCAGTCCGGAGCAGCGGCTCCGCGAGCAGGACCAGGACGGCGTGGACGCCGAGATTCTCTTCACGCACCCGGTTTACATGAACTCGTGGCGCGGCATCACCGACGACGAGCCCTACCGGGCGATGATCCGCGCCTACAACGGCTGGCTGGCGGAAGAGTACTGCCCGTACGCCGCCGACCGTCTCGTCGCGATGGGTTTAATTCCCGACACCGGCATCGAGGACGCGATCGCGGAGATGGACTACTGCGCGCAACTGGGGCTGAAGGGAGTCTGCCTCTACAAATTTCCCAACGGCAAAGGCTATCCCATGCCGGAGGACGATCGCTTCTGGGGAGCTGCGCTCAGTCTCAAAATGCCGGTGACCGCCCACACCAACGGCGGCACGACGAGATTCTCCCGTGAAGGACCGGTCTTTCGCTACCGGCAGGGGCCTGAGCGGCAGGTCCCTGGGCGCGACCCGGTGAGCCTCATGATCCGTTTCGGCAGCGATAACGCGCTCGCGCCGATGCAGCTCGCGTTCGCCGGCGTGTTCGACCGCTTTCCGTCGCTTCGATTCTACTGGGCGGAAACCCAGATCGGCTGGATTCCTTATTGTCTCTCCCAGATCGACGACACCTACGAGCGCAATCGCCACTGGGCCTATCGGCAGTGGGGTCTCGAGCCGCTCAAGCGGAGACCGAGCGAATATCTCAAGCAGCACAATCTCTGGGGCTTTATGAAAGATCCGCACGGCGTGAGGCTGCGCCACGACATCGGCGTCAAGACGCTCCTTTGGGGCAGCGACTTCGCGCACGCAACCGGCGATTGGCCCCATTCGCACAAAGTGATCGATGAGACTTTCGCAGGCGTACCCGAGGCCGAGCGCTACGCGATGCTGGCAGGAAACGCGCTGGAATTCTTTCACCTGAAGGATTCGGTGCCGGAAGTGCAGGATATCAAGCTCGCAAGGACAGCTTAGGAGAGTCACCTGAGCCTCAGGTGAAGAATCTCGATCGAGATCCTTCACTTCGTTCAGGATGACAGAAGGCGCGTCCCAATGGCAAATCTCACAAGTGTCATTCTGAGCGCAGCGAAGAATCTCTCTTTGTCTTTTTTCATTGCCGCGCTGTTATTCATCCTCGCGGACTCTTTGCCTGTCCTAGCCGCCGAATCCAAAAGCGACTGGAAAGCCGACTGGGAAAAGACGGTTCAGGCGGCGAAGAAAGAAGGCCAGCTCACCGTCTATCACTGGGGCTCGCCGCTGATCCTCAACGCCGGGATCTTTCAAAAGGCCTACCCCGAGATCAAGGTCGTCACAGTCGAGGGAATGGGGACCCAGCTCATGCAGCGCATCCTGGCGGAAAGACGAGGGGAAAAGTATATCGCCGACGTCTACATCGCAGGGATCGCCACGATGCAGGCGCTCCACCGGGCGAAGGCCTTCGATCCGATCAAGTCGGCTCTGGTCCTGCCCGAGGTTGTGGATTCCTCCAAGTGGTGGCGCGGCGGCCAGCTCTACGCCGATGCCGAGCGGAGCCATATCTTCACCTTCGCCAAAAGTCCCGACTACGGCGCTATCGCTTACAATACCAACCTGGTGAACGCGAAAGAGTTCCGCTCCTATTGGGATCTTCTTCATCCGAGGTGGAAAGGGAAAATCGCGGTCCAGGATCTGCGCGGCGGCGGCCCGGGGACGACACAGGCGCGTTTTTTCTACTACAGCCCGGAGCTGGGGGCAAAATTCTTACGCCGACTGTACGGCGAGATGGATGCCACGCTCTTCAGGGATAACCGCCTGGCCCTGGACTGGCTCGGCAGCGGAAAGTTCGCCATCGCCTTCTTCGTACAGAACCCGGAAGAAGTTCAGGAAAAAGGACTGCCGGTCGAGTCGTTCAAGCTGGCGATGAAAGAAGGCGTCGGCCTCTCTTCGCGGGTGGGTTTTACCGCGCTCCTCAACCGCGTGCCCCATCCGAATGCGGCCAAGGTTTTTGTCAACTGGCTTCTGTCGTGCGACGGGCAGGAGGCCTTTCAACGGGTGCAGGCGCAGGCGCGCAATCCGGCGGACTCTCTTCGGACCGATATTGCCAAAGATTATATTCCGCTGGCGGACCGGCGCGTGGAAGGGGTTCGATATCTCGACGTGGACGACCAAGAGTTTTTGGATCCCACTCCGGCGCTGCAAGTCGTCAAAGAAACACTGGCTGAAGGCAAAAAGAATTAACAGCCGCGGCCGCGGCGAAGCAAGCCGCAGGCCGCCGGAGGTGGCGTAATGCGAGCACTTTTTATATTGCTGTCTCTTTTCCTGGCGACGACGCACGCTCTGGCCGGGGAACCGAAAAATTGGCAAGCGGAATGGGAGAATACCCTGAAGGCCGCGAAGGCAGAAGGAGAGGTAAGCGTCTTTTGCGAGCCGACCTTGGAGGCGCAGAACTCCCTCATGGAATTCCAAAAGGCCTATCCCGAGATCCGGCTCAGACTCGGCCCTGTAGGGGCGCGCGATTTTGGCAGCCTGGTCCTGGCTGAACGGCGGGCGGGAAAATACCTGGCCGATGTCTTCAGCGGCGGCACGACGACCCCGGCGCAGGTCTTGATTCCGGCCCAGGCCCTGGAGCCTATCCGCTCGGCCTTTATCCTTCCCGAGGTGGTCGATGAATCGCTGTGGTTTAGAAAGCGGTTCCACTTCGCCGACAAGGAGCGGCAATACGTCTTTTTGAGCGACGGCACGATCGTAAGCGACCTGGTAACGTATAACACCAGGCTCGTTCGACCCGAGGAGCTCCGCTCTCTCTGGGACTTCCTCCATCCCAAGTGGAAGGGGAAAATGGCGGCCTACGACCCGCGGCTCCCAGGCGGGGCGAGCAACAACATGCGCTTTCTTTACTACAACCCCAGGCTCGGTCCTAAGTTCATCCACCGGCTCTTTAGCGAGATGGAGGTCGCGCTGGCCTCCGACCGCCGGCAGATCATGGATTGGCTCGCCAGCGGAAAATACGCGCTCGCCTTCTTCGTGGGCCGGGAAGTGGATACCGCAAAGAGGCAGGGACTCCCGGTCGATGAGCTGACTTCCGTCAAAGACGATGGTTTTATGCTCACCTCGGGCGCGGGCAGCGTCGCGCTCATCAGCCGCGCGCCGCACCCCAATGCGGCCAAGGTCTTTATCAACTGGTTTCTCTCCCGCGGGGGACAGATGGCCTGGCAGAGACACAGTGATCGGAGCTCGCTCAGGACGGACATCCCCAAAGACTCCATCACCAACTGGAAGGAGCGGGTCCCGCGGGAAGAGGGAGACTACATCTTCACCAATCTCCCTGAATACGACGACCTTAAGCCCGGCCGCAAGACTTTCGAAGAAGCCCTCAGGCAGGCGGGGAAGAGATAGGACCAAACCCGGATGCGGGCGCCCCAACCCATGCGAACCCAGGCGCGGTGACGGATAGCTCCGGGGCCGCGCCCGTGCGTATCTTTTTTCCTGATTTTATGGAATCCTAGGACGGGAAAAAGCTACTCTGGTGTGATGGATGAGAGGGAAGGTCCTTATCGCCTGCTGCCTTGCAGCCGGTATCGGCGCCGCCCCTGCCTTGGCCCACGTGGCGCCGATGGCGCGGTCGGATTTTCGCCTGACTGCTCTCGAGCCGCCGCGGGAAGGCCTCAACTTTGCTCTCCGGGACCAGTCCGGCAGGCGCGTGAGCCTCACGGATTTCGCCGGCAAGGTTGTCGTCCTGACCTTTCTCTACACCCATTGTCCTGATGTCTGTCCTCTGGTCGCGCTCAGGCTGCGCGAGGTGCACAGGCTCCTCGCGGGCAAGGCCGCGGAGGTTGTGTTTCTGGCCGTGACCGTGGATCCGCAGCGGGATACGATCGAGCGGCTCTCTGATTACTCCCGGAAGCTCGATATGCCCGACCAGTGGCATTTCCTTACCGGCAGGGAGGAGGAGCTTAGGCCGGTCTGGGATTACTACTGGGTCGGCAGGGTGTGGCGCGACCGGAGGGGCGCCATCATGCACCAGGCCCCCATCCACATCATAGACCAGGCGGGGAAGGTGCGCGTGGTTTCCGGCTCGACCTTCGCCCCCGCCGAACTGGTCCATGATGTGGAAGCGCTTTTAAGATCCTGGCCCTCGATCTTAAAAGCGGCCCTCGGCCCGTGGAGCTTCAGGCTCGACGTCAGCGCGGTCGTGCTGCTCTTCAGCCTGGGCTATCTGATCGGCTGGCGGCGTCTTAAAAAACGCCGCTCACGCAGTGGCGCGACACTTGAGCTTGGGCTCTATCTCGCCTCTCAGGCGGCGCTCTCGATAGCGATCCTCTCGCCGTTGGATCGGCTGGGCGCCTCTCTGTTCACCGCCCACATGATCCAGCATGAGCTCCTGATGATGGTGGCGGCGCCGCTTCTGCTCCTCTCCAATCCGCTGCCGGTCTTTCTCTGGAGCCTTCCCCGCGACCTCCGCTTGAGGCTCGGCGGTCTGCTGACCCGGGATGCCTTATTGCGCCGCTGCCTCAGGGGTGTGACGCGCATGACCGTCGCCTTACCGCTCTATCTGGTCCTTTTTTGGAGCTGGCACTATCCTCCCGTCTTTGAGTCCGCCCTGAGGAGCGGTCTCATTCACGACCTCCAGCATCTCTCTTTCTTCCTGATCGGAGTCATCTTCTGGTGGCCCATCATCAACCCGGCCCCCAGGGTCCACGGCCCCATCCCCTTCGGTTTTAGGATTTTTTACGTGGTCGCTGCGGCCCTGCCTACGATGCTTCCGGTCATGGCCCTGGCCTTATTGGCGCAGCGCGTCCTCTATCCTTATTACGCCGCTGCGCCACGCCCGTGGGGGATTGCGGCTCTCCAGGATCAGACCCACGGCTGGGCCACCATGGGGTTGGTCGAGGGCGCGGTATATCTGTCGACGATTCTGCTCCTGGTCTGGAGGGTTGCAGAGGCCGAGGAGCGCGCGCAGGCCGCGCCGGGCCCAGTCAGAACCAGCTAGCCCATTGGCTGCGGCCGGAGCGACTCGCCCCTGAGGGAGGCGATCGAGCCCTTTTTGCCGCCAGGCTTTCCTGGTATAAAATAAGGCTGGAGAGAAAAAAAAGGAGGGCCATGAGATGGATAAGAGGTTCGATGACGCGCCGGCTTCAAGCTGCGCTGCCGGAGGCATGGGAAGGCGGATCTTCTTGGTTCGGGGGCTGACGCTGGCGGGATCCTTCGCGCTTGCGGGATTTCCCTGGATCCTCGCCTTTGCCGCGGAGCGGCGCGGCTATAAGCTGGCCCCGGAGTCGCTCCTTCCGCCTGATATCCGGCGGGCGCCTGAAGGGGTGCGCGAGGCCTATCGCTTTGCCATCGCCAACCGAGATATCCTGCGCTACATTCCCTGCTACTGCGGCTGTGGGGCCGAAGGACACACGAGCAACGCCTCCTGCTATCTCAAAGACCAGTCGACCACGGATAGGCTGATTTTTGATCGGATGAGTTTGAACTGAAGGATCTGCATCAGCATCACGCGTGACGTGATGAACATGCTCGACGAGGGAAGGCGGCTCAAAGAGATCCGGGACCACATCGATCGGACCTATAGCCGCTACGGACCTCCGACTCCCACGCCCCCGGTCCCGTGATCGACGCATATATATAAGGATAGCATGGGAAGGCGTGACCAAAAGGTCGAGGCTGGGATGGGGCATACCACGGACGCTCGCCGCTTGAAATGGGCCCTGGCCATGACCTCGGCCTTCTTTGTGGCCGAAGTCGCGGGCGGGCTTTTCACCAACAGTTTGGCCCTGCTCTCCGATGCCGGCCACATGTTCTCGGATATAGCGGCCCTGGGCTTGAGCCTCTTTGCCTTCCATATGGCGCGCCGGCCGGCCACAGCGAAGCGCACTTACGGCTACCATCGCCTGGAGATCCTCGCCGCCCTGATCAATGGCCTCGCCCTCTGGCTCATCGTCGGGGCCATCTTTCATGAGGCCTACAGTCGCTTCTCTGACCCGCCCGAGGTCCAGAGCCTGGGGATGCTGGTCGTGGCCCTGTTGGGCCTGGCGATCAATGTCGCTTCTGGCATCATCCTCTATGGTTCAGAAGGGCAGAGCCTCAACCTGCGCGGCGCCTTTCTCCACGTGATCGGTGATACCCTGGGGTCGGTAGGCGCCATCGCCGCCGGACTGATCATGGTCACTACGGGGTGGTACAGGGCTGATCCGCTCATCAGCGTCCTGATCGGTCTCTTGTTGCTCTACACGTCATGGGACCTGATCAAAGAGTCGGTCGATATCCTCATGCAGTCTGTGCCCAGGGGGATCGATGTCGAGGAGGTGCAGAAGGCCATGGCGGGAGTCAGGGGGGTCATCAAGGTCCACGATCTCCATGTCTGGACTGTGACCTCGGGGATCTTCACCCTGAGCGCCCATGCGGTCGTCAATGGCCGGGAGGATTTTCCGCAGCTCCTCAATGAGATCGAGGGGGTATTGAAGGAGCGCTTCCACATCGAACACACGACCATCCAGTTGGAGACGGAGGACCGGGAGGAGAAGGAATTCCAGGCCTTTTAGCCCTCAGGAGCGAATTTGCAGCCTCACCGATTCATAGTACGATGAGAATATGGTCCCCAACCTCACAGACAGACCCGACTTTTTATGGGATGAGCCTCTGACTCGAGACGACCTCAGGAAACTCTTGGCCGGCGAGGACGAAGATGCCGCACGCGATCTATCTCTTGAGTTTTTTGGTCCCGGTCAGCTACTACATCGAGATCCTGCGCGGGATCATCCTGCGCGGCGCCGGGTGGTTGGCGCTCTGGGATGAGGCGCTGGTCCTTTTGGCCTTCGGCGTTTTATTCGTCAGCGTGAGCGCGATCCGGTTCCAAAAGCGCCTGGGCTGAGGTTGTCCAGGAGCCAGCGGGCGATATCGATCCTGCGCGCGAACCACACCCCGGGGAAGGACTTGGCATATCGGATCGCCTCCTCATACACCTTTCCGGTAGCGGGGAAGGCCATCTGGCAGTGCATGGCGAAGGTGAGCATCTTGGGCTCGCGCAGGGACTCTTCATAGAGCACGTCAAACTCGTCCTTGAATGCCGCCAGGATATCCCTGGCCGTGAGTCCCCTGCGGTACATGCCGGTATCGTTCAGGCCGCTCACGGCGTTGCGATAGGGGATCTCCAGGATCGTCTTGCCGTTCACCTCGATCGGATAGGGGACATCATCGTTGACCGCGTCTCCATGCCACAGGAAGCCCTCTTCTGCCAGCAGCTCCAGGGTGTATTCCGTATGCCTCATCCCCGAAGACAGCCAACCATAAGGTCTTGCGCCTACCAGGTCCTGGAATATCTCCACGCACTTGCGCATCTCCTCCCTCTCCTCCTCTTTGGACAGGAGGACCAACTGGATATCCTCGGCGTAGCTGTGGCCCACGATCTCATGGCCGTCGGCGTGGAGCCTCTTCACCGCCTCGGGATACCTCTCAGCCGCCAGCCCATTGATGTTGAAAGAGGCGCGCACGCCGTGTTGCTCCAGAATCCTGAGGATCCTCCAGACCCCGGTCCTGCCGCCGTAGTCGTTCTCGCTTGCGGTGCGGAAATCGTACGGACACCTCAGATCATCGGCCGTGAGCGGCGCCGAGCCGCCCACGTGACGGCTGCGTCTCAGCTTGGGGTCAGGGGTCTCGGTCCAGGCCTCAAGGTTGGCCGCCAGGGCCACGGCGAGCCGGGCGCCATCAGGCCACTGGATCTTTGGCTTTGGCGCCTTGGAGAAAGGATCGTAGAAAGAGTGGCTCTGGATGATCATTTCACGCCTCTGGCCATCCCCAGCTCATTTTGTGCCTGCTGGATATAGCTGAGATCGACATACTTATCGGGCGAGGGTAGAGGCTTTGCAGTCAAAAGCCCCAGCTTGTGCTGCACTTCGATATTCGCCTTCAGTCCCTCCAGGGAGACCGATCCATCCTGAGGGTAGAGATGGTTCTTGGTGAAGTAGTCGATCCCCTTACGGGCATATTCCCCCTTGACTGCCAATTCTTTGGAGTAAAAGTCCGCGGCCTCAGCCGGATGGTCATGGATCCAGCGCAGGGTTTGAATGTGGGCCTTGAGGAACTTGACGACCGTGGTGCGGTTCTTCTCAGCCCAGGCGGGGTTGATGTGGACAGCGGTAAACTGGTACTGGGGGATGACCTCTCTCACATCGCCAAGATAATGAAATCCTCTATCGATAGCCATGTCCGAGATCGGTATCCCCAGGACCGCGCCCGCGACCGCCCCGCTCTCCAGCGCCGCCAGTCGGGCAGGGGTGCCACCGGCGATGACCGATAGGGAGTAGTCCTGCGGATAGTGGAGCCCCTTGGCCCTCAGATACTCGAGCAGAAAGGTGGTCGCTCCGCCGACGAGGCTTGCCACCCCCAGTCTGGCCCCCTTCAGGTCTGAAACCTTCCGATAGGCCTTCCCGCCGACCAATATATAAGGTGCGGCATTGACGATGCCGGCGATGATTTTGAGGTTCCCGCCCTTTTCGTTGAAGAGGATGACGCCGTCCGGGTTGATGTTGGCGAGGTGGATCTCGCCAGCGACCAGGGCCTGGAGATGGATCGCGCTTCCCCCCATCAGGATCAACTCCACCTCAAGCCCCTGCTCCTTATAGAGGCCCTTTTTCTGGGCGAGAAAGAACGGCAGATAGAAATTGGTCCTGGAGGTGTAACCGGCCTTGATCGTCTGAGCCGGGAGGGTGTTGGGGAAGGTGGAGGCGCCGCAGAGCGCCAGGATCAGGGTAGCGAGGATCTTTTTCATCGTTTGGTAGACCTCCTGCGCCGAAGTTGCCGCCGCGGAGAATGGAGCCAGCCATTTTTACCCTCCTTCGCAGAAAGCCGCGGGTGTAAACCCGTGGATGAATGCGAGGTGGGTACCCTCCGTAGCCTTGGCGCAGGAGGGTACGCTTCGGAGGGTTCCGCCCTACGAAGCGTGTGGAGAGGTGCCACGGCCGTAAGGCCGTGGGGCTCCACCCGCAGGCGAAATCCACGCCGAGCATATTGCGCCAGGGTGTTGGAGTCAAGCAGCAACAGAGCACTGGGGGCCCCGTGTGGTCTTTCGGTTCCCAGCTCTATCGTAGGTGTAGGTGAAGGAGTTGATGGTGGTGGCACCAAGCTGATGGGCCAGAGAGAGGAGATGTTGGCTAAAGTTTGCGCTTCCTCATCGAACGCCTCCTTGGGATAAGGTGTCTCCTTTTTAGGTGTCCGTCAAACCCGGGCTAGCTCAACTTAACCCCTTTTCGGTTAGTGAGAAAAGTTTTCTGTCTCTGATTTCCACGAACGATCACGTGGTAGAGCAGACCGGGAGCAAAGAGGCGAGGGCGGCGGGCCATGCCAAACCAGATGCCATTGGTAAGGGAAGATTGTCAACAGTGAAAGGTCTGACCCCATACCCTCCGGGCTTGCGTGGTAGATCTCTAAAGAGATTTTGAGTCTATCGAGGAATGCCTTTCGATCCTGATCGTCTTTGAAGATTTCCTTCCTTTCGTTGCCCCGGCAGGTGACATGGTAGTAGGCGTGGGGGTAGTCAATGCGCAGCGGCCGTGTCATGCCGGCACCTGTAACACCGAAGAGGGTGTAATGTCAAATTTCAAGATTTGACCCCCAATCTT
>Ga0184634_10000189_pt1 | contig 14438 bp, 13 predicted proteins | sample PLM31_200_b1_FD_133016 | JGI IMG/M metagenome (GOLD analysis project Ga0184634, IMG submission 133016) | Groundwater sediment microbial communities from an aquifer in East River, Colorado, USA - PLM3-1_200_b1 | ecosystem: Environmental > Terrestrial > Soil > Riparian zone | place: USA: East... | reverse complement strand
TATCACTTGGCGAACATCGCCCGTCAGACGATACGCCAGGCGGCATGAAAAAAAATAAAAAAAATAAAAAAAGGGCTTGACAACTCTCATAGAAAGTCTGTGGTGAGCCCAGTCGAACCACCGATAGAAGCATTCGGGAATGACGGACTTAGGATTAGCCATTACGCAGCAAGCTGCGGGGAATCAAACCCTCAGTGATTCAAAACGTTTAAGATAAATAGGACTCAGCGGGATGGAAGGATGGCGAAACGACCGAGTCGAGAAGGCCGATAAATCTGAAAATCACGACGGTCGAGGGTGAAGATCCGGCGCAGCCGTTCACGCTCGGCGACGCATACCAACGCCGCATCCGCCAGATCCATCGGCAGATCGCGATACTTGTGCATCAATTCTCTCATGCGCGCGACGTCGTCTTTCCCTAGCGTTAATATTTCGACGGCTCCAGTTTCGATCATTTCCCAGAGAGCCATCTGCGCTTCCCATGAGAAATTCAAAAGATATATGGCTTCGGTTAGCACCGGCCAGATCGTCCCAAGAGGTTCCGTGAGCGTGAGGAAGGTTTCCTTACAAGCTTGATGCTGGTCGTCGTCCCCATGAATCAGGGCCACCATCGGCCCCGTGTCGACGAGGATCATCGGCGTTTACGGCTGCGCTCAACGAGCATTTGGCGAAACTTCTCACCCGTGCGCACAGAAAGATCCCGCGGCCCGCCTTTGACGCATCCGATCAGATGGGCGACCAAGTCGTAAGGGCGTTTCTTTTCCGTGCTCTTCTCTTCCTGCTTGGCAAGTACGCCGATCGCGTCCCGTATGACTTCGGATTTAGTCTGTCGTCTCCTGCGTGCCAGCCGACCGACCAACGACTCTGTCCTCGCGTCCAGCCGAACACTTAAAGGCATAAGAGAGATCCTTCCACGTAATACATCACTGTACTACAGCTTGGCTGGGTGACTCAAGCGCAGAGAGCATGGCGCGGATACTGAGTAGAAAACAGACGACGGATGACGGGCGACCGGGCAAACGCTAAGAGCAAAGCGCAACGAACAGCAGGCTACAGTTCCGGTTCAAATCGTTCGACTAGCTCACCATGAGCGGGATGTACCGTTCAATCGCTTCGCTTCGTTCAAATCGTTTAGGATTTTTATGACTCGGAGGGAAACTTGCACGTTTTGAGAATTGTCAAAAGGTCGAAATGACGGCAATCAGCCTGAGGTGCCGGATCGGCACCTCAGGTCTGATTTGCGTCTCTGGGAATCTCGCGTCTATCGAGGGTCGATTGCTAGTTGGGAAATCTTCAGCGCGACGCCAAGCGGCAATGGATTATCGCCGGTACTTAGAGCCGTGCCCAATCTTTCTATCTCCCACGTTGAGACCTTTTCATTGGCAGTGGCTTCTTTTGCGGCGACCTGCAATTTATCGGCTTGAGGCAGTTTGATCAGGTATTTGACATTGTTCCCGTCGCTTAGAGTCACCGAGAGAACCATCTGTTTGCCTTCTTCTGTTGCCAATGTTTGAAGCGCGGCAATTCGACTCGAAAGGCTCGTCTTGTTCACGGTATCCTGATAGAGCCAGACGAAGGCGCCGACGAAGGAGGCCATCACCAACCAGGCATACTGGCCGACCCGTTTCTGGCGCTTTACCGACCGGCTTCTCTGTAGATCAAAGAATTTGCGGTAAGATTCCTTTTCCGCTGTCAGTTTCTTGACCGGATCTTGCTCAGCCGAACTCGGCGGTTGATTGTAACCGAGATCGAAGCTGTTCAGTATCATACCCAGAATCACCAACCCCAGTGGAACAGCGATTATCAATAGAGGATTCATAACTCTCCTTTTTCAGGCTCTTCATAGCCTTTGGATATTGGAAGAGGGAGGGGTCTGAACCGGGAATACGTTCGTTGCCGAACCGCAGCGGAAGTTCATGCCACTGTTGGTCATGTCGACGGGCCTTCTACCTCTTGCGCGCCATTACAGATCTCGAAAATCCAATAGATTTTTCAACCTATTGTAATTAACCTAATCCGACTCGGGAGGGATTTCTGTCCAATATTAGACAATGTTGAAAAGAATAAAAGACGTGATCGCGGCGTGCTGGGAAAGGATAGATGGGGGATAAAAATGGGCGGTAGGCAAGAGCGCTGGTTCAAGGTTCAATCTCTGTGAGTCGATTCCCCGCAGCTTGCTGCATCAAGTAAATTGCCTATCCAAAGTCCTTCATTCCGCATGCTTTAAGCGGTGCTTCGACTGGGCTTACCACAGGCGAGACCGGAACTGGACCCCCGATTAAAACATTCGGGGGTGACGCCTTTGGGATAAATTATGATCTCTATGTTCTGATCTCTATGTTCTGATACCCCGTCAGCTTGCTGCGGGGTAGTTCATTGCAGCGAAGCGATTGAACGACTGGAACGAAAGCAATCACTTCCACCCACGAAAATCATCTCCCCGCCCGGTAAGTTTCAAGCAGCGCGCTCAATATCGTAACCACGGACGCGATCCCACGATCACGGCAGTCCTCCTTAGCCCCATCGCCCATTGCCCCTCGGCAATGCATATGCGAAGATATGTGCGTGTTCGAGATCCGATTTGCTGAGGGTGTTGAGGAAGATCTTAGGAACATTCGAATTTATTACAGAAATCAGATCCTAGATGCGATTGAGGACCAACTTGCTCGTGAACCCGAAACCAGAACCAGGAATCGGAAGCTTCTGGACAATCTGATTCCGCCTTGGCAGACGGTGGCGCCGATCTGGGAGCTGCGTGTCGCTGAGTACCGGGTCTTTTATGACGTTTCAGCTGCTGAGTCGGTAGTCTATGTGCGAGCCGTTCGAAGAAAGCCACGAGGAACCAAGACGGAGGATATTTTATGAAGACAGTAAACGCTCGTGACCTCCAGAAAAAAATCAAGGAATGTGTGGATATGTCCCAACAGGACCAGCTTGTCATCACGCGTCGTGGCAAGCCAGCCGCCGTGATGGTTGGAGTAGAGGGGAAAGACTGGGAGGACGTAGTGCTTCAGACCTCTTCAACGTTTTGGAAGTTTATCGAGGAGAGGAGAAAGGAGTCGACAATGTCGATGAAGGAGCTACGGACCCGACTGAAGAAACGCAAGAAATAGATCTCATTTCGACACTCTAGGGATTCTCAAACGGTGGAAGTCTCCCCGGCTCGGGTCAGCCAAAGATTACGAGCACGCACACGGTAGTTCTCCGACCACGAACACGAATCGTACTTGAAAGGATAAAGGCTGAAGGATAAAGGATAAAAACCCGACGGCCATGGTCTAAAGGAGAAAGTATAAAGGATAAGGCATAAATACTCACGGCGATGGCGAACAGCGATCTCAAGATCAGGACGAAAGACTACGCGCTTTCGGTGATCCGGCTTTTTGCCGAGCTGCCAAAGAGAACGGAAACGCAGATCATGGGAGGACAGCTGCTGAGAGGTCAGAGCTAGGGGTCTACCATAACAATCATTACAATGTTGACAATTCTGACCGAGTCTTGATAAGCGCTGTTCGTGGCACGCCGTCCAAGACTGTTCGCAGCGGGTCTTCTCCATCACGTCATCGTCCGTGGTAATCAGCGGCGCCAAACGTTTCGTGCCGACGCGGACTATAAAGCTTACCTTGAGCGCTTGGAGAAATACCGTAAGGCTATAGAGTCAGGCCTGAGTTGTGAGTTGTTTGTCAACACTCGAGCAATGGTGTCTCTTAGATAGCACTTCGGGGGACAGTAAAGAGTAATTGACAAAGAGCATGAGACGGATGCAAACTTCAGCGCCATGGTAAAACGGCTAAGAAGCCGTTGGTTCCAGCTGTTCCAGTCGTTCAAAACGTTCGAGCCGTTCAAGACGATTGAAAGCAGGCATTAGGCACGAGGCAACAGGCGGGAGTTGGGGAAGGATAAGGGCAAAAGGATAAGGGAGAAAAAGCCCTGAAAGCCGTGATCATGTCCGGAAAAGTGCCGTGAACATGGTGGGGAAAACTGCCGTGATCGCGCTCGTGAAGGGCGAGGCGTGCGCAGGATGGATATGTTTTTCTGTGCTGATGACAGACAAGAATACCTCGATCTGATATCTCAATCGGCTTCGCAACCCGCGCTCGATTTCCTGGCCTGCTGTCTGATGAGTAGTCACGCCTGCTTGGTCGTGGTGCCCGGTCAGAATCACTTATCCCGTAAACTCTCCTGTTCTGTCACCTGCAAATTCCGATGCTAGACACCAAATATTCACGAGCGCCGATGGTCGTGTTTTGGATAGCCTCACACTGGTTGCTATGCACGCAAGGAAGGAGCACGAATGCGCCGCGGTTTTAAGATTTTTGATTCGGACACGCACCTCAATCCCTTGGCCGAAACCCTGGAGCCCTACTTCGATGCCGCCATGCGCAAGCGGCTGCCTGAGTGGGAGAGCTGCAAGGTTCCCTTTCGCGTCGGCTGGGCCGGCGAGATTCTAGAGCCACCGCATCGCCACCGTTACCAGTTCAAGAAAAGAGCCGGCTGGCGTGAGGAGCGCCTGCGTATTTTAGGGGAAGCGGGTCCTAGGGAGCATATTGAGCCTCATTTCCCGAAGTTTATGGGTAGCCGCTTTCCGACGCCCGGCGGGTCTGATGACGACGTCGAAGCGCGCATTCAGGATATGGACGAGGAGGGAGTGGACGTCCAGCTCATGCTTCCCGGACTACCCCCGGCCTCGGACGACGTTGAGGTTGAGATCGGGTTTATCCGGGCCAACCACCGCTTTACCAATGACTTCTGCAGCAAGCACCCTCACCGCCTGAAGTCTCTCATTGTGGTGAGCAGCAGAGCCATCGAGGCATCGGTGCAAGAAATCAAAGCCTGGGCGCGTGCGCCATGGGCCGCGGGCATCCATCCCAACCTGGCTGAAGGCGTTCCCATCGACCACCCGGACCTGGAGCCGATCTGGGCCGCGGCCAACGACGAAGGGCTCTGTGTGGCGCATCACAGTTTCACCTCCGGCTATCCCGGGTACCGCGATCTCTGGGACAATCCGTTCATTGGCCGGACTGCCTCGCACCCGTGGGGCGCGATGAGAGCAGTGAGTGCATTTTTCGGTGCCGGGATCATGGATCGGTACCCTAACATTCGCTACTGCATCCTCGAGTCCGGCTTTGGCTGGCTCCCGTTCTGGGGAGCGCGTATGGACGATCAATGCGTCTACATGTCTTACGCCCTGCCGGACAATCTTGCTCGTAAGCCCAGCGAATACATGACCAGTGGGCGCTTCTTCGCCAGCGTCGTGATCCACGAAGGGGAGAAGATGGCCCGAATGGTCACCGACTTCCTCGGCGACAGCGTCTTAATGTATTCGTCCGATTACCCCCACGCGGAATCCCGTTTTCCCGAGTCCACAAACAAGGTGCTGGCGTGGAAATCCCTGGGAGACGAGGTCATGCGAAAAATGTTGTGGGACAACGCGACGAGATGCTTCGGAGAGCCCTAGAAGGGAGGAGCTAGGGGATGGCGCTTAGAATGGGACGGGGCGTGGCATAACAATCTTATCAATGTTGGATTGAGTGTTTGATGATGGATGTATTCGGCGGAAGTACCAAGCATGTACCAAGCACCGGGTCGGACCCGCGCAACATATTAATCCGACGACGTAAGATCGCAGAATAGGAGTGATCCATGGGCTTAGGCGCGGCTTTTTGCAGGTGAAACGCACGCTCTCGGAGACAAGCGAAGTCATGCATCGCGAAGTTGCGCAGGTAGGCGGGACGTATACACTGCGGGAGCCGAGTGAAACTTACGGGGGTAATTTTGTCAGCGAAAACGACGCGCTAATGCCGGACAACAGCATCCCATGAGAGATAAACGCTGAGAACACTGAGACATAGCATGGTCCGACCCGTAGCTGAGCCGGCAGGGTTGTTTAATTTTCCTTGCTAGGTTCCCCTGATTGGCACTAGAATTGATCCGACCGAAAGGGATCAGAGGGTGACAGAATGAAAGTGTTTCTGAGCTATAGCCGACATGATGCTACCGTAGCTGCCGCCGTGGGTGAGGACGTTCGCCAAATGGGGAATGTGGTTTGGTACGACCGCGAGGTTGCAGGCGGCCAATCCTGGTGGAATGCGATTCTGGGTCAAATCAGAGAATGTGATGTTTTTATCTTCATCATGACGCCAAGATCGCTGGATTCACAGGCGTGTAGAAATGAGTATACCTACGCATCGACCCTGCGTAAGAGGGTCTTGCCGGTTTTGTGTCAGGACGGCGTGAAGGTAAACCTGCTGCCCGCGGAGCTGTCGGTGATCCAGTTTGTCGACTATCGTGGCCAAGACAAGCAAGCTGCCTTTGCCTTGGTGAAGGCGCTGCAGGATGTGCCGCAAGCGACACCATTGCCGGACCCGTTGCCGGCGGAACCTCCGGTGCCGGTTTCCTATTTGGGCGATCTTCGCAGCCAGATCGAAGTATCTCAGAACCTGACTTTGAGCGAGCAGCGCGATATTCTCTTTCGCATCAAACCCAGGTTGAAGGATCCGGAATCGAGCGACGACGCGCAAGAGTTGCTGCGCTTGCTGCGCAGCCGGGAAGATTTGCTCGCGACTGTGGCCGAAGAAATTGACGCGCTGTCAAATCGCGGCCAGGCGGCGAAACCAGAGAAACCTAGGCCGATCAAAAATGAGACTTCGTTAGTTGCTCCGCCGAGTGTGATTGACCTGAATCGCGATACCGACGCGCTGGAAACGTTAATCAACAACGTTGCTGCCACTTCTGAGGGATGGACATTGCAAGCAGGTGAGGACAGCGTGTCGATCTATGCCGAGCATGGAGAACTAGTGCTTGCGGCAGTTTTTCAGCGTTGGACTGAAAAAGAGTCAAAGCGGTTTATGGCGATGGGCTGGGAGTCGAATGATCGGATAATCAAAGGAGCCGCTGCCGTTCTTGGTATTGCAACTTATGGCATTGGCTTTGGCTTGCTGTTGCATAAAGGGACACGGGATTTTGTAAAAGGAAATCTTCTGGTCAAACGATTCTTACTGTCTGCCGAACGGGATGTCGCGCTGAACGTTTTGGAAGCCTTCCGTACTCTGGAATCGGAGACAAGCACGATACTGGTTTCCAGGTTAGTTACTCCGCCAAAAAAATTCAGCTTCTGGCCGCGATAAAGGTCCCCCATTTCTGCGCCACTAACGAACCAAACCCTGATAGGTGCAAATTAGAAATGAGGCAAGAAAAGGGGACAGGCTACTTTTTCATTGAAAGGCCGACGGCGCGCATGTTAGAAGCCATTCGTGCCACGAATTCCACGAGGACGAATCAAAAATCCGTGTTCGTGTTCGTGCTCGTGGTTCGTGATATCAATTCTGCCGCCCGTTCTAATGGTTCGACTAGCTCACCATGAGCGGAATCTACCGTTCAACCACTACGCTACGTTCAAATCGTTTGAGGGAATGAAACCCAGGCGGGAGCTTTCACGTTTCGGGAATTCTCGAAACGTCGAAATGTATGTTAATAACGAACCTGCTTGCTGAAGGAAATGAAAAGACAAAACACGAAACCGGCAAAGACCGTTTGGAAACGCGGACTGGCAAGTGAAGATGGCGTCGATGTTTGGACTCGGCAGTACATTGCGTCCGCGTGGCCGGCCGCGAACCGAAAAGAAAAGTAGCCTTTCCCCGTTCTATAAACGGCGGCCTGGGCAAGGCGCATCAACTCTTCGGTGAGTAACTAGGCAACTTCCTCGAAGAGCTCAACCAACAACTTGTTGCCTGATATTCCGGCAAAAGGAGGAGTCACATGAGCACAAAATGCGTCATTAACGTGGATCTGGCCGATGTTTGGGCAGCGGCTGGTCGCAAGCAATATGTTCGTACACTCGCGTGGGGGGATGACGTCAGTGTTAGCAAACAGACCTCCACCCGTATCGAGATCGAAACCGTTTCCTTCGATGAGCAGCCGGATGGCAGTATTCTGCCCGTAAAGGAAACGGGATTCATCGAGCCAACAAAATCATCTGTCATCAAGACCGCCGATATCGTTCGTCCTCGTAATCAGAACGACGTCCTCAAGGTGAACTGCGTGGACGTCCAACAAGGCGACGGTGCTGTGATTGAGTCGCCCGACGGGAAGGTCATCCTCGTAGACGGTGGCGACAACCAGCTATTCGCCCGCTACCTCGCGGGCAGATTTCGTGGCACGACAGCCGCCAATCCCAAAGAGATTGATTGCATCTTGGTGACCCACGGCGATGCGGACCACTTCAGCGGCTTGCCTGAAATCTTCAAATCCGAAACCAACGAAGAGAAGCGAAAACGCCTCTTCATCCAGCCTAAACGCTATTACCACAATGGCATCGTCAAACGCCCTACCAAGAAGAACGGCAAGAAAGTACCGGATGTTGAACTCCTAGGCGCGACGCGCAAGGTCGGTAAACAGACGTTTCTCACCGGCTTGGAGGACAATTTGTTGAAGGTGCCGGACGCGGAGATGAACTCCCCGTTTAAGGAATGGAGGAATGCCCTCAAGGAATACAACAAGCGCGCTAAGATTGAACTCCGCCGCCTCCAGTTCGGCGACAACGATGCGTTCTCGTTCTTCAACCAGGGCGACCTCCGCATAGAAGTTCTTGGCCCATTGGTTACACAAGTTGTCGGCAAGCCAGCTCTCCGCTTCCTCGGAGACCCACCAAAAGGCCCTCGCATCGGTCACGAATCCCTGAGTCTGGGTGAAGAAGATTTCAAAGGCCACTCCGCTTCGCACACCATCAATGGCCACTCCGTCGTGTTCCGCCTTTCCTACGGCGGCTTTAGCTACCTCTTTACGGGTGACCTGAACGACGAGGCTAGTCGATTTCTCACACGCGAGCACAATGCGGGACGCCTCAACCTCAAGTCCGAAGTTTTCAAGGTGCCGCACCACGGTTCCGCAGATTTTTCCGGCGCGATGTTCCAGGCCGTCTCACCTGTTGTCAGCATAGTTTCGAGCGGCGACGAAAGCGCCAGGAAGGATTACATCCATCCAAGGGCGACGCTGATGGGCGCACTCGGCAAATGGTCGCGCGTTCCTGAACCGCTTATCTTTGTCACGGAACTGGTGGCATTCTTCAAGGTGGAGGGTTGGTCCAAGCTCTCCAATCCCAAGACCACCAAGGAGAAGGAGCGCGGGGACTTCTTCGGTTTCAGTCGCACCGCCTTTGGCATCGTCAAAACGCGGACCAACGGCAAACGCCTATTCGTCTATACGGATAGCGGGAACTTGGAGAAGAAAGAGGCCTATGCCTACGCGCTCGATACCTCCGGTGTTCCGCAGCCCGCTGAAGTGCTCCGCGCGTGAGGCATATCCCGGCTAACTGCCTCGACAGCTTGGGGAGTTTTCTCCCCAAGCTGCGCGATGAGATCAACAAGGTGCGCACGGCATGAGTGCCAATCGGGAAACCGTAGTCTCAACGGGGCGAACGAAATTAGCTCAGGGCAAGGAGCGCAGCGGAGACAGACAGCCGACAGGCTGCCGCGAAGCGATGAACGAAGGAAAAGCAAAAGGGGTCGGAAAAGCAAAAGCGGTCAAGTCTAGAGTTGATTAATTGTAACCTTCTGAGGTAGTAATTACGCATGTCACGACCGCTCAGAATTCAGTATCCCGGAGCCGTCAATCATGTCATGAACCGAACTCGCAATTGTTATCTTGCATAGACCGTTGAAAAAAAAGTCCATGTGCTTAATTCCGTTCGAGTGAACGAGATGACTTATTTATCATCGCCGGTTCTAAATCGTAAATTCGGGGGAGTTGCTTTGCTTTGACCACCACCGTATTGGGTCTGTATTTTTTGCGTTACAGGATCCTTTAACTCTGCAAAAAGCATCATGGCTACTGGATCTTTGAAGTTTAACCTGATTGTAAAGTTTCCCACGTTTTTTATTTCTAACACTGCGACGTGTGGAGTCTCGAATGTTCCGTCAATCACAGAAGCGGTTATATGAATGGTAAGACCGAGACGAGCTACCGTGCTTCTCCCATCTAAAATGGCCAATACGTTTGGAGGAGTTTGTATCGCTTCATAACTTGCTCCAAGAACAAATTGCCCTGGTTCCAATAGAAAATCCTCTCTAGTCAGATCTATTTCCTTATATTTGAGGTCCTACGCCACCGTTAGACTTACAACCTGATTAGGCTCGGGCAGAAGCAGATTTTTGGCTAGATGGATACGGATACCGACGGGGCGTATGTTTTTCTTATCAAAGTCAGGCTCAATAAGGATTTTGCCTTCATCAATGTACTTCTCAATTGTTTGATGTGATAAAAACATGATACGCAGTATGCCACGAATTGTTTCTTTTGCTAAACACGCGGCTGAAGTTTGGTGTTAGGCGGTTGTAGGTCAGCGCGAGACATGACCGACAATGAAAGGAAGAGATATGAAAAACAATAAGAGTTCCATTTTCAAAGCTCGATCGTATGCAGAAGTCGGAGAGTATTGGGATAAGCACGAACTGAGCGAGATCTGGGGACAGACGAAGAAGGTCAAGTTCGACGTCGTCGCCGAGCCCGAAGCTACCTACTATCCCATAGAAAAAGACCTCTCCAAAAAAATCCAGTCTATGGCGAAGAGGCGTGGGGTATCCTCGGATACCCTTGTCAACCTTTGGCTGGAGCAGAAGGTCAAGGAACAAAGCACTACCAAAAGCGGAAGAAAGCTAAGTTGCAAAGAGTCGGTAGCGTTTGGTCCGGCAAGGCGGAGAAGAATAGCGACAGGCTACTGTTTGGTTGCCTAGAAGAACAAGTAGCGTGGCATGCGATTAGAAGTGGCAATTCATGAGGCGTCGACGGCCATGGCCAAAAAAAGCGATTCCGATCATACTACGGTGACTAATCGCCGCCGGTCACAGTCGCCGGCAGGTTCGATGGGAGGTGCAACATGACCGAAGTTCTGCCTGCCGCTGAAAGCGATACCGGCACTGCGCCGCGCGCATCGTCGAACATTCGCCATCTCTGCCGGATGGAGATTGCGGGAGGAGGACAGATTGTCATCGACGGGAATTATGCCTACATCGGCCATCAACACCGGCCGCAGGGAACGTCGATCCTCGACATTTCCGACCCGCGCAAGCCAAAGATTCTTAGCACCCTGATGCCCAACCATCCATGGTCGCACTCGCACAAGGTGCGGAGCGTCGGCGACCTCATAGTCGTCAATTCCGAGTTCGAGCGCGGCCCCGGCCGCCGCGAGGAATACCCGGACGGCGGCCTGCGCATCTATGACATCAAGGACAGGACCAACCCCAAGCTCGTGGCCTTCGTGAAAACGCACGGCAAGGGTGTGCATCGTTTCGATGTCGACGAGAACTACGCCTATATCTCGACCGAAATGGAGGGCTTCGTCGGCAACATCCTCGTCATCTACGATATCCGCAATCCGTCAAAGCCGGTCGAGGTCTCGCGCTGGTCGATGGAGCGACAGAACGTGGCGGGCGGCGACGAGCCGCACCCGAAGCGGGCCGAGCACCGACTGCACCATGCAATGCGCTCCGGCACCGAGATGTATGCCGGCTGTTGGATGTCGGGCATCTCGATCATCGACGTGAGCCACATCAACGCGCCGCGCACGCTCTCCCGCTACGAGTATGACCCGCCCTGCCCCGAGCCGACCCACACCTTCCTCAAGGTGCCGCACCCGATCGGCGGCAAGCGCATCGCGGTATCGACGGAGGAGGAACGCTCGCGGCGGGGCGCCGATGCCGGCAAGCCGCACGCGCCGCTGCGTACCTGGGACGTCAGTGATCCGACCAAGCCGAAGCTGCTCTGCTCGTACTACCTGCCGGAGTCCGCGACGCCTTACCCCGCCGGTAAGGTCCGCTTTGGCACGCATCAGCTGCGCGAGAAGGTGGACGAGGACAATCTTCTTTACGTCACCTGGTTCGCCGGCGGGCTGCGAATCATCGACATCAACGATCCGGCGAACCCCAAGGAGCGGGGCTACTTCATTCCGAAACCTGGGGATGGGGTGGCGGCGCCGCTGACCAACGACGTCTTCAAGGACGACCGCGGTCTTCTGTGGGTGACCGACAAGGAGCGCGGCCTCGACGTAATCGAATACAAAAATTGAGCTGGAAGCCCAGTGAAAAGCTATGCGTTCCACATGTTCCAACCGTTCAAGTCGTTACGGGCTAACGCCGGTTCAACGTTTAAGGGCCTGCCCTGAGCACATGCTCAAGTGCATGCTCAATGCTCAGGTCTTGGATCTTGCTGTGGCCAGATGAAATGCTCTCGTCATCCGTAGGGGACCCACAGATGATGAGGGAAGTCCCGTGGTGGTGAGAGCCAGGAGCCGCGTAGCATGGGCAGCAGCATTAGACTTGGAGGAAACATTATGACCTTGACAGCCTATAACCAGGTTCCTATTCCTTCTTTTATGTATGGCACGGCGTGGAAAAAAGAGGCCACTGAGCAACTGGTGCAATTAGCAGTGGCGTCAGGCTTCACGGCCATCGACACGGCCAATCAACTGATCCATTACCAGGAAGCCCTGGTGGGTGAAGCGCTGCAAGCGCTCGAGAAGAAAGGGATCAAGCGAGACACCCTGTTTCTCCAAACCAAGTTTACTTCGGTCGATGGCCAAGACCATCGAACCCCCTACGATGCCTCGGCCGATCTAACGACCCAAGTAAGACAGTCCTTTAACAGCTCCTTGACCCACCTCTGCACCGAGTATGTCGACTCCTATGTCTTACACGGACCTCATCAGAGGCGGGGCTTGGGGGACGCGGATTGGGAGGTGTGGGCGGCCATGGAAGGACTCTATCAATCAGGGAAAACCAAAATGATTGGCATCAGCAATGTCACGGCCGGTCAACTTACACAGCTTTGTGAACAGGCGAATCATAAACCCATGGTGGTGCAAAACCGCTGTTTTGCCGCGCTCGGATGGGACAAAGAGGTTAGGGAGATTTGCCAAGCCCACGACATCATCTATCAAGGCTTTTCGCTATTAACCGCCAATAGAGCAGTCCTTGCTGACCGAGAAATTCACGCAATCGCCCAACGGTTAGGTGCTGGTTCCGCACAGATCATCTTTCGGTTTGCCATGCAAATCGGCATGCTCCCGCTTACCGGAACCACGAGCCAACAACATATGAAAGAGGACCTACAAGCCGAACAGTTCGCACTCTCCACCGAAGAAATCCAGCGGATTGAATCGATCGCGCTGTAAAAGGGACGCTGTTGACTAGGTGGACTAACTAAGGTGAGGGATGAAAGGAACGAGGTTACTGCGGAGTTCCGCAGACGAGGGCTGAAAGTTTCCGCTCAAGGTGCGTTAGTCGGATCCCAGCATGTTCGGAGGTTTTCATTGAAGCGATCGAGGAGCTGCATATCCTCTACGGTAATCTCAAAGTCAAAAACATCGGCATCTTCGAAGATGCGTCTACGATTGGCCGATTTGGGAATCACCACCAATCCGTGTTGCAGCGCCCAGCGGATGAGGATTTGCGCCGTCGATTTAGATTCCGAACGGCGCGACAGCCTATCCACAAGAGAAAAGCGCGACCAGGAAGCCGCCGGCTGCGGCCCGGCTTTCGAATATTTTTTGGCGACTGCGACAAGTTTCGGATCATTCAGGCGCACCCCCTTAGTCATGGGACTGTAGGCTTCGACGACTATGCCCTTGGCGGCGCAGAAATCCAATAAATTGCGCTGATATAAATAGGGATGAAACTCCACTTGGTTGACTGCGGGAACCGTCTTGGTGTCGGCAAGTAGCTCGGTCAAATGCCTGATCGTGAAATTGCTAACGCCAATCGAACGCGCCTTGCCTTGGGCGCGCAGCGCTTCCAGAGCGCGCCAGCTTTGCCGGCGTTCCCGCACCGGGTAGTGGATCAGGTAAAGATCAACATAATCCAACTTGAGCTTACGCAGACTCGTGTCAAGCGCGCGCTCGGGGTTTCCATGATCGGAGTTCCAAATTTTCGTCGTGACAAAAATGTTCTGCCGGGGAACGGCGCTCATTGCGATGGCAGCGCCCACACTCTCCTCGTTGCCATACATTGCCGCGGTATCGATGTGCCGGTACCCCGCTTCCAGCGCGGCAAGCACCGCTGCTTCACAGCTCACACCCGCGCGAGTCTGCCACATGCCCAACCCCAGCTGAGGCATCAGGTGACCATCGTTGAGTTTTATTCTTGTCTCGATCGTGAGTTCCATGCTTCACTGTGGAATTAGCTGCCAATGAGTTCTAATGTCATTGCTAAATGACGTCAAGTCAGCCGCCCTGCTGGCAAGCCGAGGGTCGAATTTGACGGTGCTTTGTTTCGCGTGATTTGCGCGCGCTTATCAGCTCGCGTTCGTGCCCGTACCTAATAATAATTCTTTTGTGGATTGTCCAATATTAGACAGCAACTCCTGCCGCGTCAGCGGAGCATGGTGCGGAACCGGGTTGTCGAGTACAGCGCGGCAATGGCTCTGGCCTGGTTTACGACGGCCGCAGC
>Ga0184634_10000188_pt1 | contig 14486 bp, 16 predicted proteins | sample PLM31_200_b1_FD_133016 | JGI IMG/M metagenome (GOLD analysis project Ga0184634, IMG submission 133016) | Groundwater sediment microbial communities from an aquifer in East River, Colorado, USA - PLM3-1_200_b1 | ecosystem: Environmental > Terrestrial > Soil > Riparian zone | place: USA: East... | reverse complement strand
GGTGGCGTTTCGGGGCGACGAGCCCACCATGAAGGCGGCGATCGAACTGATCGGCGACGACAACTTCCTGTGGGACACCGACTATCCGCATCCCGACGGGACCTTCCCGTGGGGTATCAGCGCAATGCTGAAGCAGCCCATCCCGGCCCAGAGCAAGCGCAAGATTCTGTGGGACAACGCCGTCAAGGCGTTCAACCTCAACTGAAGCGACCGCGCGATGGACTTCAACTACACAACTGAACAGCAGACATTTCGGCGCGAGGTGCGCGAGTGGCTGCGCACCAATTTGCCCGACGACCTCAAAGTCGATGACGCCATGGATGAGCGCGTCGCCCCCAACCGCGCGGTGTTCGACCGCCGCCGCGCCTTTCAGCGCAAGATGCACGCGGCGGGTTGGGTCGGCCTGTCATGGCCAAAGGAATACGGCGGGCGCGCCGCGGGACTAATCGAACAGGTAATCTTCGACGAGGAATACTCGCGCGCCCGCGCGCCCGTGCTGCCCAACTACTCCGCCGTCGGCATGTGCGGACCCACCCTGATGCATTGGGGCACCGAGGAGCAGAAGCGCAGGTTTCTTCCGCGCATCCTCAATGCCGATGACATCTGGTGCCAGGGGTACTCGGAGCCTAACGCGGGATCCGATCTCGGGTCGCTCCAGACCAGCGCGGTCGATCACGGCGACTACTTCGTCGTCAATGGCCAGAAAGTCTGGACCTCGAATGCGCAGTACGCCAGCTGGATGTACATGCTGGTCCGCACCGACCCCGCGGCGCCCAAGCACAAGGGCATCAGCTACCTGCTGCTCGACATCCGGAGCCCCGGCGTCGAGGTGCGCCCGCTGGTCCTGATGAACGGCCACGCCCACTTCAACGAGGTCTTCTTCACCGACGTGCAGGCGCCGAAAGAAAACCTCGTGGGTCCGCTCAACGGCGGCTGGCAAGTCGGGATGACGACTCTCATGTACGAGCGCAGCGGCGCCGGCGGCGGTGGACACGCCTCGCAGGTGCGCCGGCTCGCCGAACTCGCCAAGCGCGTGAAAATCGACGGGCGTCCGGCTTGGGATCACGAATGGGTGCGCCAGCGCCTCGCCCAGTTCATGATCGAATGCGAGGCGGCGCACTTCACGCGGCTTCGCTCGCTTACGCGCCGATTGCGCGGACTACCGCCCGGACCCGAGGGCTCGGTGCTCAAGCTCTTCGGGTCGGAATTGGGGGTGCGCATCGCAGCATTCGCGACCGAGCTGCTCGGCGGCTTCGCGCTGCTCGACGCGCCGTCCGAGGCGGTGCCCGATGCACCGCGGTGGTACAACCGCGTGCTTTCATCGCGCCAGTACACGATCGCGGGCGGTACCAGCGAGATTCAGCACAACATCATCGGCGAACGCACACTCGGATTGCCGAAGGGCTAAACGTGGCCTGCCGCGGCGTCGTGCGGATGCCCAAGCAGTGCGGCGCGCCGCTCCACTAATCGGGCGCGAGATCGCCGGAATCTTCTTCCATCGGCTGACCCGGCAAGCCCTCGGGCATCTCCAGAGGGACGCCATCGATGAGCGGCCCGATGTCCGTCGGCGCATCCTCCGGAAGATTGATTGCGCCTTGGTCGAACTGCCCGCCGCCCAAGTCCGCGGGAATATTTAAGTTGGGCAGGTTGAAATCCGGCGCGTCGGCGTCGTGGGGCGCGGCCAGTCCCGACGCGTCGTCCGCATCGGCGCCATACGGACCCTCGGCGGCCGCGCGGCGCGCTCCCATCAGCACAGCGAGCGTGGCGGCAATCGCGACGACCGCGATCAGCGCGTGCGTCCGGGTTTGTCGATGGCGTTGCATGGAGCACTCATTGCCTATCAGGACGCCGCGACCGGCGAAAGTGTTCAGCGCGCCGGACGCGATTCACCCATCGAGTCTTTTGCGCAGAATCTCGTTGACCACCTTCGGGTTCGCCTTTCCGCCCATCGACTTCATCACCTTGCCCACGAAGAACCCGAACAGACCCTGCTTGCCCGCGCGATACTGAGCGACATTGTCTGACTCCGCGGCGAGCACGCGATCGCACGCCTCGGCAATCGCCGCTTCATCGGAAACCTGAGCGAGCCCGAGTGCATCAATCGTCGCCTGTGCGCCCTTGCCCGTTTTCAGCATTTCGACGAACGCGGTCTTCGCGGCATTGAGGCTTATCTTCCCGTCCTCGACCATGCGCAGCAGCGCGCCCGATTCCGCCGCGGGCGCAGCCGCCTCGGCCAGTGGCCTCCCCGATTCGTTCACGCGCCGCAGCACCTCGGTCATCACCCAGTTCGCCGCGGTCTTGGGACTCTTGAGCCCCGGCAGCATCGCCTCGAAGTAATCCGCCAACTCGCGCTCCGCAGTCAGCACGCCCGCTTCGTAATCGCCGAGGCCAAGCTCGCGCATGTACCGCGCGCGACGCGCGCTCGGCAGCTCCGGCATCGCCGCGCGAACTTCATCAACCCACGTGTGATCGATCACCAGCGGCGGCAGGTCCGGCTCGGGGAAGTAGCGGTAGTCGTGGGCGAACTCTTTGGAGCGCATCGGGCGCGTTTCCTCGCGCTCGGGATCCCACAAATGCGTCTCCTGCACTACTTTTCCGCCGGATTCCACGATCGCTATCTGCCGATCGATCTCGTGCTCGATGGCGTTCTCTACGAAGCGGAACGAGTTGAGGTTCTTGATCTCGCTTCTGATGCCGAGCTTGTCGCTACCGCGTGGCCGCACCGAAATGTTCACGTCGCATCGGAAACTGCCTTCCTCCATTTTGCCGTCCGACGCGCCGACGTACTTCAGGATCGCGCGCAGCGTCTGCAGATACACCGCCGCCTCGGCCGATGATCGAATGTCCGGCTCGCTCACAATTTCAACCAGCGGCACGCTGGAGCGGTTGAAATCGACCAGGCTTGCGCCCTCGGCGTGGATATTCTTGCCTGCGTCCTCCTCCAAGTGGATACGCACCAGCCGGATGCGCCGCGGCTCGCCGCCGTTGGCCGGCAGGTCGATGTATCCGCCTTTGCAGACCGGAGTTTCGTACTGACTAATTTGATATCCCTTCGGAAGGTCTGGGTAGAAATAACTCTTTCGATCGAAGATTGAGTAGCTCGCGATCTCGGAATGCGCCGCTATGCCCATCCGAATCGCGAGTTCCACCGCCTTGCGGTTGAGCACCGGCAGCACGCCGGGCATCCCCATACAGCGCGGGCAGACGTTGTGATTGGGCGGTGCGCCGAATTGCGTCGAACATCCGCAAAACAGTTTCGAGCGCGTCATCAGGTGCGTGTGCACTTCGAGCCCGATGACCGCCTCGTACTTGTCTCGCCCCGCGAGCGCCATCGTCATACCTTGGCCGTCCGGCGTTCGACCGCGCCTGCGCGCTCGTAGGCATCGCCAGCGCGCAGCACGTTCTCCTCGCTGAACGGCGGTCCGATTATCTGCATCCCGATCGGCAGACCATTCTCGTCGTATCCGCACGGCAGCGCGAGGCCCGGCAGCCCCGCGAGGTTCACCGAAATCGTGAAGATGTCGGAGAGATACATCGTCAGAGGGTCGGTCGTCTTCTCGCCGATTCGAAACGCGGTGGTCGGCGCGACCGGCGTCACGAGGAGGTCGCAACGCTCAAACGCCCGTTCGAAGTCCTGCCGGATCAGGGTGCGCACCTTCTGTGCCTTCAGATAGTACGCATCGTAGTATCCGGCGGAGAGCGCGAATGTACCCAGCATGATGCGCCGCTTCACTTCGGCGCCGAACCCCGCCGCGCGCGTACGGTCGTACAGCTCGATGTTATTGGCGCCCTCGACGCGCAGCCCATAGCGGATGCCGTCGTAGCGCGCGAGGTTCGCGCTCGCCTCGGCGGTCGCGATCAAATAGTAGGCCGCGATCGCGTAGTCCGTGTGCGGCAGTGAAATTTCGTCCACCTTCGCGCCCATAGACTCATACTGCTTGAGCGCTGCACGCACCGCGCTCTCGACCGACCGCTGCATTCCCTCGACGAAGTACTCGCGCGGCACACCGATTCGCAGCCCCTTCACATCGCCGGTTAGCGCGCGCTCGTAGTCGGGCACCGGCCGCGCGGAGCAGGTCGAGTCGTTCGGGTCGATGCCGGCCAGGGAGCGCAGCAGGATTGATGCGTCGCGCACCGATTTTGCGAAAGGGCCAACCTGATCGAGCGACGATGCGTACGCGATGATCCCGTAGCGGCTGACTCGGCTGTACGTCGGCTTGAGCCCGACCACGCCGCAAAACGCCGCAGGCTCCCGGATCGAGCCGCCGGTATCTTCACCCAGCGCCGCAAGGCACTCGTCGGCCGCCACTGCCGCAGCGGAGCCGCCCGATGAGCCTCCGGCTACCCGCCCGAGCTCGTGCGGATTCAGCGTCGGCCCGAACGCGGAGTTCTCCGTCGATGAACCCATGCCGAACTCATCCATGTTGGTCTTGCCAATGAACACCGCGCCTTCGTCGCGCAACTTTGCGATCACCGTCGCGTCGAACGGCGGAACGAACTTCTCCAGGATGCGCGAGCCGCACGTCGTCGCGACGCCGCGCGTGCAGTACGCGTCCTTGATCGCCAGTGGAATGCCGCACAACGCCGCAGCCCCATCGCTCGCGAGCCGGCGGTCCGCCGCGCGCGCCTGCTCGATTGCCTCGCGCTCGCTCACGTTAATGAACGCATTGAGCTTCGGCTCGACTGCGCGGACCCGGTCCAGACACGCGCGCGTCAATTCCAGCGAACTAATCTCTCGCTTGCGCAGCAGCGCCTGCGCGGCCGCGACGGTGATCGTGTTCAGCTCGGATGCCATTGCTTGGTCGAGTACGCCATCCGGTCAATCGATTATCTTCGGCACCTTGAAGTAGCCGCGCTCATTCGCGGGCGCATTCGCGAGCATCTCATCCGCGCGCGGCGCGCAGGTAACCACGTCGTCGCGCATCGGCGTGCCCGCCTCGCCCACCTGCGCCGTCGGCGGCACCGCGCTCGTGTCCAGCTCATTCAGTTTCTCGACGTACGCGAGGATCTCATCCATGTCCCTGCGCACGCGCTCCTGTTCGTCGGGCGCGAGCGCAAGGCGCGCAAGCCTCGCGACGTGGCGAACCTGTTCGAGCGATATCCTGCTTTCTGCCATCGCGCGAAAATCGTAACACTCCGGGCGCGCCGTGTCAGGGTCGCGCGCCGCTTGCGACCTGCCGCCCTCGCGCTTACCGTAGTCCGCAGCCGCGCAGGCGCGTCGTGCGTTCAGCGCGCAGGCGGTTACGATGGACCGAAACGGGGGGCTTTCGGGACGCATCCGGTCGTGGCTCGGCGGTTGGTTGAACACCGCCCGCGGTCACAACAAGGCGGTCGGCCGGCGCGGCGAAAAGATCGCCGAGCGCTATCTGAAACGGCGCGGCTATCGGATCGTCGCGCGAAACTTCCGCGCAGCGGGCGCGGAGATCGATCTGGTCGCAATGGATGGCGCCACTGTCGTGTTCATCGAAGTGAAGACGCGCCGCAATGCGAACGCGGGAAGTCCCGCCGAGTCGGTGACGGCGCACAAGCAGCGCCAGATTCGGCGCGCCGCCGAAGTCTTCGCCGCGCGCTATCGCGCAAACGAGCGCGCGATGCGCTTCGACGTGATCGCCATTGCTGGCGCCGGACGCCAGCGCCGGATCGAACTGCTCAAAGACGCATTCTAAATGCTCGACATCAGGCTCATTCGCGAAACTCCCGGCGAGGTCAAGGCCGAACTCGCAAAGGTCGGCGTCGAGGCCGCCGAGCTCGATAGTGTGATCGAATGCGACGCGCGACGGCGAAAGCTCCAGCATGAACTCGACGAATTGCGTGCGCGCCGTACGCGCGAGTCCAAGGAGCTCGGCAAGGCGTCGCAGACCGAACGCGACCAGCGGCGCGCCGGGATGCGCGAGCTGGGCGAGCGAATTTCCGCGGGCGAGAAGCAGCTTGCAGAGCTCGAGCAACAGTGCGAGACGCTGCTGCTGACGCTTCCGAATATCCCCCGGCCGTTCGTGCCACTGGGCGCAAGCGACGCCGACAACCGCGTCGTGCGCACCGAGGGCAAGCCGCTTGAGTTCACCTCATTCGAGCCCAAGCCGCATTGGGAGGTCGGCGAGCAGCTCGGAATCATCGACTTTGAGCGCGGCGTCAAACTCGCGGGCACGCGCTTCTATTTCCTGGTCGGCGCCGGCGCGCGGCTGCAGCGCGCATTGATCAACTGGATGCTCGACGTGAAAACCGCCGAGCAGGGCTACCTCGAAGTATGGCCGCCGCTGATGGTCAACACGCCGACCGTCATCGGCAGCGCGCACTTGCCCAAATTCGCCGACACGATGTACCGCGACGCCGAGGACGACTTCTGGTTCATCCCCACCGCTGAAGTCCCGCTTACCAACATGTTCGCGCGGGAAATTCTCGACGCGCAGCGGCTCCCAATCTATCTGACCGCGGTGACGCCGTGCTTCCGGCGCGAGAAGATGTCTGCCGGTCGTGACGTGCGCGGCATCAAGCGCAGCCATCAGTTCGACAAGGTCGAGATGGTCAAGGTCGTCCATCCCGATAGCTCCGACGCCGAACTCGACAAGATGCTCGGGGACGCGTGCGAGATTCCGCGCCGCCTCAAGATTCCTCACCGCGTGGTCCAGATGTGCACCGGCGACCTCGGATTCGCCGCCGCCGCGAAGTATGACGTGGAGATGTGGGCGCCCGGATGCGCCGAGTGGCTCGAGGTCAGCTCCTGCTCCAACTGCGGGGACTTTCAGGCCCGCCGCGCGCAGATACGTTTTCGCAAGGGCACCGGCGGAAAACCCGAGTTCGTTCACACGCTCAACGGCTCCGGGCTCGCCTTGCCGCGCACCGTCATCTCAATTCTCGAGAGCTACCAGAACGAGGATGGCAGCGTCACGGTGCCCGAGGTGTTGCGCCCGTACATGAACGGACTCGAGGTGATTCGCCGCCGCTGAGTCGCGATTCCTGTGCACTGCGCCGTGACGCTTCACATCGAATTTCCCGGCCAGTAATCCCGGCGTAACAGTCGCACAGTACGATTGCTTCAGATGGGACAGCCGTCGCAGGGGTGCGCGTGTAGCCCCTGCCACGAGTTCCACTCGGCAGGTTCGCGTCGCCGGTCAATGCGCCGGACAGCGCGGCGCCGGAGGTTCGATGCGGGATCGCCTCAGCACGCGGGTGCGCTCGGCGAATTTAACCCGCTGCGCGGATCAGTTATAGTGACTCACACGGAGCAGCAGGACACCGGTATCGCCGCCCTCGTGCGCGCGAATGCGCGTCCGGAACTGCGCGCAGGCGCGGCGCGTTCTAGGATGCCGCTCAGCGACCGCCACGCCCGCCAGACGGGCGTGCACGATGACTGAGCCGCCGGAGGGGCGCCGATGGACACGTCGCAACCACTACACACCAATCGCGCGTACGAAGAAGAGCTGCGCGGGCTGCGCGCGGGTCTGCTTAAGATGGGCGGGCTCGTCGAGCGCCAAATCGCCGACGCGATCGACGCGCTCGTCAACCGTGACAGCGATCTCGCCCGCGAGATCATTGCGCGCGACGAGGAAGTCAATCACCTGGACGTGGACAACGACGAGCGCTGCATCCGGCTCCTCGCGCTGCATCAACCCACCGCCGGCGACCTTCGCTTCACGACCACCGGACTCAAAATCACCACCGACCTCGAACGCATCGGCGACAACGCGGTCAACATCTGCGAGCGCGTGCTGGAGCTTAACGAACTCCCCCTGCTGAAGCCGTACATCGACATCCCGCGCATGGCGGACATCGCTCAAACCATGGTGAAAGACTCCATCGACGCGTTCATGCGCGAGGACACCGAGTTGGCGGACCAGGTGATCGCGCGCGACGATGAGGTCGATCGGCTCAACTACCAGATTTATCGCGAACTTCTGAGCTACATGGCCGAAGATCCGCACACCATCGGCTGCGCCACCCGGGTGCTGTTCGTCTCCAAGTATCTTGAACGAATTGCCGACCACGCCACCAACATCGCCGAGATGGTGACGTTCATGGTCAAGGGCAAGATGATCCGCCACATGGACAGCAAGAAGAATGAACCACGCATCTGAGCATGTGCAGCGCGCCCATCAGCAGGCGGTGCTCGTCGTCGAGGACGAGTCCGACATTCGCGAGCTAATCAAATTCAACCTCGAGCGCGAGGGTTACAACGTCGACGAGGCCGCTGATGGCGCACAAGCGATGGAACGCATCCGCCGCCGTCAGCCCGATCTCGTGATCCTCGATCTGATGCTGCCCGGGATGCCCGGGCTCGAGGTCTGCCGGCAAATCCGCGCCAATCCCGAGATTTCCCACCTGCCGGTGCTGGTCGTCACTGCCAAGGGTACCGAGGTGGACAAAGTGCTCGGCCTTGAGATGGGTGCGGATGACTACGTCGTCAAGCCGTTCAGCCCGCGCGAACTGGTCGCGCGCGTCAAGGCGCTATTGCGCCGCGCGCATCCGCAGACCGATTCTGACTCAGGTGGCGTCTTCGACCGCGGCCGCCTCAGGATCGACTTCGGCACCTACCAGGTGTGGGTTGAAGGCAAGCCAACTCCCCTCGCGCTGCGTGAATTCGAGCTGCTGCGTTTCTTCGTGCGCCATCCGATGCGCGTCTATGCGCGCGAGCAACTGCTCGACATGGTATGGGGACGCGACACGTTCGTGGAGCCGCGCACCGTCGACGTGCACGTGCGACGGCTGCGTCAGCACATTGAACGTGATGACGCGAATCCCGAGCTGATACTTACGGTTCGTAGCGTGGGTTACAGGTTCAACCCCGACGCGCTTGACTGAATCGCCGATCGTTCGCATGGCCGCGGCGGTTGCGGCCGCTGTTGTGCCGGCCGCCGTGCTGCTGGTCGTGCTCGCGTCTTTCCACCAGGTGTCGTTCATTTGGGTCGTGACCGCCCTCGCGTTGGGCGCCGGCGCGTCGGTGATCTGGCTCGTGGCCGCGGCGCGCGACCTTCGCGCCCATGCGGAGCGGGTCGAAGCGGTCGCGAGCGCGCTTGAGCATCGCAATCCGCCTCCACACCTGGTGCGCGAAGCTGATGACCCGCTCGGCCGTGCAGAGCGCAAATTGCTGGACGCCGCTGACTCGGTCACCGGCGAGATCGACACCCTCGCCGAGCAGCGCGATGAATTCGAGGCGATTCTGCGCAGCATGACCGAGGCGGTCGTGGTCACGCGCCGCGATGGCGCCGTGGTGCTGGTGAACGGTGCGGCCCGCAAGATGTTCGGACTCGCCGGCGACGCAGCCGTGCGGGGACGCGACTTCGTCGAATTCTGCCGCGACCCGCGCCTGCAGGAGTTCGTCGCGCGTTCGATGGCCTCACGCGATGGCGCCGTGATTCGCGCGCAAATCGTGATTCAGAACCCCGAGCATTACGACCTCGACGTCAACGCCGCGCCGGTCTTGAGCGCGCGCGGCGAAGTGACCGCGTGGGTGCTGGTGTTTCACGACATCACCCGGCTCAAGGTCTATGAGACGGTGCGCGCGGACTTCATCCAGAACCTTACCCACGAGCTTCGCACCCCGCTCAGTGCGCTCTGCGGCTATGCCGAGACGTTGGTGCAGGGCGTGGACGATCCTGCGACCCGCCAGCGCTTCCTCGGCATCATCGAACGTCAATCGCGCCGGCTCGGCCGCCTGATCGATGACCTCATAACGCTCTCCGACCTCGAGCGCGGCCTTACGCCGCTTCGGCTTGAACCCCTCGATGCGCGCACGGTGCTGGAGGAGGCCGCCGAGCTGATGCGCGAGCCGGCGCAACGGGGTGGGATCTCGGTCGATATCGATTGCGGCGATTCGCTTCCCAAGCTGGTCGCCGACCGCGATCGAATGCAACAAGTGATGCTCAACCTGCTCGACAATGCGATCAAATACACGCCCCGCGAGGGCCGCGTCACGCTCGCGGCGCACCCGCGGCAAAGCGGTGCCGGGGAGCGAATGGGCGTCGCCGTCACGGTAGCCGACACTGGCGAGGGTATCCCGGCGTCGGATATCCCGCGCCTGACCGAGCGCTTCTATCGCGTTGACCGCGCCCGTTCGCGCGAACTCGGTGGCACCGGCCTCGGCCTCGCCATCGTCAAGCACATCGTACAGCTGCACCATGGCACTCTTCAGATTGAAAGCCGGCTGCGCGAAGGCACCACGATCACGGTCTGGATTCCTGCCGGCTTGAACACCTCCGGCGTGCAAGCTTCGTGAGCCTCGGCTGGCGCTGCGCGCCGCGGCGTCTTGCGACCCGGGTCGCGATGTGAAAATTTCGTAGTTTCCCGGTGCGCCCTTAGCTCAGCGGATTAGAGCAGCAGACTACGGATCTGCGGGTCGGGGGTTCAAATCCCTCAGGGCGCGCCACTCTCTGAGTCAATTTCGGCGGTTTCACACTCACCACGGCCTAGTCTCCTCTGGGTCGCCAGCACGGGTCGCACGCACCGGCGATAAGGCATATAATGCAGTTGTCCGCACTTTTCCTTCATCTTGCGAGCGCGGCCACCGACAATCCGCCCGCTGCGAGCACAAACGGAGCAGGAGGTCATTCATTGCCCAGAGTGTACTTCGACAACCTCGCAATCACCGTCACCGGTGATGACCTGAAAAAGCATTTCGCCAAGGCTGGCGAAGTGCGCGGCGTATTGTTGGTCACTGACAAGCCATCTGGCCGGTCGCGTGGATTCGGATGCGTGGACATGGCTCGACACGACGACGCCGCGTACGCGATCAAGTGGCTCAATCACGCCGATATCAAGGGCCGCAAGATTCGTATCGCCCCCATGGATGGACGGATCCCAGCGCCGCTCAAGTGAGAACCCGCATCGCCGGCACCGGCCGGGCCGTGCCCGGCCAGATTGTAACCAACGACGACCTGTCGAAGCTGGTTGGGACCAGCGACACTTGGATTCGAGAACGCACCGGGATCCGCGAACGGCGCGTTCTGGAGCCGGGCCGCGTAACCAGCGATCTTGCGGCAGAGGCCGGACGCCGCGCCTGTGCTGCCGCCTCTATCGAACCTGCCCAGCTCGACTGCATCATCTGCGCGACCATCAGTCCCGACATGCCGCTCCCCGCGGCGTCCGTCTTCATCCAACACAAACTCGGCGCATCGTGCCCGGCGTTCGACATCGCCGCAGCGTGCGCCGGATTCATTTATGGCCTGTCGATCGCCGATTCATTCATCAAGGCCGGCGCATACCAGCGCGTGTTGGTCATCGGTGTCGAGATTCTATCGCGCGTTCTGGACTGGACTGACCGCGATACCTGCGTGCTGTTTGGCGACGGCGCGGGCGCCGTCGTACTCGAGCGCTCCACCGACGAGCGCGGAATTCTCTCAACTCATTTGTTTGCCGACGGCTCGCAAGCGTGCCTGCTCTCGATTCCCGCCGGCGGCAGCGCCGAGCCGGCCTCCGCTGAGACGGTCGCCGGTCGGCGTCATTTCGCCAAGATGAACGGCAGAGCGATCTTCACCCACGCGGTAAGGAACATCGCGCATGCATCGCAGATTGCGCTCGCGGCCAATGGACTCAAGCCCGCGGACATCGATTGCGTCGTTGCGCATCAAGCGAACCTCCGGATTCTGGAGGGCGTCGCGCAACGCTGCGGCATCCCGTTCGAAAAGTTCTACGTGAATATCGGCAAGTACGGGAACACCTCGGCGGCATCGATCCCCATCGCGCTCGACGAGGCGGTCGGCGAAGGTCGCATCAAGCCAAATGACTTGCTGCTGTTCGCTGCGCTCGGAGCCGGCCTGTCGTGGGGATCAGCGGTCGTGAGATTCTGAGCCACGCCGTGCCAGTCCCGTTTAGCACGCACTCGATGACCTCTTTGATTCACACCTGCGGGGTTGTGGCGGCCGGCTGGTACCTGATGATTCCGCCCGCCGCCGGAACCAGCTACGACGTGAGTGCGCCGCTTTGGAAGTGGCGCGTGTTCAGCGCCCATGACCACGCTTACGAGTGTCAGGGCGCGAAGTTCTTGAATCGCGAGGGCGCCAGGCACAAAAACGACCCCATCAGGGCCGCGCTCGACCAAGCCCAGTGCATCGCGACCGACGACCCGCGCCTCAAGCCGTAGCCGGCAAATCGTTCCTCTCGCGCATCCGGGCGCAATAGGAAAGGGCCGGCCGCATCACGCGACCGGCCCGGAAACTTCCGAGCGTGCGCTACGCCGCGTGCTCGCGAACGAACGCGCCAATCTTGTCGATCGCCTGCTGACCCTCATCAAGCATCGGCGCGAAGAGCTGGAAGACGTGAATCATCTTCTCCCACGGCTCAAGCGTCACCTTTACGCCTGCTTTGCGCGCGCGCTCCGCTATCCGCGTTGAATCATCGAGCAGCGTCTCCGCCGTGCCGACCTGAATTAGCAGCGGCGGCAGTCCGCTCAAGTCCGCGTAAAGCGGCGCGGCGAGTGGCGTGCGCGGATCCTTCCCGCCCAGGTACGCCTTGCCCATCTCGACCAACCCCGCCTTCTGCACCATCGGATCGGCCGCCGCCTTGGTGGTCATCGACTCCCCGATGCCTTCGAGGTCCACCCACGGCGACAGGCACGCGCCGGCCCCCGGAGTCGCCAGCTTCGCGTCGCGGATTGCAACCAGCGTCGCGACCGTTAACCCGCCGCCCGCCGAGTCACCGGCGACCGCGATGCGTGTCGGCTTCAGGCCGGTCGAGAGCATCCAGCGGTACGCCGCGACGGCATCCTCGACAGCGGCGGGATGCGGATGCTCCGGCGCGAGCCGATAGTCGATGACCAGTACGCGCGCCTTGGCCGCTCGTGACAGGCGTGCCGCGAGCGCGCGATGAGTATTGATCGATCCGATTACATAGCCGCCACCGTGCAGGTAAAGCACCGCGCGGCCCTGGTCCGCACCGGGGGCGCTGACCCATTCGGAAGGTACGCCACCAGCTTGAATGGGCTCACGCTTCACATCGGCGTCAACCGGGAAAAGACCCGCCATCTGCTCGAATCCGGCGCGGGTCTGCTCAATGGTTGGCCCCTGCGCAATGGGTCGCGCCCTGAGCATCTGGATAATCGTGTCGAGTTGCTGCTGTGACATGGTGTTCCTCCTTGCATGGGCGGATGCCGCACGGGCAGTGCCTACAATCGCAACTTTGCGCGGATGAAATCAATCAGTACGGCCGGGCTTGCAGCGACATCGACGACGACGGTATCGCGGCCCCACGCGTGGAGAGTGCGCGAAAACGTCAGTTGGGCTTGTGACCTCGAGGCGGGAGTCCTAAAGTCGGGGCGCTCGCGCCACGCTCACATCGCGGGCGCCAAGAGGTAACGATGAAGGTTTCGCTTTTCTACCTGCCAACGGTTGGATCCAAGCCCGACATCGAAAAGGGCCGTGTCGGTCTCAACAACTCGTTGTATCAGCAGATGCTGCGCGAACTATCCGCGCAGGCGCGGCTCGCCGACGATCTCGGCTACGACTCGATGAGCTTCACGGAGCACCATTTCCACATCGAGGGCTTCGAGATGTCCAACAACCCGGTGATGCTCGACCTGTTCGTCGGCATGCAGACCAAACGACTGCGGGTCGGCCAGCTCGGAATCGTGCTGCCCGCGTCAAATCCAATTCGTGTCGCCGAAGACATCGCGATGCTCGATCACATGACCGGCGGGCGCGCCAATGCCGGCTTTGCGCGCGGATACCAGCGCCGCTGGGTCGATATCATGGCGCAGCAGACCCATGGAGTGAGCGGTGCATTGCCGCATCAGCACGACGCCATCGATGCGACGAACCGGGAAGCATTCGAAGAGTGCTTCCGGATAATCAAACTCGCGTGGACCCAGGACCTGCTCTCCTACCAGGGCAAGTACTGGAAGATACCGCCCGGTGCTACGCCCTGGGGCCTGGAGGCGACCGTCAAGTGGGGAGGCGGCGTGGAAGACGGCATCGTGACGGCGGTCGGAGTGGTGCCAAAGCCCCTCCAGAAGCCGTATCCGCCGGTCTTTCAGCCGTTCGCTTCATCCGAGCGGAGCATCCGCTGGTGCGCTCAGGAGGGCGTCACTGCGGTGCTGCCGCCACTCTTTCCCGAGTTCGAGCACCAGCTCTGCGAACTGTACGCGGAAGTCTCGGGCAAGCCGCTCGGCGAAGGAATGGGCGTGCTGCGCGACGTGATCATCGCGGACACCGATGAGGAGGCGATGCATCTGTGGCGCGAGGGCGGCTACTTCTGCGGTCATGAGTGGTTCGAGCCGTTTGGATTTTCAAAGGGGCTCGAGGATCCGAAGACGGGCGAGCCGGCGGACATCTGGAAAAACGGGCTTGGGTTTGTCGGGACGGTGGACACGGTGACGCGCCAGCTCGAGACGATGGCCAAGCGGCTGCCGGTCAAATGGATTTTCGCGTGGATGTACAATTCGCTGATTCCGCACGATCGGCTGATGAAGACGCTCGAGTTGTTCCACACCAAGGTGCTGCCCAGGGTGGCGGAGGTGGGGTGAGTGGCGGAGCTGGGAGGCAGGCGGGTGTAGCCGCAAG
>Ga0184634_10000187_pt1 | contig 14537 bp, 13 predicted proteins | sample PLM31_200_b1_FD_133016 | JGI IMG/M metagenome (GOLD analysis project Ga0184634, IMG submission 133016) | Groundwater sediment microbial communities from an aquifer in East River, Colorado, USA - PLM3-1_200_b1 | ecosystem: Environmental > Terrestrial > Soil > Riparian zone | place: USA: East... | reverse complement strand
GATGTCCACGCCCATCTCAACACCAAGGAGATGATGGAGGTCTCGCTCGGCAAGTACAACGAGGCGATGCAGAAATATTACAAGTTCGAGCTTCACGTCAAGACGGCCGCGGAGATGGCTGAGGACTTCGTCAAGGCGGACGTGAAAGGGATCCTCATGGGTTGGGACGCGGAGACCGCCTCGGGCCTGCCCAAGCTCAGCAACGACGGCCTGGCGGCGATCGTGAAGCAGTTTCCGAAGGCTTTCATCGGCGCTTTCGCCGGCGTCGATCCATGGAAAAAGGAGGAAGCGGTCAAAGAGGCGGAGCGGGCGGTGAAAAAATTGGGGCTGATGGGACTCAAATTCCAGCCGGCGGTGCAGGCCTTCTATCCCAACGACCGCGCGTTCTACCCGCTCTGGGAAAAATGCGTGGAGCTGAAAGTTCCCGTCCAGTTTCACACCGGCACGACGGGCATCGGCGCCGGCCTCCCCGGAGGAATGGGGATCAAGCTCGCCTATTGCCAGCCGATTTATCTCGACATGGTGGCGGCCGACTTTCCCAACCTGACGATCATCGCCTGCCATCCCTCCTGGCCCTGGCAGGATGAGATGATCGCCGTCCTGCTCCACAAGGCCAACGTGGTGAACGAGCTTTCCGGCTGGTCGCCGAAATATTTCAGCGACGCGCTGAAAAAGGAGATCGGCGGCAGGCTGCAGGATAAATTCATGTTCGGCTCGGACTACCCGGCGCTGACTCACGATCGGCTGTTCAAGGACTGGGAGAGCCTGGGGCTCAAGAGCGAGGTGATGGAGAAAATTTTTTACAAGAACGCTCAGCGAATCCTGGGCCTCGCGTAGGAAGCGGAAGGAGCAAACGTGTCTCAGGCGCCGAAGACATTCGACGAGTGGTGGGTGGGCAGCCACTACCGCCACTTCGTCGAGCGCGAAGGCGTTCCTCTGTACGAGGGCAGCGCGCTGGAAAATCTCGCCACCCTGCCGCTGGCCGGTTGGGAGAGAAGGGGGGGTAAGGCCGCTTATACGCGCTTAGGCAATCAGGAGACGGTCAACCTTCAGATCGTTGAAATCCCTCCAAAAGGCGAATTGAAGCCCGAGCGCCATATGTATGAAGCGGTCATGTACGTGATGAGCGGGACGGGCGCGACGACGATCTGGCAGGAAGGAGAGCCTAAACGGACCGTCGAATGGGGCGAAGGGGCGCTGCTCGCGATCCCGCTCAACGCCTGGCACCAGGAGTTCAACAGCTCGGCCGACAAGCCGTGCCGCGTCCTCTTCGGCACCAACATGGCGCAGGTGATCAACCTGTACCAGAATCGCGAATTCGTCTTCAACAACCCCTTTTCCTTCAAGGAGCGATACAGCTACTCGGGCGCGAGGGATTACGCGGAGCGCGGCGTGCGCTGGAACACGAGGCTCTTTCAGACCAACTTTGTCGCCGACATCAGAAGCTTCGCTCTGGATTCCTGGGGGGAGCGCGGCACGCGCACCTCGATCATGCGTCTCTACATGGGCAACTCCAGCTCGCAGATTCACATCCTCGAAGTCTCGGAAGGAACCTACGTGACCGCCCACAGGCACGGTGCGGGCGCGCACGTGATCGTGATTCAAGGCGAGGGCTACGAGTATTTATTTATGCCGGGCGACGAGGGGAAGGCGGACAGGAGAGCTAAAATTCCGCTGAGACCTTACGGCGTGATCGCGCCCAAGCTCAACGAGTTCCACCAGCATTTCAACAGCGGCAAAGGGCCGCTGAGGCAGCTGGCGTTCAAGGGGTGGGACAAAGGGCTGGCGACGGTTACCAACGAGGGAAAATACGATGCGGTGGGCGCCGCCCGCAGCGACAATCCCTACGGCTGGGCGTTCAAGCTGCGCTACGACAAGGAAGATCCGGCGATCAGGGAGGAATATTACGAGGAGTTGGAGAAAAACGGCGTTACGCTAAGGCTCGAGCCGCTCGACCAGGCAGCGGGGTAGAGGGAAGTACAGGCGTGCTTCGCCGGCTACAGCGAAAGCCGCTGCCCGTTCGAAGAGCCCGCGCATCCGATACCGCCGGTGGGATTAAGCAGCTACCCATTGCGCGGGCTCGGAGAGCGGGTGGCGGCTTTCGCTTCGATGCCGAGGGGCGCGAGGGACATGTAGGGGACTGGCAATTTTAAAGGGGGAGTTCCGCCGGCCGTGATGGGCGATTAGACGAACATGGATTTCCGTCTTTCTTCAGATCAGGCGCTGCTGAAAAGCACGGCGCGCAAGCTCGCCGAGGAGCGATTCCGCGCCGCCGCTTTCAAGTGGAAGGGGGAGTATCCCGCGGCGAACGAAAAAATTCTGCGCGAGCAGGGTTTCTTCGGCGTGAGCCTGCCGCAAGAGTACGGCGGAGGCGGCCTTACGCTGCTGGAAGATTTGCTCATCTTGGAAGAGGTCGGCCGGGTCTGCCCCGACACGGCTTCGGCGCTGACCCTGGCCGGCCCGCCGCGGATCGTTGCCGAGCTAGGCGGCGAGAGCCTCAAGCAAAAATATCTTCCCGCCTTCTGCCGCGACGGAAAAAAGATCGGCATCGCGATCTCGGAGACCGAGGCGGGCTCGGCGGTCACCGAGCTCAGGACCAGGGCGAAGGTTGAGGGAGGGAAGGTCGTCGTCGACGGGGGAAAGCTCTTCATCAGCCACGCGGATGTCTGCGCGGCCTTTTTGACTTTCGTCAGGTTCGACGATGGGATCGGCGCGGTGCTGATCGACCAGGGAAGCCGGGGATTTCAGTTGGGCAAGCCCGACATCAGCATGGCGGGCCATCGCCACTACACGCTGTTCTTCGACGGCTGCGAGATTCCCGCGGAGAACATTCTCATTCGGGGCAAGGATGCGTTCAAGCGGCTGATCCAGGCCTTCAACGCCGAGCGGTGTTTGAGCGCCGTCTGGTCGGTCTCGATCGCGCTCTCAGCCTTCGATCTCGCGCTGGACTACGCGCGGCAGAGAAAACAGTTCGGCCATCAGATCGGCGAGTTTCAGGGTATCCGCTGGATGCTGGCGGAGATGGCGATGAAGATCGAGGCCGCGCGGCTGCTCACCTACCGGGCGGCCACGGACCCGACGCGCTTGAAAAGCTCGATGGCCAAGGCGGCGGCGAGCGAAATGGTGGAGCGGGTCGTGAGCGACGCGCTCCAGATCTTCGGCGGCTACGGCTACATGCGGGAACATCCGCTTGAATACCTCTACCGCCTGGCGCGCGGGCGGAGGATCGCGGGCGGGACCGTGGAAGTGCAGAAGAACATGATGGCTGACGAGCTGCTACGAAAGGGATTGCATAAAGAGGAATGAATACAAAATGAAGGTTGCATAGCACACAGTGCAAAATCAACTTTTTGGTGTAAACTCAAGTCGTCAGGAGGTGATTTTTTATGGTTAAGGCCATCTGGTGCTCCTTGCTGGTTATAGTGATCGGGCTCGTTTTTAACCTACGGACCTCTCTTCTCTCCGCGCAAGAACCTTATTATAAGGGCAAGACCATCCGGATCATCGCCGGCTTTGCCGCGGGCGGAGGTGTCGATGCCGAGGCACGGCTGCTTGCCCGCTATTTGGAGCGGCATACCCCAGGAAATCCGACGGTCATTGTGCAGAATATGCCCGGCGCGGGAGGCATGGTGGCGACGAATTGGTTCGAACAGTTCGGCAAACCTGACGGGCTCACGCTGCATTACACGGGCACTACTTCCATCAACCAACAGGTTTTCGCGGCAGAAGGAGTCAAGTTTGATCTCCGGAACTGGCCAGTGGTCGGAAGCGTCTTCCGCCAGACCTCGGTCGCTCTGATCCGGCCGGAAAAGCTCCCTCGGCTCACAAGTCCTGGTGTGCCATTAAAAGTGGGAGTGCGGATGGGAGACGAGAGTTGGAACTCGATCTTTCTGTGGGGCGCCGAGTTCCTGAACTGGAACCTGACCTGGGTCGCGGGATACCCTGGCGGAGGCGAGAGCCGACTCGCGTTTCGCCGTGGTGAGGTCGATATCTTCGCGACAGCGGTGCTGCCTAATCTCAAAGAGCTCGCAGGAGAAGGTTTTAAACCCTTCGTTCAGCAGGGGCGATTGACCTCGGCAGGATCCTTTCAAAGGAGACCCGAATTTCCCGAAGTTCCGACCTTTGATGAGCTGCTGGGACAACGGCGCCCTAAGGGGGCGGCGTGGCAAGCGTACGCTACCTGGGCCGGAGTCGATAGCGCGGGAAGGCCCCTCCATGCAGCACCGAGAACTCCTCTGGAGATCACCACAGCATTGCGGGAAGGTTTTTCACGGACAAAGGAGGATAAGAGCTTTCAGTCGGAGCTCCTTAAGGTCGCTGGGGAAGATGCGGATGCGCTCTTAGCGAACGAGGCAGAGCCGATCCTACGCCAACTCCTGGCGGTTTCTCCCGAGGTCCGGGATTTCGCCAATTCCTTGATGAAAAGATATCTGAAGCGTTAAAAGGTGATTCGTCAGATGGACCGCATTACGGCGGAAAAGATCTTGGAATCCGATTACGACATCATCGTCCTGGGGAGCGGCGTAGCTGGCCTGGCCGCAGCCCTTTCCAGCTCGGAACACGGGGCTAACGTATTATTGGTGGAGAAAGCGCCTCCTTCACAGAGGGGAGGCAACAGCCGGCGCAGCGGTAGCTTTCGTGTCGCCTATGGGGACATTAAGAGCTTGAAAGTGCTGGTTAAAGATCTTGAGGGGAAAGCACTCCAAGTACCAGCCTACACGGAAGACGACTATTATCGGGATCTCATGAGGGTGACTGGGGAAAAAGCAAACCCAGAACTGGCCAGGACGCTGGTAAGCAAGTCCTGGGAGACCTTACTGTGGCTAAGAGGGCTGGGGGTGGAATTTGAGCTGAGCCTTATGGACACGGTGAAGGTCGGGAATTCATTTTTCGTTACCCCAGGGAGCGCCCTCCGTGTGAAGGGAGGAGGCGAAGGAGAAGCTTTGACAACGAACCTTTTCCAGCGCGTTGAAGAGCAACAGATCCCGGTGATTTATGAAGCCCAGGTCATAAGCTTGCTTCGGAACGAAGTAGGCCGGATTTGCGGCGTTAGCTTAAGAGCGGGAGGGAAATCGAAGATAATTCACGGAAAGGCCATCGTCCTGGCCTGTGGCGGGTTTGAGGCGAATGCGGAGATGCGCTGTCGCTACCTGGGTCCAGAATGGGAGCATGTCAAGATCCGTGGAACGCGCCATAATACCGGCGATGGCATCCGGCTGGCTATAGAGGCGGGTGCCGACATAGGTGGCGACTGGGGTGGGGCTCATGCTGGGATGATAGATGCCAAGGCGCCGGATGTCTGGTCCACAAACCGGGCCATCCGTAGGTCATACCACTACGGAATCATAGTTAATACCGAGGGTAAGCGGTTCTTCGATGAAGGGGAAGACTTTGAACCTTTGCTCTACGCCAAATTGGGACGTGCCGTTCTTTGGCAACCCGGCGGAATTGCTTTCCAGATCTTCGATGATAAGGTAAAGCATCTCTTGAGTCCCTACTATTCGGATGCCACGCAGTTCATCGCTTCTTCCATCGAAGAGCTTGCGGCTCGGCTCCATATCGATCCTGCGGCGCTAAGGGCCACCATCGCCGAGTTTAATCAGGCAATCCTGGATGTCACTTTCAACCCAGGGATTAAGGATGGAAAGGGCGCGCCGGGGATCACGCCTCCAAAGTCCAACTGGGTGCAACCAATCGATGCACCTCCGTTTAGGGCCTTTCCCGGCGTTTGTGGGATTACCTTCACCTTTGGGGGTGTGCGTACAGACGGCCGCTCCCGGGTAATCAGCAAGGAGGGTCAACCCATCCCGGGCCTCTATGCCGCCGGCGCGACCACAGGAGGCCTCTTGTATTATCACTATCCCTTGGGAGCAAGCTTGATGCAGGCGGCAGTCTTTGGGCGTATCGCCGGCCGGGAGGCAGCAACCATTAGGGAGGCATGAAATATGAGCAACGCAGATACGGTCCTCTTAGAGAAAAAAGGCGCGGTGGCGAGGATTACCATCAATCGTCCGGAGAAGCGCAATGCGATCAGTAGCGGGGTCATCCACGGAATGATCTCGGCGCTGAAGCAGGTCGAGAAAGATGATGGGATCAAAGTTGTGACCACGACGGGAGCGGGAAACGTGGCTTGGTCGGCCGGTTACGACATGGACTATCTATCGGGGCTGCTCCACGGGGATCCATCCAAGCCGGATGACTCCGGACTCGAGCTCAACGACATGATTCGGACTTCGTCCAAAATCACCATTGCGGTGGTGAACGGTTTTTGCCTCGGAGGCGCCGTGACGCTGCTACTGTCGCACGATCTGGCCATCGTCTCGGACAAGGCGCAGATCGGCCTGCCGGAGATCTTCAGGGGATTTCCCCCGCGCTACGTGGTCGGCGCCCTGGTCAGGACCATCGCCGTGAAGCCGGCGATGGAGATGCTCATTACGGGGAGAAACTTGAGCGCGGCGGAGGCGCGGCAGATCGGCCTCGTCAACCGCGTGGTGCCCGACGGCGAGCTGGAGGCGGCGGCCGAGCGCTGGGCGGAGGAGATCGCGCAGTACGACGGGATCACGCTCGATTACACCAAGAAGTCCGTCTACCGGTGCATGGACCAGGCGACTTACGATCAGGCGATGCAGACCAACATTGCGATTCACGAAGAGCACAACCGCGCCAATCCGAACGTCGCGAGAGGCCTGGAAGAGCTCAGAAACCGGAGGACAAAAAAATGACGTACGACTTAAGGACGCATCTCAAGGCGCTTGAGAATCATGGACTCCTGCGCCGTGTCCGGCGCGAGGTGGACAAGAATTGGGAGTTGAGCGCGATCATGCGCTGGGTCTACCTCGGTCATGAGGAGGCAAAAAGATACGCGATCCTCTTCGAGCGAGTGAAGGGATATGAGTTTCCCGTAGTGGTGGGCGCCACGGGAGCTTCTTATAAGACTTATGCGGTCGCATTGGGAATCGATCCCAATGAGCCTCGAGCCAAGGTCATGGGAGAGATCCGGCGCCGTTTCATCCAAGCACTTAAGAATCCCCTGCCGCCGGTGACGGTTGACTCCGGGCCATGCAAGGAGAGGATCGACCGGGGCAGCGCCGTAAACATCCATAAGTTTCCCATTCCGGTCTGGACCCCGGAGAAGGACCGCGGCTGGGAGGAAGGACACGGCTTCATCACCGCCCCCTACTGCATGACCAGAGATCCCGATACCGGGATCCGTAATGTCGGCACCTATCGCATGATGATCCGGCCGGAGCCTGACATGACCGGCATCGCCGCAACCTTCGGCGCGCACATCTGGAACCACATCTGCAAGAACGAAGCGCGGGGCAAGGCGACGGAGATCGCCACCGTCATCGGCGGCGATCCGGCGATCGGCATGGTGTCGACCACGCAGATCCCCTACGGGGTGGACGAGCTGGCGGTGGCCGGAGGGCTGCGCGGCTCGCCTATCGAAGTCATCCGCTGCGAGAGCGTCGACATCGAAGTGCCGGCCGACGCCGAGATGGTCATCGAGGGCAGGCTGCCGCCCGCGAGCGAGCGCCCCTACGAGGCGGAGGCGCCGTTCGGCGAATACACCGGCTATCAAGGCTCGGCGAAGCTCTCCCCGGTGAACGAAATCAGTTGCATCAGCTATCGCAAAGATTCGATCTACCAGGCGTTTATCAGTCAGATGCCGCCGAGCGAATCGAGCAAGGTGCGCCACATCGGCTTTGAGTCGATGATTCTCAAGCATCTGCAGGATCTCGGCTACGAAGGGATCGTCGATCTCAACGTCCCGGAGAGCGCGCAGGTGGGCGTGGTGATCGTGTCGATCCGCAAGCAGGACGCCGGCCAGCCCACGCGCATCGCGCAGGCGATCTTCTCGCTGCTCCAGCCGCGCTGGGGAAAGTTCGTGATCGTGACGGACGACGACGTGGACATTTACGACCTGGACAACGTCTTCTGGGCCATCACCTTCCGCACGAGCCTTTCGCCTGCGCGCCGCAACATCCGCTTCCTCGAGGGGATGATCGCCCAGTGCCTCGACTACTCGGCGGCTAACGCCATCGAGGATCTCAAGAGCCGGTGGGACTGGCCTTCGGACGGCGTGCTCATCGACGCCACCCGTCCCTATGCTCCTTATCCTGTAGTCTCTCTCCCGCCGGCGCGGTATCTTACCAAGGTGCTGGAGTCCTGGCATGAATACGGTCTCCCGGAACTGGACCGGAAAGAGCTGCCGCAATCGATCGTGGTGGAAGAGGATTACTTGAAAAAGGGCCTCGCGGCCTTGCCCCGGTTTTTGCCCACAGAGGTCAAAAACGCGGCAAAGGAGAGCAAAGGATGATCAAGATCATGAAAAGTGGATGGATTATCGTGGGCGTGGTTTCCCTAATTTTGGCGCCCGCGCCGGATCTCCGGGCCCAGCTTTCCAAAGTCTATGTAGCCCATCCGGCAGCGACCTTAAGCGATGCTCCCTTCTATATCGCCCTGGACAAAGGCTTCTACCAGCAAGAAAAGTATGAGGTGCTCAGCATTTTTGTGACGGGCGGCCCCACGGGGGCACAAGCCCTGATAGCAGGTTCGATCCACTTTAGCTTGGCGTTGGGCTCGGGTACCCGCGCGGCGATGGTGGGAGCCCCCCTTAAGGGCATCTTTGGCTTTAACGAAAACCCTATCTTCTCACTGTATGGAAGACCGGATCCGGGAGTTAAGTCCCCGCAGGATTTGCAAGGAAAGAGCATCGCCGTCACCGGCATTGGCAGCAGCACGGACTACGCGGCCCGGGCGATCTTAAACCACTTCAGCTTGAGCCCGGACAAGGACGCTACGATCGTCGCCCTGGGGGGTGGCACGAATGTCTGGAGCGCGCTTGAGAGTGGGAGGGTGCAAGCGGCGATCCTCTGGCCTCCCTACGACGCGCTCGCCGAGCAAATGGGGATGACAAAGATTCTTTATCTCGGCGACATTATAACCTTGCCGGCTTCCGGCATCGTTGCCGCCGATAAATTTCTCAAAGAAGATCCGGCGCTCGCCAAACGTTTTCAGCGCGCCACGCTGAAGGGGCTGCGCTTCTTTCAGAACGCATCCAACCGGGAAGAGAACGGAAAAATTATGGCGAAAGCTTTCCAATGGGAGCAGGACATAGCTCTCCGCTCGTATGATTTTCTTCGCCCCATCCAGACCCGTGATGGGATTCTCCCGTTCGACGCGGTCAAAAACGACATCGAAAGCGCTCGTGAAAGGATCAAAGATGCCAAGATTACCGCCCTATCCGTAGAGGATCTGCAGCGGCGGATGTACGATTTCGCGCCTTTGCAAGAGATCCTCCGGGAAGAAAAAGGACGCTGAGGGAACCGTCAAAAATCAGAAAGAGAGGCGATTGCAATGACTGAAATTCAAGAAACCAAGACATCGTATGCATCCTGGATAGAGCAGGAGGGGGTGCCTATTGTCGAGGGGCACAGTGTCAATCTCGCTGAGGTCCCCCTTGGACCTTGGCGCCGAAAGGGCGGGCGAGGGGCGTTCGTCCAGTTGAGCGGCATGGAGGGATGGACGGGAATGGAGGTGGTGGAGATTCCGCCGGGAAAAGCGCTTGAGCCTGAGAAGCATCTTTACGAAAGCGTCTTCTACGTCGTCGAGGGCTTCGGTTCCACGGAGGTTTGGCGGCCGGGAGAGGCCAAGCGGTTTTTTGAATGGGCGCCGGAAAGTTTGTTCGCGCCGCCGCTCAATTGCGTGTACCGCCTGGTGAACGGCGGGCGCGAGCGGGCGCTTCTGGCGGCGGTGACCAACGGACCGATGATCATCGACCTCTTTCACAGCCCGGATTTTGTTTTCGGCTGCGATTACCAATTCAAAGACCGGTATAACGGCGAAGAAAATTACTTCGAGGTCAGCCAGAAGCGCTACAAAGTGGGACGAGGCAATTATTGGGATACGAACTTTATCGCGGACGTGGCCAACGCTGATATTGATGCCCACGAGTGGAAAGCAGCGGGCGGAAGCTTTACCGGTTTTGAGATTGCCGGCAATACGCTCGTGGGACACTTGGTGGAGTGGCCCGTGGGGAGATACCACAAAGCCCATTATCATGGAGCTGGGGCTGTTTTAGTGATCCTCAGGTCTGAAGGGTATACTCTGATCTGGCCAAATGATTTAGGGATCCATCCTTATCAGGATGGCCATGGCGATAAAGTCGTCCGGGTGGATTGGAAACCCGGCACAGCGTTTGGCCCGCCCAACGGCTGGTTTCACCAGCACTTCAATCTCGGGACGGTGAAGGCGCGCCAGCTCGCTCTGAGATACGGCAGCAAAAAACACAAGATGGGCTTCTACGTGGCCGCGCAGAAACAGGACGGCGGAGTTTTTATCAGCGTGAAAGAAGGTGGCACTCTGATTGAGTACGAGGATGAGGACCCTGAGATCCGGCGGACCTATCAGGCGGAATTAAAAAAGCGCGGCATACCGTTTGATATGCCTCCCATCAAGCGCGCCTAGCTGGTGCAAGCTCTCCATGCTTAATCGGTTGCCTGTGACGGCCCCAGAGCAGAAGAGGTTGAAAAGAAAAAAGGGCTTCCGTGTTGAGCACTGCATTGAGCGATATCTTCTTTTTCACGAGGCGGACCCAGCGGGAATCGCGCAGTTTCATCAGCTGTTCGCCTGGATGCAGGAGGCCGAGCAGTCTTTCTTCCGTTCCCTGGGGCTGCCGCTAAGGGAGTATTGGGCCTCCGGAGGGAAGAAATCGCTGGGTTGGGCCAGACACCATGCCGCCTTTGACTTTTTCCGCCCAATTCTGGTGGATGAAAAGGTGACTGTCCGCCTACAACTAAGACAGATGACGCAGCGCACGCTGAGTTTCAACGTGGTGATAGAGAACGAAGACGGAGTGAAGGCCCGGGGCAAGCTCAGAACCATTTGTATTCGAGGCCGTGAGGACCATTTTAGAACGGTTCCTATCCCAAAAATCGTCCGTGACAGGATTCTGTCTTTGGCGCGACCACCTCCTCGGAAGATCACTTGACACGATTTTTTACTGCTTTCCCTGTTTGAAGCCCTTCAGTGATTCCTGGCGCAGCGACATCCATATCTGGTCGACAAAGCGGCCAAATTCTCCTGATGCGATAATCTCTGAGGTTCGCGGGCGCGCAAGGTCGATCTCGAGGACGGGCTAGAGCGGCGCGACGAAAGAGGAGGCAGCATGTTTCAAAATCTGCTGGTCAGCAAGGAAGGCGGCGTTACCCTTCTTCAGTTCAACCGGCCGCAGAAGAAAAACGCTTTCAACGCCCGGCTCCGACAGGAGATGGAGGAGGCGCTCAAAGAAATTTCCGCCGATCCCCAACAACGCGTCGTCATCGTCACCGGCGGTGAGGAATTTTTTTGCGCCGGGGCCGACATCGGCGAGATTTTGGAAGCGACCACCGCCGAAGCCACGTACCGGCACGCGCGCGAATTCCAGCTCCTGTTCGACCAGATCGAGGCGCTGCCGCAGCCGGTGGTCGCCGCGGTCGCGGGCTACGCGCTGGGCGGCGGCTGCGAGCTGGCGCTGGCGTGCGATTTTCGCGTCGCCTCGGAGACGGCGAAGTTCGGCCTGCCGGAGATCAAGATCGGCGCCTTTCCTGCCGGCGGCGGAACGCAGCGGCTGCCGCGCCTGATCGGCGCGGCGCGGGCAAAGGAGGTTATTTTCACCGGCGAGCCGATCGACGCGAGCGACGCGCTCACCTGCGGTCTCGTAAGCAAAGTGGTGGCGAAGGACAAACTCCACGAAGCGGCGAAGAAGCTCGTCAACCGCGGACTGGAGATGGATATCGGCGCGGCGCTGGAGTTGGAAGCCTGCTGCCTGGGAACTTTGGCCGGCACTCACGACCTGCACGAAGGGACTCTCGCCTTCCTGGAGAAGAGAAAGCCAAACTTCACCGGCCACTGACCTAGCTGGCTTGACAGCGGTTCGCGGGCAGAGTATTTGGAGAAAAAGCTCTTTTTTTCTCATATGCTCTACTCCCGCCCCCTGCGAATACGCTCATCTGGCCGAACGATCTGGGAATTCATCCTTATCAGAACGGCCACGGCGATAAAGTCGTCCGCGTGGATTGGAAGCCGGGCACTGCGTTTGGTCCGCCTAACGGTTGGTTTCACCAGCACTTCAATAGTGGAGACACGGCAGCGCGCCAACTCGCTCTCCGATACGGAAGCCGAAGGCACCTCGCGCTGCGGGACGTGGCGCGAAAGGCAGGGAAAGTCGAGGGCGTGATGATCAGCCATCGGGAAGGCGGAACCCTGATCGAGTACGAGGACGAAGATCCCGAGATCCGCCGCCTGTACGAGAGGGAGTTACAGAAGCTCGGGGTGAAAATGGAGATGCCGCTTTTCGGAGGTAGGATGGGAGGCAATCCTGAGTGAAGTTATAGGGGACAGTTATGGAAGAGTATCGAAAGAAAATTTCTGGACTACTCCAAGGCAAGGACCGGATGCTCATTGGGGGAGAATGGGTGAAGAGCGAGTCCGGAAGATCCTTTTCCACCTATGATCCCGCTACGGAAGAAAAGCTCTGTGACGTGCCGCTCGCAACGGAACGGGACGTAAGCCGAGCCGTGGAAGCTGCCCAGCAGGCCTTTACCTCCTGGCGTTGTGTAGACCCGTTCGAGCGGGCCAAAAAGGTCTCCGCCCTGGCCAATCTCTTGCGGCAACATGCGGAGGATTTTGCCCTGCTCGACGCGGTGGACTCCGGCAATCCGGTGACGGCGATGAAGGGAGATGTCCTGATGGCAGCCGCCATCATGGACTACTTCGCCGGCCTCGCGGGTGAGCTCAAAGGAGAAGTTCTGCCCGGACAACCGGGCATGCTCCACACGGTGTTCTCCGAGCCTTACGGAGTGGTGGTTCGTATTATCCCTTTTAATCATCCCATCTTTTTTGCTGCCTGCAAGATCGCCGCGCCGCTTGTGGCCGGGAACACGGTCATTCTCAAACCTGCGGAGCAAACTCCGCTCTCGGCGTTGGAGATGGGGAGGTACGTGCAAGAGGTGTTCCCTCCCGGCGTCGTAAATATCGTCACGGGTGACGGCCCGGTGACCGGAACCGCGCTGGTCAAGCATCCAAAAACCAAACGGATCGCCCTCACTGGCGGAGTGGATACCGGCCGCGCCGTCCTCCGGCTTGCAGCCGAAGGCGGGATCAAACACGTCACTCTAGAGCTGGGTGGGAAAAACCCCATGATTGTCTTTCCCGATGCGGAGATCGACAAGGCGGTGGAATCGGCGGTTGTGGGGATGAACTTCCACTGGTGTCAGGGGCAGTCCTGCGGCTCGACCTCGCGTCTCTTCCTGCACGAATCCATCCACGACGAATTTCTCGACAAGGTGATTAGACGTATCGGAACGATCCGCATCGGACAACCGCTCGACCCCGCCACCGAGATGGGCTGCCTGGTTTCCCAAGAGCAGTACCAAAAAGTCCTGCGCTACATCGGCTATGGCAAAGAGGAAGGAGCGCGTCTGGTCGCCGGAGGCGAAAGGCCAAAGGGCGAAGCCTTCCAAAGGGGCTACTTCTTGCAGCCCACAGTATTCGACAAGGTGACGATGGAGATGAGGATCGCCCGAGAAGAGATCTTCGGCCCGGTGCTCTCGGTGCTCACCTGGAACGATTCGGAAGCGGTAATCCAACAGGCCAACGCCGTGGATTACGGCCTCACGGCAAGCATCTGGACGAGCGACCTTGCCAAAGCCTTTAAGGCCGCAGAGCGCTTGGAAGCCGGCTACATCTGGATTAACGGCTCCAGCCGCCACTTTTTGGGCGTGCCCTTCGGCGGCTACAAACAGAGCGGCATAGGCCGAGAAGAATCTGTAGAGGAGCTTCTGAGCTACGTCCAAACCAAAGCGGTCAACACCGCTCTCACCGGCAACTAAAGCATCTTGACAGCCGCTCGCAGCGGGGGTATTTAGGATTAAAAGGTCTTATTTTCCCCAATGCTCTACTCCCGTCCCTGTGAATACGCCATCCGCACGATGGCCTACCTAGCCCGAGTTGCTGCAGACAAACGGGTCCAAGCGCAGGAGATCGCAGCCGCAGAAAGCATTCCGGCGCCGATCTTGGCCAAGGTACTCCAGCAGCTTGCGCGCAGCGGCCTCGTTAATTCCTTCAAGGGCCCCGGTGGAGGATTCAGCCTAAACCGTCCCCCAATCTCTATCAATCTCTATGAGATCTTCCGGCTCGTGGATGGCGTCGAAGATCTGGACCGCTGTGCTGTCGGGTTGGCAGAGTGCAACGATTTTGCTCCCTGTCCCCTCCACGACACCTGGAAGTCTGTGCGCGTCCACCTGCTGCAGTATCTTAAAAAAACTACGCTCGAGGAGATGGCCAGTGCCGTCGAACGCAAAAAGGAGCTAATGGGAAGAGGTCGTAGACAGCGGCGAAAATAGGAAGAGTAAGAACTATGCGGCAGGAAGACTTTCTTAAGAAGCTTGGCATCTATGCCCGCTACCTGAACCAATTTCTCAACGAGGGAGATGTGCTGAGGATACTTGAAACGATCAGGGATCTGGAGGAAGTCCGCAAGCAGGCTGAGAGAG
>Ga0184634_10000186_pt1 | contig 14574 bp, 28 predicted proteins | sample PLM31_200_b1_FD_133016 | JGI IMG/M metagenome (GOLD analysis project Ga0184634, IMG submission 133016) | Groundwater sediment microbial communities from an aquifer in East River, Colorado, USA - PLM3-1_200_b1 | ecosystem: Environmental > Terrestrial > Soil > Riparian zone | place: USA: East... | reverse complement strand
CTCCGGCACGGGGGCCGGTTTCTCAGGCCTTGGCGGCAGCTCGGCCGGATTCGGGGCGATTTTCCAGGGGAACGGGAATGCGGCCGGCCTCCGCTGTCTGGGCGGCACCGGTTCCGTGGGACACGGCATCTCGGCATTGAGCGGCACCGGCGGCGGCGACGGTATCAGCGGCACCGCGGGGGTGGGTTCGTCGGGACGCGGCATTGCCTGTACGGGCGATCTGTCGGGTGAAGGATTCGCGGCTCTCGGTGGTACGACCGGTCACGGAATTCAAGGGATTGGCGGCGGCAGCGATAGTCACGGAGCCTTTTTCCTGGGCGGGCTCAATGGACACGGCATGTTATGCCAGGGCGATGGAACTGGCGAGGGCATCTCAGCCCAGGGAGGCGCCACGGGTCACGGGATGGAGTGCCTGGGAGGAACGACTTCCGGGACTGGCTTCCGGGCTGTGGCGCAGCTCAGCGGTCCTGGGGCATCGTTCCTTGCCGCTGGGAACAACCCGGCAGCTGAATTTCTCGCGGCCGGGAACGGCAACGGCATCCAATCATTTGGCCTCGGGACCGGCCACGGCGTGCGCGCTGTCGGTGGGGCCACAGGCGACGGTCTGGTGGGCGAGGGCGGGGCCACGGGTGGCCACGGGATCCGCGGTCTCGGCACCGGCGGCAATGGCGGCCTCCGGGCGACCGGTGGCCCAACCGGGCCGGGCCTGTGGATCGTGGGCGGCAGCACCTCGGGGAGTGGCGTCGCAATCACAACGACATCGGGCGACGGTGTCTTCATCAATCCTACGGCCGGCCACGGGATTTTTGCGGCCGGCGAGGGTACGAGCCGGCATGGTATACAGCTCCTGGGTGGTACCGCCGGCATCTCGGATGGGCTCAACTGCTTGGCCGGGGTTGGCGGCGTCGATATTCGCGGCAACATCACGGGCACCATTACCGGCAACATCGTCGGTTCGCTGTCCACCGTGGGGGTTGGGGCCATCAGCAGCACCTCGTTCGTGGCTGGCGCGATTAACGCGGCGGCCATTGCCACGGATGCGATCGGCGCACTGGAATTCTCACAGGCAGCGGCGGATAAGATCTGGGCCAGCACGACGCGCACCCTCTCCGCAGGCGCCATCGTCGCCGGGACCTTCGCCACGGGGGCGATCGATGCCGCGGCAATTGCCACGGATGCGATCGGCGCGTTGGAATTTTCACAAGCCGCGGCCGACAAGATTTGGCTCTCGGCGACCCGCACCCTAACTGCATTTGGTTTCAGCGTGACGGTGGGGACCAATACCGATAAGACGGGGTACAGTCTGGCCGCGGCGGGACTCGACAGCGTGGTGGTGGAAACCGGCTTGAACGCCCGCCAGTCCCTGGCCATCGTCGCCTCGGCGTGTGCCGGCGTGCTTTCCGGGGCGGCGACCACCAACATCCTGATCCAGGGGGCTGGTGTGCCGGCGACGAACCGGATTAATGCGACCGTAACTGTGGATAACAACCGAACGGCCGTCACTCTGAGTCCTCCAGCGTGAGGTGACTCGTGTTCCCAACCGCTTTTTTTCCGGTCAGGATGTTCGCTCCGAGATACTTCCCACGCAACATTCCCGTGGTCGGGGGTGTCGTGGGGCCGGCGTACTTCACGGCCGGCCAAATCTGGCTCCCGGGCTTCACGGCCGGCCAGACTTGGCTCCCCGGCTTCACGGCGGGCCAGGTCGTGCAGAAATGAGGACGCGAAGTGTCCGCTAAGACTACCTTCTATGGCGTGTTCAACGAAGATGGCACCGCCACCATTCAGGGCCGGGCGGTAGCCCGCGATGGCACCGGCGCCACCATCGCCGGCGAGGGCAAGCTTCTGCAACAGGCGGACATCAGCACGATCACTATCAAGGTCTTCAAGCTTGTCGACCCGCCCGTCGAAACCTTCAGCGCGACCCTGACAGTCAGCGCTGTGATCTTTAACACCCTGCAGGTCGATGCCACGTGGGTGCCGGGGATTGACTCCATTGGATACACCTTTAGTACCGATATTCCCGCCAGTGCTTTCCCGGATGGCGACGTCAAGTATCGGGCGGAAGTTCGCGGCACAACGACGGGCGGCAGTGTCTTCTGGGGTCGTTGGGAAGGGGCTGGCATGGGCGTGTTCACCTCCTAGAATGCCCTGATGAGCACCGCTCGCACCCGCAAGCTTGGCCCCCTGGTCCGTGGCCCACTCGGCCGGTGGTTGTGCCGCTGGTGCTCGCGCGAGGTCCAGCCGCCGCGGCGGACGTTCTGCGGCGAGGTCTGCGTCCACGAATTCCGGCTTCGTCGTGACCCTGGATATCTGCGGAGCTGTGTGGCGAATCGCGACCATGGCATCTGTGCCGTCTGTGGACTCGACACCGAGGCACTGAGGCTGCAGCTCCGGCAGCGGCAGAAGGCTTTCGACCGACACCATCGGGTCCATGTGGCACGTCGGGAAGCCATGGGAATCTATCGAACTTCTCACGGATGGAAGCATTTCAGCTTCCATCGCTTCCTCGAAAGGATCGGTGGCAAGATCCTGCGTGGCCGGCTGTGGAACAGCGGCGGCCTCTGGGACGCCGATCACATCGTCCCCGTCTGCCACGGCGGGGGCGAGTGCGGGCTGGAGGGCATCCAAACTTTATGTCTCTGGTGCCATCAGCGGCTGACGGCCGAGTTGGCGGCAACCCGCGCTTCAGCCCGCGATCCGGAGCGGGATCGGCTGCCGCTGTTTGACCTCTGAAACTCTGCACGGAGGATTCCCCGATGAGTTGCCGGCACTGCGGGCGGGAACCGATGCGCCATTCCCGGGGCCTGTGCCGGGATTGCTATTTCGATCCCGTGATCACGCGCCAATATCCGTCAATTAGCATCTTCTACAGTCGAAGTCGGGATTTCAACGGCGGCCTGCAGATGCCCCAGCCGACGGCGACGCTGCCCAGGACCAGCGCCCGCATGGAGGTGCTGGCCGAGCGCGTGCAAGCCCGACAGTCGCTGCACCATCCGTTGGACGCGCAGTTGTCGCTGGATTGAACTCATTCTGAGCCAAGGCTTTATGGCTCGCACCCCCTACATCAACACGCGCGCGGCCAATTCCTGGAAAAAGCAGCAACTGACCTTGTTAGCTATTGTCTAGAAAGGTAATATGGTCTTAGTGGTGACGATGAACACGACCACGGTGAGCGAGATGGCCGACCCGAGGTGGTGCAGGGCGGCAACTGGGAGAACGACGATGCAGGTCAAGATCATGGTCAGTTTGAGTGAAGCCGGTCAGAAAGCCCAAATCCTGTTGGGGCTGGATGCGGGGCAGTATCAGACCCTGATGGTGGAACGCGCCGATCCGGACTTTGCCCGCGTGGTGGCAGCGGGAACCATCGATCGGGACGAAATGGTGCTGGATGGGCGCTGGAAGAAATATTGGGATCATGTGCCCACCGTGACCGAAGTGCTGGAGCACCTGGACCAGTTGGCACGCGAAGACACGAGATTGCAAGAGCAGCGCCAGACTGAGCGGCGAGCCGAAACGCTCGCTGTCCTGACCGAGCGGCGCACGACTGTTAACCACCTAGTAGCGCTCGGCGGGCAAGAGTTCCCCTACCACTGCGCCGACTGGCCATATCCGTTTGACGAGACTATCCTCAATAGTCCTGCGGCTCAGGCCTGGAAAGCGGAACTAGCTGCCGAAAAAGCCATAGCCGAAAGCGCCTGTCAGACAGCTACGGCGGTCGAGCAATCCCGCCGTGAGATCGCCAAGGCCGCAGCCGCAGCCGCTGAAGTGCAACGTCGCGCTGACCTGGAGCTGGCCACCGAGGAACTGGATTTGGAGATTGAAAATGGTGCGCTCGAGGAGGTACCGGCGAATTGCTGGGAAAGCCACCGCCGCGGAAAGAATTGGCTGGCCATCATCATTCCGAATCCTGGTTCTCCCGGAGGACTCGAGCGAGTGTTCGTGAGGAAAGCCCATGGGTCCGCGTATTATCTCATCGAAGGAATTAACGTCGGGGATGCGATCGAGTTCGGGGCGGATTACTATTCGGGTGGTGGGCGCAAGAATCCGATCCGCTGGTACGGGGTCGTGACGCGCCTGACGCCCACCATGCTCGTGGTCGCGAAGTGCGCGACCGGGAAAGCGGCTTGCAAGCGCGCCGCGGCGATGGAGAAACCTCCCGCGCTCGAAGATGAAATTGAATCCGGCATTGCGCATGTCAATAGTGAGGGTAGCATTGAAAGCTCGAATCGTTCTAGCTAATCGTGACTCCTTCACCGCGCGGCTCCTTTCGCTGCGGCAGGATCGTGGGCTGACCCGCTACGCCATCGCCCGACTAGCGGATCTCGCGCCCAGCCACTATACGCGCATCGAAAGCGGGGAGTGTGATCCGCAGCTCGATACGGTGCGGCGCTTGGCCGCAGCATTGAAGGTGCGGTTGGATGAGCTGGTATAGCCGCCCCTACATCTTAACGCGCGGCGGCTGCATTTCGGGAAAAGGACAGGACTAACCTTTCTAGCTATTGTCTAGAAAGGTAATATGCTCTCAGTGGTGAAGACGAGGACCCTGACAGGAGATGGACGATGATGAGCAGTAGCCGTGGCGCCGACATTCGTGCAGGCGTTTTTTTGGCGACTCAGGATGATCGCGCCCGTGCAGAGCGCGATCGCTACGAGCACCAGACCTTGTCCCTTCGCGGGCGGGAAATTTATCAGGCGATTCAGTGCACGTGGCCGCTTGACCTGATCCAGCAAGAGGTCGCTCGGGCGGTAGATGCGTGAGAAAGTGTGGTGCTAAGGGGAAATGACGTGAAGCTGATACGACTGGGAGACCGATTCCTCAATCTCGACCTGATCACGTCAGTCTCGCTCTGGTGTGAGCGTCCTGGAGAGCCAGTGCTGACGGTGTATTTCGCTGGCGATCGAGAGAACGTGCGGATTGGGAAGGCTGAGGAAGTCGCCCTGTTGTGGAACTGGCTCGACGTGATGGCAATAACTACACCACCCGCGGCGGGCGCCCACCCGCCCGGGCAGGAGGGATGATGCGATGATCGACCTAGACCTGATTCGTTGCCGACCGGCCGGAGCAGTCAGTACTGCCCTAGATGTCAATCTAGACCAGCCGGGTAAGCGCTCGTGCGGTATGTGCCAGCGTGACGTATCTCTGTGCCGACTGCACGAGATATGCCCCCATTGTGGACATCTCCTAGCGTATTTCCAGCTCCTGACTGACGTGACTGCCATCGGCGATCACGTTTCCTCGGAGAAAGCTCTGGCAGCTTACCAGAAGCGCTACCAACGGCAGCAGCACAAAAACAATCTCCGTTTCGACCCCTACGGCGACCCGGGCGAGTGAACCCCAAGAGCGAGCCGCCCGCGGCGGGCGCCCACCCGCCCGGGCAGGAGGGTTGAAGATGGCGAAAGATCACATTATCTGGATCAGAGAGAGTACATGGCGTGTACTGTCATGCTACGAGACGCCTGGGGAGGCCAAACAGGCATTGCAGTGCCTGCGCGACGCGGGCGACACTGTGCATTACACCGTTCGTGACAGCTATGATGACAAGGCAATCAGGGCTAACGTTCGCCCGCCCGGGCAGGAGGGATGATGATGGAATCGTGGCGAACGTGCTGGCGCGAAGCCTTGGCCCCGCAGATGCCCACGGCCGGCCTGGAGGCTCTGCGGGATGCGTTGGAGCGAGACGATCCGACGCTGCTCCAGGGAGAGACGATCAATCCCCCGCCATTTCGCTGTGTACACACCTGGCCAGTCCGGGGCGCCTGTGTGATCAGCTATTGCGGCTGGAGGGGGCTGGCCTTGGAAACGGTAGGGGAGGTGGAGGAATTCTTCGCTCGCACCTGCTTCAACGCAGATCGAACACTTGGGCAGGCAGCGGCAATACACTGGTTCATCAATTGGGCGGATGACACGCCACGCGCCGAGATGCGCCGGCAATTGCTCCCCGAGGTGGAGCGGATACTGGCACTTCGATCAGTCGGCCTCGAGCCGACTGAGACGTGGTGACGTGAAAGAACGGGAGCTGACGCGAAAGCCATCGCGTCAGCTCCAGGACAACACAGGAGACCGACCATGCTCGCAGAAGACGCTAGATTACCCGATGACGATAATGAGGTCAAGCTCACCAGCGAGGGTTGGGACGGCGAGGACCACGCGGCAGCGACAGCATACTATGAGCAGCGCGAGCGGGAACGGCGTGACCTGCTCGACTGGGCACACTACACGCTGAGGACGGGGGATAGCCGCTGCCTGTGCAGGGATGGCTGGCAGTGCTTGCGCTGCCGGGTGCAGGCGCTCGTGTACCCTACATCGATGGTGCGGGACTTTGAGACAAACGAGGTGCCGTTCTGATGCCTCGGTCCAATGGATGGTTGCGGCGTGGAAACACGCGAGTGCCGTAAGAGAGCCACATGCCTGGGCCCAAACCCGAAGTCCCTGGGAGTAAGTCTTGGAAATTCTCGCTCTGAACAGGTTGCGGCAGGGTTCTTGCCACCGTGGCCATCCCCCTGGAGGGCTTAACGACATGCTCTGTCCACAATGTCTCGGCTCAGGATGGCTTCCCTCGATCGATGCCCGCGGCCCGCGCCCCTGCGAGGCGTGCGGACAGCTGGGACATGTGGCTTCCTCCGAAGGAGCAGAGGAGCACGAGGAGGCGGGGGACGTGTGGCAGGAGTGAGTGGACGCTGGCGGGGAGGGATGATGATTATGATTGGCGGCTCAAAACCCTGGCGGCTCGGTGCCGGTACCCTGGTGACTGAGGATGGAGATCGGTGGCGGAGGATCTCGGATGCCGAACGTCGGCTCCTGGAAGCGGCGCCGCGGCTCCTGGAGGCGTGCCGGCTGAGCATCGCAGATCGCCAGTGCTCGCAGGTGAGCGACGGCCCACATCCCGAATGCCCGTGCTGGTATTGCCGAACCTGTGCAGCCATCGCCAAGGCCACCGGCCAGGAGCGGACGACATGATTGACCGGGAGCGTTACCGCGCGAATCTGAGGACACTCACGGACGACGAATTGGTCCGTGTGGCGCTGCTGATCTGGCGCGACATCAGGCGCGGCAGAGACTGGCGCGCGCAGCCGTGGAGTGAATGGAATGACGTCATGCAGCAGTGCGCGGGCCGCGGGCCGCACCTGCGCGCAGAGGTCGAACGGCGCCAGGCGGAAGAGCGGCGCGCTGCCCGGCAGCCGATCGAGACGCCGGGGGAATTTCTGGACCGAACTAACCGAGAGATGGGACGATATGCTTCCAACAACAGGGAATCAACCCAGAACAGGTGATCGAATGAGCACAGTACCAACACGAACCAACAAGAACACGACACTAGCGCCCGCCGCTCAAAACCAGCGCGACTACGGGGAAATCGCCGAGCGGGTCGTGATCCAGGGAGACCTCTCCAAGCTCTCAGCGGAGGAACGAACTTGTTATTACCTGTCCGTGTGCCGATCCCTGGGATTGAATCCTTTGACCCAGCCGTTCGATTACATCATCTTTCAGGGAAAACTGAAGCTGTACGCGAAAGCCTGTGCGGCTGAGCAACTGCGCGAGAATAGGGATATTTCGATTACGATTGTCTCAAAAGAAAAGATCGGTGATCTCTACTCCGTGACGGCTCGTGCCAGGACCCCAAAGGGGCGCGAAGACGAGAGCACCGGAGTGGTGAGTCTGGCGGGACTCAAGGGAGACGACCTGGCTAACAAACTCATGAAGGCCGAGACGAAGGCCAAACGGCGGGTGACGCTCTCGATCTGTGGCCTGGGGATGCTGGATGAGAGCGAAGTCGAGACCATCCCGGGCGCCGAACATATGAAGCCGGTCAAGCCGGTGGCGGCTCTGCCTGCGCCCGCGCCTGCGCCCGCGCCTGCGCCCGCGCCTGCGCCCGCACAGCCGAGGGCCACGGCCGAGCACTTGCGCTTACTGATCCAGTTCGTGGAACATTTCTCATGGGCGCCGGAGCAAATTCAACAGCGGCTTCACAAGTCCTATCGGGTAGAGCGCTTCGAGGATCTGACGCGTGAGCAGGCGCAACAGCTCCTCGATCGTCTGTGTGCGAAATATGGACTCCCCGAGACATGGGACTTCGAGGCTGCTGAGGTCGCTGACGCCACGGACGCCACGGACGCCACGGAAGCCGCCCAGGAACGAGCGGCGATCCAGCAGGAGGGGGCGCGGTCATGAGCGAGTACGATGACGCCGCCGAGCTGTATTGGTGGACTCGTGGACTGCACGAGGTCGGGGAATGCGACCAGAATTGTTACTGGTGCGCCCAGGAAGACGAAGAGCGCGAGGCGATTCAGGAGGGGCGCGGGGATGATGCGGCTGCACAGCATGAAGTGTCTGAAAGCCCGGGAGCAGTGGAGCCGTGAGTCCTCTGAGTGGGCGGCTCGCTGGCCGGATCATTGTTTTCAGTGCGGTGGATGGGGCGGGGCCAAACATCAGTACGATCCCTCGCCGGCTGGGGTGGGCCTGAGTCCTGGGTGGATGTGGAATTGGGAGGCATGCCCGTCCTGTACCAAGCAGTGTCGCTGCGGTCGGTGCGGAGCTGCGACCGTCGAAGAGGAGGGGGCGTGCTCGAAATGCGGCTGGAATCATGACGACGGTAGGCCAGGACAGCCAGAATGCTGGTGCTGGGAAGAACAGCATCAGGAGGAGGATTGGTGGTCATGAAGATCAACGTCACGGCTGACCGCATCGCCCGCGGGACCCGGACGGCCAGCATGCACTGCCCGGTGGCGCTCGCCTATACGGAGCAGACAGGGCACCTGTGCAGTGTCAGCACCTATGGGGTCGGCAGAGCGCATCTTAAAGATCTCGTGACGATGGTTTTTTACGAGCTGCCACGGCCAACGGTGTTGGCGATCCAGCTATACGACAGGACCGGCGAGATGGAGCCGTGCATTTTTGACATGCCGATAAGTCCGGGAGGTCCGGCCGTTACGACGAAGAAAGCGCGCTCCGCCGGTGACTAGCCGCGGACATTGTGGCCCATGGAGCCTCGGGCCGACGGTCGGCTGTCTGCCGACCGATCGGTCCAGGAGGCATATAGGAAGCCGCGGTGGTTGTGGGCGGCCGGCGGAGCGCTCAGCCAGACGACGTGAGAGAACCAGAATGATAGAGCGTCCAGCCACACTTAAAGAGGGAACCAAGCCACGGAAGAAGCGGGAACCATGACCTGGGAGCGTAGCCAGGGTATCAGAGTGAACCAAAGGCAGAGAGCGTCCAGCCAGAAGCAGTGAGGGAACCACACAAGCGGAGCGTCCAGCCAAGCAGGGAAAGGGAACCAGCAGGATTGAGCGCGCAGCCACAAGCGAAGAGGGAACCAAAGCAAGAGAGCGCCCAGCCAGGTTATAGGAGTGAACCAATGGAAGCGAGCGCCCCTGGAGGCTGAACCCGCAGGATCGCATGGCCAAGGACGCCGCCCATGCCCGCTACCTGGCGCATCTGCAATCGCCGCGCTGGTCCGGTCTGCGCCGTCAGGTCTTTCTCCGGGCGGGCGGCATCTGCGAAGGCTGCGGGACACGGCCCATCACCGAGGTGCACCACCTGAGTTACGCACACGTGGGGGAGGAGTTCTTGTTTGAGTTGGTCGGGTTGTGCGCGACCTGCCATCAGCGGCTGCACGGGATTACGAAAGGGGACCGATGAAAATCAAGGCTTTAGCGGCCTGGTACGGGTTGACACGGCCAGCCGCCGCGGGTAGCGTTGGCGCCAACTCTCGAAAGGAGTTGCTTGTGGAAGCGATCCTCTTCACAACTTTCGATTCTCCGGCCCCGTGCTCGGGTCTCCGCGCTCCGCTTCCAGAGCCCGGTCAGACACTTTCGCCGAGCGCGGGACCGGGGGATTGCGTTGCGCCCGGAGATGCCCGCCCGGCGGCGTGGTGCCGCTGGGTCTCTACCGAGGCGATGGATCAATGATCTGTGACCGTGCCTTCCCTGGCGCTGCGAGGCAGGGGGCGGCGGGAAAGCGAAAGCGGCGGCCCTGGGGGCGATTGAGGATACATCTGAGAGGTGACGATGTCTCAAGGTCAGGGATTGAGCACCAGAAGGAAAGAGGAGCGGTTCGCTGCTGCACTGAGCATTAGTCTTGGTGTCAGCAAGGCGGAGTCGGTCAAGGATCAGCAGTATTATCACATTGACCTGAATTGCGGCAGTGGTTGGAACGAGACGAGTGGGTGCGAAGGAAGTCCAATGGTGTTCATGCGGGAGGCGAATGCTGCCGATCGCCGTTATCGGGCGACGTTCTGCGATAGCAACCTGGAGTACACCTCGGAGCTGATGGTGAGACTTAATCCGTTCCGGGAAGGTGGGGGTTACTTTGAAATCCTCACGATGGACAACGGAGAGGCGCTTGGCTGGGTGGCTGATACCATCAGGTCTGCGGAGATGAGGCCAGAGCTGGCGATCGGAAGCCTAATCTGCGATCCCAATGGACCCAAGACGGGGTATCCGGCTGAGGCGCTCAAACGGTTTTCCGCTGAATTTCGACGGATTGATTTGATCCTAAACGTCAACATGAGGGTTTGGAGATCGGCCGTTGGCGCCCGGGACACGTTGCGTAAGCAGGCGGACTGCCGTCCCTGTTTCAAAGGCTTTGCGGACTGGCCAGACCTCCAAGATTCGATTGCAGGGTTCGGCAAGGAAACTTGGATGGTCAGCAACCCGTTACAAGTCCAGGGAGATTGCTTCTCGGTCTTCTACGGGACCAATGCCCCGATAGCGAGGCGATCGTTCCAAGGCTTTTACTCCCTTGAATCAAGGGAGGGACGGCAGATCATGGAGCGGATGGGGCATGTGAACGTGGGCCAGCAGCACTTCCCCTGGATGGAGGCATAGCCGTGAAGGATGAGCTGTTCGATCCGCCAGGCATTGTCCGGCCAGTCGAGGACCTGGCCGCTCTGGCAGCGGAGATCAGAGCTGAGCATGACGCGATCAAGGGGGCTGGTCGAACCCAGGTTGAGCATGCACGGAACGCGGGGGAGCGGCTGGCCAGGGTGAGGCAGCAGCTCAAGGAGGAACATGGGTGGACGAAGTGGGTTAAGACGAAGGTGAAGCTTACTTCGCAGACTGCGAGGAATTACCTTAAAATACATGAGGAATGGGGTAAATGCCAAACGGTTTTGCATTTGGGAGTGCGAGGGGTGTTGGAATATCTTCGGACAGGTCTCACGGGCGAGGAAGAGGAGACGGAGCAAGAGCCAGCGATGCCCGACTTCGTCACCCTGGAGCAGTGGAATGATGCCGGGAAAGATGTACGGGCACGGCTGCTGCGGGTGGAGGGGATGAAGCACTTCAATCCGCAGGGCAAGAACGAGAACATCGAATGGGCGCTGTGGTCGTGGAACCCCGTGACCGGGTGCCTACACAACTGCCCCTATTGCTACGCCAGAGACATAGCGAATCGGTTCTATGATCAGAAGTTTGCCCCGTCATTGTGGCCTGACAGACTCGCGGCGCCGCGGAAGACGCCATTTCCTGAGCTGGAGATCGACGAGCTGGCCAGCGAAGATCCGCGGAAGCTTGGTCTCAGGAACGTCTTCACCTGTTCCATGGCAGACCTGTTCGGCCGCTGGGTCCCTGGGGAATGGATCGAGGCGGTACTGCAATCTTGCCGGTCTGCCCCACAATGGAACTTCCTGTTCCTGACCAAGTTCCCTATCCGGATGGCTGAATTCGATTTCCCCGACAACGCCTGGGTCGGCACCACCGTGGACTGCCAGGCGCGTGTCGCCAACGCCGAGAAGGCGTTTCGGAAGGTCAAGGCCGGGGTGAAGTGGTTGAGTTGCGAACCTATGATTGAGCCGTTGGAGTTTGCCGATCTCGGGGCTTTTGATTGGATTGTCCTCGGGGGCGCCAGCGCGTCAAGCCAAACCCCGGAGTGGCACCCCCCGCGAGCCTGGGTGGAACGAATCAAAGAGAAGGCGTGGGAAGTCGGGTGCAAGGTGTACGAGAAAACCAACCTGCTGGAACGTGTCCGCGAGTATCCAGGGATGGAGACCAGCAGACCTACGGAGGCTCCAATGGAGTTGCAGTATCTCCCGAAGGATATCACGAGGTAGGGGCCAGGACGATGGCAGCCAGATACCGCAAGATCGACCCCCGGATGTGGAGGGATGAGATTCGCGGCGCGCCGAGGAAATGTGTTGACACGTCTAGCCGCCGCGGGTAGCGTTGGCGCCAACTCTCGAAAGGAGTTGCCTTGTGCAGGAGACTCTGCTGACACTTGCCGATTCTCTCATCCCGCGCTTGGGTCTCCGTGCCCATCCTGCAGGGCCGATCCAGACACTTTCGCCAAGCGCGGGATCAGAGGATCGCGGTACGCCCACAAAAGGAGTCGGCATGGCGCGGCCATCTCTCGACAGAAATGTGAAATTCAAGTCACTGATTCGGCGGCTCGATTTGCCCCGACCCTATGTGCGTGGATTGCTGGAGACCCTGTGGGACGTGGCCAACGAATGCGGCAATCCCGTGATCGGAACCCCAGAAGACATTGAAGCTGCGGCCGAGTGGCCGGGGGAGCCGGGAGTATGGTTCAATGCCCTGCGGGAGGGGCGGTGGATTGATGAACGTGAAGTAGCTGGCAGATGGGAAATTCACGACTATTGGGACCATGCCCCTGAATATGTGCTTGGTCGGGCCAGAAAGGAGGCGGAACGGCATCGGGAACGTGTCTGTCGTGAATGCCGCAATGTCTTCCATTCGACTGAAATTCATGCCATCTATTGTTCGCCATCCTGCAGACAAGCCGCTTATCGCAAGAGAACCGTTACGGAGAGTGACGAAGGGGCGCGTAACAGTGACGAAGTGGCGCGTAACAGTGACGTCACTGTTACGGAGCGTGACGTCACTGTTACGGAGCGTGACGTCACTGTTACGGAGCGTGACGTCACCGTTACGGAGCGTGACGTCACCGTTACGGAGAGTTACGGACCTCCCGCACCCGCACCCGCACCCCTTAAGGAGGAAGTATCCTCCTTAACCTCCTCCTGCTCGGAGCCGCCGAGTACGGCAGCTACCGAGCCGAAACAGCACGGGAATGATTCAACGGTTCTGCTCGACCCCGAGCGGATCGTGCTGACGTTCCCTGTCAAAGGTCCTGGGTCCCGGGAATGGCCGCTGCTGGAATCGAAACTCAGCGAGTACGCCATTGCTTTCCCGGACCTCGACATCGGGGGAGAAATGCTGCGGGCCGCCCAGTGGTGCCGGGACAATCCCAGGAAACAGAAGACGGCCCGAGGGATGTCGAGATTCTTGTGCGGTTGGCTGGAGCGCTCGCAGAATCAGGGTCAGGGCGGCAAGAACGGTCGGCCGCGCCAGGGATTGGATACCAGCGGACTGGAAGCTTTTCTCAGCCGAGGAGCCAGGCAATGACCAAGGTGGAATTTACCCGTATCATGCTCTTTATGTCTGGAGTATCTGGGAAACCTGTTTCGGAAGCAATGGCTTCCGGTTATTTCGATTTCCTCGGGGACCTGCCGGCCGAAGTCCTGGAGGTTGCGGCCAAACGCGCCTTGCTCGAAGCCGCGTATCCCATGATTCCGCTTGTCGGCGTGCTGCGCCGCTTGGCCGAAGAAACTCTCCGGGGAAACAGTATCGAGCCGACGGCCGGCGAAGCCTGGGGGATAGCGCTGCGAGCCGCCGCGGGCAATTACCTGCGCGAACGGGAGATCCTGGCCGATCTGCCTCCTCTGGTGGCGCGTGCGATTCGCTGCTTCGGATTCAAAACCCTCTGTGATGCCACCGAGACGGAGATCCTGGGAGCGCAGTTTCGCAAGGTCTATGACACGCTAGTGGAACGTGAGAAACGGCAAGGTCTGCTGCCGCCGGCCCTGCGGGCCAGCATCGAACGCATTGGCGCGATGCCGATCGAAGAACAGCGCGACGAGACGACCCAGAGGCAGCACTTGCGGATCATGGAAAAAGAGCATCCGAGGGTGCAGCCATGAAGCAGGGTGCCGGCGCGCGTATCGCTGTCGAATCTGTGGAGGCAAGATTCGTATCGATGGTTGCGTCAGCGGCTGGCAGAGTAAGTTCGGCTCGATGATCCATCCCATGGAACTCACGCTGAACTTTGGCGAGGAATTCGCCCACACGGATTGCCTGGATGGAAAGGTGTGATCTATGAGCGATCCAGGGCTGGAATACGAAGCTGCCGTGCGGAGTACCGTGATGGAGATCGTGCGGCTGCGCCAGCAGGTGTCCCAAATGGAGCTGGTGATCCAGGCGGCCCTGGCGTATGACGCGCTGAGTTCATGGGATCATGCCACCCGGCTCCATGATGCGCTCACTCGATACCGGCGGTACTCCGCAGGAGAGAAATCGCTATGAGCGAAAATCTCTTCGACCTCGCCGAGGGCCCCTGGATCGCGGCGCTCAAAGCCGCCGGGGCTTGGAAGATGATGAAAATCGGCGTGCAGTTCTGGGGCTTGCCGGGGCAAAGCCGCTGCGTCACCGAAGAAGAAGCGCTGGCCTGGTTGAAAAGCCGGCCGCCACCGGGGCCACCGGGGCCACCGGGGCCACCGGGGCCACCGGGGCCACCGGGGCCACCGGGGCCACCGGGGCCACCGGGGCCACCGGGGCCACCGG
>Ga0184634_10000185_pt1 | contig 14579 bp, 9 predicted proteins | sample PLM31_200_b1_FD_133016 | JGI IMG/M metagenome (GOLD analysis project Ga0184634, IMG submission 133016) | Groundwater sediment microbial communities from an aquifer in East River, Colorado, USA - PLM3-1_200_b1 | ecosystem: Environmental > Terrestrial > Soil > Riparian zone | place: USA: East... | reverse complement strand
CCTTTACTTTGATTGTCATTCTGAGCGAAGCGAAGAATCTCGTCTTTCCAAATACATGAGACCCTTCACTTCGTTCAGGGTGACATTGCTTAAGTAAAGAAGTGTTAGACTCACTACACTAGCCTCGCTAGGCAGGGAAAATCTACCAGACAAGGAGTTGCCATGAGCAAATATCTGGTCAACAAGCTCATGCATCTGGTCAACATGCAGGAATGGGCGGAGAAGGGATATAAAGCCAATCCGGCCGCCTTTGTCGAAAAGTGGGAGAAAGGTGAGAAATTGAAGTTATCACCCGAAGAACGGGACGCGCTGGCGCGGCGGGACTACGCCAAGCTCTACGCCCTGGGCGCGCACCCGTTCCTGCTCTGGAGCTTCACCGAGGCGGTCTGGGTCCATGAGGCGCCCAGGGAGGATCTGGTGCGAGATTTTAAGGAAAAGACTCGAGCCATCGGCTACCCTGACTTCAAGACCTAAAACCTCACCCGCCGCAACTGCTGCGCTCAACGAGGCCGCTTCGTTGGTCTCGTCCCCTTCAGCGCCGGATGGAAATATTCGTAGGTCCCGGCCTCGACCTTGTTAAAAACTAGCGCGACCGTCTTCCACGGATCTCTGGCGAACTCCTGATAACTTCCCCGGGCATTGATCCCCACAAGGTGCGGCACCCAGTCCTCGGCCAGGAGCTCTTTCGGGTCGCCGTAGCGCGAGGTCAGGGCACGGATCTCAGGGTTGTCCAGGGAGGTCATCCGGCCTTTGCTGATGAGCGTTACCCAGGTGTCTTTGGTGCCGCGGATGCGCACGCGGTAGGTGGAAAAATAGGTGTGGACATGGAACCAGTGATCGTTGGGCAGATTGTTTTTGGTGGTGAACTCGACCCACTCCTTGGCCCATTCGGGAGAGTCCGGGCCGTGGTGCACGCGGATGCCGTGGCCGAAGTGGAGCACGCCGCTGCGGTTGCGCTCGGTGCTGTTTTCTCCTCTCAGGTTCTCATCCGGCCGTTTGAAGAACTTGGGATGGGTGCCCAGGGCGACCTCGTAGAGCAGCCAGTAGCCGGGCCGGTCGTGATAGGGATAGGTAAGCTCGTTGATCTTGGGATAGTTGAGGAACTCGCGCCAGGCATCGCCATAGACGCCCCCGCCCTTGACCTCGCGGATGTAGCCGTCTTTAAGGTGCACCTCCACGCGCGGAAAGTGGCCGGCGTGGTTCGCTGTCCCGGCGATCACGCCGTTGGGCCTGGGCGTGGGAGAGCGGGGATTCCACTTTTTCTGAAAGGCGGGATATTCGACAACCGAGTAGGGGAAACGGCCCGTAGCTTGATTGGGGAACATGTAGAGGTGGCCCTGCTGGTAGACCCCGCGCGCCCATCTCTCGGCCATATCTTCGGTCAGGTCACAGACGAGATGGGTCCCCTCGGGATCCGTGATCTCGAGCCTGTCGATCCAGCCAAGCGGCTCTATGGTGCGCTCCTCGACCAGCCTCCAGACATCGCCGGGATAGGAGGGGATCCTGCTCATCACGGTATAGCGGTTATCGAAGACCATGACGCCAAGATATTTCTCCTCATGCGGCCGCAGCAGTCGTCTTAACGTCGTCGTCCCCCCCGTACCCCAGAAGACTCCTCTGACCTTGGGGTCTTTCTCCAGATATTCCCTGATCCCTCTGGCCACGTTCTCGCGCTCGAGCTTCTTCTGGACCTCTCTCAGATTCTCTGGAAGCTGAGTCCTGGGAGGATACAGGAGGTCGTAGAGATCCGGCCTCCTCTCTTTGAGCCACTTCTTGGGCGCCTCGGGATCAGGGAAGCGGCTATCGATCCAGCGCCTGGCCTCCATATAGCCCTGCTCTGACGTATAGCGCTGACGGGCCTTGCGCAGCTCCACGGCCTCAGCGCGGCTCACCCCCACCAGCTCATATTCCGGGATCACCTGCGCCTTGACCCCTCGCTCTGCCAGGGCCCGCTTCAGCGCCTCAATCACCACCTCCTCAGCCGTGGCCTCGGTGATGAGCGCGACGGTCTCGCCGGCCTTGAGCATCCCGAGCCCCGCTCCCTGCAGGCCGGTGGTCTGGCGCGCAACCGCGCGGGCATAGGGCATCACATCCTCGATCGACTTGGGCGCCTTCACATAAGAGGGAAAGCGAGGGGGAGGGTATTGAACTTTTTCCGCGCCCAGAGCCAAAGAGGCAGACCCCAAAAAGAAGGTCATCAACAGCGGAGCTGTCCATCCTTTCATCTCAATCTCCTTCAATCCCTCTTAACCCTTTAACCCTTGAACTTTTGAACCTTTGAACTTTTATCCCTTGAACCCTTCATCTCTTTGATTTTATCGGGGGATAAAAGTGCTCGTAGGTCCCGGCCTCGATCTTCTTCATCACCATGGTGAGGGCCTTCCATGGATCCTTGGCATAGTCCTCGTAGCGGCCGGCGGCATTAATGCCGGGAAGATGCGCCACCCAGTCATCGGTGAGGAGATCCTTGGGATCTCCATAACGGGAGGCCAGGGCCCGGATCTCCGGGCTTCGATAGGCGGTAAGCTCTCCCTTGTCGATCAGCGTGAGCCAGGTGTTTTTCGTGCCGCGAACCCGGACCCGATAGGTGATGAGAAGATTATGGATGTGCCACCAGTGGTCATTGGGAAGATCGTGCTGCTTGGTAAAATCCATCCATTCCTTGGACTCGAGCGGCTTGTCCGGCCCATGGTGCAGGCGCAGGCCGAAGCCCCAGTGGATCACCCCGGCGTTGTTGCGCTCGGAGGAGTTCGTCCCCTCCATGTTCTCGTCTGGCCGCTTGAAGAACTTGGGGTTGGTCCCCAGCCCGGACTCATAAATCCACCAATAACCAGGCTGGTCATGAAAAGGGTAAGTCACCTCGTTGATCTTGGGATAGTTGAGGAACTCGCGCCAGACCGCGCCGTAGATCCCCCCTCCCTTGACCTCCGTCACATAGCCATCTTTGAGCCGGACCTCGATGCGCGGGAAAGAGCCTGTGTGGTTGCTGGTGCCGGCAAAGAGCCCGCTCACCTTCAAGAGAAAGCGGGGATTGTATTCACTCGTAAAGGCCGGATAATCCACCGTGGAATAGGGAAAGCGGCCGGTGGCCTGGTGCGGGAACAGATAGAGATGGCCCTGCTGGTAGGCCCCTTTGGCCCACGCCTTGGCCTGCTGCTCGTCGACGTCGAAGGTGAAATCCGTTCCTTCAGGATCGGTTACATGGGCCCGATCGATCCAGGCGAGGGGCTCGATCACCCGCTCCTCCGCCAGCCGCCACACATCCCCTGGGAAGGTCGCGGCCTTGTTCATCAGCTCCCAGCGGTTGTCAAAGATGAAATTGCCGTAGAATTTCCCGCTGTGGTGGCCCAGGACCCTGCTCGTGGCCGTCCTTCCGCCGCGCTGGAAGAAGACGGCGTTCACCTCGGGATGCTGGTCTAAGTATCTGATCAAACCGTCGGAGAGACCCTTTCTGGTAAGCTTCTGGGCGACGGCCTTGAGCTGCGGGGTCATCTGGCCCTCCTTCTCAAACATCGCCTTATAGAGATCCGGACGCCTCTCCCTCAGCCACTTCTTCGGCACTTCGGGATCGGCGAAGCGGCTCGTGATCCACCTCTCCGCCTCCATGTAGCCGTGCTCCGAGGTATAATCGCGGGTAGCCTCCTTCGCCTTGCGCGCCTCCTCTTTGCTCACACCGGCCAGCTCATGCTCGGCCGCGATCTCTACCTTCACCCCGCGCTCTTCATAGGCGCGCTTGATCGCCTGCATGACCATATCCTCAGCGGTGGGCTCGACGACGATGAGAACCGTCTTGCCCTTTTCCACCAGCCCGAGCGGCGTCCGTCCCCCGGTCTGGCGCACCGCGGCTCGGGCGTAGGGCATGACGTCCTCGATCGACTTGGGCGGCTTCACATAGGATGGAAAGCGGGGCGCAGGATATTTCGTCTTTTCTGCCCCCGGGACCGACTCAGAGAATCCGAAAGAGGAAGCCAGAATCAAAAGCAAGGCTGCCCAGCGCTTCATCACACCCTCCTTCTCTGTTTCACCTTTGATAGGTGGATAGAAAACTAGACAAAACGGCCGTCCCGCATGTGGTAAATCTTGCCAAACTGCTCCACCGCCTTGGGGTCGTGGCTCGCCATGATGACCGTCTTGCCGTAATGCTCAGCCAGCGAGGCGAAGAGGCCGGCGATGGCGGTGGTATTTTCCGTGTCCAGATTGCCGGTCGGCTCATCGGCCAGGATCAGCGCCGGGTCATTGGCCAGGGCCAGGGCGACGGCAACGCGCTGCTGCTCCCCGCCGCTCAACTCCTCCGGCCTTTTGTGGATCTTTTCCCCCAGACCGACCAACCCAAGAAGCCCGGCGCATCTCCTTTGCCGCTCTGCTGCCGGGGTCCCGGCAATGAGCATGGGTAATTCGAGATTTTCCATGGCCGTGAGCGTCGGGATCAGATTAAAGAACTGAAAGACAAATCCCACTTTGAGAAGCCGGTAGCGCTCCAGCTCCCGCTCGGAAAGAGAGGTGATCTGCCGGTCGCCGACATGGATCTTCCCACCCGAAGGATGGTCCACGCCTCCCAACAGGTTCAAGAGCGTGGTCTTGCCGCAGCCCGAAGGACCCATGATGGCTACCGCCTCTCCCGGTGCCACCTCCCATTCGATGCCCTTCAAGGCCCTCACCTCTTCGGCCGAGGTCCGGTAGAGCTTGGTCAGTTCTGAGACCTTGACGATCACCCCAGGATTGGCGAAAAATCCATCTTCTCTCATTGAATCCTCCAACCCTTTACCCCTTTATCTCTATCCCTCGATCATCGTTTCCCGCGCCGTCCGGCGAAAGACCCAAAGGCTGAAGACGAGCGCAATTGCGGTGATCACCACGAGGAGTCCCAGGCCGGTCCAAACCGTGAGTCCGGAGATCACGAGACGGGTCGGAAGCCGATGAACCACAGACCGAAGCTCCCGCAGGTCCCAGATGACGTTGGTCAGCCCGTAGCCCGCAGCCGCGGCCACCAGCGCCCCCACCACCAGGCCCACCACCGCAGGCGCAAGCAGGCTCGAGGCAAAGAACCTAAAGAGCAGCGCCGGGGAGACGCCGCGCACCCTGAGAAGCCCCAGGGTCCTCCTGTCTTCCAGATAGTTCGTGAGCGCAATGGCCATGATGGCGATGAGCGCGAGGATCAAGCCGCCTGCAAGATAGATGCGCATGTTCTCCAGGGCGAGGAAGATGAACATGTCCCCGCCGACCTTCTTGAGCTCGTTCTTAAGCTCCCGCACCTCCAGAGGACGGGCCCTCAAGGTCTGCGTCATCGACTGGACCACAGCCTGGGCATCCGCGTCCCGCTTCATTCTGACGAGCAGCAGGATCCGGGGGATAAGGACCTTAAGCTCGGCCGTCTTCGGATTATCCATGGTCCCGACCAGATAGGCATCGGTGCTGGAAAGATAGTTGAGATAGTCGATGCGGGCAGAGACATAACTCTGGCGATCCGAGATGCTCCGCGGAGGCATACCCGGAAGGAACCCCAAAACCCCAGCCGCGGGAACCAGGACCGGCCGCCTCTGGAGATCGGCGCCGAGAAGGACCGGCTCGCCGGAGCCCAGGTTCCAGAACTCCGCCACCGGCGGCGATGCCGCCACCTTCTCACCCTTAAGCCTCTTGACGATCGCGCTGAATCTCTCCCCCACCCCGAGCTTCTCTTCAAAGTAGGCGGTCTTGAGATAGCGCTCCGGATCATCGATCAGATAGAGCGGCACGCCGCTCAGGCCGTAGCCCGGGAAGAAGAATCCCGGGAGCAGGGCTTCAAAGATGTAGTCCACGGCCAGGACCTCCGGCGCTTTCAGCCGCGCCAGGCGCTCTTTGAGCGCGCTCCGGATGGCGCCCACCTGGCCGCCGAGCCCCTGCCCCAACTGCTCGGCCGCGACCAGGTCGTTGGGATTGATGGTCACGTGCAGCTCGCTTCCGACCTGCACGGTGGCGCCGCGCAGCGCCTTGTCTTCGAAAGACTTGGCCCCGATGCTGGGATAGAGGCTCACGCTCGCCATCAGCGCCACGATCAGGAGAAAGCTCGCGATCCGGTGCGGCTTAAGAGACATGTGCCTTAAGGCCAGCCGGCGCAAGACCCCACCCACAAAAAAGGTCACCGCGCTCAAAAGCCCGCTCATCCATAGTGGGCGCGAGACCACCAGCGTGACGAGGCCATAGACAAACAGCGGAATACCCAGGAAGTCCAGCGTCCGATCCAGCGCGAGAATCGTGGCGGCCGCGGCGCGGACAAAGGCGCCGGCCTCCTCGGGGAGGGAGAAGAGCTGGGCCGGAGAGAGACTCAAAATCCAGCTCCCGATCTTGTAAGCGCCGATCACGAGCGCGAGCAGCTGGGGCCACGAAAAACGCGCCGTCGCCTCAGCGGCCTCGGAGGCTGCCACGCGCCGCGAGGCCTCCAAGGGCGAGATCGTGGTCGCGTAGCGCACCAGTCGCCGGCTCATCACCAGCACCAACACAAGACCGATGATGAGAAAGAAGAGCATCAGAAAAGGTCCCTGGATCCGAGAGAGCGTCGCCCAGGGAAGCCGTCCCTTTTCATAGACGAGAAGCGGGAGCAAGGTGCCGAGGCCGAGTCCGAGGACGCCGCCAACGAGACCGCCGATGCCGATGGAGAGGAGCAGGCTCTGGCCCAAGAGCTTTCCCGGCACGCCCCTGAGCCGCATCAGCCCCAGCTTCCTCCGCTCGTTGAGGATCAAAAGCCCGGAGAGATTGGAGGCCAGCATCCAGGCGATGGCGAGCAGCGGAATGGCGATCAGCAGCGTCGCCAGCGCGATCAGGCGCGAGATGTCCGCCATCCGGCCCAGGAGGACCAAAATCGCATTGTCGAGAAAGATCGTCGGGCTCAAGCTCTTGATCCGCTCGTCGATCTCGCCATGGAGCCTTTGGAGGTTTTGCAGCGAGCCCTGGATATCCCACCCGGAGATGAGCCTCTTCCGATCGATCCGCGCCAGATGGACGACCTCGGGCAGGTACTCTCCCGCGGTCACGTGGATATCGCCGTGATCGTCCAAGGCGCCGCGCGAGAGCGCATCGAAGCGCCTGAGGATCTCGAAATCGTGCGGGATGACCAGGATGACCCCGATATAGGGGACAAAGGAGATCGAACCGATCTCATCCATGAAGTAGCGATTGACCTCCGAGCGCTCCAGGCGGACCACCCCGCGGACGGGCAGGTCGAAAAGGCTTCGCCCCGCCTTCTTGCGTCCCTGAGACGCCACCTTCACCGTAAAGGTCTTCGCCCCCTGGAGGGCCAAAAAGGCCCGGCCCATATGCTGCTCCGGACCGACCAGGGCAAGGTAGGCCCCGCTGGCATTCCCGCTCGAAGGACGCGCCTGCGGGGGGAGGAGCTTCAAATCGGTGGCGGCCAGGATGGAGATCCACGGTGAGGCCAGAGGCTTGCCGTCGACCTCGAGGCGGGCCTCTGGCGGCGGCTTGGTCCGTAGAAAGGTCAGACTCTCGACCCTCTCGATGTTGCCGATGGCTCGAAGCTTCGGGGAGACCTCGGCCGAGAGGGAGAACTCCGAAGTCTGATAGAGCGCAATATCCCAGGCAAGACGAGAGAGCTGGTCTTCGATGTAGAGCTTGAGGGCGTAGCGCGAGGCGAGATGGATGGCAGCCAACAGGCCCGCGGTCAGGAGCGTGACGATGCCGAAGGCGATAAAGGCCCTTTGGCCTGAGATCTTTGCGAGTCTTCCCCTGATGCTGTTCAAGTAAAAACCAAAAACTATTTCTTTGCCTTCACTGCCGGATGGAAGTATTCGTACGTTCCCGCTTCGATCTTCTTCATCACCATCGTGAGGGTCTTCCATGGATCCTTGGCGTAGTCCTCGTAACGCCCTGGGGCGTTGATCCCCGGAATATGGGCAACCCAATCATCGCTCAGAAGGTCTCGGGGATCCCCGTAACGCGAGGCCAGGGCCCGAATCTCCGGGGCTCTCAATGCGGTCAACTCCCCCTTATCGATGAGCGTAAGCCAGGTGTTCTTCGTTCCTCGCACCCGCACCCGATACGTGAGCAGGAGGTTATGGATGTGCCACCAGTGGTCGTTGGGCAGGCCGTTTTGCTTGGCAAAGTCCATCCACTCCTTCGATTCTACGGCTTTATCAGGACCGTGATCCAGGCGCAACCCGAAGCCCCAGTGGATCACCCCGGCATTGTTGCGCTCGGAGGAATTCGTCCCTTCCATGTTCTCGTCCGGCCGCTTGAAGAACTTGGGGTTGGTTCCCGTCCCGGCCTCATAGATCCACCAGTAGCCTGGCTGGTCATGAAAGGGATAGTTGAGCTCGTTGATCCTGGGATATTTGAGGAACTCGCGCCAGACATCACCGTAAATCCCTCCGCCCTTGACCTCCTTCACATAGCCATCCTTCACCTGGACCTCGATCCTGGGAAAGGAGCCGGTGTGGTTGTTGGTGCCGGCGAAGACGCCGTTGACCTTGACCAGGAAGCGCGGGTTATATTCTCTGGTAAATGCCGGGTAATCCACCGTAGAGTAGGGAAAACGTCCGGTCGCCTGATGGGGGAACATAAAGAGATGGCCCTGCTGGTAGGCGCCCTTGGCCCAGGCCTGGGCCTGCTTTTCGTCTACTTCGAAGGCGAAGTCCGTCCCCTCTGGATCGGTTACGCGGGTGCGGTCGATCCAAGACAGGGGCTCGACGACCCGCTCCTCCACCAGGCGCCACACGTCGCCCGGGAAGCTCGCGGCCTTGTTCATCAGCTCGTAACGGTTGTCGAAGATAAAGTTGCCGTAAAATTTCTTGCCGTGAGGCTCTATGGACTTCCGGGTGACGGTCCGCCCGCCGCGGCGCCAGAAGAGCGCGTTCACCTCAGGATGCTGATCCAGATATTTGACGATCGCCTGCGCCACGGACTGCCCGCCGAATTTCTTTCCCAGCTCCACCAGCTCAGGTGGCAACTCCCGCTCTTCTTTGTCGAACATCGCCTTATAGAGGTCAGGCCGCCGCTCCTTGAGCCACTTCTTGGGCACGTCAGGATCCGAGAAGCGCTGCGTGATCCAGCGATAGGCCTCCATGTAACCCTGCTCCGAGGTATACCAATGGCGCGCCTTCACTGCTTTCAGCGCCTCTTCTTGGCTCACGCCCAAAAGCAGATGCTCCGGCACGATCTGGACCTTGACGCCCCGCTCTTCATAGGCGCGCTTGATCGCCTGAAGGATCATCTCCTCGGCCGCGGGCTCGGTGAAGATGGCGACCGTCGTCCCTTTCTCCATCAGCCCCAGAGGCGTCCGGCCGCCGGTCTGGCGCACCGCCGCCCGGGCAAACGGCATCACGTCTTCGATCGACTTGGGCGGCTTGACATAGGACGGAAATCGCGGCTGAGGATACTTGACCGCTTCCGCACCCGGAGCCGGATGAGCGGATCCCAAAAAGAAGGCCATCAACAGTAAAGCTGTCCATCCTTTCATCTCAATCTCCCTCCATCTCTCTCAACCCTTGAACTTTTGAACCTTATAACCCTTTAAACCCTTTATCCCTCGATCCCTTCATCTTTTTTTCATCGGCGGATAAAAATATTCGTAGGTCCCGGCAGCGATCTGCTGCATGACCGCCGTGAGGGTTTTCCATGGATCTTTGGCGTAGTCCTCATAGCGGCCCGGGGCATTGATGCCTGGAAGGTGAGCCACCCAATCCTCACCCAGCACCTCATCCGGACTCCCGTAGCGCGAGGCCAGGGCGCGGATCTCCGGACTCTTAAAGGCAGTAAGCTCCCCCTTGTCCATCAGTGTAATCCAACTATTTTTTGTGCCGCGCACCCGCACCCGATAGGTGACCAGGAGATTATGGATATGCCACCAGTGATCCTTGGGAAGGCCATGCTGCTTGGGGAAATCGATCCAGGCCTTCGATTCCGTAGGAGAGGCAGGATCGTGGACCACGCTGCCGCCAAAACCCCAATGGATCACCCCGGCGTTGTTGCGCTCGGACTGGTTATTGCCCACCAGGTTTTCGTCTGGCCGCTTGAAAAACTTGGGGTTGGTCCCCAGGCCGGCCTCGTAAAACCACCAGTAGCCGGGTCTGTCTTGATAGGGATAGCTGAGCTCGTTGATCCTGGGATATTTGAGGAATTCACGCCACAGATCGCCATAGAGCCCTCCACCCTTGACCTCGGTGACGTATCCATCCTTCACCTGGACCTCGATCCTGGGGAAAGAGCCGGTGTGGTTGTTGGTGCCGGCAAAGACGCCGTTGACCTTGGAAAGGATCGGACGATTCCAAGTCTTCCGTAGCGCGGGGTACTCGATGACGGAGTAAGGGAAACGGCCTGTGGCCTGATACGGCGACAAGAAGAGATGGCCCTGGTTGTAGGCCCCCGAGGCCCAGACCTTCGCCTCCTCCTCGGTGACCTCAAAGGACATCTTCGTGCCTTCGGGATCGGTCGCCTGGACCTGATCGATCCAGGCCAGCGGCTCCATGACCCGCTCCTCAGCCAATCTCCAGACGTCCCCAGGGAAGGTCGCGGCCTGGTTCATCAGCTCCCAGCGGTTGTCAAAGATAAAATTGCCGTAAAACTTGCTGCTGTGTTGACCGAGAAGCCGGGCAGTCCGAGGCCGACCTCCGCGGCGCCAGAAGACCGCCTTGATGTCCGGGTGACCCTCCAGGTATTTGATGATGCCTTGAGCTACGGAGCCGCCCCGAAGCTTTTTGCCGATCTCTCTCAGGGCCTCCGGCACCTCTTGGTCTTTTTCGAACATCGCCTGGTAGAGGTCAGGCCGCCGCTCCTTGAGCCATTTCTTGGGGACCTCAGGCTCCACGAAGCGATCGTTGATCCAGCTCGCCACCTCCATATATCCCTGCTCCGAGCTATACCAATGGCCGGCCTTGATCGCCTTCAGCGCCTCCTCTTTGCTCACTCCGACCAGCTCGTATTCCGGCACGATGTGGACCTTAACCCCGCGCTCCTCGTAGGCCCGCTTGATCGCCCGCAAGATCATCTCGTCGGCGCTCGCCTCGCTCACGATGAGCGCGGCCAGCTCTTTTTCGACCAGGCCCAGCGGCGTCCGGCCGCCGGTCTGGCGCACAGCGGCCCGGGCATAGGGCATGACCTCCTCTATGGATTTGGGCGCCCTCAAGTACGACGGGAAGCGAGGGGCGGGATAACTGCCCTTCTCTGCGCCAGGGGCGAAATCGGCAGATCCAAAAAAGAGCATCACCAACGGAATAGCCATCCAGCCCCTCATCTCCATCTCCTTCAATCCCTCTTAACCCTTGAACTTTTAAACCTTTAAACCCTTTTCCCTTTAACCCTTCATCTCTTTGATTTTATCGGGGGATAAAAGTATTCGTAACTTCCCACCTCGATCTTCTGGATCACCTCACTGATCGTCTTCCAAGGATTCTTAGCGTAGTCTTCATACCTCCCCGGCGCGTTGACCCCGGGGAGATGCGCCACCCAGTCATCGCTCAGGATATCGTCGGGAGCGCCGTAGCGCGAGGCCAGGGCGCGGATCTCAGGGCTTCGATAGGCGGTAAGCTCTCCCTTGTCGATGAGCGTAAGCCAGCTATTCTTCGTGCCGCGCACCCGCACCCGATAGGTGACCAGGAGGTTGTGGATATGCCACCAGTGGTCATCGGGAAGTCCGTGTTTCTTGGTAAACTCCGCCCACTCTTTGGACTCCTCCGGCGCATCTGGCCCATGGTAGAGGCGCAGGCCAAAGCCCCAATGGATGACGCCGGCGTTGTTGCGCTCCGAGGTGTTATCGCCGCGCGCGTTCTCATCCGGCCGCTTGAAGAACTTGGGATTGGTCCCCAGGCCGGCCTCGTGCAGCCACCAGTAGCCGGGCTCGGGAAAGTAGGGATACTTGGCCTCGTTGATCTTTGGATATTTGAGAAACTCGCGCCATACCTCGCCATAGATCCCCCCGCCCTTGACCTCCCGCACCACGCCGTCTTTAACGTGCACCTCGATGCGCGGATAGACCCCGGCATGGTTGCCGGTCCCGGCAAAGACGCCGTTGACCTTGATAAGAATGGGTTTGAGCCATTTTTTTTGGAGCGCCGGATAGTCCACCTTGGAGTACATGAAGCCCCCGGTCGCCTGCGACGGGAACATGAAGAGATGGCCCTGCAGGTAGGCCCCCTCGCCCCACATCTTGGTCTCTTCTTCGGCGACCTCAAAGCCGAAGTCCGTTCCCTCCGGGTCTGTGACGCGGACCTGATCCACCCAGGCGAGGGGTTCGACGACGCGCTCCTCGGCCAGCTTCCAGATATCACCGGGGAAGGTCGCCGCCTTGTTCATCAGCTCCCAGTGGTTATCAAAGATGAAATTACCATAGAACTTATCGCCATGATGTTTGAGCGCCTTCTGGGTTCCAGGACGGCCACCCCGGCGCCAGAAGATCGCCTTCGCCTCCGGATGCTGGTCAAAGTATCGGGCCAGCAGGTCGCCGATATTCTTCTGACTCAGCTTGCGATGGACCTCTTGAAGCCTCTCGGGGACCTCATCGCCCTTCTGGAACATCGCCTGGTAAAGATCCGGCCTCCTCTCCCTGAGCCACTTCTTCGGCGCCTCGGGATCAGAAAAGCGCTGCGTGATCCACCGGTGGGCCTCCATATAGCCCTGCTCTGAAGTATACCAGCGGGTCGCCCGGATCGCCTTGAGGGCCTCTTCCCTGCTTACACCGGCAAGCTCATGCTCGGGAACAATCAGGACTCTTACCCCGCGCTCCTCGTAGGCGCGCCTGAGCGCCTGCAAGATCACCTCATCGGCCGTCGGCTCTGTCACCAGGGCCACGGTCATCCCTTTCTCCACCAGTCCGAGCGGCGTCCGGCCGCCGGTCTGGCGCACCGCCGCGCGCGCAAAGGGCATGACGTCCTCTATGGACTTGGGCGGTTTCACATAAGAGGGAAAGCGGGGCCGAGGATATCTCTCCTGGGCTGCGTGGAGCCCTGTCCCATGCCCTGGGAGAAGGGCATGGCTTAAGAGCGAGGCCAGGGCGCTCAGCGCCACCCAGAGGCACAGCCGACGCCGTTCCATAAGACCCTCCTGATGAAAGGCAAGATGGATACCAAACTAATAAGTTCCGGGCTTTTCTGTCAAGCTACAGGAATGAGGATTAAAGGTGATGCCGCTCTAAGCTATTTTTCTATGGCCATTTGCCTGTCGATTCCTCCTCTGCCGGCCATTGGTCTCAGCCAGGTAGAAGGTGGTCCCCAGGACAAAACCCCACAGGAGGTGCCAGAGCAGAACGCCCAAGAGGGTCGCATCTCCCCAACCGCGCCAGAACAATCCGGCCCCAAACAGAGGAGAAGTAACCACACCTGAAGCGAGCCAGACCAGGGCGCCGTAAAGGAGCCCGGAGAGCCAGCGCGGCCATGAGGAGATGGAATGAAAGAACCGGAGATAGAGAGCTCCTAAAAGGGCGCCATCAATAAAGTGCTGCGCCATGCCCCAGCTGAAGGTAAACTCTTTGGAGCTCCCTTCAGGAACCAGCCTCTGCCCCAGGAGGGTAGCAAAGTCTAATCTAGGTAGCCCTAAGGAGATCTCCCAGTAGCCATAGATCGTGGCGACAAAAGTGGCGATGGCGGAGACCACCAGGGCCCGGCCGAATTGCGCCTCGCTCATTGCCTCCCTCCTCCTTAGATCTGAAGATGCAACGGAGGGGGAATATAGGCACAGTTCCAAATCGTTGGCAACCCCTCCCCGGCGAAAATTTAGTTCTTGACATCTGGGTGGATGTTGACTATGGTCGCAGCCTTGTAGGGATATTCGAGGCAACATAGACCTTCTTCCTCATTGGCGAGGCGAATCCCGGAAAGGGATTTTGTGAAGCGTACACGGAAGGGCTTTTCCTTCTTCTCTTTTCTTGTCTTTCTTTGCTTCCAGCCTGGCCTCAGCTTCGCTCAGACTCTCTTCGGTCCTCAGCAATATACCCTCACTACTACAACTCCGCAGACGTTTAGCGCGGTGGTGAGTGCGACGGCGGGCGCTGCTCACCTGCATGTGGTGAACGGGAATGCGGATGGGAGCAGCCGTCTCACTCATGCGAGCGTGCGGCTCAATGGGGTGGAGGTGGTGGGGGCTGAGGAGATGGGGAGCGATGTGGCGCTGGTGGATAAGCCCGTGGCGCTGCTTTCGACCAATCTCCTCACGGTCACGCTCTCCGGTCCGGTGAATGGGACTCTTCAGGTGAGCCTGGAGCGCCGGGGTGCTTCTCTCACGAGCGTGGCTCCTTCATCCGCGCGTCAGGGCGAGACGCTCAGCGTGGCGGTTGTGGGGATGAATACCCACTTTGCCCAGGGCTTTACGCAGCTCTTTGCCGGTCCTGGGATCGGTGTGGGAGGGGCGCCGGCGGGGGAGTTTGGGCCGGTGACGGTCCAGGATGCGACTCACCTCACAGCGACACTCACTATCGGTACTACGACTTTCCTTGGTCCGCGCACGCTTCTAGCCAGGACCAATGGGGAGAAGGCGGCTCTGTTTCAGGGCTTCACTGTTCTGGCAGGAACGTCAGCGATCTCCGGGACGACGGTGACCACGCTGGCGGGCACGGGGAGTCCAGGATTGGTGGATGGGGCAGGGACGACGGCTCAGTTTCGCTT
>Ga0184634_10000184_pt1 | contig 14586 bp, 15 predicted proteins | sample PLM31_200_b1_FD_133016 | JGI IMG/M metagenome (GOLD analysis project Ga0184634, IMG submission 133016) | Groundwater sediment microbial communities from an aquifer in East River, Colorado, USA - PLM3-1_200_b1 | ecosystem: Environmental > Terrestrial > Soil > Riparian zone | place: USA: East... | reverse complement strand
AGCAGGATGCCAGGCCGCCGGCCCTATCCGCCGGGGAACAACAAAGGGTAGCCATTGCCCGGGCTCTGGTCAACAGCCCGATCCTGGTCTTTGCCGACGAGCCGACCGGAAACCTGGATGCCGAGGTGGCGGAAGAGACCATGCGGCTGTTTTTAAAAATTCACGAGAAGGGCACCACGATTCTGATTGCTACCCATGACACGGGATTTCTCAAGCGTTTTCATAGCCGGGTGATTTCGCTCCAGCACGGACGGTTGGCGAGCGATACCAAATTGGATCCGCGTGAGGTTACGCCGTGAGATTTCCCTGGGTCGCTTTTGTGGGCCGGCGCGTCGTCAAGAGCATGAGGGAGTTTTTGTGGACGCACGTTCTCACCGCGGGAATCATGGCGCTCACGCTCGCCATTTTTGGCGGATTTGTCCTCGTCCAGCAGAATCTTCAGGGACTGCTGCGGGGTTGGGGAAACCAGCTCGAGGTCTTCGCCTACTTGCGGGACGGTCTCTCTTCCACCGAGATCCAATCGATTCTGTCCCAAGCGCGCTCCTTGCCCGAAGTCGAAGAGGTTCGTCATGTTTCCAAGAAAGAGGCGTGGGAAAATTTCAAGAAGGGGTTGGGCGCGCAGTCCGGCGTGCTGGAGGGATTGACGGCGGAGATCTTGCCTTCCTCCCTGGATGTCCGTTTGAAAAAATCTCACCGCGAGCAGGCCTCGGTAGAAGCCCTGGCCGCGAAGCTGCGAGCGATTCAGGGGATCGGTGAAGTGGAATATCCCGGGGAATGGGTCGGCAAGCTTCACTTGGTGACGTTGGGTGTCCAGTGGGCCAAATGGATTTTTGGCGGGTTCTTGTTTGTGGCGACTCTTTTCATTGTCGGCAGCACCGTCAAGCTGGCGATCCTGTCTCGCAAGGACGAGATCGAGGTCATGCAGTTGGTGGGCGCCCCGGAGGGCCTCATCAAGGTTCCCTTTGTGATCGAAGGGATGATTCAAGGGATCTTCGGAGCCATTCTGTCCGTTCTTTTTCTATGGCTTCTCTTTCTTCTTTTGACCTTTCGGCTCCCTTCCCTGGTGGCCGTGTTTCCCTCTCAAAGCCAGCTCCGCTTTCTGGATCTTTCCGGGGTGTCGCTTCTTTTTTTTCTCGGATGGTTCATCGGCGCGGGCGGGAGCCTGTTTTCTCTCAGGCGCTTCCTGAAGACATGAAAGTGGTTCCTCGACTCCTCATAGCGGCTTTCGTGCTTTTTTCCGGCTCTCTTCACGGGCGCTCCGCGCCGGCGGCGGAAGTGGAAAGGGAGCTCGAGGGAATCAAAAAGAAGATCGAGAAAGAAAAGCAAGGGATGGCGAAGGTCAAAAAGCAAGAAGGCTCCATCCTCCAGGCTCTGGAAGGAGTGGAGATGGAGTTGGACCGGAAGAACAAGGAGTTCAAGTCAGTCAATCGCCGGTTGGATTCCATCGCGGCGGACCTCCAAAAAAAGGAGGAGGGCGCCAGGAAACTGAGTTTATCGCTGGGATTGCGGAAAGAGCTCCTGCGCAAAATGGCGAGCGCCCTTTACAAGTGGCAAAGGGGCGGAAGTCCCTTTATTCTGTTGAATGGTTGGAGTTCCATGGCCGAGCTGATGCAGAGAAAGAGTTATTTGGAATTGATGCTGCGCGAGGACCAGCGATTGATGGCTTTTTTGAGTGAGGAGTCGGGCCGGCTGGAAGTCCTGAAGCAGGGATTGGAGACCAAAAGGAAGGAGTTGGATCAGGAGCGGAGGACCCTGGTTCAGGTCAAAGAAACGATCCGGCTTGAGAGAGAGAAAAAAAAGCAGATCCTCGCCGGCCTGCGGCTCGAAAAGGATGCCCATACCCGGGCCCTCAAGGAACTGCAGCAGGCGGCCCTGAGACTTCAGAAGATGATGGATGAGATCGCCCAGAAAGCGGGGCCGCCCTCAGGGATTACGGGGAGCGGTCTTGAGCGGCTGAAGGGAAGTCTCGACTATCCGACCCGGGGGAAGGTGGTCGCGGGATTTGGAAGGGCCACGCACCCCGAGTTCACGAGCGAAATCTTTCGCAAGGGCATTGAGATCGAGGCCCCTTACGGCGAAGAGATCCGCGCCGTGGAGAGCGGAAAGATCATTTTCTCGGATCGTTTTTCCGGATACGGCAAGATGATGATCATCGACCACGGGCAGAGATACTATACGATCTATGCCCACTTGTCCGATCTTTTAAAGCATAAAGGGGACACCGTCCAGAAGGGCGAGCCGGTTGCCCTCGTGGGAGACAGCGACTCTTTGCAGGGCGCCCGGCTCTACTTTGAGATCCGTAAGGACGGAAGGCCGATGGATCCGCTCCCTTGGTTCAAGAAATAATCGCTATTTCGGGTTGTTGAATATAGTGATATAATAAAGGTTAAAATGACTAGGCCCCGTTTTCTGTGGGTGTGGAGGAATAGCTCAATGCAGTTACGAAAAAAGCGCGGATTTTTGTTTTTGCTCCTGGTCTTCAGCATTGGACTCGCTTTCTTTTTAGGCGGGCAGGCTGCGACACGCGTCTCGGCGATTCCCAGAGAAGACTACGAAGACATCGAAACGCTCACCAACCTCTTGGCGATTGTCAAGAAAAACTATGTCGATGAAGTCAGCACCAAGGAGCTGGTTAAGGGCGCGATCAATGGCATGCTGAACGCCCTGGATCCCCACAGCGCTTACCTGACCCCCGACCTTTACAAAGAGCTTCAGATGGACACCCAGGGACGATTCAGCGGGCTGGGGATCGAGATCACGGTTAAAAATGGCGTCCTGACGGTGGTTTCTCCGATCGAGGAGACGCCGGCCGACCGCGCGGGGATCAAGGCCGGCGATCAAATAGTGAAGATCGAGGACGAATTTACCAAGGATATGTCTCTCATCCAGGCAGTCCAAAAAATGCGCGGCCCCAGGGGAAGCAAGATCACGATTGCGATCAAACGAGAGGGCGTGCCGGAGCTCATCAGCTTTACTCTGGTGCGCGATTCCGTCCGGGTGCAGAGCGTTCGGTCGCGCGCGCTGGAAGAGGGGTACGGATACGTCCGCGTCGCCCAGTTTCAAGAGCGCACGGACCGGGACTTACAGCGGGCGTTAGAGAAGTTAAGCGGTGAAAAAGGGGAAATCCGAGGACTCGTTCTCGATCTTCGCAACAATCCTGGCGGCCTCTTGACCCAGGCGGTCCGGGTGACGGATCTCTTCCTCGATTCCGGGCTGATTGTTTACACGGAAGGACGGTTGGATAACCAAAAGCAAAGATATTTTGCCCACAAGGAAAATTCCTGGCTGGAATTTCCCATGGTGGTCCTGGTCAACGGGGGGAGCGCCAGCGCGTCGGAAATCGTAGCGGGCGCCTTGCAAGATCACAAACGGGCCATCGTGTTGGGAACCAAGACCTTCGGGAAGGGCTCGGTCCAAACCATCCTCCCCCTGGATGACAGCTCTGCGATTCGGTTGACCACGGCCCGTTATTTCACCCCGAAGGGGCGATCCATCCAGGCGACGGGAATTGTGCCCGATATCGTTATGGAGAACGGGCCTGCGCGAGAGGCCAAAGGAGATGACCGCAAGCGGCCGACGCTCAGGGAAGAGAATCTCCCCGGCCATTTGCAGAATCCCTTGGAGCGGCCGGAAAAGGAAAAGGCGCCGGAAAAAGAAAAAACAATTGAGGCCCCGGGCGATGAAAGCTCAGAGAACGATGCCCAGCTCAAACGCGCGTTGGACCTACTCAAGGGTTGGGATCTTTTTAAACAGCTCGCGCAAAAAAAAGCGGCCTGACGGACTCATCACCGCTGGCCTGCAGGAAATTCGTTAATGGATAAGCCCTCCCCGTGGAGGGCTTATCGTTTGAGGGTTCGGATGGGAGAAACGAGGGGGGATCTTCCCCTATTGAGGTGGGCCGAGGAATCTCGCGTCTTTCTCACCGTCAGCGAGCTCAGCCAAAAGGTCAAGGGAGTCCTCGACAGAGAGCTGGACGCCGTCTGGGTCGTGGGAGAGGTGTCGAATTTTCGCGTGCCTCCCTCCGGCCACCTCTACTTCACTCTTAAGGACGATAAAAGTCAGATCGCCGCTGTGATGTTCCGGAGCCAAGGAGCCGCGCTTCCCTTTCAGCCGGAAAACGGCATGGAGATGTTGTGTTTAGGCCGCGTGGGTCTCTATTCGGTTCGCGGAGACCTGCAGCTCTACGTGGATTCCATGGAGCCACGCGGCCAGGGGTCGCTTCATCTCGCTTTTGAGCAGCTGAAAAAAAGGCTGGGCGAGGAAGGTCTTTTTGGGCTGGAAAGAAAAAGGTCCTTGCCGTTTTTGCCGCGCTCGATCGGCATCGTCACTTCTCTTAAAGGAGCGGCGCTCTGGGATATGCTCCGCGTCTTAAGAGACCGCTTCCCTGACCGCAGAGTGGTCATCCGGCCGGTCCGGGTTCAAGGAGAAGGGGCTGCTTTGGAAATCGCTCAAGGGATCGCCGAGCTTGGGGGTTCAGGACTGGTCGAGGTGATGATCGTTGGCCGCGGAGGGGGCTCTTTGGAGGATTTGTGGCCGTTCAATGAAGAGGCGGTGGCGCGCGCGATTTTTGTCTGTCCCGTTCCGATCATCTCGGCTGTCGGCCACGAGGTGGATTTCACCATTGCCGATTTTGTGGCGGATCACCGCGCCCCGACTCCGACCGCGGCTGCAAGTATGGTGGTGCCCCGGAGAGAAGAGCTGGTGGAGCAGGCGCGGGCCTTGGAAAGCCGCTTGATCAAGGTGCTGCGGCATCGGCTGGAAGAAGACCGGGAGCGGTGGGAGCGCGTGGTGCGCCGGCTCATGGACCCGAGCCGGAGGCTGCGTGAAAATCAATTGCGTCTGGACGAACTCTCCCTCAGTTTGGGACGCCGGTTTCAGAATCGATTGGTCCGGTTCAAGGATCGCTTGGCTCAGGCCGCCGGGCGTCTGGGGGTTTTGAGTCCTCTGGCGGTGTTGGAGCGCGGCTACAGCATCGTTCATAAAATGCCTGAGAGTCACATTGTGAGGGACAGCGCCTCCATCGCGGTCGGAGATACGCTGCGGCTCACCTTCGCCCGGGGAAGCTCTCTGTGCAAGGTGGAAGCGAAAGAGTAAGAAACCTCGGATGGGCAAAATAGCGGCCCTGACCCTTGTTTTTCTTTTCCTGGTCCGCCCCTCTTGGCCCGCGGCTGCCTCGTGGAGAATCTCTTTCGAACCGAAGGAGGTCTCGCAGGGAGGCGTAGGCGAGATCAAGCTCTCCGGGACGGATTTGACGGAGGTCAAGGGTCGGCTCCGCCAACAGGAAGTCCCTTTCTTTCGTGGAGAGGATGGGATCTGGAACGCCCTTTTAGGGATAGACCTCGATGAACCACCCGGACCGTTGCAGGTGACGGTCCAAGGTTGGGACAAAGATCAGGCAAAGAGGGAGATGATCGTGACGCTCCCGGTAAAGAAAAGGATCTTTCCGATAGAACGAATATCGGTGCCCCCGTCATTCGATCAGATCGATGAGGCGGTCAAGAAAAGGATCGAGCAAGAACAACAGCGGTTCGACGGGTTGTGGCGAACCGCCCCGCGGCCGCGTCTGTGGAGGAAGCCTTTTGTTTCACCGATTCCCCTTGAGATCACCTCGCCCTTCGGTCTGCGCCGGGTCGTGAACGGATCCGCCCGCTCGCCCCATGGAGGAGTGGATTTAAAAGCCGCTTTGGGCACGGAGATCAAAGCGACAAACGACGGGGTCGTGGCGCTCCAGGATGAACTTTTCTTCACGGGCAAGACTCTCGTTTTGGATCATGGAGGTGGGCTCTATACGATGTACTTCCACCTTTCAAATTATCGGGTGGAAGATGGAGCGACCGTGCGGAAGGGAGAAATCATCGGTCTGGCCGGAATGACCGGGCGGGTCACGGGCCCTCATCTCCACTGGGGGGTTCGGCTCAACGGGGCCAGAGTGAATCCTCTGGCCCTGCCCGGGATCACGACCGGAAGAGAGTAGGTTGGAGTATGGCGAAAAAAGAAAAAAAAGAAAAGACGGAAAAGAAGTTTGAAGAGGCCCTCGGAGAGCTGGAGGAAGTGGTGGAAAGACTCGAGTCCGGCGAGCTCTCCCTGGAAGAATCCCTGGCGGCTTTCGAGCAGGGGGTGAGGCTGGTGAAGCATTGCAATCAGAAGCTGACCGAGGTGGAAAAGAGGATCGAGCTATTGGTCAAAGACAAGGATGGCCGCCTTCAAGTCCAACCCCTCACGGAAGCCGCCGACGAAGATCCGGAAGCGGAGGGATCCTAGCCCGTGCCTCCCTTCAATATCCACGTTTACTTCAAGGGGCAAAAATCCGTCATCGATCGGGCCATGGACCGTTATCTGAGACCGCGTGGAAAACGTCCTCCGATTCTCTACCAAGCGATGCGGTACGGCGTCTTTTCGGGAGGCAAGCGATTCCGTCCTATCTTGACGCTCGCGAGCGGCGGGACTTTTGGAGGAAGGCAGAGAGTGCTCCTTCCCTTCGCGTGCGCCCTCGAGCTCGTTCACACCTATTCCATCATTCATGACGATCTTCCCGCAATGGACGACGACGATTTTAGGAGGGGACGGCCCGCCAATCACAGGGTCTTTGGCGAAGGAATAGCCCTGCTGGCGGGAGACGCCCTGCTCACGGAGGCCATTCATCTGATGTCCCGTCCGGAGCTGAAGCGGGACTTGGAGCCTGATCTCATCCTCGAACTCGTCCATGAAGTTTCTCGCGCCGCCGGAATGGAGGGGATGGTCGGAGGGCAGGCGATCGATCTGAAGGCCGAGGGGCGCGAAGTGGGGTTGGCCACGGTGGAATCCATTCATAAACTCAAGACCGGAACGCTGATTTTTACCGCCGCATGGATGGGGGCGAGGATCGCGGGGGCAAAACCGGATGAGGTGAAGAAAATTAGCCGTTACGGGAAACTTCTCGGGTTGGCCTTTCAAATTACCGATGACATCCTGGACGCCGAGACTCAGGAGAATCTCTTGGAAAGGGGCCGGTCGAGTGACCAAGAAAGAAAGAAGGCGACCTACCCTTCCGTCGTTGGCCTGGTCATGGCCAAGGAGCGGGTTCGAGAACTCACCGGCCTTTGCTTGAAACAAGTGCGTGACTTCGGCCCGGCAGCGGAACCTCTGCGGGGAATTGCCGGGTTTGTTTTGGAGCAGGCCCTCAAGGGCGATGCGGAAAGCCCGGAAAAGCTTGGGAGGAGGATCAGCGTTGGTTAGGATTCTGGACGGCATTCAATGTCCGGCAGACTTGCGCCGGCTCAGTATCGACGAACTTTCCGTGCTCGGGGAAGAGATCCGAGAAGAAGTGCTCTCCGTCGTCTCGGAGGTGGGGGGACATCTGGCATCCACTCTCGGCGCCGTCGAGTTAACGGTGGCTTTGCACTACGTTTTTCACGCTCCTCGCGATCGCATCGTCTGGGATACCGGGCACCAGGCCTATGCCCACAAGCTCATCTGCGGCCGGCGGCAGGAGCTTGCCACGCTCCGGCAGCTCGGGGGCATTAGCGGGTTTCTGAGTCGGGAAGAAAGCGAATACGATGTCTTCGGCGCCGGCCACGCCGGGACATCGGTCTCCGCGGCTCTCGGTATGGCCATGGCCAAACACCTCGGCGGGTTGAACCATCAGGTGGTCGCCGTGATCAGTGATGGCTGTCTCAGCACCGGCCTCACCTTTGAAGGTTTGAATCAGGCCGGTCACCTAAAAAAGGATCTGATCGTCGTGCTCAACGACAACCGGATTTTTATCGACCCCCGGGTGGGCGCGGTGTCATCTTTTTTAAGCAAGCAGCTGACGACCGAGCTGGCGGTGAAGCTCCAGAGAAATCTTAGAAATCTCCTCCGGACCTTGCCCGGAGTGGGGGAAAATCTTTATCAGGCCGCGCGCAAAATCAAGGAGTCCTTTCTGGGGCTCGTCACCCCCGGGTTTCTCTTCGAGGCCCTGGGTTTTCAGTATGTAGGCCCGATCGATGGTTATAACCTCAAAGAGATGATCCAGACTTTTGAGAATGTCAAAAAGATCGAGGGACCGACGCTGGTTCATGTTCTTACCCGGAAGGGGAAAGGCTATGAATGGGCCGAGCAGGATCCGGTCCGGTTTCACAGCGTGACGCCTTTTCATATCCTGACGGGGCTGCCGAAAAAAGGAAAGGGGCCGATTCCAACCTACACGGACATGTTCGCCCGGGCATTGATCCGGTGCGCGCGCGAGAATCCGAAAGTGGTCGGGATCACGGCGGCGATGGGAAGCGGGACCGGCATTGACAAGTTCGCGGCGGAAATTCCCGAGCGGACCTATGACGTGGGCATCGCCGAGCAGCACGCGGTGACCTTTGCCGCCGGCATGGCGACGGAAGGGTGGGTCCCGGTCGTAGCCATCTATTCGACGTTTCTCCAGCGCGCTTACGATGAGATCCTCCACGATGTCTGCATTCAAAACCTCCACGTGGTTTTCGCTCTCGACCGGGCCGGTCTCGTGGGCGCCGACGGGCCCACGCATCACGGCACATTCGATTTTGCCTACCTGCGGTCTATCCCGAACATGGTCGTGATGGCGCCCAAAGATGAAAACGAGCTGCAGCACATGCTCAAGACGGCCGTTGAGACCGGCGGGCCGGTCGCCCTGCGTTATCCGCGGGGGGAAGGGTGGGGAGTCCGGCTGGACGAAAAGCTGGAAAGCCTGCCGATCGGGAAAGCGGAGCTCCTGCGCGAAGGAAAAGACATCGTCATCGTGGGCATCGGCAGCACCGTGATTCCCGCCCTCAGGGCGGCCGAGGACCTTGCCCAGTTGGGCATCGATGCAGCGGTGGTCAATGCCCGCTTCGTCAAGCCTCTGGACCGCGAGCTCCTGGTGGATCTCCTGAGACAGGTTCCGCGGCTGATCACGGTAGAGGACCACATGTTGAAAGGGGGATTCGGCAGCGCGGTCCTGGAGCTTTTAGCCGATGAAGGGCTCAGTGAGATCAAAGTAAGGCGGTTGGGGATTACGGATCGGTTCATTCCCCACGGGACTCAGGATCAGCTCAAAAAGATCTGTGCTTTTGATCAGGCGGCCATCGCTCAGGCGGCGCTTCAGATGGTCCGGGAGGAGAAGAAGAAAAAGGAGGGATGGGAAAGAGGGAGCGCCTAGATAAGCTGCTGGTGGACCGTGGCTTGGCGGCCAGCCGCGACGAGGGCCGGAGACGGATCCTGGCCGGGGAAGTTTTGGTCAATCACCAGCCGGCGGGCAAGGCCGGAAGCTTGATCGACCCCGACGCGCTGGTTCAACTCAAAGGCAAGCCGCTCCCCTATGTCAGCCGCGGGGGCGTGAAGCTGGAAAAGGCGCTCGAAGAGTTTCAGATCGATGTCTCGGATAAAGTCGTCCTCGACGTCGGCGCGTCCACCGGGGGATTTGCAGATTGCCTGCTCGCCCGTGGAGCCCTGAAAGTTTATGCCGTGGACGTGGGTTACGGGCAGCTCCATTGGAAGCTTCGGAACGACCCGCGGGTCGTCGTCTTAGAGAGAAGAAATATCCGATATCTCGAGCCCGAAGTTCTCCCCGTGCTTCCTCAGATCGCGACGATTGATGTCTCTTTCATCTCTCTCCGATTGGTTTTTCCGCAGGTCAAAAAGCTTCTGGCCCCGAGCGGCGCAATCGTGGCCCTGATCAAGCCGCAGTTTGAAGTGGGAAAAGGGAAGGTGGGGAAGGGAGGTGTGGTGCGGCAGCCCGAAGAGCATCTCCGGGTGATTCAGGAGATCCAGGAGAGCGCCCAAGCTCTGGGATTGAAGATTTGTGGAGTCACCGAATCTCCGCTTTTGGGACCCAAAGGAAACAGGGAATTTTTTATCCATCTCCTCAAAGAGGCTTGACGAAAGCGCTCCTGTGCCTTCCGAGAAGACGAGGAGAGGGCATCGGGGTCCGTTATGATTCAATTGATCAAGATTGCCCATCGGGGTTCCTCGGGAACTTATCCTGAAAACACGAGCCTCGCTTTTGAGAAGGCGATCGAGGCCGGATCCGATATGCTCGAAATGGATTGTCGGCTTTCCAAGGACGGTCATGTCGTGATCCTCCACGATGAACGACTCGACCGGGTTGCGGGCGGGAGGGGAACGGTCCAAGGAAAGACGATCCAGCAGTTGAAGAAGCTCGATGTAGGCGCTTGGTTCAAAAAGAAGTTCAAGGGGCAACGGGTTCTCACCTTGGAGGAAGTGATCGAAGTGGTGAACGGGAGGGTGGATCTCAACCTGGATATCAAATCCGTTCATCGTGGGCCCCCGGGCATCGAGATCCGGATTCTCTTTGTCTTGAGCCACTATGACTATTTAAGGCGCACGCTTTTTTCGTCCTTCGACTACCGGTCGCTTCGACGCGTGCGGGAGCTTGCCCCGGAGGCGAGGATCGGTCTTCTTTACGACACGGACGTGAAGGACGATCCTTTTCGGATGGCTGAAGAGCTCAAGGCCGATTGCCTCCAAGTGCAGAAGAATCTGGTCACTTCGGATTTTCTGGAGAAGACCGCGCGCTCCGGGCTCCGGACGTTTGTCTGGACGGTCAACGGAGTGGTGGAAATGGAGAAATTCCTTGCCATGGGGGTCGATGGAATCATCTCCGACTTCCCAGAAAGGTTTTGGAAGATCAAACCGAGAAGGAGGTGAGGGTGTTGGCAGTTAAAATGAAATGATAATGATAAGAAGTTCCTTTTGAGGGGTGAGCCGCCAACAACTCAAAGTTGCCCCGACAACCTAGTGCCAGCCCGTGTTCGAGCGCCTGTTGCGGCTATCAGAGAAGACAGATGTAAGACGGATCGAAGGTAATCTCTTTCACCGGAGGATCTCTTTCAGGCGGGGCATGAGCCAGGTCGAAGGGAGTCTTCCCATAGACCCAGGTGCTGAAGGATCTTTTTGATGACATCAGGCTGGTCAATAAAGCTGATGATTCTCATTTCCCCCTGGCATTTGGGGCACGTGAGGGGGTCTGTCTCATAGACCTTTCTGATAAAGTACGACCAGCGTTTCTTTAATTCTTTGGATACCGGCGCGGCCGCTACCTCGACGATCTCGCCTAATTTCTTTCTCTTTCCTCTCGAAACATTGCTGTAGTAGCCATAGTAGCGCACTAGGTGTTCGCCCTTATTAGGGATGTGGGCTGTGACGGTTCGAGTATCCTCACCGTCATGGTGAGCTTGTCGAACCATAAGGGTTGCAATCCAGTCTAGGACAGGAAAGATAGCGAATTTTCTTGGTGACGGGATTCATCTTGGAGCGGTAAAGCATCTGCTGATCCTAGCGGAACTCAAGAACAAGAAAGGAATCCGCAAAAATTTTTTCCAACACTGGCTCATCCCTCAGGTGATTGCTTTCTTGTACTACAATATTTTCTGGCTTCTCGATGTGATCCGGCCCAAGTGGAGCTGTCTCCTGAATGCCCACTTCGAAGATCACGCTGAGCACGAATATATGAAGTTCGTGGCGGAGAATCCCGCCCTCGAACAGGAGCCCTTCGAAAGCATGTTCAGAGAGGACTACGGACGGTTCGCTTCCCTCGCCGATCTCTTCCGCCAGATAGGCTATTACGAACGGGTGCATAAGCTGGAGAGCTTGGCCCGACTCGATGTCGCGCGGTTCCAGTAACACAAACCGAGGTATATCAGCCCGCCGGATCGTTCAATGCTGACCGGCCTACGCCAGACCTCTCTGGAAGGCGTCCCAGTCCGACATTCGTATAACAGACAAGCCCCTGCTTCACTGTTTTTTATCGAACGGGCCGTCGCAGTCTTGGAAAAGAGGCGATCAGCGTCGAGGCCAGCTTGGTATTACGACAGTGTATGGTGCGGAATTTCAGACGGAGAAGGGAGTGTGGTCTTGAGTCGCACGTTTTCCGCTTCGAGTTCTTGGACCCGCTGTTCCAGATCCGCTACCGTATGTTTGGCTTTTTTCATCGCTCGATCTTTTCCATAGATGGTCAGCGTTGAGGAAACCGACCTGGCAAAATAGAGAATCCATGCCATGAAGAGTCCCACAAACAACGACCCCACGATAACCAGATACAAGGGGACATCATCCCAGACATATTCATTGAGTCGGATCGTAACCGGGCTAATGTTTTGCATGCCAAAATAAGCGATCGCGACCCCGGAAATAACTGCAACAAGTAATACCAACATATGTTTATAACCTTCTTTCTTTTGCGCCAACCGTACTCTGAGGTTGAATCATCAGAGTCTATCGATGTTCATCCTGCGCTCACTCGGCAGGTGTTGCTGTCTAATACTGAACAATGCTGAAAAAATTTATTGCCAAGCCCGCAGGCTGGCGCAGCTGTTTTTGCTTTCGGCCTCCCTCGCGGGGGCGTGCTGTCGATTCTGAGTGTTTCCCTTGTTAAGTGCGGCGAAATGCCATGCTCGTATTGGAAATTCTCTAATCATTGCGAGGGTAAACCTAACTGGTCGGAGAGGATCTATACAGATGGCGAATGGTTTATCTTTTCAATGATAAGAAGTTCCTTTTGAGGGGTGAGCCGCCGACAACTCAAAGTTGCCCCGACAACCTAATGCCAGCCCGTGTTCGAGCGCCTGTAGCGGCTATCAGAGAAGACAGACCAGCTTGCCCCTCACTTATTGAGCGGGACAGTATCCGGTAAGTGGTCTTATGTCAACTTGAGGGGCGATTATGTTCCTATTGACACTCATTCATTTCTGTGCTACCTTTAAGCAATGAAAACAATTGATGCCTTCGACGAACAGTTCCTTACCGAAGAAGCCTGCAAGCAATACTTGGTTGATAAGCGCTGGCCTAACAGTGTCCGTTGCCCTCGCTGCGATAGCGAGAAGGTATATGCCCTCAAGGCTCGGCCCTTCCATTGGGTTTGTAAAAACAACGATTGCGGCGGCCGGAATGGATACCGCTTCTCCGTTCTTAGCCATACCATTTTCCAGGACACTAAAATTCCCCTGAAACTCTGGTTCAAAGTGGGCTACTTGATTCTTGTGAGCAAGAAGGGTATCAGCGCCCTCCAGATCCACCGGATTATTTTTGGGGAGGATTCCGGCTCTGACTACCGGACAAGCTGGTATATGTGCCACCGCTGGCGAGCCGCCATGCAGGGCGATGCGCTGAAACTTACCGGGGAAGTGGAAGTCGATGAGACCTACATCGGCGGGAAAGAGCAAAACAAGCATAAGTCGAAGCGGCTCAACGCAAGGGACGGATCGGTAGGCAAAATTCCCGTAATCGGCGCTATCGCTCGCAAGGGGATGGTCGTGGCTAAGGTCATTGATCGGGCGAGCCATTTTAATTTGGAGCGGTTTGTCCATGAAACCGTTAAGGATGATGTATCGCTCATAGCCACAGATGAGGCCGGGGGTTACAAACTTCTTAAACGGCAGGGCTATCCGCATGAGACAGTAGGCCATTATAAAGGCGAATATGTCCGGGGTAACGTCCATACTGCGAACCTGGATAGCTTCTGGAGCCTCTTGAAGCGCGGGATAATGGGTAGCTTCCATAATGTGAGTAAGACTTATCTCCCCCTATACATCAACGAGTTTCCCTTCCGGCATAACAACCGGAAGAACCCGAACGCCTTTGCGGATCTCGTAACGACGTGCAGCAAGTAGCCATCCAGACATAGGTATGCTAAAGTTCAAGGGTGGTCACCAAAAAAACCCGAGAAGAAGACGATCGGCTCAGAAAAGAACTCCAAAACGCCGACATGGGAAAGTTTGAAAAAGCAATCAAAGCCGCTCTCCGACATTCACCTAAGAAAAAGTCTAAGCGCAAAAACGCCTAAGACTTCTTCGCATAAATCTTCCTAAACCAGTCTTCTTTTTCTACCATAGCTTCGTGCCCCGCTACCATAATTTGCAAATTGCCTGCATTCATAATTCCGAGCGTGCCTGGTGTTTTCAAAAACTCCAAAAGTGCCCATCGAGGATCATGTTTTCTATCTTTGGATTCCTTGACTCCCAGGAATAGTTCATAGGCGAGAAAATCTGCGACTTGAAGGGGCGTGAATGCGGTCTTAAATTCAAAGCTCGCAATCGTTTTAAGGTCATTCCGAAAGCGCTTTTCTAGTTGCGCTTGCCCTTTGTCGCCGGCCTCAAAAACAAAGCGGACAGTCTCGAACCTTGGTGAGCGGTCAACTTTGCACCATTCCCGCACTTGCGAAGCGCATACCATACCGGCAGCCGTGTAGGCATCCAAAAAATATTGATCTCGAAAATCCTTGGATACATTATCGAGGAAGGTCTTATTTTCAATCACACAGCCGAAACGCCTAAAGACACGAGGGCGAATGATTTCCATTAAATCTCTAAGCAAGGCCTGTCGGCGCGGCTCATTGTCTTTCCAGCCGCTGCTGAATTGCTTTTTAGAACTTGCGAAGTCAACCATGTGAAAATAGTCCAACCCATCCTGGGCAAGTCGTTTGCGCCAAAGTCGATCAAAATCGGTCCAGATTTCGGCTGTCGATATGAAGCCCGTAACGACCATTACTCACTAGTCAGTAATATAGGCAACACTAGGATGTCTGAAGAACGCCCGCACAAGCGACGGATTTTGCTCGATCGTTTTGAGTTGTTCAGTGACGCGCTGCTCCATGCTTTCGCCTTT
>Ga0184634_10000182_pt1 | contig 14625 bp, 13 predicted proteins | sample PLM31_200_b1_FD_133016 | JGI IMG/M metagenome (GOLD analysis project Ga0184634, IMG submission 133016) | Groundwater sediment microbial communities from an aquifer in East River, Colorado, USA - PLM3-1_200_b1 | ecosystem: Environmental > Terrestrial > Soil > Riparian zone | place: USA: East... | reverse complement strand
CCAGGGCGTATCGAGCAGGTGATTGCTGAGCCCGTAGACGCCCGGCGCGAGCTCGCGCCCGAACGCAGGCGCGCGATTCGAGGCATAGACCATCGAGCGGTCGTCCGCGAGCAGGAGATTAAACCCGCCGAAGCGGCTCGCCTCCTTCGCTAGTTGGTCGATGAACTGCGGGCCATCGAGCTCGCCTGCGAGATAGCGAGTGATCAGGAGACCGCGTGAGGGGGCACCGGCCTCGGAACGTTGCAGATCGCGATAGTTGGTGACGACACCGAAACGACCACGCCGGGAGACCGCGAGCCAGGTGCCGCTGGCTTGCAGATCGCGTCCACCGAGGATGTCAGGTTGATCGTCCCACCACGCCAATGGCGCGGCGGGACGATCATGAAACTCGTCACGATTGCCGGCAAAGATCAGCCGGTAGCGAGGGTGAAGCTTCCACGCGAAGACCAACAGGCACATGCCGGCATTCTATCGGTCTCCCTCTCCCGCCTGCGGGAGAGGGCCGGTGTGAGGCTCCACTCCCTCTCCCGCTTGCGGGAGAGGGTCGGGGTGAGGGTCGACGTGTCCAGAGCTATTGTTGAAGCACGTCCCACGCAGTCTTGGCGATGAGCGCGATGACAACGGCCGGAAAGGTGGCGCACCCCACCGACCACATGTCCGCGCCCAATGCGCCGAAACACAGCAACGCGGCCCCGGTGGCGGCTGCGTTGAGCACGCGCGCGCAGGCCGCGGAATGCAAAAAATAGAAACCAAACAAGCGGATATAGATGAGTACCGCGGTCAGCGCCACCGGCACCAGCGGCCTGAAGAGCTCCGGCGGGACGAGACTGACGGTGAAGGCCCCGGCCAGCGAGCAAACGACGATCAATGCCAGCGCCGACATCATCATGCGCCAGGGGATGCGCACGCTGCGCGCGAACCGGGCGGCGGCGCACAACCGAGTCGATGAATCCGGCGGCGAACGCGGCTACCAGCACAATTGTGACCTCGGGTGAGAGAACGCCGGCGAGATCCACGACTTGAGCTACTTCTTTCCCGCGGGCGGCGTAAGCCAGAGAGGCGGCCGCGTGAGGTGTGCGATCGCGTTGGCGTAATACTGCACCAAGGGCAGTTCGTCGGCATTCAGGCGATAGCGGCCATCCACTTCGAGCACGAGCTGTCTCAGCGTCAACATGCGCAACCCGACCAGCACCGTGTAATCCGGATCGCGGCGGGGCACATACACGTGTGCGCCGAGCGATTCGAATTCACGCTGAAGTTCAAGGGCACGGTCACGAATCTCCGCTTCGGTCCATGCGCGTCTTGGCTCGTCGACGAAGATCTTGGCGACGAGCGACACCGGCAGGATCGGCACGATGCGCCCGACCGCGGTCAGCAGATCGCCCGCCAGCTCCATCACCTTCGAGGTGCGCGCCTCGCGATCGAGCATCGCGGGTTCCCAGCCACGCTCTGCCAGGTATTGACGAAGCGAAATGGGCGCACCGAAGTTTGCGCAGGCATATCCGAAGCGATACCACCTGCCGCGTAACCGCAGCCACAGCTGCTGGAACACGAATCCCAGAGCCGTGCGCAACGCGGCGAGACCGGAACGCGGCTCGGTATTCGGGGCTGCGTCGCGCAACAACGTGCGGTCCTCGAGCACGCGGTCGTAATTCACGGCGACCGGGACGAACACGATGTCGCGACCGCTGCGTGCATCGAACGTGCGCAACATGTAGTCGAGCAAGCCGATCTTGGGTTGACGCAGCAGACCGTCGCGGCTCAACCCGCCTTCCGGGAAGATGGCCTGCACTGCGCCGCCCTCGACCGCGATCTGCACATAACGCTCGAGCACGCGGCGATAGAGATCATTGCCCGAACCGCGCCGCACGAAGTACGCGCCGAGCGCACGCACGAGTTGCTGGATCGGCCAGACCTTCGCCCATTCGCCCACTGCGTAGCTCAACGCGACCCGCGCACGGGCGAGATGAGCGACGAGGATGTAGTCCACGTTGCTGCGATGGTTCATCACGAACACGACGCTGGCATTGGGACCCAGATCCTTGAGCGCTGCGTCATCGGCATGACCGAGGCGCACGCGGTAGAGCATGTTGAGCAATCCCTTGCCGATCGCGCTGCCGACGCGGAAGTAGAGATAGGCATTGAACGCAGGGACGATCTCGCGGGCGTAGCCTTCCACGCGCTTGAGCGCTACCTGCCGCGGAATGCCCTCGGTCTCCGCCGTGCGCGTCACTTCCTGGAGCACCTTAGGGTCGTACACCAGCCGGTCGATCAGCACCTGCCGGCGTGTCATCGCGATGTGCGGAATCTTGAGGTCGAGCGTGCGGTTGAGCTGCTCGGTCAGCCGGTTCACGCGCCGCCCGAAGAACCAGCGCACGCTCGGCAGCAAGAGTCGGGAGACCAGCGCCCAGGCCGCGAACAGCGTCAGAAGAAGAATGAGCCAGAGGGGGAGAGTGATCGACTGGGCCATGATCAGAGGCGCACGCCCGGCGTCTCGAGAAGTGGGCGCTCCGCACCGCTGTCATACCAGTCCTCAATCAAACGAAACGAGATCGACTGCCTCGACGGCATCGCCGGAAAGCCACTCGCGATGTCCGCGCGGGTGAACCAACGGACGTCTTCAAGTTCCTGGTCCGCGGTCGCGATCGCCAGGCTCGAGGCATGGGCGGTGAATCCCAGCATGATCGAGGACGGAAACGGCCAGGGTTGCGAGGAGTGATAGCGAATGTCGTGCACGCCGACGCCCGTTTCCTCATGGACTTCACGCGCCACGGCGTCTTCCAGGCTCTCGCCGGGTTCGACGAATCCCGCGATGGTCGAATAGCGTCCCTCGGGCCAGGTCGATTGGCGGCCGAGCAGCGCGCGTTGGCCGTCTGTTACGAGGACGATGATGGCGGGATCGATGCGCGGAAACTGCTCGGCGCGACACGACTCGTTGCTGCACACGAGTACGTGACCCGCGCGCGTGCCTCGTGTGGGTGAGCCGCAAACTCCGCAGAACCTGTGACGCTGGTGCCAGAGCGCGAGGGCGCGCGCATACGCAAGCAGTCCGGCTTCGTCGGCCGGCAGCATGGCGCCCAGAAATCGCAATTCACGGAACTCACCCGAGGCGTGAATATCCGGCGGAGCGTCGCCTTCGAGTTCCACCAGGAAACAATTCTGTTCGTGATAGACGCCGAGGAAGATCACGTTTTCAGCTCGCGCTGACTGCACTACCACGTGATCTGCCGTGAGGAGCAGCGCAGCCAGCGTATCGCCGCGGCTGAATAAATTTCGCGCCTGCCAGACCGGAACGAATCGCGCATTGGGGTCCCGAACCGCCTGTGCGAGCCAATCCTCGCGCTCACGCAGATGGCTGCGGCGATCAAGATAAGGTCCGGCGAAGATGTTCGGCCGATCAGTTCGCGAGTCCATCGAGGGCGGCCGCTACAAAAGTTGCGGCCATTCTAGCGCCCCGGCCGACGCGAAAGCTCAAGTCTGCGTTCAGCTCAGTTCGGGCGCAGCGGGACTCCAATCGCGATGCACGGGCATCACTCCGGTTCCATCGACTCTGCGCTCGAGCCGGGGGATGTCGGGGTGACGGGCGCAGCGCGTGCACGTCGAGCTCATTGACGCAAACCTGTCCACCAGGCACAAGCCGCCGCATGCGCTGCACGCATGGAGCCTGAGCTCATCCTGGCGCAACAGGGCGAGCAGGAGAAACCAGGCGTGTTCGAACGAGACCCGCGGCGGCGAATGCAATACGAGGTAGCTCTCGTACGCCTGACAGAAGAACTCGCCCCACTCGAGACTCATCGGCGGCGATGAGTGTCGCGCGCCACCACCTGCCGGAGGCACCAGACCCAGCATGCAGAAGAGACTCGCGAGCGTCGTCGCTTCGAACTGCACTGCCGGCGTGCGCAAGAAGTAGGCGATCTGTCGCGGCGACTTGCCGCGATGACGCCGCACCGGAGTCGCGGGCGCGTGTTGCAGATAGGCGCGAAAAAGCTTGCGAATGCGATCGTCGGTCAGCCCGGTCCACACGCGAATCGTGCAGGTGCGCGCTTCGTGCCGGATCATCCTTACGGCAAGATCGAAACGCAGCCGGTCGCGGGAATAGCGGTCATCCGATACACGCATGGCAAAAACTCCCTGTGACGCCTCTTGTAGATTTGGTATATATAAACCACATTTTAAGGATGCGCGCCAAGAGCAGAATACGCCAGAATCCACGCGAAAAGCAGGAGCGCGCCAATGACAGGGATGAAGCCCGGGACAGTGGCAACGACGGGATCGCGTCAGTGGCTGACGAGCGCGGTTCTCAGCCCAGCCGTGCTCGAGCCGTTGTATGAGCTCAATCGCAGCTGGCTCGCGCTGCTGGCGCACGCTCCGCGTTATTGGGGGGCGAAGGTCGTTCGCTCTCGTCTACCGGACCCCGTGCCGGCGAATCTGGCCACCATGACGCCGGAGCGGCGCAGCGAAGTGGCGCGCTGTCCCTTCTCACTCTTTACGGCACGCTTCAATGATGGCGCCTACTGGCTCGGTATTGCAGGTAATAAGCAGGTTCACGAGCCGCATCCGCCCGAATCGGATGAAGCCTCGCGTGAGGCACTGGTCGCATTCGCCGAGCTGGCCCTGTTCTATGCCTGGTATCTCGCACGCGCGAATCCGGCGGCCGCGCGGATCGTCTTGGGAATGACAGACCAGACGCTGGCGGCGTTCGAAACGCTGACGCTGACAGACTTGCAGCGACTTGCGGTCTCGATTCCCGGACTGTTTGCGCCTCGTTGGCCCGAACGCAGCGCTTTCTGGCTGCGTCTGCTCGAGCCTTTGCCGGAGAACCCTGCACTGACCGATGTTCGCCTGCTGGGCTTGCAGATGATGGCTGCAGAGCTGACCGTCGATCAGCCGCGCGACTTGCGCGGGTAGGTACGGAGCGGCTGACTTCCAGATTTGTGTCAGGGAATGGTTTTGCTCACGGTCTTTGAGAGCGCGCTCTCCGCACCCGATGAGGTGAGCGCCTTGAGCGCGAAGTAATAAGTGGCCGGTGAGAGATCCTCGACGACGTAGCGCGTGAGCCCTGGATTGTTCAGGGTGGTGGTCTGGTTCAGCGCACTCGAGCTCGTGCCGTAGTGAATCCGATAGCCGGACAGATTGACGAGCACGGAGCCATCGGCGTTCTGAGTCGGCGGCAACCATGAAAGAGTCGCGCTGCCCATAGAACTCTGCGTGACGGAAATGGTGAATGCCGGGAGCGAAGCGCTTGTCTTGCCATCGCTCACGCTGATCACGATGCCCGAATAGTTGCCAACGTGAGCCGCGGTCGGAGTGCCGGATAGCCTCCCGTTCGAGGTGCGGAACGAGGACCAATTGGGACGATTGGCGATGGAGAACTTCAGACTCGCGCCCTCCGGATCCGACGCGACCGGCTTGAAAAAGTAATCCTTGCCGACATTGATGCCTTTGGCGGGTGTACCGGAGATGGTGGGCGGTCGATTTGCCGCCTGAGCATCGGCGACTATCAGCTGTGAAGTGACGATCAACATGGATGCAGCGAAGAAGAAAGCCCGTGCTTCTCGCCGCGAGCGATGGGACATTTGCATCACGAACCCCCGCAATGCACCTCGATCGCAAATGCGACCGTTCCCTGACCAGCGACCAGGGGTGGCGCAAAGTGAAAATCAACAATCGAAACTTTCCCGGCTGCTATGGACGCAACCGAGAGCCTGTCAGCACAAATGAGGCGGCTGCCGCAGAAGAATGAAACAACGTCCGGCGCGCATGGCGCGCAGCTCACGACGACGGAAAAACTTCCGCCGTGCGGATCCCCTAAGTCCACGACTCAAATCCGTGAAGCGTTGCGAGGCTTGTTTTCAGCGGCTTTGGCTCTTGCTCGACGTTGGCGAGTCTAATCGGCGAGCACAATCGGTCAAGAGTCTCCAGGCAGCGACAAGCGCAATTCGCGTCGCTCGATGGCGACAGCGCGCATGTGATAATTTTTTTTCGACTTGCATGGACGTTGCCGATGAATCGCAAGTGTCACTCAATTCAAGATCGCATGAAGCTAAGGCGAAGTCGTGAGGCAATCGCCACGCGGAGCACTCGCGTGCGACATGCAAAATCGCAGCGCGCTTGAGCATCGCGAGCCAATCGATTGATTGCACGGAAATCGGACGGGAGAATTTACAAAATGTACACGCAGGCAAAACGGAGTCGACAGTGCCCGATCTGACAGAAGGACGTGCTGGCACTGGCGTTGTCACGCGCTGCGCAGTCACGGGTGCTGGGGGCTTTCTCGGCGCGCATTTCGGTCGACGGCTTGTATCGTCGGGAGTGGAGGTACACGGGCTCTCCAGAGTTGAGCCGCACGGGATCTTTTCCGTCTGGCAGCGCTGTGATGTCGGCGATTTGCGTCAGATGAACGCAGTTATGCGCGCGTGCCGCCCACAGGCGATCGCGGTCCGGCACGGCGCCAAAGACCCTCGCGCTCAGGTTACGAACGGATTAGCGGCGCTTCGATGCCCGGCGTACGACCAGGCCGTAGGCGACCAAATTGATCGCCAGCACGACGAGCCCGAGGACGAGTTGGATATCGCTCGTCAAGCCTGGCGGGTACATCAGCGGAATCAGGTAGTGCTCGATGAATCCGCCGTCATAGCCGCGTTCGCCCGCTAGCCGGCGCAGATAGTTCTCGAGCGGCGTCAGCGGACAGAACTTCCCCGCGAATTCGACATAGGCGCCCCAGAGCGCAGCCGGAACGTGCGCCCACGCCCAGCGAGTGCGCCAGAGCGCGAGAAATCCGCCGAATACGACAAAGAGCACGAATGCGCCGTGCACCAGGACGATGAGATCTGCGAGGAGACGATACGACACGCGGTCAGCCGAACGGATTTTCGCGCTTGTCGGGCGGCAGGCGCGAAAACTTACGCCACAACGACCAGCCCCAAACGATGATGAACGCCGCGTAGCCGTCGAGCAGCCACACGAGTCGTTCAGAATCGAGCAGCGGTGGATTCCTGGCGTTGGCATCCACGACCAGCTGGAACACCGCCATCAGCAGTAGGAGCGTAACGATGCCGTGCCAGTAGAACTGCCGCTGGATGTACTCGATGGTCTTCGCGAGTCGTGCGGGCGCTAGCCAGTGATCGCGATTCGGCAGTCGCCACCTGAGCCGACGCCGGCCCGTCAGCGACTTGGGAAGGATCAGACAAATGCCGAGGATGACCGCGACGATGACGAGGTTGATGGTCGCAAAGGACTGCGCGGTGTCCCAGCCGACCGCGTGACCGCCGGCGTTGAATCGCACTGCCATCGGCGAGGGCAGGTAGGGCGCCTGCAGCGCGACCTGGATAACGCTGAACACCGCAATCAGGACAAGTAAGCGGCTCAAGGCTTGATTGACGGACATTGTGCTAACCTTCTGCGCCCCGAACCTATCCCACCCTCTATGCTGGCGCTGTCGCTCAAGAATCTCACCAAAACCTACAAGAACGGCGTCCAGGCACTCAAGGGTATCGATCTCGACGTGGAAGAAGGCGACTTCTTCGCGCTCCTGGGGCCGAACGGCGCCGGCAAGACCACCGCCATCGGCATCGTCACGTCGCTGGTGAACAAGTCGGGCGGCACGGTCGAGGTGTTTGGGCATGACATCGAGACCGAGCTCGAGATTGCTAAGTCCTGCATCGGCCTGGTTCCGCAGGAAATCAACTTCAACCAGTTCGAAGCGGTCGAGACCATCGTCGTCAATCAGGCTGGCTTCTACGGCATCCCGCGGCCGCTCGCACACCAGCGCGCGCAGAAGTATCTCAGGCAATTGCAGTTGTGGGAGAAGCGCCGCTCGATGGCGCGCAGCCTTTCCGGCGGCATGAAGCGACGTCTCATGATCACGCGCGCCTTGGTGCATGAGCCGCGGCTCCTGATTCTCGACGAGCCCACCGCGGGCGTGGACATCGAGAACCGCCGCTCGATGTGGGAGTTTCTGCGTGAGACCAATGAGCGCGGCACGACGATCATCCTCACGACCCACTATCTCGAGGAAGCCGAAAATCTCTGTCGCCACATCGCGATCATCGATGACGGCCGCATCATCGAACACGACCGCATGAGCAATGTCATCCGCAAGCTGCAGACGGAAACCTTCGTGTTCAACCTGCGCACGGCGATCAGCGGCGTGCCGCCGTTGCCCGCCTACGACGTCAAGCTGATCGACGACCACACGCTCGAGATCGAGGTCGATCGCGAACAGAACTTGAACGACATCTTCGAGAAGCTCACGGCGTCCGGAATCGAAGTCTTGAGCATGCGGAACAAGGTGAACCGCCTCGAGGACTTCTTCATGCGCCTCGTCGAGGGCAAGGGTAGTGACGCTGCCGATGACACGGGTGCGGCGGCCGGATGAGCGAGTCGCGCCTCCGGCCCAACCTGATCGGTTTCGGCACGATCGTCATTCGCGAGTTCGGCCGCATCGTGCGGATTTGGGGACAGACGCTCCTGCCGCCGGCGGTGACCGCGGCACTCTACTTCATCATCTTCGGTAGCCTGATCGGGCGGCGTATCGGCGAGATGGGCGGTTTCGAGTACATGCAGTACATCGCGCCGGGGCTGATCATGATGGCGGTGATCACGAATTCCTACGGGAATGTCGTGTCGTCGTTCTTCGGCGCACGTTTTGGCAAGCACATCGAAGAGCTGACGGTGTCACCGTTGCCGAACTGGCTGATCGTTCTGGGTTACGTCTGCGGCGGAATCTTGCGCGGGCTGATCGTGGGTGCGGTGGTGACGACAGTGGCGCTCTTTTTCACGCATCTCGAGATTCACCACGTGCTCATCATCCTGTCCGCGGTGCTGCTGACGGCGCTGGTGTTCGCACTCGGCGGGCTCATCAACGCCATCTTCGCCAAGAACTTCGATCAGATCTCGTGGTTCCCGACGTTCATTCTCACGCCGCTGACGTACTTCGGCGGCGTGTTCTATTCGATCTCGCTCCTGCCGCCATGGGCCGAGGCGCTCTCGCACGCCAACCCAATCCTCTACATGGTGAACGCGTTCCGCTATGGGTTTCTGGGCGTGTCCGACGTCGACGTCGTGCTTGCTTATTCGATCATGATCGGGTTCGCGGTGGCGCTCTACACGCTCGCTGTTGTTCTTCTCAATAGAGGTGTCGGGATCAGGGAGTAGCCCCCTCACCCCACCCGTGGGGAGAGGGCCGGGGTGAGGTCCACTCCCTCTCCCGCTTGCGGGAGAGGGCTGGGGTGAGGGTTCCTTACTTCTGTTTCCAGCCGCCGCCTTCCTTGTAATACCAGCCGGACTGCGCTTTCGCGATCCAACGCTTGGCGAAGGTGTCGCGGATGTCCGCTTCCCATTCCGGGTGCCCGTTCGCCTTTGCGATCTGCGCGTAGAGTGCCGCGCGGTCCCGGTTCTCGTCCGCGACCAGCTGCCGGACCGCGTTACGCTCGGGCAGCGGGATCGCGTTCTGGTCTCGCACTTCAATCAAACCGTCAGCCGTGAGGCCGATTGCGCCCGAGGAGTAATACCTCACCAGCGAGCCGTGGCGCGATTCCATCGACGCCGTGATGGCGCGGATTTCCGGTGTCGACACATCCAGATCCACCTGCGCGTTTGCCGCCGGGATCACGAAATTGACGACCGCGCCCGCCGCCGCGAGCAGGAGTCGACTGGTCGCTATGGGCGCGAGATTCGACGTCTTGTCACTCGACGGGTCCGCCGCCGGTGCCTGCTCCTTGCCCCAGACATCCTCGATGATCTTGTCCGCAGCTTTTTCAGCCGCCGCGGCCGGGAAGTACACGTTGATCGTGACGCACGCGGCGATCAGCACGCTCACCAGCGCCAGCTTGAGAGGGATGAGACGTCGCATGACAGTCCTCCTTAGATAATCCGGTCGCGAGCCGGTGTATTCACAGGCTCCGCATCATTCTTCATTCGCGCACTGAATGCGCGCTGAACGAGTTTACATCAGGTGCCGGACACGGCTTATGTGGCTTATTGTTATCGCAATGGCCAATAAGCCACATAAGCCGTGTCCGGCACCGTCCTACCGTCTTACTGCACCACCGGCCCACCCGATTCCTGGATCGCGATCAGCTGGCTCACCAGGCGGTTCCAGCTCACGCGGTGTGCGTTGCCGATGATGTCGATCCGCGGCAAGCCGCTGCCCTTGACGATGTAGTACGCATCGCCCTGTTGCGGCTCGATGCCGTCCATCTGGCAGATTTCGTTCTCGAGACGGCAGCTCAGGCCCAAACGGTCATAACGGAAGTTCTCGAAGAAGCCCAGCACCCCGCCCTGAAGCGCGGCCGCCACTCCGCCGCCGCTGCCACCGATGTTCGAAAGGTTTTTCACCGCGCGTTGGCTGATGAGGTGACGCGACTTGTCGCCGGGCGGCGTATAGAGACGCGCGTCGAAACGCACCGGTGACCAGCGAAAGAGCTCGAGATTGCGCACATCGGCATTGAGCCGGCCCGTTATCATCCCGAATGAAAACGTGCCGGTGACGGCTTCGAGATCGAGATTGCGCATGGTGATGTTGGCGCTGAGGCGCGGATAGTCGCCGAGCGGGTTCTGAAGCTTGAGGCCATCGACCACGAGCTGGCCGTCGAAGACTTTCGCCTCGAGATCGCCGGCGAGGGAGAGCACGTCTTCGTCGAGAGTGACCTGCGGGATGCGGCCTTCCAGCTTCCCCGAGAATTCCGGCCAGCCAAACGCCTTGCAGAGCAGCGCCACGCTGATCGGCTGAAGTTCTCCATCGAAGCGCACGGACATCCCCGGCTCGCCGAATCCGCGAACGCTCAAGGTATTGATCGCCAGTCCGCCGTCGAGAATCGGAACGGCGGTGGGCTTCAGCAGTCGGAAGTCAGCGCCGGACGTCGCAAATTCGATCCGCGATGCGCCGCCCGAAATGCCGTAGATCGTGGAGCTGTCCCATTCGAGTCGCGACTCCGCCGGTTGCGAACCATCGATGACTTGCGCCGCGCGCCGCGCCGAGGACATCCAGTTCACGCGGCCGCGCAGCGCTTGCATGGTGATCGTGACGCCGGCGGCATTGACGTCATGCAACGTGAGATCGAATGCGGCAGGCATTCCGGCATCGACCTCGACGACACCCGAGACAAGGCCTGCCGTCTTGAGGTCCTTGACGTCGGTGTCGAGCAGGAAGGGAAGCATCAGGGCCGTGAACGCTCCGGGGAACTCGAGCCGGCTGAGATCAACGCGCAGCTGCTTGAGGATTGTCTCGCCCGCCAGATCGAGCTCTCCCGACAGGCGTCCTGCCACGATCGCTTTCTGGTCCAGATCGAGCTGGGCAATCTGCAACAGGCTTTGATCGGTCACCCAACGTGCGGTAAGGACTGCGTTGGCTGCGTTCTGGCCGAAATCGAGGAATATCGGATCGCTGTACGCCTGCCCGGTGCCCGACGTGATCGTCGCGCGAATGTCCCAGTCCGGACCGACGGGCTTGAGGTGCGTGTCGATGGTGACGCCGAGCTTGTCCGTCGCGAGAGTTCCGTCGGCGTTGTTCGCATTGACGCCGGTCATCGTGCCTTCGACATGAATGTCCTCGATGTCGTCACGCCCGCGGAGCGTCGCCTGCAGCGAACCGCGTCCGTCGACGGAAAGATCCTCAGGCAAAGTAAACCACGGCACTGCAACCCGGCGCAGATCAGCAAGCCGCACGTCGGTGGCGTGCGCCGTCATCGTCCATCCGGCTTCGAGCCAGGTGCCTTTGATGCTTGCGTGACCGTGGGCGAGCTTCAATCCATCGATGGCGAAGGTCAGAGTCTCGCGTTCGCTGTGATACTCCATGTCGGCCGTGAACTGCTGCCGGCCCAGACGGCCGATGCTTCCCGCAACCTGCGCATGACGGCAGCTGAGGATCGGTTCTTTCACGACCGGATTGCGGCAGGTGACGGTCACCCCGTCCAACGAACCAAACTCCGGCAGCAGGGTCACACGTCTGACATGGACACGGGCGATCGTTTCCCCGGCGCCCGGAAGTTCGAGAACGATGCTGACGTCACTGGCGGACCAGCCGCTTCCCTGGAGGTCGCCGACATCGAGGGTGACATTGCTCACCGCCGTGCCCCGCTGCGGTGAAACTGCAAGAATGGCGGCCGCGATCAGCACTCTTGCGAGCTGGGTCAGCTGAGTGGCAGGCGGGCGGATGAGGGGGCATTCATCTGACATGAGAGCGCGATTAACGATGACTCCGGAGCAGGGTGTCAATACGGCGCGGCGCTGGCACCGGGGGGCAACGCTGGTATTGCTCGTCAGTCTGCTGGTGACGGGCTGCGCGGCGCAGATCGTCTACAACCGGCTCAACTTCCTCGTCCCCTGGTACTTCGGGTCGCGAGTCTCGCTGAGCGACACGCAGGAGGTGGATCTAAAGGCCGCCGTCGATGCGGTGACGGCGTGGCACCGTGAGTCGGAGTTGCCACGCTACAGCGCGTTTCTGCGAACGCTTGCGCGGCAGACCAAGCAACCGTTCTCGCGGCAACAGATCGAGGACGCGCTCGACGACATGGAAGTTTTCTGGGCGGCGCTGGTCACTGAGCTGGTGCCCGGGGCCGCGCGCTGGCTCGGCTCATTGAGTCCGGCGCAGGCCGACGAGTTGCTTGTGAGCTTTGCGGAAGACGATGCTGACCTGCGCGAGGAATATTGCGAGCCGCCGCCGGAGAATCTGGTCGCGAAACGCGTCAAGTCGATCGGGCGTTCGGTGAAGTACTGGACCGGCTCGCTGGACGATCGGCAGCGTTCGATCATCGAGCGTGCGGCGGCGGATATGCGTCCGACCGGATGCGATTGGCTGGACAGCCGGGCGCGTTGGCGCGCGACGCTGAGAAACCTGCTGGCCGAGAGCGGTGATGCAGCGGCCATCGAGGCACCCTTGCGCGAACTGATGCTCAACCCGGAACAGACCTGGACCGCAGCTTATCGTACGGGCTTCGAAGCCAACCGCTCGCGGCTCATCGACATGTTCGCCGAGCTCGATGCCACGTGGAACGCCGAGCAGCGCGGCCGTGCGGCCCGCAAGCTGGAAAAGTTTGCCGACGAACTGGATGAGCTGCGCCCCGATCAGGCGGCAGCAGCGGATTCGACTCGATTGCGGCCGGCTTCCTTGGCGCGATAGAGAGCCTGGTCCGCCGCTCGCAGCAGGGCATCGGCGGTCACGCCGTGGTCTGGAAACGCCGCCACGCCGCATGACATGGAGATTGCCGGCATATCGAGCTGAGAGTGTCGGACGCGCATGGCGGCGACGGCACGACGCAACTCTTCCGCGCGTTGTCGCGCAACCGCCAGAGTCGCGCCCGGCAACATGATCGCGAATTCCTCGCCACCCATCCGGCACGCGATGTCGCCGCCGCGCACAGATGCCTGCAGCTGCTGGGCGACGCCCTTCAGCACGGCATCACCCGCGTCGTGGCCGAACCGGTCATTGACGCGCTTGAAGTAGTCGATGTCGAAACTGATGATGCCGATCGAGCCTTGCTCGCGGTGTGCGCGGTGAATCTCGCGGTTTAAGGTCTCATGCGCGAAGCGGCGGTTGTAGAGCGTCGTAAGCGGATCCGAGATCGACAGCTCTTGCAGTTCCTCACGCAGTCGCAGGTTCGCGATCGACAATGCCGCCTGTTCGGCGACCGTTTCGGCGAGAGCCTGTGAGGGTGCGGGTCGGTGCAGGTCGCCTTCATTTCCGGCACGGGGATTGCGGATGTGCAGCACACCCATGGCGGTGGCCTGCGCCATCAATGGCACACACACAGATCCGGCCTCGCCATCGTCAGCGAGGTGTGCACAGCGCAGTTCGCGCCCTTCGGTCGTGACGACGTGCACCTGGCCGCGACGCAAGGCCCAGCAGTCGCTGGTGGTGATCGAAGCCGTCGTGTCGGCGAGGGCACCGTGTGCGATCACGGGCTTGAACTCCTCGGCCGCGCCATCCTTGAGATACACCGTCGAGGGCAGTTCCGGGAAGAGTTCGCCCAGGAACCGCGAAATGATCTGGCAGGCCTCGTCGTGCGTGGCACAGGCGTGCAGCAGCGCACCCATCTGCGCCAGCTGAGTGAGCTCCTTGGCGCGCGATTCGGTCTGCTCGATCTGGTGTTTCTGTCGCAGATGCACCTGCCGCAGCGCCTCTTCAGCCCGCAACCGCTGCACCATGTCGGACTGGCGGGAGAGCAGGCTCTTCTTCAGACGCTTGCGCAACGTGTCGATCCCGACCGCGATGTCGCCGATGTCGTTCGATGGACCCTTCGGCACCTCGATATCGAGCGAGCCCAGCGAGAGCTTCGAGGCGGCGTCGCGCAGCCGCTCGACCGGCAACATCACACGCAGGGCAAACAGGATGGCAAGAACCACTATGCCGACAGCGGCCGTCAGGCCGACGATCAGCAGGACATCGCGGATCTCGCGCCGGATACGCTGATCGAGGGCCATGCGCTCGGTGGTGTAGTTCACGACGACCGCGCCGAGGATCGGTCCCTGCTCGGCGCGGATCGGCACGACCAACTGATAAATTTGCGGCGGAATCCCGGTGCTGGTCTTGACGAACTCGCGTTGCGCCCCGTCGTTGAGGGTCAAGCCCACTTCATTTTGCGGGTCGTTCTGGAAGCGGCTGCCGACATGGAACGGAAACGAGTG
>Ga0184634_10000181_pt1 | contig 14666 bp, 21 predicted proteins | sample PLM31_200_b1_FD_133016 | JGI IMG/M metagenome (GOLD analysis project Ga0184634, IMG submission 133016) | Groundwater sediment microbial communities from an aquifer in East River, Colorado, USA - PLM3-1_200_b1 | ecosystem: Environmental > Terrestrial > Soil > Riparian zone | place: USA: East... | reverse complement strand
TGGCCCAAGAATATCTAGACCGATTGAACACCTTGATGGAGCGATTGAGTCCTGGCGGCTTCAAGGGCGTTAAGATCGAGTGCCGGCATTTTTTTAGTGGTGCTGCCGTTTACGCGGGCGGAAGAATTTGCATGTCGTGGACACCTGTGGGCTTCTCTATAAAACTGCCGGAAGCATTGCGAAGTGCTCTAGTGAAACAACAAGGTGCAAAGTGTCTCCACTATTTTCCCAAAGGCCCCATCAAGAAGGATTACGTCGTCTTGCCGGGATCGATATTTAAAAAAACGAGAACACTTCGGCGCTGGGCAAAAGTAAGCATTGAGTACGTACTGTCACTACCCGCGCCTGAGAGGAAAAAGAAAAGCCATATAACACGTCGCTCAACCCGGACGCGCGCAACAGCGGCGCGCGCCGGTTAGCTCGGCAATATTATGTGTCGATCATCAATTCACACAAAGGAGGAATAGTCTATGACTACTTCATTTACCGGTGGTTGCATCTGCGGCGCCGTCCGTTACGAGTGCTCTGCTGACCCCCTCATGACCGGCAATTGCCATTGCCGTGATTGCCAGAAGGCGGGTGGAGGTGCGTTTGCCTCGGCCCTGGGCGTGCCGACAGCCGCCCTAAAGCTCACGGGCGAAGTGAAATATTACGACACCAAGGGCGACAGCGGTCAAATCGTGAGCCGCGGGTTCTGCCCCAATTGTGGTGCTCGTTTGCTCGGCAGGCCCAGAGCAAACCCCGATCTCACCATCATCTTGGCAGGCAGTTTGGATGACCCGAGTTGGTTCCGACCGAGCATGGACGTTTATACGGCGAGCGCGCAGCCTTGGGATCACATGGATCCTGATTTGCCCAAATTCCCAAAAATGCCTTAGGGGTAGAGGCAAGAAGATGCTTTTGCCTAAGTGATCGAGGATGAGAAAGGTTCGAGCCTATTCCCCAACAAAAGAGAAATTACTCGAAGCAGCCGAGGGGCTGATGCTGACCAAGGGGTTTGCCGCGACCACAGTAGATGAAATCTGTGAGACGTCCGGTCTCACCAAAGGAAGCTTCTTTCACTATTTTGAGAGTAAAGAAGATCTGGGAAAAGCGGTCTTGAATCGCTTCTGCCAGTCCATGTTGCAGAGGTTTCAGCAGGGTCCGTTCCAGAAAGAGCAGGATCCTCTCCTGCGCATCTATGGCTGGATCGATTTTGCCATAGAGATGTCCAAAAATCCTGTAGCACAGAAAGGATGCCTGCTGGGGAACTTCTCCCAGGAGCTCTCGGATACGCACCCGGGGATTCGTTCGCTTTGCGCCGAGCGGTTCGCGGACTGGGTAGAGTTACTCAAGAAAGACCTGGATGAGGCGAAAAAGAGATGTGCCCATGGGTCCCGCGTGGATACCCAAAGCTTGGCTGAGCACTTCATCGCTGTGATTGAAGGCTCGCTCATCCTGGCCAAGGCCAAACGGGACATGAGCGTGATGGAAAAGAACCTGCGGCATCTTAAGAGCTATGTGCAAGGGCTATTCGAAGATCACGTTTGAAGGGTCTAACGCCAAAAAAATAACTATTCAGCAGGTACCTAAAGAGTGAACCATGGCCTATAACGAAAAACTCGCGGACCGAGTCCGAAAAGTGTTGGCTAGACGAAAAGGGGTCACAGAGATCAGGATGATGGGGGGGCTGTGTTTCACGCTCCGCGGCAACATGTGCTGCGGTGTTTTGAATGACGACTTAGTCGTTCGTATCGGGCCTGAGCGCTACGATAAAGCGCTGGCTCAGCCCCATGCGCGCCCCATGGACTTCACCGGCCGGCCGCTTAAGGGATTTGTCTTCGTCAATCCCGGTGGATCCAGGACGGACAAGGCCCTTGCGACCTGGATGAAGGAAGCCATCGATTTTGCGCACTCTTTGCCGCCCAAAAAACCCCGTCATCAACGCAAAAGGAGGTAAACCCGATGAGCAATCTCTCGACGGCGATGAGCCCGCCCGCGGCTTTTCCGTTCCCAAGCCAATTCACCACAGTGAAGGGGCACAAAATTCACTACGTGGAAGAAGGACAGGGAGATCCGATCCTCTTCCTCCACGGCAATCCGACCTCTTCCTACCTCTGGCGCAACGTCCTGCCTAGAGTGGCTAAAGAAACCAGGAGGAGAGGAATCGCCCTGGACCTCCTGGGTTTCGGCAAATCGGAAAAGCCGGATCATGTCGCGTACACTCTGCGCCTGCATTCCGAGATCATCGAGGGCTTCATCAACAAAGGGTTGGGGCTTAGGAATCTGATCCTAGTCGCAGACGACTGGGGAGGACCGCTGGCCGCCTATTATGCCCTTCATCATCCGGATAATGTCCGGGGCATGGCGCTCATGGAGACGTTTCTCTGGCCCATGACATGGGAGGAAGATTTCTCCCCGGAATTCCGACTACCCTTCAAGCTCATGCGCTCGCCGCTCGGCTTCGTGATGATCCAGGTGATGAATATGATGATCAAGAAACTGATCCCCCAACATTGCCCCATATCTCCGGAGGCCTTGCGTCATTACATTGATGCCTTCCCGACTATCAGCTCGCGCCGGGCCATGCGGGCCTTTCCGAAGCTCCTGCCCGTCGACGGGCAGCCGGGAGAAAGCTTTGAGTTTTTCCAGGAGATCCAGCAAGCGCTTCCGCGGCTCACTTGCCCGATGGTTTGGATCAAGGCAACGCCCGGGATCGTTCCTTCGGATGAATTCCCTCCCTCACTCAAGCGCTTAGAGGATCTGAAGAGGAGACTCCCTCACCTCGTGATCAAAAACTTCGGTCCGGGGCATCACTTCCTGGCAGAGGAGAATCCCGAAAAGCTCTCCCGCCTGCTCGTCGAATGGGTACGGGAGAGCGGCCTGGCCCGGGCAGCGTGAGAAGGGGGAGACGATGTCGGCAAACCGAGAGACAAGGAGGAAAGTTGTGGGAAAGTTTCACGAGAAGCGGTTCCCTGGAGAGAGTAAAAGCTACCGAGCAGCCCGGAACAAGCTGCTCGAAGCGGAGATGAAGCTCAGAAAACAGTTCGAGGAGGTAGCGGCACTCAGAAGGAAGTTGCCTCACGGTGGAAGGGTCAAAGAAGACTACCTGTTCGAGGAAGGCGCGCCTGACTTAGCCGACCAAGGCACCGTCAAACAGACCAAACTTTCAGAGCTGTTCGAGGCCGGAAAGAACAGCCTGATCATCTACAGCTTTATGTTTGCGCCTGATTCAGACAAGCCCTGTCCGATGTGCACTTCGGTTTTGGACGGCCTGAACGGCAGCGCCCTCCATGTCATGGACCGGGTCAATCTCGCTGTCGTCGCCAAGGCGCCGATTCAAAAAATTAGCGACTGGGCTCGCGGACGAGGTTGGAAAAACCTTCGGCTGCTGTCATCGGGGAAAAACACCTACAACAGAGATTACTTCGCGGAAGGCGATCAGTGGGGACAGATGCCCGCGATCAACGTCTTTCAAAGGACCAAAGAAGGCATTTATCATTTCTACAACGCCGAGCTCCTCTACGCGCCTTCGGCAAAGGGCCAGCACCCGAGGCACGCTGACCTCATATGGCCGTTATGGAATCTGTTCGACCTTACCCCTGAAGGGCGAGGAACCGACTGGTATCCCAAGTTTTCCTACCGGTAATGGGCGAAGAGCAAAAGGAAAAAATTATGGAGGTGTTTTATGAAGCTTTACCATCATCCCCTTTCGAGTAATTGCCGCAAGGTGTCGGTCGCTGCGCTCTTGCTGGGCATCGACCTCGATCTTCAGTTCATCGATCTTCCCGCCGGCGCTCAAAAAAAGCCTGATTACCTCAGACTCAATCCCAACGGTCTAGCCCCGACCCTTGAGGACGGAAGCTTCGTGCTTTGGGAGTCGAACGCGATCATGCAATATCTGGCTGAAAAGAAGCCCGGCAATACCCTGTGGCCCTCGGATCCCAGAATGCGTGCCGACATCAGCCGCTGGCAGTGTTGGGAGCTGGCCCATTGGACTCCTGCACTAGCAATTATCATCCACGAGAACCTCGTCAAAAAGCTGCTCAAGATGGGGGAGCCGGATCCTGCCGAGATTAAAAAGGGAGAAGAGGCCACGCACCGTTTCGCTCAGATCCTCGATAACCACCTTCAAGGGAAGAAATATCTGGTGGGTGAGGCTCTGACTTTGGCTGACATCTCCGTAGCGGCGATTTTAATGTACCGGCAACCGGCGCGGCTGCCTCTCGACCAGTACAAAAATATCAATGGCTGGGTTGCGCAGATAGAGAAGCTCGACGCGTGGCAAAAAACCGCGCCACCCCCGATGGGCTAAGGATAAAGTGAGACACTACGACACCAGAAGATTTGGCAGAAAGGGGTCTCCATGGAAAAAGAAACGGTTAAATTCTATTTCAGCTTTCGCAGCCCCTACTCCTGGCTCGCCTATAACCGTATCGAGAAAGAGCTGGCTGGCCTGCCGGTTAAGCTTGAGTACCTACCTTTGGTTCCCCCGCCACAGGCCATGTCGTCAGAGCGGCTCAACCCGCCGCGAGAAAAGGCTCGCTACATCGCCAAGGATGTCTCCCGCTTCGCTGAGGCCTACGGCCTGTCTCTTAAATTCCCGCGGCCATTTGACACTGATTGGTCCAAGCCCCACGGCGGTTTTCTCTTTGCCCAGGAAAAGGGCCAGGAGTTTGGGCTAAAAGTCTATGGGGCCCGCTTCTCCGAAGGCAAAGATGTGGGAGACCTCGGACTCCTTGACAAGATTGCTCTATCCTGCGGCTTGGACCAGGAAGAATTTCTCCAATCATTGAATGAGTCACGCTACCACGCTCAAATGGAGAAGTGCCTTGCCGAGGCCCAAACTGACGGCATCTTCGGCGTCCCCACCTTCATCTATCGGGGAGAGATGTTCTGGGGCAATGACCGCATTGAGTGGCTGGTCAAGGCGATTGAGCGTTCCATAAAGGGGCTATGAGGAATGAAAAGATACGATGCCTCGATCCCATGGCTGAAGAGTGTCCCGTATCTTGCGGGCCTGAGTCCGACCGTGCTGGCGACCGTCGCCGCCCACTGCCGGCTGAAGTCGCTGAGAAAGGGTCAGTTCGTCTTCATGGAAGGAGAGCCCTGTCAGGACCTCTGCATCCTCGCATCGGGACGCGTCAAGTGCTACCGGACGAGCGCTGAAGGTCGTGAACAGGTCATGAAAGTGTTCGATCGCCCCGGCGACACCTTCTGCATCCCGTCCGCCTTCAGCACCGGGAGGCACATCGTCACTGCCAAAGCCCTGACTGAGACCAGGCTGTACTCGCTTGAGGTGGATACGGTGAATCGTCTTGCGCGGGAGCATCCGTCCCTCGCCCTCTGGTTGGTGGCGACTGCCGGCGATCAAATGCAGACCTTAGTCACGCTTGCCGAGGACCTCTCATTGAGGACTGCGACAGCGCGCCTCGCGAAATTGCTCTGCGAGGTGGCACTCGTGGATGGCGTGCGTGCCGGCAATGAGATCCTGGTGCGCCGGGAGCGCCTCCGCGAGGAGGAGATCGCGTCACTGCTGGGCACCGTTCGCGTCCACGTATCAAGGAGCCTGAAGAGGCTGGCCAGCGCGGGCGCGATCGCCCTCAGTCGAGAGGTCATTTGCATTCCCGACCTGATCGCCCTAAGACGGCTGTCTGAGGGAAACTGTCAGCCAAGATGACGCTGCCGATAGTCCGCTCCGACGTCAGCCCCGACAGTAAATTAAAGCCCTCCGTAACATTTGTAACAGACAGTTTCCACTCTTTCTCTTACAGTGGAGGCGTCGTCTGTGAGCGTCAATAACAATTTTAAGGAGGGAGTCACATGAGAACCCCATGCAGGGGAACAGCGCTGATGCTGATCGTGATAAGCGTGATAGCCGGATCGATTGCACGAGCGCAGGAGGAGAAAACCACACAGCGCGGCACTGGCGAGGCCGAGCACGTTATGTTGTTTACACCGGGCGATCTTACCTGGACAGCCGGACCCCCGGCGCTGCCTCCTGGTGCAAGCATAGCTGTCATTGAAGGGTCTTTTAACAACCCCGGTCCATTTACCGTGCGCCTCAAGTTTCCGGCCAACTACAGGATCGCAGCCCACTGGCATCCGATAAAGGTAAATGTGACGGTGATCTCGGGCACCTTTAATATGGGGCCTGGGAATAAGCTGGATACCAAGAAAGGGAAGATGCTACCCGCTGGGAGTATCTTCCAGATGCCGGCGAAGATCCATCATTTCGGCTGGACCAGCGAGGAGACGATTATTCAGATACACGGAATCGGTCCCTGGGGAATCAATTACGTGAACCCGGCGGACGACCCAAGAAAGAAACAGTAATCAGTGTAACAGAAGGACGGTAACGCGAGTGGAACGAACCAATAGGAGGGGTGACATGGCGACCCAGAATCCTGGGCTGAAACAGGGCGCGGTGTTGATGGTGATCGCGGCCCTGGCTTTCATCGGCTACGGAGTGATGTTCTTCTTCGGCAATTTTACCTCCACCGGCGTCGGGCTGGGCGTGGAAACACTGAACGGTGTCACGCGGGACCAACTGAACGCCCTCAATCCGGCGATCGTCCACTACATCGGGCATCTCCAAGTGGCCACGGCCGGCTACCTCGCGGGCACGGGCATCGCCGTGGCCGCGCTGTCCTGGTACGGCGTGGCACGCGGGGAAATGTGGGCCTGGGTGGCCGCCGTGGTCACGCCCGTGGTGGAGCTGGCGGTTGGGCTGCCCTACCACTACACAGGCACCTTTCAGGTCAATTGGGTGACGCATCTGGGCCCGATCTATCTGGCTACCCCCATTTTCGTTGTGGGCGCCCTGATATCGCTGCGCGCGATGACGCGACGCTGAGGCACACGACCGGGCCCGGTGGCCCGGCGCCGTGGAGGACTCTGGAGGGCTCCGCCCGGGGAGGCTCGGGACCACCGGGGGCCGCCGGGCGGCCGATAACGCCCTTTATGTTCTTCCGCTCTGCAGAGATGTGGAGAGATGAAGCGGCCGTCGAAGTCGATGTCGGGCCACTCAAGCGCGATCAGTTCGTCCAGCCGCGATCCCGTCCGGACGGCGTAGAGGAAGAGCGGATACTCGCGAGCGAAGTCCTTCCGGGCGGCAGCCAGGAGGACCGACACCTCGTCGGCCGTCAGCGGACAGATCCTGGCCTTCATCTCGTCACCGCTCCGGTAGTAGCGCCCCAGGCGGAACGCGGGATTTCCCGTGATCAGGCCGTCCTCCATCGCCTGGCTTCGACAGCGCGTGGGTGCTCGACCGGCATTCTCAGCCCGATTCCCTTTCTCGCGTCGAGCGAGCTGCTGGCGTACACGGCTGCGCTCACGACGCGCATCCGACTCGGCGTTGGCGTCCTATTGAGCGTCTCAGAAGCCCGATGCAAGTCGCCGCGAGCCTGGCGACGCTCGGCCAGTTGAGCGCAGACCGGCTGATTGCCGGGGTGGGGTTTGGCAGCACCCGCATTTACGCTGCGGTTGGCCTACCTGCGGAGCGGCGGGCCTTTATCTGTACTCAAAGGAAAAGGGGAAGGTGGGGCCTCGCTTCTGGGCGATTCTTGGCGGCCTTGCCACCGGATCGGCTGGTTCGCGCACTTCAGTTCCTTGACGGACCAACCGCCGAGCTATATTTTTAATGCTTATGAATCCGCTACTGCCAGCTGGCTTGCGGTCTCAGACCTTGTCGCATTGAGTGGCTAGTGCGGGAGATTCAAAGGCCGGGATAGTCGAGGGAAAAGACGTTTCCGGTCAATTAATCAGCTAAAAGGCTGCGCGACAGGGTCGGGGCTCCTCTAGGGAAAGGAGAGAGATCATTTGGCTATGAGATCGTTCTCCCAGGTCGGACGTGTCAGCGCATTGGTGGCGTTCGGTGTTGCCGCGGCTGAGGTGTTGATCATGATCAGCCCGTTCGCGGGCTTCTTCTATTCCAACATGCAGTTCGAGCCTCTGCTTGGGGTCCTGTCGAGGAGCCCGGTTACCGCCTGGCTTGACGGCTTCTTCCTCAGCCACTCAGTGGTCACTACCTCGCTCCTGCTCGAATGGCATCGCAAAGTCGGGTTGGTCCTCTTCGTCCTGGGATTGTGCGGCTTCTTTCTCTCCGTGTTTCAGGTCTATGGCAACAAAATCATGAAGCGCGGCGTGGCCAGGGGGTTCCTCTACAGGTTTGTGCGCCACCCGCAGTATCTCTGCCTGGGCATTGCTGGTTGGGGGCTCCTGACCCAGTGGCCGAGGTTCATGCTGCTCGGAATCTGGGTCACCATGCTGTTTCTCTACGTGGGGCTGGCTCGCTCTGAGGAGCGCCGCATGGAGGAGCGCTTCGGCGAGGACTACCGCCGATTTGCCCAAACCCGTGGCGCCTTCCTGCCAGGCAGTCCGATTCACCGGCTGTTTGAGGCTACGTTCGGAAGGCTCCGGCCCCGGACGATCAGATGGGTGGCAGCGTACGTCTTTTGCCTGGCGCTGGCCTTTTCGCTTGGCTTTACCCTGCGTGCTTATACGCGTGCCAGTACTGTGATTCTATGGGAACCTCGGCACCACACGGTCGTGGTGAGCGCCTGGCCAAAGCCGGAAAAGTGGATGGCGAATGTTTTTCAAGCGGCGCTCCGCAACCAACAGGTCCGGCAGTTGCTTGAGAAGAGAGGGGGAGAAAAGGCTGTGGTGGCCACCATCCTGTCGCCGGAATACGGCATGAAAGGAATGTACTACACGATAGCGGCTGACCAGCGCTCGGAAAAACACAACCGAGGTCCTATGATGGGAGTAGACCCGGACAGTACTGACAAGCCTGTCGAAGTGGTGTTCTCGCAGGCGGAGAAACCCTATCGGGCCGGCTTAGCTTTGAACGAAGCGCTCGACGTGGACGTTCGGCTGACGCCGTTACTGGTAGTGAACGTCATACCCCGGAGCAGTGAGGCCACAGGCGTGCGGATTCCCCTTCCCCAGAACGCCTGGGGACCCAACGTGATCATGCCCCTCTTCTGAGTAAGCAGGGAAAGATCAGAGACGTTGAATCATCATAAGCGGTTTGCCGAAGAAACCATCAGAAAACTGACGAGGATAGGAGAAAGATATGAGCAATGGTAAACTTACAGCTTTAGTGTCTCTCGCTACGACTCTAAGCTTGGGGCACACCACCGACCACATCATCCGAGACGACCTCCGCTGGTCACTCACCCCGGAGTCCCTGGGGTTCCTCGTAGTCACTATCGCGACTTACGGCGTGATCGCAGTCGGCCTTTATCTGTACTCAAAGGAAAAAGTGGGGCCTCGCTTTTGGGCGATTCTCGGTGGCGTCGCCGTCGGATTCGGCTGGCTCGCGCACTTCAGTCCATTCACGGATCAGCCTCCGAGCTATATTCTCGGCGCTTACGGTTCCGCTACTGCCGGCTGGCTTGCGGTCTCAGACCTTGTCGCATTGATGCTCGTGTTAATGGTTACTGCTTTATATTCCGGCTATCTTTGGATCCGCCACGCAGAGACGGCGTAACTTCTCATGAAACCAGACTTCCAAGTCCTTCTAAGCCGGTTTATCACTGTCGCGTTGTTCATGGCCGTCATGGCGGGCAGTTGGGACGCGTGGTGGCATATTGCAGTAGGCCGTGAGAGCTTTTGGGTACCGCCCCACCTCCTGCTTTATTCGTCCGTTATAGGGGCCATCGGGGGTGGGATCTACGGCTGGTATCGAACAGGGGGGAAAACCTGGCAGCGGCTCGGCCTGGTCTTACTCCTGGTACCGCTTTCCGCACCCTTCGATGAGCTCTGGCACCGCCTTTTCGGGGCCGAAAATCTCTCAAGCCCGCTCATCATTTGGAGTCCGCCCCACGTTGTATTGGTGGCGAGCCTCATGGGGAGCTTCGTTCTTCTCCTTCCTCTTCTTCGAGAAGACCGTGACATCGATGCTCAGAGACTCTTTGGCAGCCTCGCTTTTGCCGGCATCCTTTGGCTTCTCTTCTTTCTCGCCGACCCGTTCCAGCCCACGGGGCCGTGGCGTCTCATAGGGTTTTGGGGGGCGGGCATTGGCGCGGCGGTCTTTTCCGGAGTGATCGTTGCTGCGCAGCGCTGGATGCCCGGTCTTGCCCCGGCAACCATCGTCACCGGCGCTTTTATGATACTAATCGCAATCGAGTTCGGAGAGAAAGTGGCCTCTGAGGTAATTATTCCTCCGCACGCCCACCCCCCTCTCTGGCTCATCGCCTTTTCGCATCTGGTTCCCGCCCTCACTGTGGATCTAGTCCGGCGCTCTCCCCTATGGCTCCGTGGCGGGCTGGCCGGGATCCTTCGGGCAGCCATTTTCTACGGCTTTGCTTCATCCTTCTATGAGCCCCAATTTCGATACACTACCGAAAATGCCTTAATAGCCGTTCTCTCCAGTCTCATTGGCGGCCTCATGGCTGGGACTTTCGTTGCCTTAGTCTACCAAAAAATTGGAGTCTTAGCCGCCAAAAACAGGTTAGATCGAGACAAATTAGGAGCTAGGAGATCATGATCAGCGAAGCCATTAAAGGGATTGCCGGTGGGGGAGCTGTCATAGCCATTTCTCTGGCGCTCTCCAAGGACGTCGCGCCAGCCTTTTTGGCCGTCTTTCTAGGAGTCGTGGCCGGAGTCTATGGAGGCTTTGCACTCCTCGATGGCCGCAGAAGAGAATGTCTCATCGAGATATGTGGTATGGCTCTCTTTCTCCTCTTGGGGATGTTGGGTCTGTGGGTATCATCATCTTTTCTCGCTGCGGGCTGGCTCCTCCACGGCCTGTGGGATATACTCCACCACCCTAGGGCGATTCGGACAAAGCTGGTCACCTGGTACCCGCCGCTCTGCATGGCTTTCGACTTCATCATTGGACTCTTCATCTTATTTCGCTGGCCCTAGCCTCCAGGCGATTCCTTACGCGACGGTTCATATCCAGGGCATCCCAAGCGGATGGGTTGAAGTCGGCATGGCGACGATCTATGGGCTGATGTTAGGCTTAGTGAGGCGTCGCTCCAATGGGATGAAGGCAGAGACCCATTGCCAGCGCCCGGAAGGGCTTGTCCCCGAGGGCGCTGAATAATCCGGTCTAGATTAAGACTGACCTCGATCTCCCGAAGGTACTTTACCCGCTCGGCTTGGAGGCTCTCCCACGCCAGCCACGGGAGTTTCGACCGGGTTGAAGAGGGTGTCGAGGGCCAACCATAAGCTTCTGGAGTGGCGGAAAAACAGCAGCGGAAAAACCAGTGTGAAAGCGATCCAGATAACGAGTTGCGCGAAGAGGGAAATGTTTAGAAGATAGTCCAGGAAAAAATAACCCGGCACCGCAACGGCCACGGTGGCGGCGTAATTGAGATAGATCGCCCCGACAAAATAACCCTGCTCCCGCTCAAACTTTAAAGAACAGAGGGGGCAATTCTGATGCATGGAGAAAAGGCCGTAGAACAGGGTCCCCTCACAGCATCCTGGACACTTGAGGAGGACCCAGCTCCTTAGGAGCCTTCTTATCCGACCTTTGTCTTTCCGGACTCTCACTGGAGGCCAAACCAAGTCATTATCCGAACGCAGTGGGCCGTGCAAGGAAAAGATTGGCCCTGGGCGTTTTTTTCCGCGCAAGAGAGGTGCTAAGCTCGTCTTATGAAGACTGAGATCCTTATCGGTCTGTTGGGCTGCGGGAGCATAGGCAGCACCATCGCAGAGGCGCTCCTAAAAGACCCTTCCATTCATGGAAGGATCACCTGTCTTTTTGACCGAGATTTCACCAGGGCCGAGCGGCTCAAGAGCCAACTCAAGGGGGACATCACCGTAGCCATCTCTTTCGAGCATTTCCTGCAAGCGTCCTTTGATCTTGTTCTGGAGTGCGCCTCGCAAGAGGCAGTCAAACAATGCGCGGAAAAAGCGCTAGGGGCAGGAAAGGATCTCCTGATTCTCAGCGTCGGCGCGTTGATGGAGGAGCGTCTTTGGGAAAGGCTCTCTAGGCTTGCCGTGGAAAACTCCAGGAAGATTTACACTCCGTCCGGAGCCATCGGAGGCCTCGACCTCGTGAGAGCCGCTCGGGAAGGCCAGATAAAAGAGGTCAGCCTCACCACCACAAAGAACCCCTCCGCCCTGGCAGGGGCGCCCTACTTTCGAGAGCGCGGTATTCGCCCTGAAGAGATCAGAGAAAAGACCCTCCTGTACGAAGGGCCGGCCAAGGAGGCAGTGAGACTCTTCCCGGCCAACGTAAATGTGGCTGCTGGGCTGAGCCTTGCGGGGCTGGGAGGGGAGAAGACCAGAGTAAAAATCATCGCTGATCCGGGATTGAACGTCAATCTTCATGAGGTCGTGATCCAGGGCGACTTCGGCGAGGCAAAGATCACGGTAAAAAACCTGCCCCACCCTGAGAACCCCAAGACCAGCTATCTCGCCGCTCTCTCGGCTCTTGAGACCCTGCGCCGGGCCTGCTCCGAAACCCTTTAGACTCCGAAGTTAGCCCTCTGGACCCATCCTGCGACCTCTCATGACCGAGGTGACTACGGCAAGGAGGCCAATCCCCGTAGCCACGAGAAAGGTGTAGTTCAGCGCGGCGACGAAGGGGATGGGATGCGCTGGGTTGGGGAGGGCTCCGGGAATAGCTGTGTGGATCTGAAATGCAGTGGTCATGAGAAAGCTCGCCAAGGAGATGCCCAACAGATTGCCCATGCCGAACATTAAGTTGAGCGTCCCGGTGGCAAAACCCATATGCCCCTTCGGGACGGAGTTGATCATGCCGACGCTATTGGCCGGATTGAAAAAACCGTTGGCCAATCCCAACAGGGCCATGATGAGGGTCGGCAGGAGCCAGTGGGAATCGACTCTGAGCAGGGTGCCCAGAAAGATGGAGACGGTCAGCAGGGCGGCCCCTGCCGTGGCCGGTAGCCTCGGCCCTACCCGGTCGGAGAGATAACCGCTGACTGGTCCAAGGGAGACCGTAAAGATCGGCGCCGCCATAAAGAGGAGCCCCATGAAAGAGGGAGAGAGCCGGAGGACCTCCTGCAGGTAGAAAGGGAGGATGAACCCGCTCAGGGTATAATTGGTGGAGACGATCAAAAGGCTCAGGGTGCTAAAGGTGAACATCCGGATCTTGAAGAGCGAGAGGTTCACGATCGGGCTCGGAGTGCTGGCCTCGCGGAGGAGGAAACCGGCAAAGGAGCCGGTGAAGAGAAGCGCCAAAAATAGCTGCGATCCCGTGCTCAAGCGAGCCATCGTTCGGCGATCGAGCAACACGGTCAGAGCGGCGGCGCTTGCCAGGAGCAGGGCGGAACCCACATAATCCACGGACGGGCGGCGGGCAACCGGTGCCGAGCGGCGCATTCTGGGCAGCGTGAGGACGAGCCCCAACACGCCAAACGGAACCAGGAAAAAAAAACTCCACCTCCAGCCCATATAATCGATGATCAGCCCGCCGAGGCTGGGCCCAAGGAGAAAGCCGGAATGGAACGCTGTGGTCATAAGGCCCTGAGCCCTTCCTCCCTTCTCTTCTGGCATCGCTTCAGCCGCCAGCACCCGTCCAACCGATTGGGTCATCGCTGCCCCTACCCCCTGAAGGGCGCGGAACCCGATCAACTGAGCAATGGTCGTGGAAAGGCCGCAGAGGAGAGATCCTAACGTCACGACCAAATATCCCGCACCGTAGACCCTGTAATGGCCATAGAGGTCGCCAATCCTGCCAAAAATAAGGGAGAGGCCGATGCTCGCGAGCTGGAAGGCAAGGACCGCCCAAGAGACCCCAATCACGTCAGTCTCGAGGCTGCTGGCCACGGTCGGCATGGCGACGTGAAAGATCCTTACCGCTGCCCCCGTAAGAAAGCTCCCCAGCATCGCGTTTGACAGTAGAATCCAGTTGACGCGCGCGCTCACGGAAGTGTTCGTAGTCCATTTTCCATTTATTTTCAAACTTCGTGATTTTAGCGGTTAGTGCCTATGCTCTCCTCTGAGCTTCCACTCTAACCCGTCGATGATGCACTCTACGCTGGCTTGAAGGATGTCTTCGGCTACTCCCACGGTCCCCCACCGCTCTCTACCGTCGGAGAAGATGGCCAAGACCCGCACCGGTGCCTCGGCCCCCCTTTCCTCCTCAGCACGCTCAACTTCTCCATGGCGCAGGAGTCGCACGTCAAACTCCTCTAACCGGACCTCGGAGAGTTGGGGATAGTGTTTTTCCAGGACCTTGCGCATGGCGTTGTCCACTGCGTGGACGGGTCCTCTGCCGTTCGCCGCCACCAGCTCCTCATCCCCGAAGACCTCGATCAACACCGAGGCCTCAGTGGTGCTCTGCACTCCCTCCGCAGCCTGGAAATCGACCCGATCATCAATCCTGCACCGCAGGACGCGGAAGGGCTTGAGGTAGTCTTCCCGCCTACGAATCGATGTGAGCTCGAAGGAGGCCCAGGCGCCATCCAAGCGAAAGAACTCCTCTCTGAGATCTCTTTCCATAGGCACCTCCCCTTTTTGTTAAGCAGCATCCCTATTCAAGCCGCCCCATTATATCTCGGTCTTGTAAAATGGCCAGGGGACAGAAAGATCTCCTCTCAGGATCGTCTTATGCCAAGAGATCCCAAGATCAAAGGTGAGCTTGCGCCATGGCGGCTCGACCCAAGGGCCAGGCCGACCCACAGGGTCTCGTCAAAGTCGTCTTGAGCAGGACCTCAAATCCCTCTCAATCTCCCTTTACAAAAGGGAGATTTTAAATTCCCCCC
>Ga0184634_10000179_pt1 | contig 14685 bp, 13 predicted proteins | sample PLM31_200_b1_FD_133016 | JGI IMG/M metagenome (GOLD analysis project Ga0184634, IMG submission 133016) | Groundwater sediment microbial communities from an aquifer in East River, Colorado, USA - PLM3-1_200_b1 | ecosystem: Environmental > Terrestrial > Soil > Riparian zone | place: USA: East... | reverse complement strand
TGCTCGAAGGTCTTCCCTGGACGCTCTTTTTACCCACGGTTGTGTTCGACTGGATCAAGAACCGTCTTTGGCGAGAGGAAGATCATCTTTTCTTGACCACATGGTTTCTAGTGATTTTTGTCTTCTACTCCCTTTCTGCAGGAAAGAGAGCGGTTTATCTTCTTCCTCTCTATCCCCCTCTGTCACTGGCTCTGGGTGAATGGTTCCAAAGCGGAAACCTATCGAGGAAAAGCGCCATTTGGGGAGCGAGACTGACGGCCGGATTGATTTTTCTGCTGGTAACCCTTCCGGTGGGAGCAGGACTACTCAGCGTGATCTCGGGTAAAGGACTATCGTGGGTTTCCATGGCTATAGGTTCACGATTGGGTGCTGAAGCGTTGGAGGGGTTTTTCCGAATTCAGGCTATTTTAGAGCAAGGCGGCGCGGGCCTCGCGTTGGCGATGGCGCTCTGGACCTTCCTCTCCCTGCTTTTGGTTTGGGATCTTTTCCGCCTCCGCCTGAGGCGGGCGCCAGCGACCCTATCTCTTCTTTGTCTTCTCGGCTGGACGGTTGGACAAGGAGTTTTCGTGTATGCGTTGGCTGAAGCCCGGAGTTACGCTTCATTCATGAGAGAAGTCAATAGGAGAGTAAGCCCCGGAGCCGGACTCTACTTGTACGGTGAAGGATTCGATTCCAGCCCGGTCTTCTTTTACCGCGGGGAAGCCCTCCCTTCGCTGCCGCCGGATACGCAGGCTTTGACAAAAAGGCTGCAGTCCACGGGAGATCATGTTATTATGACTGAACGCGAGTGGGTGAAAGCCAGCGTTTTCAGTAAGACCATTCCGCTTCCTCGATTGAAGAGCCGGGGGAAGGGGTCGGAAGGAGACGCCCCTTTAGTCCTGGTTCAGGGAAGGATGGGCGCAAGAGAAAAAAAATGAAAACGGTCATTCTCTGCGGGGAAGCCGGCATGAGATTCGAGAGGAGACGTCTCTCTCACGTTAAAGACCTTCGTCGATAGTACCGCTGAATTGCACATTTGAGCTGAATCCAGGCTTGATCGTGCCGGTTCCTACGGCCCGCTTGAGGCAACGGGCGCAGCGTCCCCTTCGCGGCGGCCTGAAGACCGAAAAGCTGAGTCAGCTCCTGGGAATAGAAGCCATACCCCTCGAGGAGGCCTTGAAGCGCCTCCAGAGGCAGTGGCGCGACGAGGTCCAGAGAACCTAATCTGAAATCGGAGCGGCCACCCGCATCGCTAGGCTCCCTCTCCAAAGGAGGGAGAATGCCGCGTCACCGCTCCACGCGAGCCGTTAAAGCTCATTATCGAATGCTGTCCGATGCCTAACCCGTTTATACTGCGTTCCGTCGCCAAGGCCTGGTCCACGGAAGTTGGGCGGGTCAAAAGGATATTGGAGTTGAGTTGTGGTGGAGGCCAAACTACTCGTATTTTGGCCGAACAAGGATTTACGGTCGTGGCGACCGAGTATTCCGTCCCGCCTTATTTGGGAGATCAGGCCCTCTATGTGGGAGGAGTAGATCTCAACGAGCACCTGCCTTTTAAGAGCGCTACTTTCGATGCGGTTAATTTGATTGAGGTCATCGAACATATCGAGCATCAAGCCCAGCTCATTCGAGAGATCGCACGGGTGCTTAAGGAGGGTGGGGTGGTTGTCATCAGCACTCCCAACGTTCTCAATGTCCTCTCCCGCCTCCGCTTTCTCTTTACCGGTTTTGTCCGCGGGCGCGTGCGTCCCGTCCATTATACCCATGGCCCCGGGCAAGCGCCGAATATCTACCTCATCCACTTCTATGAGCTGTATTATCTTCTCTTTCACTATGGCTTCGAGATCGAAGAGGTGAAAAAGACCCGGGTCAAATTCGGCCCGGTTTTCTTTGCCCTCCTCTTTTACCCGTTCCTGTGGATTTTCAGCTTGGAGGCCGTGATCCGGTCGGAGAGGGATCCTGTTCAAAGGCGCATCAATTGGCGGGTGCTCAAATATTTCTTCAGCCCCGCGCTGCTTTTCTCCGACAATTTCCTGGTCAAGGCGAAAAAGAAAACCGGACATGAAGATCGCCCTCGTCCATAAAAGGCTGGATTTGCGGGGCGGGACCGAGAGAGATCTGTACCATACGGCCGAAGGCTTAAGGGATCTCGGCCATGAGGTGCATCTCTTTTGCGCCGAGTTCGCGGTCCCGCCCCCTGAAGGCGCGACGGGGCATAAGATTCCATCTCTGCCCCTGGGGCGAACCGCCCGGCTTTGGAGCTTTGCCTTTCTCGCTCCTCGGGCGATTCTCAGGCATCGGTGCGATGTTACCGTGGGTTTTGGCCGGATGGCATGTCAGGACATTGTGCGCAGCGGCGGTGGATCTCATCGCGTTTTTCTGGAAAAGATGGTGCAGGTGGAGGGGGTTCTCCGCCGCCTCTGGCATCGCGTCAGCGTGTATCATCGAAGTGTTTTGGCCGTTGAACGCCTTCAGTATAGCTCCGGCAATTATAAAAAAATTCTCGCGGTTTCGCGCGAAGTCAAACGGGAGATAATGGCGACCTATCATGTCCCCGAAGAAAAAATCGCGGTTCTCTATAACGGCGTGGATCACGAGCGTTTTCATCCGCGGAATCGAGGTCGGTCGCGGGAGAGAGTCAGGGCGCAGTGGGGGATTCTCCCGGAAGCCCCGGTAGTCCTATTCGTCGGGAGCGGATTTAAAAGAAAAGGATTGGATCGTCTTCTTGCGATTTGGGAATCACCCGGGCTGTCCGGTATCTATCTGTTGGTGGTGGGCGGAGACGCCCATTGGAGCCAATACAGTTCCCGGGCAAAAACCAAGGCGCAGGGCAGAATCGTATTTACGGGAAGGCAGAGCCAAGTCGAGGATTATTACGGCGCGGCGGATCTTTTAGTCCTTCCGGCCTTTCAGGAGGCCTTTGGCAACGTCATCCTGGAGGCGCTTGCGTCCGGGCTTCCGGTTATCACGACCCGCGCGGTCGGGGCCGCCGAAATTTTGTCCGGAGAACTGGAGATGGGAATCCTGGCCAACCCCGACCGGCCGTCGGAGATTGAAGCGAAGATCCTTTGCATGTTGGATCCCGAGCGTTGGTCGTCTCTTTCAGAACAGGCCAGGAAGCTTGGAGAAAAATATTCATGGAAGAATCACTTTCGGGAGTTGGAAGGCTGTCTCCTGGAAGTGGCCGAAGAGAGTCTTCGTGAAGCCCTTTCTTAATTATGTGTTTTTTAAGAGCGGGTCTTCTTCGTTGTGGCTTGCCCGCCGCCTCGATGGACAGCCGAACCTGGAGGCGCTGGCAGACCCGGATAATCTGCTGACGCTTCCCGGGTGCGAAGTCATCAAGGATCAGAGAAAAATCAAGGTGGCTCGGGTGCCGCTGGAGGTCGGGGGAGAGGTCAAGTGGGTCTACGTAAAGCGTTATAACGTTTTTTCGTGGCGCTACCGGCTAGGGTCGCTCTTCACCCGTTCTGGCGCCGTTCGGTCTCTGGCCGGCGCGGAAACCCTCAAGGAGGCAGGCTTTCGCACGGGAGAGCCGGTCGCTGCAGTGGAAGTCCACTCAGCGGGAATATTGACCAAGAGTTTTTATCTTTCGGAGGAAATTTCCGGGGGCAAGACCGCGGATGCGTACTGGCGAGAGGAGCTTCTGCCGGTCAAAAAACCCGAAGGTTTTCACAGGCGCAGGAATTTTCTCAAACGACTGGCAAGCCTCTTCCGCTCGCTCCATAACGCCGGCATTTACCATAACGATCTTAAAGACGCCAATATCCTCGTCTGGGCCGACAATGAGCGCCAAAAGGAGTCCTTTTATCTTCTGGATCTGGAAAGGATTCGGAGAGGTCGATACCTGAATAAGAGGCGCCGGATCAAAAATCTAGTCCAGTTGAATCGGACGATGGGAAGATTCCTACGCCGGACCGAGAAACTTTACTGGCTCAAAGTGTATATGGACGATCTCTTTCTTGATCGTCGGGCAAAGAGAAGGTGGATGACGAGAGTCCTTGAGGAGAGTGCTCGGGTAGACAGGCGGTCATTGAGGAAAAGCTAGGTCGTTTTAAAAACTCTTTTCTTTCTGCTAAGCATGGTTGGGTTTGAGGACTTGAGGATGGCCCCTTGGCGGCTTCAATCGGACCGCGACGGTAGAGCAGAGGTACTGTTATAAGCGCTGGGTCTTCGATTCCGACGGAATGGATGGAGCGTGTGACCGCGGGAGGATTTCGCGCCTATGTCGACCCGTTTTATCGACGTGCCTGGTGACAACCCGGAGATGAGGGATACTCATGGGCCTTTCCGCTTTGCCCTCGGTCATGAAAGCCTGTACCCAGGACTCAAGCGCAAGTGTATCTGTCTCCGCTCAAGTTCACTTACAGTCGCGGGCAAACTCTTTCGAAGCTAAATGTGGTCCTAATTTTAGGTCAATCACGCATAGTTTGGCGGGCAAGGGAAACTCGACGCGAAAGGAACCTAAGCACAAATGGACATAGATTGGACACTGGTCAACAGGGCAAAAAACCTGACCGAGGACCAGCTCAAGCAGCCTGTCCTTGAGCTCCCCATTATTCGTGACTACCGGCAACCCCTGCTTGAGTTCTTGCGTCCAGGAATGAAGATCCTGGATATCGGTGCCAATCGGAGGTCCCTGAAGGAGTTTCTAGAACAGCAGATGGAGTCCCCTGTCGCCTACAAAAGCATGGACATCGACCGCTCCTATGAGCATGATTTTTATAGTCTCGAGGAAATCAAAGGGCAGTTCGATGCCATAGCCTGCTTTGAGGTCATAGAGCACCTGACCCCCGGCAGGGCACTAGATATGTTCCGTAAAGCTCATCAGCTGCTCAGTTCGGGTGGGCGTGTGTTCGTTTCCACTCCTAACGTCTATCATCCATGTCATTTTGGTCAGACTGTACCCACATCACACCTTTTCGTTTCCGTCACCTTGCAGGTTGGATGGCGACGGCAGGCTTTAACCGCTTTTGGGGCTATCGGGTTGTTCATATGACCTGGAAGAAGAGATGGCGCTACTGGAGGTATCGGGGACTCTTGCGACTCCTCAATCTCGATTTTGCCCCGGGAATTCTGGTTGTGGGGGAGAAGAGCTAGGAAATCATGGACCATGCCGTTGATATGACAATCATTGTTCCTACCTTCAACCGGGCAGCAAGCTTGGAAAGACTTTTAGTCAGCCTAGATTCCCTACAATACCCCGATACAGTTCAAGCAGAGGTTCTGATTGTAAACAACGGATCGACGGATAGAACGCCCAACCTTTTAGAAGCGGAACGAAGAAAACCCAGAAGATTTATCTTCCGGGTTCTCGAGGAGAAGCGAAAGGGGAAGGCAAGCGCGCTCAACCTTGGCCTTGCCTCTGCCGAAGGGGCACTTATTGCTGTTGTCGATGACGATGTGATCGTGCATCCCCAATGGCTGGAGAAACATAGAGAGTGTTATCGGTCCACACTTTTTGAGGCGGTCCAGGGAAGGATACTACCTGGCGTAGATCCGCAGGGGAAGCCGGCGGATCCCAAACGGCTGAGAGAGTATAATATTCCTATTATCGACTATGGGGACAGCATCCGTGAAATTCGAGGCTTGACAGGAACCAACATGTCTTTCAAGCGGGAGGTATTTGAAAAGGTGGGTTTTTTTGACCCCCGATTGGGACCCGGCGCTGTGGGGTTCAGTGAGGATACGGAGTATTCGTTGCGGATCCGAAAGGCAGGTTTTAAAATCGGTTATACACCATACGCGATTGTCTACCACGAACTCGATCCCGCTCGGTATGGGCGGGATTACAACCGAGTGATCCAGTATCGCAAGGGGTTGAGCCGTAGTCTCTACCGTCGCAATTCCATCGCCTTTAACGTGTTGCCCAACCTGATCGCGAATTGCATCCGCCTCGCGCTCTACAGGCTTGTCGGGAAGACTCAAAAGGCCTATAGGACCGAGGGCCGCGTTATGAAATATTGGGGGTACATCATAGGGAGATTCAGCGGAAGGTTGCTTTCATGAAAGAGACCCCGGCCGTTTCGGTTGTGATTGCTACCTACAATCGGGCTCGTTTTCTTCGAGAGACCGTTGAGAGTGTTCTGGGCCAACGGTTTCGCGATTTTGAGTTGATCGTGGTGGACGACGGATCGACGGATGATACGAGGCGCGTGCTGGAATCTTACGGGAAGGCAATCCGTTTTATTTCTCAGGAAAATCGTGGCCCCTCCGCAGCGCGGAATTTAGGGATCCACCAGGCTCGGGGCCGGTGGATCTCTATTCAAGACTCCGATGATCTCTGCGCCCCGAACCATCTGGAGTGTCTTGTTGGCTTTGTCGAGCGAAATCCGAATTGCGGCATGGTGTTTGCCAATGGGGCCTACCTTGAAGGGCCGGAGCATAACCGTGAGACCATTATCCCTAAAGAGAAATCTCGCCGATTGGAACGGCAAGGCGTGCGTCTCGTTGATCTCTTCGACAAGAGCATCGTGCGTCTTCAAGCGGCTCTCATGTCCAAGGAGTGCCTTCAGTCCATGGGCGGACTCGATGAGAATTTCCGCATCTGCATGGATCTGGATTTGTCCTTTCGGCTCTTCATGCATTATCCTGTGGCGTATTTGGATCAGGTCGTTTTTTTCTACCGCAAGCACGAGGGAAACATCGGGCGGAATCAGGAGCTTCGCCTGCTGGAGAATATCCGGATTATTGAGAAGCTGGTGCGCGAATTTCCACGAGCCCAGGATCTCCTGGGCAGAAACCGGATCAGCCGGCGCCTGGCCTATCGCTGCTATCGTTTGGGCAAGGGGAAGTGGAAGTCGGGAGATCGTGCGGGGGCTCGGCAGGCACTCCAAAAAGCCCTGAGTTATACGCCGCTTTCGTTGAAGTACCGCCTCTATCAGCTTAGGTGGATTTGAAGTTATACACGAAGGAAGGCTTCTGAGGGCACGGTGAAACGGGAATCGGCGCAGAATGAAAAACTAGTTTGGGCTTATGGGCTCATTGCCCTGGTATTAACGGCCGCCGTGCGTCTTTATCTGTTTCAAGGTGATTATATCATCAACAATGACGGCGTGGTTTATATCGAGATAGCGCGCCGTTTTTGGGAGGGACGCTGGCTCGAGGGGCTTTCCGGGTTCTACCCTCCGCTCTTTCCATCAATGATCGCGGCGGTTTTTCCCCTTATCGGAGATTGGGAGGTCGCCGGCCAATTTTGGCCCCTGATCCTCGGCATCCTGATCCCGATTCTTCTTTTTGGCCTTTTACGCAGGGTTTATGACCTAAGAGTAGCGACTGTGGCGCTCTTTTTTTATGCTGTGAGCCCCTATCTGGTGCGTCTATCGATCGATGTACGGAGCGAAATCCCCTATATTTTCTTTTTCCTCTCGGCGCTTTATTGTTTTCAACTTGCGATGGACAGTAGATCTATCCGGCCCTTGTTTTTGATGGGGATCAACGCCGGCTTAGCCTACCTCGCCCGCCCGGAGGCAATCGGCCTTCTCGTGGCAGGTGCGGTATTCCTCCTCTATCGGGGGTGGCATGAGCGTGCCCTTAAAAAAGTTTGGGCGCCGTTAGGTATCATGTCTTTGGGGTTTCTCATTCTTGCTGCTCCCTATGTGTGCTATCTAAAATGGGAGACTGGGAAATGGCTTCTTTCCCGAAAACTCGGCACTGCGGTTACTCAAGGACTGTCGGTCCATGATCCCAGTGCCAGGGTGGCTTCCCAACAGGAATCGGTTCAACTCAACAGTTTGGATCTGGTCCGGTCTCAACCACTCAGCTATGCCAAAAAAGTTTTTATTGACTTCTTTCGTTTCATCGGCTTCTATTTTGAAGCTGTTCATTATTCTTATCTTCCTTTCCTTTTTCTTGGCTGGCTCGTTTTTTTTCGCAGCCGTTTTTGGGAGAAAAAGGAGTTTTTATTGGCGATCTTGGTCGGATTCTATATCGCGGCGTTTCCGCTTCTCTATGTGACTCGCCGTTATTCCGTTCCTTTGGTCCCGGCATCGTTAGGATGGGTTGCCGCAGGCTCTCTTGCGGTTTGGGAATACTCGCACGCCCGGTGGGGGAAAAGGGGACATCTGCTCATGGGGCTCGTAGCTGCCATCTTTATTCTTGGCACCCTTCCCAAAACCTTGGCTTCAATCGGCAGAGAAAAACTCTACCTCCGGGAGGCGGGCTTGTACCTCAGGGATAAGCCCGGCAATATTCTGACCCATGACAGCCGTGTGGCCTTTTACGCCCGGGGATCCAACCACGTGCGCGTCGTAGGAATCGAGGAGGCACTCGCCTCTAGAGCTACGGCCCGAACCTATCTCACTTTGGACAATAAGCTGCTGGAGTCTACCAAAGGGGCATTGGGAACCATGGGGTGGGTGCGGGAAAGAGAGTTTTTGGGCTCAAATGGCGACGGACTCGTTATTTTGCTTCTGAATAGAAAGGCCCCTGAATGAGCCGGGGGGATAACAAAAAACATGTTGAGTCTCTCAGTAATTGTTTTTAGCACCGGACAGAAAAAGGTGCTAAAAAAGACCTTGAAGTATCTTCGGAAGAGAGTCGACTTTACCGGCTTGGAAGTGCACTGGCTCAGCAGCGATGACCGCGTCGATGGTCCAAAACTCGACAATGCCGCGTGCCGCGCCTTTATCGAAGAGATGGGGCTTTTTGAATACTGCTATTTCCCTGAAACAAATCAGGGCTTCGGCGGTGTGATCAACTACATGTATCGGCAGGTCAAGACGCCCTACGTGCTGCATATGGAGCATGACTGGAAGTTTTTCAGACACATCGCCCTCAGGCCGTTGATCGAAATTATGGAGGCTCATCCCGAGATCACCTGCATTCGCTTCAATAAAAAGATCACGAAAGCCGCACCCAGGCTTTTTTGGCTCGACGAGCCGGCGCGACAAAAGCAGTTTGGGCCTTACATTTTAACTGAGACAAGATCGTGGACCACGAACCCAACACTCTACCGCACATCTCATATGCTTCAGGCGCTTCCTATCGACGACTGCAAGGATAGCGAAAGAAGCATGAAGGCCAACCTCAGTGCTTTGGGCTTCCGTAGCTACAGTTTGGGGCGGCCGGCGGAAACCTACGTGAAGCACCTCAAGGGAATGAAAGGAGGAAGATACTAACTTTCACGGCGCTGTGGATGGGGCGGGAAGAGTGTGGTATTCTATCTCCCCGAGCGAGTCGCCATTATTTCTCGTTTCAATCCTTGCAAGGTGATGTGATGGGCACATTCGAAATCGGGGGAAGAATCCTTGGCGCTGGTCATCCCTGCCTTATTGTGGCCGAGGTGGGTCAGGCGCATGAAGGCAGTCTCAGCATGGCCCACGCATTCATTGATGCCATTGCCGCTGCGGGCGCGGACGCCGTCAAATTTCAAACGCATATTGCGGAAGCGGAAAGCACCCCTGAAGAGCCTTGGAGGAGCCAACCCACGTTGCAGGACGCCACTCGATACGATTACTGGAAACGCATGGAATTTACCGAGAGGCAGTGGTGGGGCCTGGCACAGCATGCAAAGGAAAAGGGTCTTATCTTTCTGAGCTCCCTTTTCTCAGTAGAGGCGATGGAGTTGCTGCTCAATCTGGAGGTGCCTGCCTGGAAAGTGGCCTCCGGGGAGCTTACGAACTTTCCCCTGCTTCAGCGCATGGCGGGGACGGGCTTACCCGTCATCTTTTCATCTGGGATGAGCAGCCTGGCTGAGCTCGATGCCGCGGTCGGCCGCGTCCGTGACAAAGTCCCGATCGCGATTCTGCAATGCACCACGGTCTATCCCTGTCCACCGGAGAAGATCGGGCTGAATCTCCTATCCCTCTTTCGGGAACGCTATGGTTGCCCGGCTGGATTGTCAGACCATTCCGGATATATTTTTCCTGCCCTTGCCGGAGCGGCGCTCGGGATGGAGATCTTGGAACTTCATGTCACACTGAGCCGGGAGATGTTCGGCGCCGACGTGATCGCTTCAGTCACCACTGCCGAGCTGCGCCAGGTGGTTGATGGGATCCGCTTTATTGAGAAGATGCGCGCCCACCCCTTGGATAAGGATGCGGTGGCCCGCGAGATGGTTCCTTTGAAACGAATCTTTAATAAAAGCGTCGCCGCGCGTGCAGACCTGCCTGCCGGAACCATCCTTCGGGAGGAGCTTCTTACGGTCAAAAAGCCCGGGACGGGAATCTCCGCAGAGCGCTTTTATCAGCTCATCGGAAGACGCTTGCGTCGCAGGGTAGCCGCCAATCATCTTCTCGTGGACGAAGATCTTGAAGAGCCGGTGACGCCATGAAGCGGAAAGTCTGCGTCGTTGTCACCGCCCGTCCAAGCTATTCGCGAATTAAATCCGCTCTGCGTGCGATCACCGATCATCCAGACCTCGAACTCCAGCTGGTCGTGGGCGCGTCGGCTCTGCTGAATCTATACGGAGAAACGATCAAATATATCGAGCGAGACGGGTTTCACGTATCAGCGCGGGTCTATATGGTGCTCGAAGGGGCAAACCCTGTCACGTCGGCCAAATCCACCGGCCTGGGCATGGTCGAACTCGCGACGGTTTTTGACAATCTTCGCCCCGACGTGGTGGTGACGGTCGCGGATCGTTATGAGACGCTGGCGACCGCTGTAGCGGCATCCTACATGAATATCCCCGTCGCCCATGTCCAAGGGGGGGAGGTCTCCGGCTCTATCGACGAAAAAGTGCGGCACGCAGTAACGAAGCTTTCGAATCTCCACTTTGTCGCTCATCCTAAGGCAGCGGAGCGCGTCATTCGTATGGGAGAGGATGCGAAGACGGTTTTTGCAACGGGCTGCCCCTCCATTGATCTTGCGGCCTCTGTTCTCAAGAGGCCGGCCTTGGATTTCGATCCCTTCGAACGCTATGGGGGAGTGGGGCCGATCGTCGATCTCTCCCAGGGTTATATCATCGTCATGCAGCATCCCGTCACGACGGAATACGGCGAGGCGAGGCGGTGCATTACGGAGACGCTTTTAGCGGTCCAAGAGCTGGGAATCGCTGCGCTCTGGTTCTGGCCTAACGTGGACGCCGGGTCGGACGGGATCTCCAAGGGAATCCGGTCGTTTCGCGAGCTCCAGGCGCCGCGCAATGTCCATTTTTTTATAAATATGGCGTCAGACGATTTCCTGCGGCTGGCTTACAACAGCCTCTGTATCGTGGGAAATTCCAGCGTCGCCATCCGCGAGTGCTCTTTTCTGGGAGTCCCGGCCGTCAATATCGGCACGCGGCAGGCGCATCGAGACCGCGGCCAAAACGTTATTGATGTGGATTATCGACGCGACGAGATTGTTCGGGCCGTCCGCACGCACCTGTCGCGCGGACGGCCCCCTTCGGACTCGCTCTACGGGGATGGCAGGGCGGGGCAACGGATCGCAGATCTCCTCGCCCGGGAGCCTCTCCGCATCGAGAAGTACTTGGCTTACTAGGCCCGCGGATTGAAGAGAGAGCCGATTCGATGAAGGGAAGCTGCTTGGGGGTGATTCCGGCCCGCGGAGGCTCAAAGGGGATTCCGCGCAAGAATATTCGTCTCCTGGCGGGAAGGCCTCTTATTTTCTATACGATAGCAGCGGCAAAAGGAAGCCGTTGTCTTACCCGTTGGATAGTCTCGACGGATGATAGGGAGATTGCAGAAGTGGCTCGTTCTTTCGGTGCGGAGGTCCCTTTTCAGCGACCCGAGGCGCTTGCGCGAGATGAAGCCACGGCGGTGGAAGTCGCCGCCCATGCCTTGGCCTTTGTCGAAGCCGAGGAAAAAAGGCAGTACGATTTTTTAGCCCTCCTCGAGCCCACTTCTCCCCTGAGAAGGGCGGAGGATGTTGACGCCGCGCTGACGATGCTGGACGATTCGGGGGCCGATAGCGTCGTCGGCCTCTGCCGCTTGGAGGCACCCCATCCGGCAAAGCTCAAGGTCGTCGAAGAGGGGATCGTGAGGCCGTATCTGCCGCATCTCTGGCGCGAGGGTCTCCTGCGGCAGCAGCTTCCGCCGGTCTATTACCTCAACGGTGCCGTGTACGGGGTGAGGAGGAAGGTGCTGCTTGAGGAGAAGACCTTCTGGGGGAAGAATACGCTTCCCTATGTGATGCCCGCGGAGAGATCTGTGAATATCGATACCTGGATCGACTTTAAGCTTGCGGAATGCTTCATCAACGAGAGAGAAGAGAGATGAACCCGGCGCGTGAAAATACTCCCAGCCTCCAAGAGCACCGGCGAGTGCTCGAGGAAAAGATCTTTCAGATCGACACAAAATGGCCGGAGTTTCGACCTCTGTTGGAGGCGCTTCAGAAGATCGGGGAATCGCTCGCCGGCCATGAGACGGTCGTGGACCTGGGCCGCTACTATGTGTATGACGGCACGTGTCTATTCGCCCCGTATTTTTCCAAGGCGAAACATTATCTCGGAGCGGACTGCATCCTGCCCAATTGGAAAGAAGTCTATGGCTACCAGAGATGGATGGTTGAAGGTCAGAGATTGATCCGGGTGCGCCCCGAAGTCGTGACCGATATTACGCGTCTCCCTATTCGTGACGGTGTCGTAGACTGGGTCATCATCCCGAATATCGTGGAACATGTCGATGAGCCGGAGATGATGTTCCGGGAGGCCTTCCGGATTTTAAAAAAGGGGGGCCGCGCTTTCGTGTTCGCGCCGCATATTCGCGAGGAGCATCAGGCGCCGTACGATTACTTTCGCTACACGCGCTTCGGCCTGCGCCATCTCTTCGAGAAAAGCGGCTTCGACGTGGAAAGCATCGCCGTGGCCTCCGGCATATTTGATGTTCTCTCGAAAACCACTATGCTCGCTTTAGAATATCTTCCGCCTGGAAAGCAAAAAATCTTTGGGTTCTTTTTTAACCGCCTTTTGAAGCCCCTTCTTTGGAAGTATGACCGGCTCTATCGAGAGAACAGGGTCCCGAAAGTGAAGGAATGTCCGATGGCCTACCTCTCATTTCTGCGAAAACACTGAATGGCAGTGTCTCTTCCGATGGCCGGGAGCGCCGGGTCACCATTGAAAACGCTTTTCATCTATCTTCGTCTCGGTACTTCGCAGCGGAATATTCTCAGGACCGACGTCATCGAGGTGCTAAGAAACTCTCTCGATCTCAGGATCGTCGTTGTTTCTCCTCTGGGAAAAGAGCCCTATTTTCGCGAGGAGTGTCGAGCGAAGGGTTTGCTGGTCGAGCCGCTGCCGAAGACCCGCGTGGGTTGGCTCGAGCGGGGGCTCAAGAAACTGAAGCTTTATCTATGGTCGGAAAGAGAAACTTCGGCGACCTTCAGGATCAAGCGCCGGTATGAATACTCGGACAGGGGGCGTTACTGGCGGGATTCGTTGGCGCGGGTATTGGGCCGCGTGGGGGTGACCGAGGAAAAGATCAATGCCTGGGAAATTAGTCTCTTTCACTCGCAAAAGATCTCCCGCCTTTATGATAGTTATCATCCGGATGCGGTGCTCTTCACGAAGCTTTTCTCTACGAATATCCACATGGTGAAGGAAGCCAAAAAGCGGGGAATCAAAACAATCTGTTTCGTGGAGGGCTGGGATAATCTTAATTCCAAGGGGCCATTGGCTGTTATCCCTGACAACATGATTGTCTGGAATGAACCCATGCGGGAGGAAGCCCGAGAGCTACACGGCTATCCGGCGGATCAAGTCGAGGTCGTGGGTATCCCGGAATTCGATCTCTATTCCAACCGTGTCCTGTTCAGGAGCCGCGGGGAATTTTGCGCAGAATATGGCTTGGATCCGAGCCGGAAGATCATCACGTATGCCATTGCGGGGGGTGCGATTGCGCCGAAAGAGCCGGAGATCGTCGATCTTTTTTACCGGGCGGTGATGGCGGGAGGCATCCAGTCACCCTGTCAGATTCTTCTCCGGCTCCATCCCAACACTCGCGGTGCATACCTGAAACAATTCGACCGCTTCAAAGATCGACCCGGGATTACCGTTCAAAGTGCCGGCCGCGCGGCGCGCATTCAGGACGGATGGGACCCCACCTGGGAGGATATGATCCGGCTGGGGGAAGCCATGCTCCATTCCGATGTGGTTTGCACCGTGGGTTCCACCATCTGTCTCGATGCGATCGCGTTCGATACTCCGGTGGTCGGCGTGGGTTTCGAAGGGGCGGAGAGGAACGATTACTGGCATTCCTACCGGCGATACTATGATTTTACTCACGTGCATCGAGTAGTGAAGAACGGTGGGGTGCGGGTGGCGTGCAGCCTGGAAGAAATGCTTAAAGCGGTGAACGGCTATCTTCTCAATCGGTCTCTCGACGCGGAGGGGAGGAAGCGGGTGAGAGAGCAGGTGATCCCTAATTTAGACGGAAAGTCGGGGTGGAGAGCCGGAACGGCCGTGCTGCGCGCGATGGGAGTTGGCGTCGCTCAAGAACGCGAGAACCCCAGGGTTTCTGGAGAAGATCGGGCCTTCCGGCAATCACCGGGTTTGTGAGTCGTATGGAACCCGCCATTTCGATTATCATCGCCAGCAAGGGACGCTACGAGGGCCTTCAGAGGCTCTTTGGGAGCTTAAAAGCGTTGCAGGACAGGGCGGCCATTGGACCCGAGATTCTCGTAGTGAACAACGCCGACGACGGCGCACCGGAGTATCGTTTGGCGGAAATGGTCAACGCCCTGAATCAAGAAATCGGAGGCGTGCGCTGTTTGCGGGACGCCCGTATCCCTCCGCCTCGACCAAAATGTCAGGGCCAGAACCTAGCCATC